>Ga0114922_10000155_pt1 | contig 63392 bp, 62 predicted proteins | sample AartaG_FD_100975 | JGI IMG/M metagenome (GOLD analysis project Ga0114922, IMG submission 100975) | Deep subsurface microbial communities from Aarhus Bay to uncover new lineages of life (NeLLi) - Aarhus_00045 metaG | ecosystem: Environmental > Aquatic > Marine > Oceanic > Sediment | place...
CTTGGGCATAAATAAGAAGCATAATAATTCTGTCTTTGTTAGCAAAAACGCCAAACTCGCCGCGCTGCCCGTCGAGACGCGGTCTCGCCGCGGCTGGCGCTCGTCCGCCGAGTCGCCTCGTCGCGACTGGTCGCAGCGGGAAATCACTTTTTTTGCCCGCCTCCGTGAAAACGGGGATCCAGAAGCAAGATACTAAATACTATCGACTCGCCGAAGGCGATTGTGTACTTTCTAACAGGGCCAACTTCCTAAAAGGGCCAACTTCCTAAAAGGGCCAACTTCCTAAAAGGGCCAACCGTCTCACCATTTCATTGGTTGATTAATCCGCCCAAAGCTTTATGCCACGTAAACAAGTGACCTACGAAGTCATCACCTGAATCCGAAGAGATTGCATTGTAAGTAGTTTCAAGTTCTCCTAATAGTGTAGGGAAGTCCTTATCCTCAATATCCTTGAATTCTTTAACTTTGTTGTAAAGATAATGACGAGTTGCTGCCTGTTTAGCTTCTCTTGTTGGATATTCCAGCCTCACTATTACTCCGGTACGCCTAGTAATTGTAACTGGATGGCTCCTTCCATAAACGGAAAAAGCCTTCTCTGCACTGTCTTTTTCCTTAATCAAATCTATACATTGACGACACATACAAACATTTCGTCTATAACTCTCTTTTGAACTAAGCCAACCACTTGGCTGGACTATGCTGGCAGCATCACCCCATCTAAGCCTTGAATGAACTGACAATAAATAAAACTGAGCCATAGGCAACCCCCCGCCGATTGGAACTACAGCTCTGTGTTCTCCATAGTTCATCGAGTGGCCTACCCCATCCAAAAGCCCCCCTGCCTCGGAATGACACAACAAAATAGACAAATACCCACCGTGAGAATTATATGTTGTGCCCGCTACCCCCTTTATGCCCTGTAGGAAGTTAACATACCTTTCAATATCGGTTACACCTACCGCTTCCTCAACATGCTCATCAATCCACAACAAAATGCCGTCAGGTTTCACCTTAGATATAGCTTCAATAATCTCAGCCCCATCATTCAATCTTTCTTTTGAAAGCACTAATCCCAAATATATTGGCAAATCTGTAAAAAGCTCTTTGGTCCTTTGGTAACACGCTATATTTATTTTAAGCCATTCTTTCCAAAGGTGAGTAGCCAGACAAAAATAAGGTGCAATCAAAAAATTTGGCTTTAAATTAGATAAGTCTCCTATGAAATCTTTTGCCTCATTATCAAGCTCTAAAATCATTGTATTTAATTGAAAGCTACCAACACTCTGACAAATCGCATCGACCACTTCATTCCGAATATTACCACCATCATCTAAAAAGGATCTCGGTCTAATTGGTCTATCGTATTTAATTACATCTACAAAAGGACCCTTTAATCTCTCGTTCGCCAATTTCTCAATGGATGGCTTGAACTTATATCGCGGCGCCTCACCTGCTTCTTTATCACTAATATCTCTTTTCAAGTGAATTGTTGCATGTTGAAAAGCATGTGTTTGCGGGTCTATATAAAATTCTTTTCCTGCAGTAGCTACAAAACCTGCAACCCCTACTGGAGTATGAGACACAATGTTACCATTGAAAGCTATCATATCATAGCAATCGTGGTGCTCCCGTCCGAGAAAATAACGTTTTTCAGCATGTGCATTATAATGACAGATATGTTTGGCCATTATCTCCCCTCCATTATCCTGCTCAATAGTTTTTCACGTGCTAAACCCCACGGCTCATTCAGCCCCGGTTCTTCAATAGGTTCGCTCACAGAACCATCTGACATAACGTAAAACAAACCCACACCTGCTTCCCTTATCTTTCTTAGTGTGACCTCTTTTGTCTTCCTCTGTAAAGTTGCAATAAAAACCTTATCGGCAGAGAGCTTATGAGTCTTCGACTGCTCTATTGCTCGTCCAATATTTGAAACCTTACATTCGATTACCCATAATTTTCCTTTGTGATCAACTGCACCGATATCAGCACTTCGATAGAAATTAGAGACCTCAGTCGAAACTCTAAAACCATCTTCTTTAAGCGACTGAACAACCGCTTTTACTATAGATTTCTCAGTCATTGCATGTACTCTACATTCTTATATCTCTCTATTACTCTGTTCAAGTATCCTTCTCTCTTAAAAATCCATACCGAAAGAAAAAATTGAGCAACGAATAGAATAAGAGGGATAATAATCAGAAAAATAACTCTTTTAGATCCTTCGCTCTCATTAAAAACAGTACGGCCCAACACCAATGAAATTATCACGAGAACCACAATAGAAATCCAAAACAAAGGAGTTTTACCTAATAACCATTCTATTAGTCTGAGCTTAAGTAAATCAAAATAGCTCGTATAATGCAGACATCTAAGCCTTTTAACACACATACCAAGCTTTTCTGACTTCACGCCTTCAGCCGCAACAGTATTGCCAAAATCGCGATAGGCAAATGTGAACTCGTCTTTAATTGTCGCTCTCGCCTTGAGTAATACGCTATCGACTCCTCTTAAAAGAGTAGTAAGAGTAGTAAATACGCCTGTAATAAAGGTTAGCGCGCCAATCACATATCCGACTAGAGCTTCCACTATGAAAGATACCTTTCCCTAATAAGAGATTTATCAGTGTATCCTTTTTCTTGGTACTTTTTATAAACATACTCCAATATTCTACTCAAGGAAGCGTTATTCAGTACATTTTTAAATTCACTCATGTATTTCTTCTGATTTTCAGTAAGCTTCACCCAAAACTCCTCTGCTTTCGGTATGCCTTTGTCCTTCGTCAGCTCGAAAGTCTCTTCGTCGTATTCCCTAAAACGGAATGCATCCATATCCTCTACCCAAAAGTAGTATTCTGCATATTCTGCTTCATCCAATTCAGCGGCAATTGGTGCTTTTTCACTTCTGGATTCAACGTAATTCTGATTCACAAGAAACTCAATGTCATTTAGCAACTCACTGGAAAACGGACCATACTTCCACGCAAAATATTCCGGTAGGTCAAGCTCATCGAAAGTCTTGTCCTTCTGAAAATCAATCAGGATTTCCTCTTTAAATAGAAATCCCATCTTCATCAACCTTGTTCTTCCAGCAATCGGAACGTTTACTTCGTTCCCAGTAGTAGGTGCATACAGAAACAGCAATATTAATTTTTTCCCTGTAAGTTTCATCGCTCCAACACCTTTTTATCTAATCGTTTATTCTCTTATTGTTTTATTCGACTAAATAATTCTCAATACTACAGAAAATACAGACCCACCGCTACTAAATATGCCAAAAAACACACCACTTTACACATTTTTACCTCATATATTTACAATACCCAAAACCTCAATTCCCGTCAAATATTTAGTCGATAGTCCCGGTTAGAAAGTAAACAAACGACTTCGGCAGTTTACTTCTAACGGGCTAAATCGTTAGTCTTTAGCCGTTCCCGGCCGGTCACCGTTAGATAAGTTTTCACTATCCCACAGGGTAAACTCACGGGGTAAACCACAAGGTAATACGTCGCCAGCTCACGGGGAAATTATAGACCAAGCGGGTAGAAAGTCAAGGGAAAAAATACCAAAAATCACAATTGGCGTCAAGGCCAAAGACGCAAGACTCAAGACGCAAGACCAAAGATGCGTCAATCCTTCGACTGGCCGTTAAAGTGAAGGTAGCTGAACGAAGCGTTGACTTAGGCACTCTAACAAAACCCGACTCGAATACAAGGAACCGCTTCGCGGAGCCATTCTAATAGATTTCTCGGCTTCGCTCGAAATGACAAACTGGGTTTTGTTAGAGCCTCTTAATTTGTCCCCCCCGGGACGATATTTCACCTTCGCCTGGGCAACGGTGAAATCAGCGAGAAATTATGCGAGATTATTTTCAGCTCACCGCCCGAAAGATTAAATACTATTCACTAACAACTATCCGCCGTTCTTAACTTCTTTCGGGGCCTTACCTTCCTCGATAGCCGTTATTTTCTTTACTCTTCTTTCGTGTCTGCCCCCGCTAAATTCGGTACTGAGCCAGACCTCCACTATCTTTCGCAGCAATACCTCTCCAACCTGGTCTCCTGATATACAAAGCACATTCGCATCGTTGTGGTCGCGTGAAATGCGAGCGTTCAGCTCATCATGACAAATCGCAGCCCTGATTCCCTTTATTTTGTTTGCCGCTATGCTCATCCCAATACCCGTCGCGCAAGCCAAGATGGCTCGGTCAGCTTGGCCTTGCGATACCGCCATTGATGCCGAATAGGCCAGGTCAGGGTAGTCAACAGGATTGCTGTCGGTGGTGCCGACGTCGATACACTCATGGCCCAACTGAGCAATTACGGCCTTGACCTGCTCTTTGACTTCAAAACCGCGATGGTCGCTTCCAACTACTATCTTCATATCACAAGCTCAGCAATCCTTTTCCTTACAGCTTTTTCTATCAAACCCGCACAGTTATTATAAATCTCTTGTGGCTGGCCTATCGGGTCGGCGATATCTTCATTTTCTGCCAATAACACGCACTTATTCACAGCCTCAGGGCTGAGAGAAATAACGTGCTCCCGGTGCGTCCGGCACATCGCAAATATAAAATCATTTTCCTTGACGAGCTGCTCAGAGAGCATTTTGCTCTCATGAGCACTTATGTCAATCCACCTGGCTGCGCAAGCCGCTATCGCTTCTGCGGTTGGAAAAAAGCCAACCCTGTCTATCACTCCAGCAGAATCCACTTTATAACCCATCTCGTCCAACCAGTCAACTGAACATCCCAATTTTTCCGCCAAATATTTGCGAAATATCCCCTCTGCCATAGGACTTCGACAGGTATTGCCGGTACAAATGAACAAGAATCTAACCTGCGACATTTCTTCCAATTCGGCCCGTGGATATGCGCCCTCCCTCAAAACTTCCAATCCCTTCTTGCCTATTTTCACAACCGTGCTGTTTTCTTTGTATTTGCACGGTCCCGCATCAAGCAACAAATCAATTTGGCCGGTAAGTTGCGCAAGAACCTCCTCGGCATTTACCGCAGGTCGCTCGCCTGTTATGTTTGCACTTGGTGCCACCACAGGATTACGGGTTTCCTGCAGCAACGCCAAAGCTATTGAATTATCAGGGCAGCGAATCCCTATGGAATTATCCTTATACAAGTTTTCGAAAACATCTGCTTTAAGACTGTTCCGCTGTTTGTTGATGGCTTCGGTACCTAACTCAAACACCAACGTGAGAGGCCCCGGCCAAGCGCGTTTAATTAGTTTGCCTGCCTTAATTCCGATGGTAGGCACATATTTCTCGACATCGTTTGTTCGGCCTATGTGCAACGTGTAATGTTTCTCAGCGTCTCGGCCTTTGACTTTACTCAATCTGGTCAGCGACTCAGTACGCACCCGGCAGGCGATTCCGTAGACAGTTTCGGTAGGAAACGCTACAATCCCGCCGCCATCGACGATCGCTGCGGCTTCCTTGATTTTGCCGAGGTCAGGCTTGTTGGGGTCAAGCTTTACAACTCTTGTTTCCATAGGCTTGTTAAAAATACGCGAAACGGCCCGCAATCGCAAGACACTTGACCGTATCTAACTGCAGTTATTGATAGATTCTGATCGTGCGACCGAAGCCCCCCGCGCTCATTCAGAGAACCACTCGGCCCAAATGTACAGCGAAATACGCTGCGCCCCTCGCTCCAGCACCTCAACCCGCATACGTTAGGCACGCTGTGCAGCACAAAAACATCCGTCGCTGCTATGCCACAATGACGAGCGAACAGCTTGCCAGCACTATGGCCGCCCACGTTAGACCAGTCCTATAAAAACTCCATACCGAAAGAAACAAACCTGATGAAGAAAAGTTTTTTCAGAATACCTATTATTTTGCCTAAATATGCTAATCTATCCAAATTAACATTGCCGATAACTGTTATCAAGCAATGGAATAGTGATTTGATGGAGATTCAGAATTATGGAGACTTTAGTAGAGCAGCGAAAGGACATGCGAACGATGCTTTCTTGGCCTGTAAGCGTTTGGGTACCGGAAGCAAACAGATTTTTCAACGGGCGAAGCGCCAATATAAGTAAGGCAGGCGTTCTCGTTTCGCTTTCTATGACGGCCCCGATCCGCGCCGGCCATACTGTTGAAGTCAATTTTCCACGAACAACGGCCTTGGCAAAAGAAAAAGGGCAGTTTGCCCGCATCAAGACGGGGAAAGTGGTAAGAGTCGAGCGCGAAAGTATCCTCAAAGGCGCCAATATCGGGGTGGCTATCCAGTTCGAGCAATAGATAAAGGTCAGTTTGGCACAATCGCAAAAGAAGAGGGGGTTAGGGGAGATTGAGCATCATTTCTGGGGTCTATCCTTGTTTTTGGGATGTTAGAGAGCTTTTTGCGCGCGCAAAAACCCTTATAACAGCCCCAAAAACCCGCTTCCCCCCTAAAATCCGCCCCAAAATACCCCCACCCCCAATTCCAAATTTAGAAGTTCCTCTCCCGCCTGCCCAATCAGAGCTACTGTAGCCCAAGCGGGAACACTCATTATCTGTTCCATTATCGTATTTCTTATGAATTCCGTCACCAAGTCAAACATAGTTTCCCTCCAAGTCTTTATAAATCAGCGTACTTACATCATATAGTAATCTCTGGTAAAATTAAGGGACACGGCTGCAAGAATCGAAGTATTGGCCGGAACCGTTTTGCTACGTAAGTGCAAAGCAACGTCACTGATGTTCTCGGGCGGCTTAAAATGGCTTTATCGCGCCGACAAAAGCTAACTATAATTCCATTGCTGTTATATTGGCCTGCAATCTTTGTCCTTGGGCATATATCAATCCCGAGACTGGTCTACGAGGCCGGCGTTTCTGATAAAAGCCTGCACTTGCTGGCCTATCTGGTTTTGGTTTTTCTGTTGTGGTTTGCGATAAATCCTGACAGGAAGGTAAACTGGCGCAGAGGCACAGTTTGGTGGGTGCTCTTGGTGGTGGGTTTGTATGGCCTCGTGGACGAATTACTTCAGCATTTGGTTGGACGCACCTGCGATATTGCAGATTTCTTAGCAAACCTGGCCGGTGCGTTTGGAGGCCTGGTTCTGTTTGCGTTTGTTACATTCTGGCCTGCGTTGCTTGTGGTGACAGGCATTGCTGTCTTTCTTCTAACGAATTTGTGCCGGGCAAATCCGGCTGACCTGATGCCGGTAACGAGTGTAATGTTCTACTTGTTCGCCTATGGCTTTTTCACGCTTCTCTGGATTCAGTATATGAATCTGTCGTTATCGCTAAAAGCGCCACGCCCCAAATGGATATTCGGAGCATTAGTCCTGCCGATTGCTTTTCTTTTGGTTGTTAAACTGTTTTCCGTAATTCTCGGCAGACCTTTCAGTGTATCGAACGTGCTCATCTCCGCCGCGGGAATTGCAGGTGTCGTTGTTACGATTTTCCTGGTGACTTTATTTCGCCGGCCTTGTGTTCAGCTTCGGTCCGGCAGCACCTGATTTTTTAAATGGCCTGTACAGCGGGTCGCCTATCAAAACCAATTGCCACGAGTTAAACGGCTTTGTGCGGTAGTATGCCTCGACGAGACAATGGCCATCGAATAACTGGCGGAAAAACTCCTTTGGCTCCGGAAATGAGTGAAGATACGGCTCAGCCACCGCACCGAGTGTCGCGGTTATACCGTCCTTGAGCATCGCCGGGCACCACTGGCTGCTGTTTGGGTCTCGAAGGTCAGCCGCTTCCCAGCTTGCAATGTGATAGCCAATCGCGCCGTCAACAAAATCAAAGGCATCGACATACTTTTTCAAGCTGTACCAGCCGCAATAAATTGCAGTCCTCGGACAGTCACCACCTGCAAAAAGTTTTTCCGTCCGTTCTTCTTTTACGGGAATAACAGCTCGCAATTTTATGAGTGCCGCTAAAACTTTCAAAGACCGGTCAAAATAGCCGGGCGAATATGGCTTCCTGTCATCTGCGAGCCCCCGCGAATCAATATACGCGATGCCCTTCAACCCTGTTTTCTCTGCCGCTATTGCCTTGTCAACAAGCCCAATTGCAACATCTTCCCCCGGCCCATCGAGGCGGGAAACCATAAGCGTGTTAAAATCCAAATATGGCGACCTACTTATTAACCTGTTCGGCTGCCAACGGTACAGCTCATAATTCCTGAACAACACCATCGACAATTCGCTGTCCACCGATGCGTTTGTTTCTTTACCTTTGATACGGTCAATCTCTGATTCCAGCTGGGCAAGCCTGCGTTTGACTTGCTGCTCTTGGCCGGGTGCATAGACCGAATTGCTCTGCTCGATTTTTTCTATCGTGCTTTTCAATTGCTCAAGAAGTTCTTCCAAATGCCTTAGTTTAGCCTCTTGGCCTTTTAATGTACCTCGCCCGCCGACCTTTATTGGCACTCCGTAAGTTGTCACCAGACATCTGATTTTCCAGGCAAATTCAGGAGTGGACAATTTTTTGCTAACCGGCTCAGCAAGTTTCTTATCGTAATCGTCCCTGCTAATCGTTTGAGCAAGGCGCTTTCCCAAGGGCAGGGCGAGCAAATTAGACCGTGGCACTTTCCGCCTTGCACAGTAGTATTCCGCAATCCGAACCGATGCCGGTATGTTCCTGTTCGCTATGACCAGAATCGCGTCAGGCTCCAACGCGTACCCCACCCCGCAACACAGGAAAACCACCAGTACTCCAGTTTTGACAGCCTTTGCCCAACGCATCCTAATTTTCCAAATAATAAACCCCCGATTTACCGGGGGTTATGCAAACAAGTCAAAACTAAAAACCCAAAATCAAAACTCCGTCTCTATTTCGACTCGCATAATCTCTGAGGCAAATTGATAGGGCAATCCTCTATCATTTCATCATAATCATCGAACCAGCAGGCGTCCGGATTACTTTTGAAAGCCATAAAGCGGCCACTGTCCTCATCGCGGAATGCCCTGTGATACTTGAAATAGACCATCTGTTTGGTTTTGCCGACGATTTCTATTTTGCCGCTCGAATGTGACATCACGTATCGCGCACGCTTTGCCAGTCCCGACACCAGTGACTTCGCCTGCTCCACAATCTCGTATCCCTCTTCTATCGGAACCGTGTAGGCTTTGTTGCCCACAGCGGGCCGGCACTGGAAAATATAATAGGGGATGGCCCCGATGAATGACAATCTATCGAGCAGCTCAGCCAGAACTTGCGGGTCGTCGTTCAGGCCCCTGATAAGAGGCGTTTGGTTCGCCAATTTCGCTCCTGCTTTCTGCAGCAGATTCACGGCCTCGATAGCAACATCCGTCAGCTCTCTCGGATGAACAAAGTGAGTCACCACATATATTTTTTTCTTGTCGGTACTGTATTTTTCAATCGCCTCCAACAATGCCGGGTCATCAATGATTCGATATGGGTTATATGATGTCATTCTCGTGCCGAGGCGGATTATCTGAATGTGGTCAATCTCTCTCAGTCGCCGCATAATCTCTTCGAGCTTTGATGTTGGCAGTGTCAGCGGGTCTCCACCTGTCAGCAGCACGTTCGTGGCCTCAGGGTGCTCACTTACATATCGATATGCCGCTTCCCAGTCCTGAACCGATTCCATCTCTGGTTTGATGAAAATCCGTTTGCGGAAGCAATAGCGACATATCCCTTCACACTGATTGGTCACCAGGAACAAAATAACGGAATGATACTTATGCTCGAGACCCGGCATAACGGTGATTCGTTTCTCATCCGAAGGGTCGAGCCTGCCCCATTCCTCAAGCTCCCTCGTGTTCGGGATTACAATATGACGGATGGGGTCGTTCGGGTCGTCCCAATCGATAAGAGATAGATAATAATCGCTGACCCGAAAATCAAATTTACTCGCCACCTCTTTCAACTCCGCCCGTTCCTGCTCGCTTAGCTGCTGCAGCTGTTCTATTTTTGTTATGTATTTCACCTTAATAGCTAACCTCCATAATTATCGATTATTACTTTTTCTGCATTTCATCCAGTACTCCGTGAGCCTCTTTAATAAATCTGCCCGCATTTGCAATTACCTCCTCAACCTGCTCTTTTTCTATCTCAACGAATTCACGATAATCACATTTCTGCCTTAGCTCAAAGGCTTCCCGCAAGCGACGTCCTGACTCTGCGGAGAACATCCCTGTTTTAACAAAATGTTGGCTAAACAGACTTAGTACGCCACTGTGTTTGCTGCTGCCAAGTTTCTTGCCGGCCAATAGTCCAAGTCCACAATAGAACATTGCATAGTACGAGCGATTGACGGCATCCTTATAATGTCCGTTAGCCAATAATTCTTTTGCCGCCGTTATCGTTTCATCAGCCTGACTGAATCGGTACTTAATCAGCTTCAGAACATCGTCCGTCATAAAGCTTGTCCCTCTTTGCGAGCATTCAGTATCAGCGGAGAGACCCGCAATGGGCTGTGTTCAAGCTCATCTACGCTATAACAGGTAACAGAGAAAATTCTGTTGCATTCAAGCTCTGCGGCAAAACAGTTTTTGATAATATCCTTTTCTATTTCCCAGTTAACCTCAGGAAGAACTACCAGCAGGTCAATATCCGAGCCCTCGTCGAGTTCATCGCGCACAGCAGAGCCGTACAGAATAATTTCCTTCGCCCCAAAACGCTCTCGAAATATCTTTGCCAGTTCATCCAAAGCCGTTCTTTCTTTTGAGGACAATTTCACCGCTCAGCCTCTCCTTTTAACTTTTTTCTCCTCTTGTCTCTTCCGTTTGTGAATACTTCTTCTCGTATATATCCTTTCGCCCAAACACCTGTCTGATAGTTGCCAGGATTATCTTGATATCTCCCCAAAAACTTGCTGTTTCCGCATATTTGACGTCGAGTTCAAGTTTTTCTTCACGTGTCAACCCTCCCCGTCCGGATATCTGCGCCAGCCCGGTCAGCCCTGGCCTTACAAGCAGCCGTTTTTTTTCTCGCTTGTTCCACTCAGCCATCTGCGAAACATACAGTGGCCGAGGCCCTACAATACTCATATCGCCTTTTAACACATTAAACAATTGCGACAGTTCGTCAAGCGAATATTCTCGCAGAAATTTTCCTACCTTCGTCAGTCTTGTATCATCGCTGGATTTCGGACTCGGCCCAAACGCATCAACGTCCATTTTCATCGTACGAAACTTATAAAAAGTAAACGGCTTTCCGTTCTTACCCACCCGTTCCTGTTTGAATATCGCCGGCCCTTTACTGCTGATTTTTATCGCAATAGCAATCACAGCAAAAACCGGCAGAAGAATTAGAATTGCGGGGAGGGTTAACGCTATGTCGAAAAGTCTCTTCATCCAATTACGCTACACACGTGGCTTCTGACAAAATAGCGCACGTGTAAAATCGGTTATTGTTGCAAGCCTATAACCATTCCTGTGCAGGTTTTTCACACATTCTTTAGTGGGCCAGGAATAATAGGTTTTGTTCGACAAATCCTGCTCGTAGCTTGCTACCGTGCCCCTCTCAATCTCATCTACGACCTTAATTAAAAGCTCACTTGCCCGCAAACAGCAGCGATAAAACAGCGCAAACGCCGAATCATTCTTTACCACATCCATCTTTTCCTGAACAATAATATCCCCCTCATCAAGCCTTTCTTCCATATAATGAATCGTCGCCGCAGAACGGTCCTCGTTGTTGGCAAGCGCCCAGACATAAGGACTCATACCACCGTACCGCGGCAACGGGGCGCAGTGAACGTTAATGCAACCTTTCGCCGGAATATCGAGAATTGGCCTCCTTACAATTTGATTCATACTAACCGATATTATTAAATCAGGACTGGCTGACTTTATTTGTTGCACAACCTCTCTTTTGTTAACATCAGCCGTACAAATACAGTTCATATTATTACGCTTAGCCCACAGGTAAGACGAATAATGGTTGCCAATAACGGGTAGCAACTTACAAACTGTTCTCATCGCTCTAAATACGCCATAGACCATGAGCTTAAACGTAGTGTGGCGAAATCCTGTATTCTCAAGTGACCATTTTATCGAGGCCAACGTGCTCCTTTTCCCTATAAGTGCCGACGAAAACACGATAAGCTCTATGTCGTCCTTTCGCTGCTCCAAAAGGTCCTTAAGCACCGTAAATGAGAAGAAATTATCATTTGTCAGAAGAGCTATGTTCACTTGTTTTTCTCAACTATTTGCAGGTATCCACAACTATGACACAGGCTTCTTTTATCCAATTCTCACTTTGTCTTCATCACAGCGAATATGTTTTACGTTTGGATTGAACTGCAGCCGACTAATCTCACTGAGAAGCCATTTCAAGAGCGTTCACTATCTCCCTCGTGCAATGGTCAAGTTCAAAATGTTGTTCGACGTGTTCCCGGCCGGCTTGTCCCATGTCACTGCGTAATTGCGGGTTGTCGAGTAGTATTGATATTCTTTCTGCCAGAGGAGCAGCTTGTTTCACAGGGACTAAAAAACCGGTTTTCTTGTCTACTACGGCATCTTCGCACCCTCGATGTCTGGTGGATACAATGGGTTTAGCACAAGCCATCGCCTCGAGGATAGATACCGGCAATCCCTCAAAGTAATAGGATGGGAGGACAAAAATATCCGCCGCCCGTAGTAATCGGGCAATGTCGTTACGCCAGCCCAATAATTTGAAACAATCCTCCAGATGGTTCTTTTCAACAATCTTCCTAAGTTTATCCATCGAAGGGCCTCTGCCGGCAAGCAGAAAACAAACGTCACTTCGTCGAGCGCATATTTGTTCGGCCGCTTCCAGGTATACAAAAATACCTTTTGTCGGCTTCAATAACGCTGTACAAAGAACCATTTTCCGGTCCGCGGAGGTATTTAATTCTTCATATATTTGCCGCTTATCTCTTTCGGTCCCAGTGGGATTGAATTTAGTCAGGTCCACCCCGACTCCGGAAATGCGGAACACTCTACCCTGATTCTTGACCAAATGTTTTATGGCCAGATTCTCATCGTAGTTATTCATTACCAAAATGGCATCAGTAAATAACGCCAAGAACTTTTCAATGCCGAACCATAAAAGCCAAATCAACGGATATTGCGCCGGTGCGCACGGCAGCCCATGGGCAAAATAAACGACTCGTCGTGTTTTCGCCAGTCGTGCCGCCAGGCGCCCTACACCAGCCCCGAAGGGCGAATGACATATAAGAACATCTATTTGTTGGTCAACCAGAATTCTTCGCGTTCTAAGTATCGCCTTCAGTATATTGAGAGGGGTCAAACTTCTTTTCAATCCATGTGTAAAGACATCAATGCCCCTATTGCGCAACTGTTCTACCTCGGGTTCATCCGCAGTGCATATACAAACGTAATGCCCCCCTTTTTTTTGTGCCTCTATTACGGGAATCATAAATTTGTAAAACATCAAAGCAGCCCTGTTCAGGTGCATGATTCTCATAGGCCAACTCTTTCCACGAACTGTCGAGTCTCCGAATTTCAAATTCTTTCAGACAGACACTTCAGTGCTTCGCATCGGAACTTCGGTTTTTCTAATTACATCCAGGGCTACGTTTACCTCTCCACGCTCCTGCACAGCCAGCTGGCTATAGCGCCGGCTAATCAATTTGCTGTGCAACCCCAAAATCTTAGCCCCTGCATACACCCCAATATGAAAGTACTGCCTGCACGCGTGATAAACTGCTTTAGGTATGCCGATTTCCTGCGGCGCATATCTCCAAATGACATCAGCCACAGTAGGCTTTGACCTGGCATATTTCTTCAGAGCAAACGAACGGAATTCATTGGTGAAGTAGAAAATGTTGGGAATGTTGGCAAAAACACTATCTCTACAGCTTCTCAGCCATAATTCGTAATCCTGACAACGGATAGTATTTTCATCATAAGGCCACCGGCGAAACCATTCGGCTTTTGCCATTAAGCTCGGGTGTACCACCGAAATACCGTCTCTGAACTTATTTTTGAATATCTCTTCGTGAGTTTTAGCCACAGGCAATTTTCTCGCAGGTCGCCCTTGTTCGTCCAAAATGCACGAGCAAGTGCCGACAATGTCCACTTCCGGATGGCTCTCAAGAAATTCCACCTGTCTGCTAAAACGCTCCGGATGGCACAAGTCATCAGCATCCATTCGAGCAATATAATCACCTCTGGCTGCTTGGGTAATTTGATTCAACCGGGCGGGAAGGCGGCGATTCTTACCATCCGCCGGTAAAACTCTAACGCGCCGGTCATCTATCGAACGCGCAATATCCAAACTGCCATCGGTAGAACCATCGTCAACCAGAATCAGTTCCCAATTGGTGTAGGTTTGAGCAAAGATGGAACGTACCGAGTTGAGTAAGCAACTCTCGCAATTCAAAAAAGCAATCCCCACACTCACCAGAGCAGTAGCCATCACAAGTTCTCCCGGTGCGCGCTAAGAACCTTATCCACGCACTTAAGAAATTCAGCGGCTTTATCCTTTATGTTAAAGTTCGCCTTGATGCGCTGTTGCGCAGCAAGACCCATCTCGCGCCGGATGTCGGGGTTTTCCAGTCTTTGCAGGGACTCGGCAACTGCGTCATCGTCGCCAACATCAATGAGAATGCCATCAACGCCATCTCGGATTACTTCTGGAATCCCGCCCACTCGTGTAGCTATTACAGGTTTGCCCAAAGCCATCGCCTCCAGCACTGAGCGTGGCATTCCCTCAGTTTCGCTGGTTACAATCAGAATGTTTGAATGTTTCACTATCGCTGCTGCGTCTGAGCGCCAACCGAGAAAGTGAATTTTGTCCGCAGCCCCGACACTATGACATAGTTGGCGTAGGGAGGTTTCATAATCCGGGCCGAGATTGTTAGGGGTGTCGCCACAAATCCACAAAACTCCCTCACCACCTGCTCGGCAGAACTTGGCGAAGCCTTTTATTGCAACGGAATGAGCTTTTAATGGGAAAAAATTTGCCAGCATAACTATCTTCACGGGGGCATTCTGCGCAGGTAAGTCCTCCATAACTTCCCCCGTCGTTTGCACGGCAGGAAAATCAATACCATTGTGGATGACTTTTAGTTTGCCTTCAGCCCAATGAAATGCTTGAAAAATCTCAATAGACTCATAATTCACCCCTACTATCATGCCTATGTTCTTCCAGTCCCAGAGACAATACCATCTAGGGCTTGCGCCATGTTGACCATGTACAACTCTTATCGTGGGGTACCGCCTCCCGACTGCACGCCCAACACAAAACATGGTTTTTTCAGAGATTAGCCATATTATCCTCGGCTCAATCTCTTGCAGCTTCGTTCTGAGTAACCTGATTAATTGCTTAATCTCTCTGGCAGCCTTGAGCATGTTCCATAAGCGACTTATTGGTGATCTGCCCCCAATAATTTGTCTCTTGGTGTGGGGGATAACAATGTGATATTCAATGTCATTTTCTTTGAGTTGCTTTATGTATGCGTCAGAGCAGCCATAAAAGTCCAAAACGACGACCTTATGTCGTTTTTTAATCTCTTTGATTAGATCGATACTGCATTTTCCCGACCCTCCGTAATGTGTGATCGAACTAACGAAAACAATAGGCCGCATGTTATTCGTCACTGTATAATTCTTCACCGTTATCGCTTTCAAAGTCGCTAAGCTTGAATAAGCGCCCTAGTATCAACGCCGCCAGCGTGCTCCAAACTAAAGGTCTAATATAAAGGGACATAGTGTTACGTGTCCACCACATTAATCCGCATGTAGCTCCCATAAGTATCACAGTTTCGGTGAAACCCGGTTTGGCAAGAAACATTTCGTAAAGGCTCCGGTAAAATCCACCGAGCAAAACGAAAACGAGTAGGCCACCTATGAAGCCAAAGTTTGTATATGCTTCCATGGCTATGGAACCACCCCGCCCGTGAGTTCGTATATGGCCGAAAGCCACGTCGTTGAGCCATACGTCCACTCCGCCAGGCATACGAACTGGGCCGGGCAAGATGTTGGGAACAACAATGGGCAAACTATCCAGATAGCTCTTACCGTACCAGTAAGGATGGGTTTCAGGCACAAACTTCATAGCAGCAACAACCATCTTAAGACTGACGCCAAATTCCAAGGCAGTTCTCGTAATTATATTATGTCCTTCCGTCTGTCTTTCTTCTATATATACTTTGGTGACCTTTTGGATATCCAACATAACAATGTCACGTGTTAGAGCCAAGACCCCCATGACGAAAAACAACACAAGTGTCCCCGCAATTACCCACCGGATTTTGATTCTTCGTTGGAAATAATGAAATGCTATTATTGGAGCTGGTGCTATACGTACGAAGCCACCACGGTCACCGAAAGCCAAGAGTCCCAGCAGGTAGCCGAAAGGGAAAATCCAAAATACTTTGCCAGCCATAAATGTACGGTGCAGTAACCCGCTTGAAGCGCAGTATATAGCAATGCTCACCAAGGCTATATCGCGCGAAACGAAGTAAAACCGGCCACCTCTCTTTAAACCGATATTTAGCAATAACTGACGGTCGGTCAACATTCTTTGCAGCCCGTGCGCAAAAAGCGTCGTCCAGAAAAAGACTATGGCCACGATGATAAGAAATTTCGAGATGGAAATCACAGTGGGCGCGACCGGCATGAGTTTGGGAGCAGAGGCCTTAGTTCTGAATAGACCGCCGATTACTTCATAACCGATAAGGAATGCAGAGAGGCAACAAATGCAAAAGAAGGTGGCTCGCAAGACTTTACTTGGTGCTATAAACACCTCGGAATCCAGTGGGACAACTCCAAAGGCATATAATATGATGTAGGTAAAATGGACAGTAAAGAAGGCGGCAACAAACATAACATCGGGACTCAGCCAATTACGAGGCGCTCGGCCGGCATGTTTGTGAATCACCCACAACACAAGCAACACCATCAGACTAAAAACCATTGGGATAAAAGCGGACCTGTCCCATTCATCTACCTTAATTGAGTAGTTTACCCAGGCTACTAAAACGGCTAAGAATAAACCAACCACATATAAGATTCTAACTTCACGGCCGGGAACGTCCAGGTTGTCTAAAAGTGAACGCTGTCCAGGTAAGTCCAGAACCGGCCGAGAGGATTTTGGGTAATTCGTATTGTCCGAATAATAATCATTCTCCATATTACATCACACCTGTCTGTCAAGGAGCCTCTTTTATTGACCAATCTTTCAGTTCGCTATACATTTTGTTACCGAGTTGTATATTTTGAACATGAGATCACCGTATCACCTTAGTAGCTTTTAGGTATTGTCGGTAAAATCTGTCCGTCGCTCCATCCTGACCATCTCCAGATTCGACATAAATGAAGAACTGTCTTGGTCAGGACAATACTTGGCTAAAGAATCCCGCCATCTTCTTGAGTGTAACAGAAGCCTCAAATTCTTTCACCGCCTCCAGCGAAAGGTCAAGTTTACCTTTATTGCCAACTCCTTTTAGAAGTTGTTCAATTGCCTCGGCAATACTCTCGGGCGCATTGTCAGAAACTGCAAGACCCCGGTTTAGGCGAGTAACCATTTTGCCCGCCTCGCATCCAGGAGGGCCTATGACGAGTATCGGACGGCACGCCGCGAAATAATCGTAAAGCTTACCTGGAACCGCATTGGCGTGCTGTTCGCTGCCTTTGTCCCGGCCTACCACTACGAGGAGGATATCTGCACCGCGACACGCTGACATAAACTCGTTTCGGGGCAAACTATCACTCACGGTCGCCGCCTCCGTCAAACCACGAACGTTCAGGCCGCGCGTCAAAAAGCGCATGTCCGGTTCGTGACCGAACTGCAGAAACTGTAGTCTGGCGTTCGTTGCGGCTGCGCGCTTGACAAGTTTGGACAAACCGTCCAAGAAGCCATCCAGCCGTCTGTGGCCGCCATAGAGATTGCCGCCATGAAGAATAGTAGCACAGTGAAACTGACGAGGCGGAAAAACTGTTGCTTCAGAGGCTTCAAACCAATTATAAATCAGCTTGCTTCGCATATCTCTAACAAACGCGTGCTTTTCACACAAGACATTGATCTGAGCTGGCGCAGCGTAGGTAAGACCAGCGGCGTCTCGAAGTATTTGCCGCTCAATCTCAACGGCCCTCCTTTCGCGCCTAGAAATATCCTGGTCCGTTCCCAATTTCTGTACATCGCGGAAATCCGCGACATATGGAATGCCCGTCTTTTTGAAGATTCGCTTCGCTAAATACAAGTAGCTAGGCTTTGGTGATGTACTCCAGATCAAGTCTATATGATACCGCTTCACCATTGAAACACCCCTCCGTGTCGCCGCAATCGCCCAAGGATAAAATTCGTCAAGGGGTATCAACGGCTCGCTAATCTTGGCAAAGGCTCTGAAGGCCATTGCCACAGTTCTGGAGATTCCTGGTTTTGTTCGTCGCCACCATGAAGAGTGTTGCCATATACTCCAACATGGCACTCGTTCGATGTCAGTGGAGGAAATGACGTCTTTACCAATATTGAAGTCCAAAGGTCGCATGCACTTAGCAGGCATCGTAAGGACGTACGGTTCCCACCCGAATTCACGGATACCACGCACCAGTCGCAAAGCTCGCTGTGTACCGACTTCTGAGCTCGGTGGAAAATACCCTGTGACGACAAGCAGATTTTTCATTTTAATAAGTAACCAAGCATTCCAACTGATCGATAAAATCTACAGATTAATAAGTTGTAGAACGTTATGTTTTTACATTTCCGAAAAGTTTAGATAGTTTTTTCCTGGTGAACTTTAATGGGAAAGTTAACAGTTGCTTTTCATCTTCTTTCAACATTCCCGTTGTCAAGAGTACCACTAAAAGAATCACAAAGTAGACCGCAGCCCGAACGGCGAGTTTGTATATTAGAGGGAGAGCCGGCAAAGGCACCGCAACCACAAGTACTCCGCAAATTGCACATACAAGGAACATTAAGGTTAGTTCTTTCCATCGCATTATTCGAGAAAAGGATACAGATGTAATACGGGTGAGTTGCCAGAGTAAATACCACCAAGAGCCCCAAGTCGCAATTACTGTTCCCAATGCTGGACCTATAAAAGAAACAATACTCTTCCTTCCTATGATCACCAAGGACGTGCTCACTACGGCATTTAGTACTAGGGCAAGCACTCCTCCTATAGCAATGGCCCTGGTTTGCCCTGTCGCGCGAAACAGTGTTGCATAAACGGCAACTTTTAGAGGAAGTGAGCACAGATATATTCGAAAGGGCCAATTGGCCAGTGAGTAGTCGGCCTTGTAAAGAAGGACAATAAAATCATATCCAAAAGCAAAAAAAAAGACGAAGCACGGAAAAATAATCAGGCTGCACTTGCGCGCCGCCTCCTGCCAGGTATGCAATGCATCAACCGTTCTGCCTTTTTCTACCATCGTAACAAGCGCAGGCATCATCGCTGCACTGACACTCACAGTAACGAGTGAAATAACCGGCAGTTCCATCGCACCACAGGAATAAACCGCATACTTAGTAGGTTCGAAAAAAATGGAAATGAGAAATTTATCTAACTGCAGATTGGTTACCCCCACGATAGCGGTGGCTAACAAAGGCCAGCTGTATTGAAACTGCTCCATAAGGAGGCCTCGGTCGAATCGCCAACTTCCGGCCGGAGAGAGTCTTACCATATCAGCACATCCAATCAGAGCAGTGATAAGACCAATCACCACAACCGACGACACTGCGGCCGATAAACCGAAACCAAGAGCAAACATTGTAATCACAGCGCCAACGCGACCGACTGAGGTGGCTAGACTGTAAAGGCCAGCTCGCACGGCCCGGTCCAAACTGATCATAAATGCAGGGATGAGAATCGCGAGTCTGTCTACGAAGGGATAAAGGGCAAAAATCCGAATCAAAGGTACCAAATCAGAGTTGTTGAACATTTGTGCAATAATTTCGGCGCCGAAAAACATTATCCCTGCCACGATAGCTGCCATTGCTAATGTAGCCAGGAACGTCTGTATGAGAATCGTGCGTCGCTGTTCGGACCCCAACTTTGGAATGAAATAGTACAAGCTGCTACTGAGTTGCAAAGATATGACACCGGCAAGAAACGTGTAGACTAAGATTACCTGTCGGTAGGTCCCGAGGGTCTGCTTACTGACCAGACGAACTAGGATGACGGTGAGAACAAGGGACGTCAGCTGGCTCAGGCCTTGACTTATCATGATGACGAAACTGCGTGTTCGTATACGCATACGGCTCTCTTGACTTTCTCAACACACCCGTCGATAGTTAACCAACAGCCAGGGATAATGCGGCCTGAAAAAGTGATAAATTCTGCGTAGTCGGTTGATATTTGGGTCCTTTTCGCGAATCTTGGCAAAACTTAACGACCATCCAAGAACCTGAGGGAACGATTCTTCTGAATAACTTCGAAGATGTCCGTACATGGGGGTAAGTTTGCCACAATGAATGCATTCCGTGTATTTAATTTTCTCCCGGTAAGAAACAGTGATGAGCACTTGTTTTGAGGCAAAGCGGAAAAGTAAATTAAATAATTGAATCCAGTCGGGCACATGCTCAAGCACCTCAAGGCATGTTACAACATCAAAGCTTTTCTCCAGTAATTCAAGCTCTGTAATAGAACAAGCTTTGACGTTAAGTTCTGGGAAAAACTTATTGGCATTATTAATTCTGCTTTTGGAAACATCGATCCCTAAATGTTTCTTGATAGAAAGGCGCTGACATATAAAATAAAGCCAATCCCCATTTCCACAACCTACATCCAATATAGATTCAGCATTTAGACAAATGTGTTTTGCTGTATCTACAAACCGTTTTATACCCTGCTCTCCTATTTTCCCATATATACTACCGTTAGGAAGTGATTTTTCATAAATATCAGATTCGGTTATTGCGAAATCGTTCATTTTAAATCACTCTTTCTCGGCTAAAATCAGTAAGAGACTATTCTGTATCTGCCTATTTTCGACAAATAAATCTCGAGCAAATAGTTGCCCATTTATATTTCCTAATCAGCCTCGTTTTACTCATCAAATTTATTGATTAGGATCGGTGCCGTGCGGTATTTCAGCAAGCATCACAACTAATCCTCCGTCCAGTCGGTCAATGCCCCAGGCTTTGCTAGGCCAGTATGCTGCGTACCAGTGGTGCAATGCTGTTGACAGTCTTCTGTATGTCCTTCCATATGTCGGATCAATCCTTGTCATGCTTACTGGTTTGAGGTTACACTGTAGACATAAATCAAATAGTTCTTTTTCTGAGACCGGACGTTGGTCGGGAAATTCCTTCGTTGCATAAAAACGAAAGTGTCGCCACCAGTTGAGGGGTATGTCGGACGGCCCTCCTATGCATACATACTTATTCGACATTCTAATGTGTGCACGCAAACATTCCTCTTTTCTTGCTCCGAAAAAATGCTCAATTAATCCAACAGAAATCACCATATCGAATTTCTCTTCAGGAACATACTTGAACAAATCTCCCACGATGTAGTTGGCGTTAGGAATTTTATGAAGGACTCGACCAGCTCGCGTAATAGCTACCTCAGAGAAATCGAGGAGGGTATATGACTTGACCGAAGGACTCAGAACTGTACCCAGTCCACCAGCCCCACCAATTTCCAAAACGCGGCTCTTGGACAAATCAACTTTTTCCGAAAGCCATGAACGAATAAGGAAGTTAAAAGGTGATGCTTTCAGAATCACCTGTCTGTAGACTTTCTGAAGGCTACGCTTTATAAACGAGTGGTGATAAGATTCCTCCTTCCACACCTTATCCCATAGCTCTTTCCTGACTCGTTCTGCCTTGCACGGCTCATCCGATTCGTGAGCATTCATGTTATACCCCCTGACCGTTAGCCAAACTAATGCAGGAAACTGGAAACAATCGAATTACGTTTATTTGCTATTCCGTAAAACCAACAAAAATTGTTTAGTTAGGGACGGAGATGCGTGACCTTAAGGCCGGTATTCTCCACATCCAAACCTAAGCTTAGTCTTTGAGCAAACCTGTTTCGGACATAAAGTAACCCTTTGATATTTAAATCACCGTTGGTCTTCGTACGAGGCGATACGTTAATAGCAGCCCGCGGTTTCTCATCGTATACATAACAATCATTAACCTCGATAGTCCCTCTTTTTTCTGTGGGCGGTTGTTTGTTGACCCGGAAAAAAATGGGGAAATCATATTTTTCCTGAGGAAAAACTTTTTTAGAAGCGCAATTTTTGACCTTGCAGCTCTTGAACCTTATATCAAAAGCGTCCGTTTTTGAATCAACCCAAATGCCGGAACTTAAGGTGTACTCACTGGTGCAGTTCCGGAACTCAACGAGACCTTCAGGCCCCGTTTCATTATACGATGTTAGTACAAGACCCCATTTACAGCCAATGGCATGACAGTTATAAAAAAGGATAGATATATCATTTGATTCAGCAGTAAGTGCGTTCAGGCAAGCTGCAAACCCGGCCCCTTCATTGTTTGCGGATATACAGTTACTAATCACGATATCTGTCAGTTTACCTTTGGTATTATGCGGCTCGATGTCTATGCCGGCACTCGGCAGCGTCCCTGACGTATTTTTGAAAATGCAATTATCGACTCGAAGATTCTCTACGCTTTCGACGCTTATTCCCTGGCGATAATTGTTGTCAAATATGCAATCCCTAATAACTATATTTTGCGAAGGCCGGTCGCCATATACCTTAGTCTCTCCTATGTAAACACCATCACCACCACTATCCTTTAATGTCAGCCCGAGCACTTTTATATTGGTGCATCCTGCCAAATTAATAATCATCCGCCACTGCCCTTGCGGATAATCAGGTTTTATATAATCTTCTTTTTGCATTTTCAGCGTTGCACCATAGCCCCGAAGAGTAACGTTGGATTTATTCTCAGCCTTGAAAAGGTTATCACTTGTTAGTTTGAACTCTCCTTTCTTAGCGGTAATAACCACCCCGGGATCGAAAAGAATCTCTTGATTGCTAACGAGGCGAATAGGCCGAACAATCCAATCGCTACCCATATAGGGAATGATTACGTTCCTCGCTCCCGAATTGATTGCTCCCTGCAAAGCATCTGTTGAATCATCTTCGTCGAACCCCCACCATGCTGCATTGGCGACCAGCCGTTTTCCCGTTAGCACTTCTTTTACTGCAGCGGGGTTCTTGAAATTACCGACCGTCTCTTGTTCTTCAGCACCACTATCCGAACACGTCGCCGAGACCGCGAAGACAAAAACCAACAATATTCTCCGCCTGATAATCAGAAGCCTTTGTTCATCCATTGCTGTAACCTCCTTAAAATAAACGACTTATATTAATTGCTCCCCTTGTTTGGGCCTTTGAAAACATCTACACTGCCTTGATGTAAGCTTACAACGCCACGATGTAAACTTACAATATCACGATGTAAACCTACTATGCCACGATGTAACGTTACAGTATCTCAATGTAAACTTACGACGCCACGATGTAAACTTACAATACCATGATGCATGCTTACAACGCCTTGACCTAAACTTACAATATCACGATGTAAACCTACTATGCCACGATGTAAAGCTACCTGCAAATCTACAAGACCACCATTGCAGTATTGCTTGGTTCACCATCGCCCGCTTTGTTTACCGCGATAATGCGGTATTCAAGTTCTTTTCCGGTGGGTTGTTCAACCGGGGTTGCTTCGCTGATTACCGCCGTTGCCACTTCCTGCCGGGGTCCTTCAGGACGCTCGCGACGCATTACTTTATAGGCACTGACTGTGCCGCCATCGGCTGGTTTTTTCCAGTCTAAGAATACCCAGCCTGCACCCTGTTTAGGCGCCTCAAGCAGACGTGTCTGCCCCGGAGGCTGAAGGGCTGTCGGCGCCTTTTTGCCGGCCCAGCCGATAAGCTTCAACTTGTTATCACTGAAGTCGACCATGTTCTCCGCATAGCGGATATCGCTCTTCACGGCATCGATGAGCTCGTCCAACGCTTCGTCCTTGGTGGCCGTAGCCTCTTCCGCCGCCTGCGCTGCAACGGCAAATTATTCGACCCACCTTGCGATCTCGCAATAATCCTCGCAATTCTCTGGGCGGCGTTGCCATCCCATAACTTTGGTATCCGGCGGCGATTATACTTGTCCCCTTTCCTTATTTCGCGGTAGTTCTTAACAATATCTTCGGCAGTCACATGTACCAGGCGGTTCGTCCCTTCAGTAATCGTCACCGGCCGCTCCGTATTTTGCCTAAGCGTCATACACGGTATCCCAAGGACTGTTGTCTCTTCTTGGATACCACCCGAATCGGTCATCACTAATGCCGCATTACTCATCACGCACAAAAAGTCCAAATAGCCTAACGGCTCGAGCAGCAACAAATTGTCCATCGCCTGCACCTTTTTTTCAAGCTTGCTGCCCTTAATATTATCTCTGGTTCGAGGATGAATCGGGAAGACCAGTTTCATCTCTTTCTGAATCTCTTCAAATGCTGAAAGGATCTCTCCAAATTTGTCCACATCATCAACATTGCTCGGCCGGTGAAGAGTTATGACACCATATTCGTTTGGTGAAAGCTTCAGCCTCTGCAATATGTCGGACCTTTGTGCTTTCTCCCGATTGGACAGAAGAGTGTCAATCATCACATTACCGACGAAGTGGACTTTCTCTGAATTGATACCCTCTCTCTTAAGATTGTCGATTCCTGCTTGCTCTGTTACAAAGAGCAAATCACTTATCGCATCAGTCAGTAGGCGGTTTATCTCTTCAGGCATCGTCCGGTCAAAGCTCCTAAGGCCCGCTTCAACATGTATAAGTTTTATTCCGAGTTTAACCGCAACCAGTCCGCATGCTATCGTGCTATTCACGTCCCCCACAACCAGAACATAGTCCGGCTTAAAGTCCAAAGCGACCGGCTCGAAGCGCCTCATTATTTCCGCCGTTTGAACTGCGTGGCTGTTCGAGCCCACCTCCAGATTTATATCGGGTTCAGGAACCTCAAGTTCGTCAAAGAATAGCTTACTCATATTCTCATCGTAGTGCTGCCCCGTGTGCACCAGCAGCGTCTTGAAGTTACCGGTTGCCTCAAACGCTTTCATAATCGGTGCCACCTTCATAAAGTTAGGCCGGGCACCACATACGCATATAACCTTTATCACTGACTCTGTCCCTTGAACAAGATTAAATGTCTGTACCACCCCAAAAAATGCGGTAGATATCAGATGTGCATCCTACGGCTTTCCCCGATTTGCTGTATACCAATCTATTGTTGCCTTAAGTCCTTCGTCAAAATTTGTTTTTGCCTCAAAACCAAAGAGCTTCCTGGCCTTGGAAGTTTCCAGACATCGTCTTGGCTGACCGTCCGGTTTGGAACTGTCCCAGCGAATCTCGCCGTTAAAGCCCGTTATCTTTGTAATCTTTTCAACAAGCTCCTTTATCGTTATTTCAAATCCCGCACCGACGTTGACCGGCTCAGGGCCGTTGTAATGCTCTGCCGCCAGAAGTATTCCTTCCGCGGCATCCGCGGCGTAGATGAACTCGCGAGAGGCATTTCCCGTCCCCCAGCAGTCAATATGGTCGGCGCCGCTATCAATCGCATCAACACACTTCTTTATCAACGCAGGTATCACGTGACTGCTGCCGGGGTCAAAATTGTCACCGGGCCCATAGAGATTTACCGGCAGAAGAAATATTGAATTAAAACCATACTCTGTTCTGTAAGCTTGCGATTGGACCAACAGCATCTTTTTGGCCAGGCCGTACGGTGCGTTCGTTTCCTCCGGATATCCGTTCCACAGGTCATCTTCTTTAAACGGTACAGGGGCAAATTTCGGGTATGCGCAAACGGTACCGATTGCTACAAATTTTTCGATATTGCGAATTCGGCCTTGCTCGATAAGCTGCACACCCATCATCAGATTCTTATAGAAAAACTCGCCTGGATGCTCGCGATTGGCCCCGATACCACCGACAACCGCTGCGAGGTGAATTACAATATCCGGCTTCATATCTTCATACATCCGGATAATATCATCCATTTTAGCCAAGTCGTAATCTTCGATCTTCGGCACAAGAATGTTCCTGCAGTCCCGCTTTTGCAGGCCTTCGATAACATACCTGCCGAGAAAACCCGCGCCTCCGGTGACAACAATTCTTCTTTTCTCAAAGAAACCACTCATTGTGCTCGTGAACCTTTATTATCTGTGCTCCTTAAGTATCTTTTCCTGCTTAGCTATTTCCATATCGGCATCGGTCATCATCCGGGCCAGCTCTTTGAAAGCCACCTTGGGCTCCCACTTAAGAACCCTTTTGGCCTTGCTCGCGTCACCCTGCAGGACATCAACTTCTGTCGGCCGGTAATACCGCGCGTCGATTTCTACGTACTTTTGCCACTCCAGGTCAAGATAGCCAAAGACCTCATCCAAGAACTCACGCACCGAATGTGTCTCGCTTGTAGCTATCACAAAGTCGTCGGGTTTATTCTGCTGCATCATCAGCCACGTCGCCTCGACATAATCCGGAGCAAATCCCCAGTCACGCTTTGCCTCGAGGTTGCCCAAATAGAGCTTGTCCTGCAGGCCAAGTTTGATTCGCGTTGCGGCTCGTGTAATTTTTCTCGTAACAAACGTTTCGCCGCGCCTCGGCGATTCATGATTAAACAAAATGCCATTGCACGCGAACAACCCGTAAGCTTCTCGATAGTTGACCGTTTGCCAGAAGCTGTACACCTTTGCGCAGCCGTACGGACTTCGCGGATAAAACGGCGTCTTCTCTGTTTGTGGGGTTTCAACAGCCTTGCCGTACATCTCGCTGCTGGAGGCCTGATAGAACTTCGCCGGTTTTTCCATCCTGCGAATTGCCTCAAGCAACCGAAGTGTCCCCAGTGCGTCCGTGTCAACCGTATAGATAGGCGTGTCAAAACTTACCCGCACGTGACTTTGTGCACCAAGGTTGTAAACTTCGTCCGGCTTAATGTCGTTCATAATTGTTGACAGATTACTACCGTCGGTCAAATCACCGTAAACTAATTTAAGCGGCGTACGTTTGTGAGGGTCCTTATACAAATGGTCTATCCTGCCTGTGTGAAACGACGAGCTTCGCCGCACAATACCCCAGACCTGGTAGCCCTTATTCAAGAGCAGTTCCGCAAGATAGGAGCCGTCCTGACCGGTAATGCCTGTAACTAATACCTTTTTCATAATGTCTAACCTCCTTGTCAAACACGCAAAAGGTTCGGGCCTAAAGCATAGAATAACGCATAATTCTTTAGCGTGCCCGATGCTAACTCTTTTGCGATATTACGCTGTTGTGCGCTTTGTGCGAGTTTTTTCGCTTTCGATAATCACCTCGAGCGTTTCAGTCAGTGTCAGCTTCGGCTCCCAACCAATCGCTTCTTTGATTCGTCCCAGGTTCGGCACACGCCGCATCATATCCTCGATAGGTCTTCCATACGCCTCTTCGTAGGAAATGAATTCTTTTTTGCTTTTGCTGCCTGTCATTTCGATAATCTTATCAGCAAGACCTTCGATGGTAATTTCTTCTGTCGAACCTATGTTATATACCGTACCTGCCGCATCTTCGCAATTCATAAGTCCTATGATTGCGTCGACAACGTCCTCAACATAGCAGAAGCACCGACTTTGCCGACCTGTGCCGTATATCAAAACCGGCTCGTTCTTCAACGCTCGTTGAACAAAACGAGGCACCACCATTCCGTATCGCCCAGTCTGCCTCGGCCCGATAGTGTTAAAGAACCTCGCAATTATCACCCCCAGACCGTGCTGACGATAAAAAGCCAGACCCAAAAATTCATCTATCGCTTTACTACACGCATACGACCACCGAGAAAAACTTGTGCTGCCAAGCACGATATCGTCATCTTCTTGAAACGGAACCGCCTCGTTTTTGCCGTAAACTTCGCTGCTTGAAGCAATCAGGATTTTTCTGCTGAACTTGTTGGCAGCCTCCAGCACCACTTCCGTGCCGACAATATTTGTTTCTATCGTATGCACCGGCTTATCGGCTATTAGATTAACACCGACAGCCGCAGCAAGATGAAAAATCGCATCGCTGTGCTTTGCCAAGCCCTCCATCAGCTCGGCGTCACGCACATCCCCTTCAACAAAATCAAACCCGGGCTTATCTTTGAGACCTTCGATGTTTTTTAAGGTGCCGGTGCTGAGATTATCAATAACCGTTACCTTATGTCCCTCTTTTACCAGCCGCTCGGCCAGATGAGAGCCGATAAACCCCGCCCCACCTGTAACCAATGCTTTCATACACGCACCGATAATTAATACTCAACCGTCAACAGTCAATTTCCGAGGCCTGACCCGCCTGTAACCAATGCCTTCATATAATGGTGTTCGCAAAGAGATGATTACTTACAATTCAGACCGCTCTATCCCGTCAGCCTGAGCAATAATCATTAATCAATCATCAATAATCATTTTAACAGACTCCGTCCCCGTCGGCTGCGCCGAATGGCGCAACACGCCTTGAGTACCGTATCTGATGTTCTCTGGAATACCTTCTTATTGAAGGTCTCGGGCCGGCGGGTTCAAAAAACCGAAATCCGTTTCCGCCTTATCTCTTCTGACTCTTATCTTGCTGCTCTTGCTTACCATAAGTATCGGCAAATAAAGAAGATAGCTTTAGTTGTGGAGGGCCGAGAACCGGCTCTGTCAGTTGACCTTCCAGCAACAACTATACGCGCACAAGGCCCTGTAAGTTCATAGCACCGCTGCGGCAAGACGCAGCTGGGCCGCAGTTCTCGCTCTCCAAAGAGCCGGTTCAATGCCGCATTCAGGCTGACCACAAAAGCTACCTTTCTCCTAATAACAAGAATACACTTCTTATCGGACAATGCTTGCTGTCCTCTCCCTTTCCCTTGCAGCCCAAATGTACTTCTGAGCCGAACAAAGGGGGGCAGACAATCCCGCTTTGAATTTTGGATTTTGATTGTTCGTATTTGTTTCGAGCTTCAATGTTGGGGTTTCGGATTTGCACCCAAATACACAGGACGAGTCTTGAGTCACTTTCCAAAGTATGAGCAATACGTCTTATCGGTTTCCCACACGGTAACGCAGTGCAGTCTGGCACTTTGCCGGACTTCACCGAATTTACCGGCCAGCTTGTTCCACGCAAAGGCCGCGATGTTTTCAACGGTGGGATTGGTTTTGCTAAACTCCTCCAGCTCGGCATTCAAATTCTTATGGTCGACCAGCTTTATAAGCTCACTATCGACTATTTTTTCAAAGTCACCAATGTGAAAATTGTCTTTGCCCGCCGACGTTTTTAGCGTGACCTCAACAACGTAATTATGACCGTGGCCGGCCGGGTTTGCGCATTTGCCGAAAACCTCTAAGTTACGCGCTTTGGAAAAGTCCTTGTTCCAAAGCGTGTGCGTCGCCGCAAATTCAAATTTCTCGCTAAAATAAACCATCTTACAATCCTCGCTGTCTATTCCTATTTTTCTGAAAGGATTCAGCTTCAAGCTCAATTTGCCAATCTTCGCCGGCGTGAACTCATCGGCTAATTGTCCCCACGCCGACCTCAGAAGCTGGGCTATTCCGAAAAGCCCAATGTGTTTGCCGCTGCGAAAATCTGCTCTTATTCTTTTGGCGAAGACCGGCACAACTGATTCCCGGACGCACCTGTCAATATCGATTACGTTTACAACAAATCCCGTAGCCGGCTCAACCTCGCCAATAAGCTCGACACACAATTCGAAAAATATTGATAACCCTTCGCCAGGCGGCTCCGATGCAAAAGAATTAAAGCCGCTATTATCTTTTGGCAAAAAAGGATTCACGGAAAACCGCACATGTCTCGACAATCTATGCATAAGCAAAAACCTTTTTTTGTTTTTGCCTTCACGCTTACATTACTTGTTTCCCTTGTGCATCAGGCTCATAACCTCGCTTCGGCTTTTCGGGTCTCTCTTGAATATCCCGCGAAGTGATGATGTCACCATCACCGAGCCCGGCTTCTTAATCCCGCGAATAGTCATACAGCTATGCGAAGCCTCCAGCACAACCGCTACACCCCGTGGCTTCAGGCTGTCCATTATAAAGTCGGCTATCTGGTCCGTAAGCCGTTCCTGGACCTGCAGCCTGCGGGCAAAGCAATCAACAATCCGAGCCAGTTTGCTCACGCCAAGAACCGCCCCAGCCGGCAAATAAGCGACATGAGCTGAACCGATAAACGGCATTAGATGATGCTCACAAATACTGTAAAAGGGTATGTCACGAAGCAGAACTATCTCATCGTAGTCCTCTGTAAAGACCTTGCGAAGATGTTCTTTGGGGTCCTCACGCATCCCGCTTAAAAGTTCGGCATACATCCCAGCCACGCGCTCTGGTGTTTCCTTTATTCCCTCGCGCTTGACGTCTTCACCTATAGCCGAAAGTATTTCACTGACCGCTTTTTTGATTCTTTCAGCGTCGATTTTTGCCGACCGTTTTGCGCCCATACTTTTTGCCTTTTCACTTACAAAGATTCATAAGATATGTTGTTAACAACCGCACACCGTATCCACTTGCTCCCTGGGCCGCAAATTCCGTAGCCTTTTCAAAAATCTCCATACCAGCAATGTCAAGATGTGCCCATTTTGCATCGCCGACGAACTGGCCTAAAAAAGCTGCCGCATCGCAGGCGTCCCCATATTTGGTCAGATGCGCCAAATTCTTAAGATCCGCGATTTTGCTCTTCATTTCCGCTAGGTATTCTTCTCCGCTGGGCATCTGCCAGACCTTTTCGCCGCTTTCCTGCGCGGCCCTTTGCAACTGCCTTATCAGTTTATCATCATTGCCCATTAGCCCTGCCATATGCGTCCCCAGCGCAACCACGCACGCACCCGTCAGCGTTGCAATATCTATGATCGGATTGCATTTCTGCTTTGCTGCGTACGCAAGGCCATCGCTGAGCACCATTCTGCCTTCGGCGTCTGTGTCCAACACTTCAACAGTCTTGCCGCTAAGGGTTTTAATAATGTCACCCGGCCTATAGCTTGTCCCGCTCGGCAAATTCTCGGCGGCTGGAATAATCCCGTAAACATTTATCGGTAAATTCTGTTCCGCCACCGCTTTCATTGTGCCCAAAACCGTCACCCCGCCGGATTTATCCATTTTCATCTGGTCCATTTTTGCCGGCCGCTTTATACTTATGCCGCCGGAATCGAATGTTATCGCCTTGCCAACGAGACCTATCGTTGGCCTGCTGCTTGCCGCTTTGCCGGACGGACTGTACTTGAGAACAATAAACCTCGGTTTGTTTTGTGAGCCGGAGCCCACCGCAAGCACACCGCCCATACCCTTCGCAGCCAACTGCTTTTCGTCAAAAACCGTACAGGTCAAACTCCTTGACCCGCGAGCTAACTGTTTCGCAGCTTCTGCCAGCTTCGCCGGATTTATTATATTGCCGGGCCGATTCGCCAACGTCCTCGCATAACTTTGCGCTTTGCCGATAGCAGCTCCTTCCGACACTGCCCTCCTTAACTTATTCATTTTGCCGGAATCAGAATCAATCACTTCGCATTTGAGTGAATCCAATCGCCCGTTCTCCTGCTCGGTGACAAACTCATCGTAGCGATAGCTGCCGAAATATGTCCCCTCCGCCATAGCTCTGCCCATTGCATCTATGTCAAATCGTCCCCCAAATGCTTTGTGCGGGGCCAGGCTGATGGTTCCGATTTTCATTGTCACCGCCTTGTTTGCAGCGTTAGCCGCAGCCTTACGAATCGTGTCAAGAGTCGCCTTTTTCCTTTCACCCAGCCCTACCAGCAAAACGCGTTCGGCTCCTATCTGACCGTTGCCATAAACAATTGCGCTCGTACCCTCTTTGCCTTTAAAATCGCCTAATTCAATAACTCGCTCAATCGAGCCGTTCAGTCTGCTGTTTAGCATACGGTTGATTTTGTCTAATCCTTTGGCATCGGAAAAATGCCCCATCGCAAGCAAATCCGTTTTGCATTTGTCAAAATCTACCTTCCGCGTCCTCAGTTCTACATTAATAATCTCTTTCATATTGCGTTACCCTTTTTACTTTTCCTTATTTTGGGCCTTTGCCCTCTGCCGTAGATAGCTTTCGATAAATCCGTCAAGCTGCCCATTCAACACCGCCGTCACATTACCCGTCTGGAAATTAGTTCTATGGTCCTTGACCATTTGATAAGGCTGCATAACGTAGCTTCGTATCTGGTTCCCCCAGGCGATTTCGCCTTTGTTGCTGTAAAGTTTTGCAAGCTCAGCGTCGCGCTTCTGCTGTTCAAGCATATAGAGTTTGGCCTTGAGCAGCTTCATCGCCTGGGCCTTGTTTTTGTGCTGGCTCCTTTCATTCTGGCACTGCACCACAATACCGGTCGGCTCGTGTGTAATCCGCACCGCCGAGCTCACCTTATTTACATGTTGTCCACCCGGCCCGCTGGCCCGGTAGAAATCTATCTTCAAATCCTCCTCGTTTATCTCAATATCGATATCGTCACCGAATTCAGGAATACAATCCACAGCCGCAAAGCTGGTGTGCCGCCGACTCTGTGAATCGAAAGGACTTATTCGGACAAGCCGATGAACACCGGTCTCGCACGAAAGCTTGCCGTATACAAAGGGCCCGCTGACCCGAAGCGTTATCGACCTTATCCCCGCCTCCTCACCGGGCGTTATATCAAGCTCCTGATATTTATATTTTTTTGCCTCAAAATAACGCGTGTACATCCGAAGCAGCATATTTACCCAGTCGCAGCTCTCTGTCCCCCCAGCCCCCGCGTGGATACTGAAAAAGCAGTCCTTCATATCCTCCGGCCTGGACAGCAGCCCCTGCAATTCAATTTTTTCGCACTTCTGCCTTAGTTCATCCAAATCTTTCTCAATGTGCTTTAGCGCCTCTTGGTCTGATTCAGCTTCAGCCAGTTCAAAGAACTCCTTCAAGTCACTGACGCTGCGTCGGACTTCTTCCGCCGGCTCGATTATTGATTTAAGTGCTCTCAATTGAGAAACTACCGATTGGGCCATTTCGGGATTGTTCCAGAAACCGGCTTTGCCCATCTTCCTTTCGAGCTCTTGCAGTTGTACTCTCTTGCTCGACAAGTCAAAGCCAGTCCCGGATTTTCTTTACCCGGGCCATTAATTCTGATATCGCTGACTTAAGTTCAGCAGGTTCCATTTATTCTGACTCCTGTCTTCTGTATCCTGCCATCTTATACCACATCTGTCGAAAGTATGCAACCGGCCATCTCATTAGGCGCAGAGTCGAACTGCAGGAATTTCAATAGCTGTCAATCAGTCGGAAACGCCTCCAGAATTCATTCGAAGGTCTCTTCGGCCTGGCATATCTGAGTTCGTTCGGCCTTGCGCCGCCAGTACGAGGCAAGCCCCGACCCCGTGACAGCACTCCACGGACCAAACACGGCGGACGCCATAGCTACGATTTCACTATTAAACACGTCGGCTGCGGTTGCCAGGCCCGTCGCCATCCCTCCGTTCTGCATCCCCACTTCGATAGCGACCGTCTTACTGTCCCTCGCATCCATACGCATCGCACGGGCGCCGCAGTAACCCAGAATAAAGCCAACCGCGTTGTGACACACCGAAGCCCCAAACAAGGCAAGCCCAACTTCCAACAAATCGTCACGGGCTCGTGCAATCGTAATCGCGATTATGATACAAATCGACAGCATCGCCACTACCGGCAGCACTACCACTAACTTCTTCGCGAGCTTGTGGGCATACCGATTTATCAGCAGCCCTGCCACTAAGGGCACGATAATCATCTTCAGTATCGTAATCATCATCGGCACAACCTTGACTGGAACATACTCGCCGGCCAGAAGCTTCATCGCAAGCGGTGTCATCAGCGGCGAAAGGAGCGTCGAGCACGCCGTCATCGTAACCGACAGCGCCACATTAGCACCAGCTATGTACGTGATAACATTGGACGCCACCCCGCCGGGACACGAGCCCACCAGAATCAACCCAACAGCCACTTCCCCCTCCAGCCCAAAAGCCTTGGCAAACGTAAATCCCATCAACGGCATCACCATATATTGAAGTCCGAAACCAACGAACACTCCCTTCGGCATCTTGAGAACACGCGCAAAGTCATCGAACGTCAGCGTCATACCCATCCCGAAAAGAATTACCTGCACCAACGGCCCAATCGTCTTTCGCAGCTCGAATCCGCCCCAGGAAATGAACAACCGCGGATAAAACATTGCACAGGCAACGAATGCCAACACCCAGACCGTAAACGCCAGCCTCTTGAACCGCTCCGACACATTCACAGCCAACGCCAAAAACACGATGGCCGCTGTCACTGCCGCCCCCACTACCGACTTCAAACCGCAGAGCTGCAGAACAAGCGCTGCCACAAACCCAGCCGCGCTCAAGGCCACTAAGACCCGCACAGATACCCAACCAAATACCTTCAATCGCCAATCCTTCACTCTTGTGTTCTTTGCCCCTCTACTTTTGCCTTACTTCCTGTCATTTCGACCGAAGCCTATCTGCTCATATTTAACTTCCATATTCGTTCGCGGGGTCATTGTGGTGCCGCAATCTCCCCACCTACTATTCCAGGCGCATACCGGGTATCCAAAATCCTCCATTTTAGTTCCTCGGCTGGTTATCCTTTGTCCTCTTATCTTGTTACTCGCCGTCCGCATCACCCAACCGCGCCATGCTCCCGCAGTAGCATGACCACTTCCTTGTGCCCCCTTATGGCCGCCGCGCTCACAGGAGTTCTTCTCCATTTATCTTTGGCGTTCACATCCGCTCCTCTCGAAATCAGAACCTCAGCCACTTCCTTCTGTCCCCTGATGGCCGCACTCCAAAGAGAGGTATGACCTTTATTGCTCCTGGCGTCCACCTCCGCTCCGCTGCCAAGTAGAATCTCGACCACCTTCCTGTGCTCCCTCGCCGCCCTATGCAGAGGGGTATGACCTTTATAACTCTTGGCGTTCACATCCGCTCCCCTGGAAAGTAGGAGTTTGACTACTTCCGCATGCCCGTTATTGGCGGCCTTGTGCAAAGCAGTCTCACCATCATTATTCTTCGCGTTCATCTCTGCCCCCTTGGCCAGCAAAGCCTCCACCACTTCCTTGTGACCGTCACTGGCCGCCGCATGCAGCGGCCTCCCACCGTCACCTGCTTTAGTGTTGACTTCCACTCCGTGGGCAAGCAAAAGCTCCACCACCTCCTTCCGGCCCCTCCCAGCCGCCCTGTCCAAAACAGTATGCCCTTTTTTGCTTTTGGCGTTCACGTCTGCTCCGCTGGCAAGTAGAACCTCAACCACTTCCTTCGGGCCGCCCGCCGCCCTGTGCAAAGCAGTATGGCCTTTATTGCTTCTGGCGTTCACATCTGCGCCCGCGGCAAGTAGCAGTTTGACCACTTCCGCATGCCCACCATTGGCCGCCTTGTGCAGCACCGTCTCGCCGTCATAGCCCTTGGCATTTACCTCCGCTCCTTCAGAAACCAGCAGCTCGACTATCTTAGTGTGTCCCTCGCCGGCCGCCAAACACAGAGCTATCTCGCCTGTACTATTCTTGGCATCTACCACTTCAGGCTTCTTCGCCAATATGAATTTCACTTTGTTAAGATTTCCTTTCTTCGCCGCGGCATGAATATCCCAACTCCATCCGTACTTTAGCCGGCAGAATAGGTCTATCAATCCGCCAATCAATTTCTTACTATCGGCCATAAGCCAAATCTCGTATCTGCTATCAATAATAAATCATCAATTGAATACCTCGCGAGCTTCGTTTTTCACTCTTTTGATATTCGGCAATCTAATGTAGACTCGTCTCACGCTCTTAACTTCTTCTCCGCCTCACACGCCTTCTTTAAGGCCTTTTCGTCTAACCTTTGCTCCTATGGATATCCCGGCCAACTTCGCGCAACTGTCCCAAAAATGTGTGGCCAGAGTATTGTGAACAAGGTTTCTTTGCTGATGTCAAATAAAAAACACAGGCAAGGAGGCGAAAATTATAAAGTACATTGTTCCATCGGTGAGCCTGACACTGAAACTTGAGTGGTTCCGCCCGCATCTTTATCAAGCACAGACCAAAGATGGGATATGCGGCAAGTTGCATAAAACGCAGCCATTAGGGATACTTCTAAAAGATTTTCTCACAACCTTTGGGGACAATTCTCTACCCCAACCAGTGTTGACCCACAACGCCAATTCTGTTAGTCTGGCCTTTATTAGGTGAGCAATCAAATGAAAATCGACCGTTTAATCTTGGGCTCGTTTGAAACCAATTGCTATATTCTGCGCGAAACAGAGGCCGCAAAAGACTGCCTTATTATTGACACAGGCCTCGAAGCGGGTGAACTCGTTGACTTTCTCGCGCGACACAAGCTGAATCCTGTGGCGGTGGTTCTAACTCACGGCCACATAGACCACGTCACCGGCACTGTTGCATTGCGCCAAAACTTCCCCGAAATAAAGGTCTATATCCATAAACTCGATGCTGAAATGCTCACAGGCACAAAGGACAATCTGTCAACTCTGGCAGGACAAACATTCGGCACTGAACCAGCCGACGTATTTATCGAGGAGGGAGACAAAATTGAGTTGGCCAATATAAAATTGGAGGTACTTCATACCCCCGGCCATACGCCTGGCGGCGTCAGTCTGTGTTCAAAAGAAGACCAGCTTGTTTTCGTAGGTGACACATTGTTTGCAGGTTCGGTTGGTAGAACAGATTTTCCGGGGGCAAGCTTCGCTCAACTGAAAAAGAGCATAAGGGAAAAACTGTTTACGCTGCCCGAAGAAATTATCTGTTACCCCGGCCACGGGCCACAAACCACAATAGCTCATGAAAAAGCCCACAATCCGTTCCTCCAATAACCACCTTGCGGGCGTTATTGGGTTCGTACTTTTTTTGTTTTCTTGCCAGCATCGCTATGGTACCTTGAGTAGCTAAGGAAGACTATTGTACCTTTTGGTTTTTGCCTCTACATCAGTAGGAGCTGTCATCGCCGGCGAAATCTATTTTTCGCGGGGTCCAAAATGCGAAAAGTATTTCTGTGCAGTCTGTCGGGTTTGTTTTCGTTGTTGATGGTGATGCTCTTTGCCGCGCCTGTCTTGGCAGACAATGAAGCGACGAGCGAAAAGCCGATATGGCTGGTCGTGACCAGGCCTGCATTTCTCGAAGCCATCAAGCCGCTCGCGGAGATGCGCAATAAGGACGGTTTTGAGACGGTCATCTCGACACGACCTGTCCCCGAGGCAATAGCGGCCTTAAAGCATCGGCCTGCGTTCCTACTGTTTGTGGGCGACGATGAGCCGGGTAAGCAAAAAGAGCTTTGGTACGTTCCCAGCCGACGCAGGAAATTCTATCGCTGGCGAGTGACTCAACTAAAAGATTTCGCATCAGATACTCTCTGGGCAGACTTTGACGGTGATTTGATTCCGGACATCCCCGTTGGCCGGATTCCGGTGCGCAAGGCCGAGCAACTCAAGCTGGTCGTCAAAAAGATAATTGCCTTCGAGCAGAAACAGCCTGCGCTTGACGACCTTCGCCTGCCTATTTGGGCTGGCGCAGCCGAATTCAATCCGATGGTGGATAGCCTCACTACTATGTTGTTGCTTAATATCGTACGGGCCAATGCGTCCGAGTGGTTAAGCCCCTGGGTAATCTCAGCCGACCGGATGCACTCCTTATGCGGCTGGCCGCCGGACCACAGCACCATGTTCACGAAGCAGTTGAAGCGAGGCAGCATCAGCGCTGTCCTTATAGGTCACGGCATGACAGACTACTTTCACTCAATGAGGTTCAATGATAGGCGAATCTCCTACCGCGCCGCCGATGCTAAAGACGCTCTCGCCGCAGGCCAACCTGCCCCGCCACTAATAATTATTGCGTGCTATTGCGCCAGCTTTGCCGAAAAGCAGAATTGTCTGGCTGAGTCCCTGTTGCTAATGCCGGGCGGGCCCGTAGCCGTTATCGGGGCAACCACTGAATCACATCCGCTTCCGAATTACTTCTCAGGTCTGTGTCTTCTGCGTACCGTAAGCGGCAGCGACAAACATCTCGGCAGTATGTGGTTGAATGCGCAACGGGAAGCGATGAAGTCACGTGATTTTATTATCGAGCGCATACTTACCAACGCCGAGGGAAAGCTCGAAGAGAAGATCGATGTTGCCAGACTACGCCGCGACCAAATTCTGATGTATGCCCTGTTGGGAGACCCTGCCACCCGCCTGCGCCTGCCGGATAAACTCGGCAGCAAAATCGAACGGCTTGATGACGGTTGGCACTGGCAGGTCGATAAGCCCAAAGGCGCGACCAGGCTCTATGTGGGTTTTCGTCCGGCCGGCCAGAACTTTCCAACGGCCCAGCTTCCACTTGAGAAAGCTGCCGCCCGCAAGCGATTCGAACAGGCCAACGCCACGTTTGACTTCCAGCCGCTGGCCGAGCTTGCCGCCCACGAAGCCTGGAAGGGCACCATCAACAAGCAAGGCACACTGCGATTGGTCGCCATCGGGCCGGGACATATCTACGCTATTGCCTTTAAGCTTAAGTTGCCCTGCCAACCTGATGTGCAATGAGAACTATGCCGATGGCCGGAGGCTAAGAAAATGCCAGCGGCAGGATATCCAAGAAAAAACTCATGATGTTCCTGATTTTACGGTTGGAAAATCGTATAATACAGTGATGACTATAGAGAATATGGTTTAAGGATTGTCACAAGGCTGAAGAAGAATAGTATGACCCTGGTGGTGGCGACGTGAGTATCTGGCTTGGCAACGTTAGAATCGACGGGACTGAATGGTACGGAAGTGGGAGTGTCACGCTTGAAGTGACAAAAAGCGGCACTACTTACTCAATCGCGATAGGTGTGGACGTGGACGCGATAATTGAGGATGTGTTTGACTTCAATTACTTCAATAGCGGTCCTATTGGATACGGCCCGGAAGATGGGGCGAGCATCCAGTGTGGATGGGGTCAGCCGGGAGCAATTACGGGAACGCATAGTCAGGCAGGCCATATGGGATTGGTGAGAATCGACGTGGACGGTACGTGTTCTGCAGGCCCCTTCGATGATAAGACACCATAAGGCTGACTGGACCGAAAAGTTGGAGACGAATGTTTGCGGACTTATGCCGATGAAATGATCACAACGAGAACAAACAAATGGTGTTAATGGTAGAGAACTGGACAGACAAAGAAGCCTAACAAATTGGGAGGTTTATCAATGAAAGTATATGAGAAAGTCGTGAGTGTTGCCGTTCTACTGACAATTGTGGGCTTTGCGAGCGCAAATGAGCCCAACGCAACGGCAGGGCTTGTGCGGCGCGGATTGGTGCCCGCCGAGTTTGGCCAGTTGTCGGTTGAGGAAAAAGGAGATGTCCTGGCAAGGGTTGCAGAATCAAGCTACAAGATATTGGCCAATGTCCCCGAGAAAGGCTTGTCTGATTCCATGAATTCGCTCAAGCAAGTTGTGGAGGCACGTAAATGGATGGAGGATACGAGTGATATTGTGGCGTGGATGCTGGCATTCAGGCTGCAATATGCTGTTGATAGTTGTATCCTTAACGAGTTGTATCGTAGCGAAAAGCTGCGCCTGGGACAAGCTGTTCATGTGCCATTCAAGAAGGGTTCATTCGACAACGCCCTTATCATGTCGTCGCTAAAGGAGAACCAGATTGATGAGCGCAAATATCTTGGGTTCGTGCTGGATCTCGATACGAAGATAGCCACATTTTGCAGGGGCAAGAAGTATGGTCCGAATGACTTTCTCACAAGCCGTGTATTTCGTGAGGCTGCTGAAGAAATGTACGTTACGTTTGAACTGCCCATGCAAAGCGAGGGCAAAGTGGTAGGAAAGGAGACGAAGCAGTTCGATGTGCGAGCGATGCATAGTCGGTTTATTTTTGCGCCGCCGAGTTTCACGGAGTCAAGAGAGAATGCAACAAAGCTCATTCTGCCTATGGTCCTCAATGCAATCGATGATGCAAGGGATGCACGATTAGTGGCCCGCGTGTACCAAAAATACGGTGGCTTTGCGGATGCACTTAGGCCGGGCTCGCCTATTGCACAAAGTAAAGATTTTACCAGCCGTGTGGAGAAAGAGTTCCAAAATGAGCGAAAGGGACGTTTGACAACGCATGCAACAGCCTTTGCTATTCGTGGGACCACGAGAAAACGCGTGGAGTGCGGGGAGCCGCCAGGATACTACATAAAGAGACTCCGTTTGGATATTGTCTTCTATGTCAAAGATGTTGATATATTTCCTGAGAGATTTCAGAAAGGAGCCACGAAACACGGCTTTGTTGGCAAACGTCTCGACTTGCTAAAATGAAGATGCCTCTCTCGCTGCTGCGGCGTTATCGGAAATGCTTGAGGGTTTCCCAAGTAAGAGGGGCCGGGGTGCAGATGCAGAAACGATTGAGCGTTGCCGGAAATGGATGGCCGAGCAGAAACAGAAACAACAGCAGGCGGAGAAACCAGAACAGAAGCAGTGGGAGATGGTCAGATAAGGCTGAATTGGCAATCTTTGGTAATTTACGTTCCTGCTTACCCCAACGAAAAAGGCAAGTAGGTGCAGAAAATAGCATTTCAAGAGCCAGAGTAAGTCCACGCACTGCTTTACACAGGAATTGGAAAGCCATTAGCCGGATTATCAAGAGAACGTTTCATGTCAGATAAACATATTACTCGCAGAAGATTTGTGCGGGATTCTTTAGTTGGTGCCGCTGGTATTGCCGTGGGGCTGAGCGCAGCGGCGCGAGCGGCAACAGCGGAGCCCACGCCATCCAAGAAGAAAATCCTCAATTACAACCCGGACATGGAGTACCGTCGATTAGGCAAGACCGGCCTTTGGGTCTCAGCCGTTGCTATGGGCGGCCACTGGAAACGCATTGACAAGGTCCTCAGCGCCACAGGCAAGACTTGGAGACAAATCTGATTTACAGGATAAGAGGGCGGAAGATAGTACCAGTATGGGAGGTTTCGTTGGACAGGTACATCTTCCACTACGATGCGCTGAAACTGAGCCAGGTAAAGCAAGGGCATCGTTGACTTTATTTTAGGGCATCGTTGACTTTATTTTAAGGATTTCGGTTATTCTGAAAGGCGGAGAACACCGACGCAAGAGCTGCTAATGTATTCCACTTTTGCCAAGAGCGGTTGGTATCGGCTCACACTCTAGGGAGAGACGATATGTCAAGTATGCAAAGAAATCCAAAAGTCCTGATCATCATCGGCATAGTGCTGGCCGTCGCAGCAATACTCTTGTCAACGCGTATGACGGTGGTCTCTTCGTTCCTATCAAGGTACAGGAAGCCACGTTCTTCGGAAATGTCCTTCGCGGTGGCACGTTGTAGCATGTTGCGAAACTTATTGGAGGAATACTACGCACAAGTGCAGCCTGGGACACATAGAAGAGACGCGGAAGGCTTTGTTGATTTTATGATGAACTTAGAGGACTGGCAAGAATTCACCAGGGAGGCTCCACCAGAAGGATACAAGGGCTTCAAGGTTGGTTTTTCTTTCTTCCTTCCCGACGAGCTTGAAAACAACATGCCTGCTTTCATAGCGTACACAACTCCTGTCACAGATGGAAGCGGTAAAGTCCACCGGCTAACTTTGCTTTTGCGGGGAAGCAAAATCGAAACAATGTCCCTTGATAAATGGATTGTCGAAGGCATTTTCGGTGCGGAAGAGTGCAAAAGAGTAGAAGCGGATCTGTGGGCATGGAGAAAAGGTCGGCGGGCGAACAAGAACAACCCTCTTACCAAGAGATAGTCCGGCACGCTCGCCAGAACGGCTGAAATAGCCGGTTGCTTCGCCACTCTTTCAGCACAAGAATTGAAAAGCCACTGCCCCGATTAGAACGAGAGAATCTTATGTCAGATAAGCAAATTACTCGCAGAAGATTTGTGCGGGATTGTCTCACTGGTGCCGCCGGGATTGCCGTGGGGCTGAATGCCGTAAAGGGAGGAGCGGCGGAGGACAAATCTGAGGTAAACACCAAGAAAATCCTCAACTACAACCCGGATATGGAATATCGTCGGCTGGGCAAGACCGGGCTTTGGGTCTCAGCTGTTGCGATGGGCGGGCACTGGAAACGCATTGACAAAGTGCTCAGCGCCACAGGCAAAACTTTCGACGAGAACTGCCATGACATTGTGAGCCGGTGCATCGAAGTCGGCATCAATTATATCGACGCCTGCAACGCAACTGAGGTGCAAACTTACAGCAAGGCTCTGGCTGGGCGCCGGGACAAGATGTATTTGGGACTTTCCTATTTTGCACGAGAAGCACGCCAAAAAGAGTTCCGCTCCAAAAGAAAGCTTCTGGAAAGCCTCGATATGCTGTTGCAGAAATCAAATCAGGAATACACTGATTTGTGGCGCATCACTTGTCTCGAGCCGGGTGGCGACCACACGTTCAACACGTGCTGTGCGCTTGTTGACGCCCTCGTGAAGGCCAAAGAGCAGGGCAAGGCCCGGTTCATCGGTATCTCATCGCACGACCGCCGATGGCTGAAGTTTATGATAGAATACTTCCCTCAGCTTGAAGTTGTTCTTTCTCCGTACACCGCTAAGACCAAAAAGGTGCCGAAAGACAGCCTCTTTGACGCTCTCAAGAAGTCCGATGTGGGCGCGTTCGGCATAAAGCCCTTTGCCAATAATTCACTTTTTGAAGGCAGCAGTGCCCCCAACAACCCTCACGCCGAAGAGGATGACCAGCGTGCACGACTGGCCATTCGACGCATCCTGCACAATCCGCACATAATACCCATCCCCGGCCTGGTCAGCAGCTATTTCAATTGTTCCGGACTCGTTCGATATTGAAGCAATGTTTTTTTGATATCGCTGGTTGATTTAAGCATCATTTCGCCTTGCTGATTTTAGTCTCGTAGTTGGCACTCGCCCGAAAAGCGGTTAATAAGATATGACTGTTTTTATCTTATATCCGGTCAATTTCTCTCGACCGGCCAAGTCACTAAGCTCGATAAGAAATGTAATCCCTGCAATTTGCCCCCCTATTTTTTCTATAAGCTCACACGCCGCTGCCATTGTCCCCCCCGTCGCCAATAAATCATCGACCATCAAAACTTTAGCACCTCTCCTGACCGCGTCACTGTGAACTTCTAAAGTGTCTGCTCCGTATTCCAAATCGTAGCTGACACTTTCTGTTTTGAAAGGCAGCTTGTTCTTCTTTCTTATAGGCACAAAGCCGGCCCTAAGTTTTCTTGCAACCGCCGCACCGAATATGAACCCCCTCGCCTCCACAGCAGCAACATATTCGATGCCCGCACCTTCGAAACCCGCGCACAAAGCGTCAATTGCTGCTGCAAACACCTTCGAATCCGCCAGTAACGGCGTGATGTCACGAAATAAAATCCCCTTCTTCGGCCAATCAGGTATACCGCGAATGTATTTTTCCAGACTAATTTCGTCGCTTGTCATTTGCCTTCCCGTGCTCGCAGCCAAAATATAGTTACACAGATACAGGTCTTTATCCGCTTCGACCGACCCATTATTAGCAGAAAACTCGTGGAGTGCAAGTATGATTGGCTTGATTTTCGCTGTTACTCTTCGTTCATGTACTCGTAGAGTTTAGTGAGCGCGTCACGCCGAATCTGGCGAATCCTCTCTCGTGTCAGCCCTAACTTCCTGCCGATTTCTCTAAGTGGCATCGGCTTGCGGCCGCCCAGGCCGTAGTGCAGCCGCAAAATATCGGCTTCTCGCGGCTCGATTTCGTCCAACAAACGCAAAGCCTTTGCCTTCTCCTCGCTTTCAGCCAAAGCATCTTCAGGCCTGCCCGTGCTTTGGTCCTCCAAAATCGCCTCAAGTGTCTGGTCTTCGTCGGTGTCGTCATAGCTGTAATTTTCCTGCCCAGAGCTAAGAACCCTGAAGATATGATGTATGATTTTTGCCTTTCGCAGTGGAACATGCATTATATCCGCCATCTCTTCCACATCGGGCGCCCTGCCCAATCTGCTCTCCAGCTCCATTGCCGTATGCCGCCACTGATTTATCAACGCAACCATATAGGTGGGGATGTGTACCGGCTGCACGTTCTCAAGCAGCGCACGCTTGATACTCTGCTTTATCCACCACGCAGCATATGTGCTGAGCCGTGTCCCCCGCGTCGGGTCGAAGTAATCGACAGCCCTGATAAGGCCCAGGTTCCCTTCCTCAATCAAATCCCCCAGACTCATCCACCGGCCACCGAACTTTTTTGCGATATTAACGACCAGTCTCAGATTGCTCCGCACCAACTGGTCTCTCGCCAAGGGATCGTTTTCTTCGATGACCAGCCTGCCCAAATACTGCTCCTGTTCCATCGTCAGCAGTGGGGCCTCGTCGATCTCTTTAAGGTATTCTTTTATGGTGATATCGAATATTATGGCTTCCTCCCGCCCAGCCGAAAAGTCTTTCGACTCCAGCCGTAAGGGCCAAATTCGGTAATGACCTTACTTTGCTCTTATAGGACGATTAGACCTTCATCAAAAGGCGCTACTCTCAGCTATCGGTCAGATGTGACCCCCGGTTTAGCTGGACTATTATCCCTGCCGGATAATAGCGTGTGGTTCTACCTGCCCCTGTCCGCTGCCAACATCCGCTACTCATTATCGGTATCAGATTCTGTGTTCTCCTCCGGGCCGCTGTCGCCGCCGCTTGGTGCTTCAGCTTGCTCTTTTGGTTGAGCACCTGGCTGCTGTTCGGCGGTCTCGGTTTCCACAGATACCTCTGCGTCTTTTGGCTTCTCAACCTCACCGCTTTCTGCCTGACCCGGCTCACTTGCCTTCTCACCTGGCTGAATTTGTTCGGCGGTCTCGGTTTCCGCAGACGCCTCTGCATTTTTTGACTTCTCAACCTCACCGCTTTCTGCCTGACCCGGCTGGCTTGCCTTCTCACCTGGCTGGATTTGTTCGGCGGTCTCGGTTTCCGCAGACGCCTCTGCATTTTTTGACTTCTCAACCTCACCGCTTTCTGCCTGACCCGGCTCACTTGCCTTCTCACTTGGCTGGATTTGTTCGGCGGTCTCGGTTTCCGCAGATACCTCTGCGTCTTTTGGCTTCTCGACCTCACCGCTTTCTGCCTGACCCGGCTCACTTGCCTTCTCACTTGGCTGAATTTGTTCGGCGACATCCTCCGCAGGTTCACCCGCTTTCTCCTGCGGTTTTACTTCCTCACCCTTATCGCTCTCAGAAGCAGCGGTCTGAACTCCTGCTTGTGTTCGCTGTTGAACTACCTCAGCCGCTTGTTCTTCCGCGGCCCATTGGGCCCTGCGCAAGCTCAAACCGATCTTACGCGACTCAGGGTCAATCCTCAAAATCTTGACCTCAACTTCGTCGCCTACTTTCACGACATCGCTCGGTTTATCAATTTTATGGTCGGCAAGCTCGGAAATATGCAGCAGACCTTCCAGGTTCGGTTCAAGTTCGACAAATGCACCGAAATTCGTCAGCTTTGTAATAGTGCCTTTGATAATTTGTCCCGGAATATATTTTTCCGGAATAGCACGAATCCACGGGTCTTCGGTTAACTGTTTTATCCCCAGCGATACACGTCGTTTCTCCTCGTCCACCTCAAGAACAAGGCATTTTACTTCGTCACCTCTTTGCAGCATCTCGCTGGGATGATTAAATTTCTTTGTCCAGCTCAGGTCTGAAATGTGCACCATACCGTCGATGCCAGGCTCTATCTCTACAAACACGCCGAAATTAGTCACGCTGCGCACCTTTGTTGTAACAACCGTGCCGGCCGGATACTTCTGAGAAGCAATCGTCCATGGATTGATTTCGGTCTGCTTTAACCCCAGCGAGATTTCCCGTTTTTCTTTGTTGACATTCAGCACAAGCACCTCTATTTCGTCTCCAAAATTAAGCATCTCGCTGGGATGTGTCAGACGTCGCGTCCAGCTCATCTCGCTGATATGCACCAGTCCTTCAATCCCCTCTTCGAGCCGTACAAATGCACCATAGTTCATTACATTTACAACCTTCCCTTTCACCCTTGTGTCGACAGGATAACGCCCTTCAACATCTTCCCAGGGACTGGCCGTCTTCTGTTTCAAGCCTAACGAAATCTTCTCATTTTCCTTGTCAACACCGATAACAACGCACTCAATCTCCTCATCGAGCTTAACCACTTCTGACGGGTGTGATATCCTGCCCCAGCTCAAATCGGAAATGTGCAGCAGACCGTCCACGCCGCCCAAATCCACAAAAACGCCGAAGTCGGAAATGTTTTTCACAACGCCTTTTCGCAATTGCCCGGCCTCTATCTCCGCCATAACCTTCTCTTTGCTGGCACGCCTTTCTTCCTCGATGAGTTTACGTCTCGATACGACAATGTTCCGGCCTTCTACATCAATCTTGAGAATCTTGCACTCGACTTCCCTGCCGATGAATCTGCTGATGTCACCCGGCCTTCGGATATCAACCTGTGAGGCCGGCAAAAACACGGGCACACCAATGTCCACCAACAAACCGCCCTTGATGCGCCTTATTACTCTGCCGCTTACAACATCTTCTTCCTTCTTTGTATTGATGATTCTCTCCCAGCCTCTGATGCGGTCGGCCTTGCGCTTGCTCAAAAGAATAAGTCCGCCTCCGGAGTCCGTTTCTTCAAGAAGAATTTCGATTTCTTTACCCGGTGCTATCTCTTCAGGATCGTCAAATTCACTCGCATCTACAACCCCTTCACTTTTCAAACCAACTTCGACAATGACATCATTGCCTATTTGTGATTGGATTGTTCCTTTGAGAATCGTCCCAGGCAGGTTAGAATCGACCTTCGCCCGCAGAACCTCCTCCAAGAAGTCACCCTCTTTCTCGGTAAACATCTCATTAACCTGCTGGTCAAGCTCTTCTTGCGACAAACCTAATTTGTTAACTATATTTCTATCTACCATAAACCTTAAATTCCCTTGTGGAGTCTGTTTTCTCGACCTGCCGGCGCCCCACATTTACGCCAACAAGACCTCGTGCAACGCTGCACGAACAAGAATCTTTCCCTTAACCATTTATCAAAACACATCGGCCAACGCAGCCAATGCAAAATTCACATCTGCCACTGTTTTGGGTGGGGCTTAAGAAATCGCAAATATCTAACGCCAGAGCTTACCTCCGTAATTTCTATTCGCCGCCACTGCTATCAAAAGCCTCCAGATTTCTTAAAAATTCGGTAATTATCCAGTCAGGAGTCGAGGCCCCTGCTGTAACACCTGCTGTATTTTTACCAAAAACCTTACTTTTATCAAGTTCTTTCCAATTTTGCAAGTGAAACGTCTGGCTATTGTATTTCTTGCAAAGCTCCGCCAGCTTTCGCGTATTGGCGCTTTCCAGCCCCCCGAGCACAAACATTATATCCACCTGTTTACACAATTCAACTGCTGATTCTTGTCTTTTTATGGCTTCCTTGCACAACGTGTTGATTACTTTCAGTTCGCCAAAGCTCTGCTTTGCCATATCCCCAAGCACCCTCCCAAAATGCTCAGGGCTTTGAGTAGTCTGGCAAACAACTCCCAGCTTGCCGTTTTCAGGCAATTTGTGCAAATCTGCCTCATCAGCTATGACAACAACGTCTTTGACGCAGCCCACAACCGCCTGAACTTCAGGATGGTCCTTGTCCCCGATAACGACAACTTCGTAACCGTCCCTTTCAAGCTCTTTGGCTATTTGCTGCACTCTCTTGACCAATACACACGTAGCATCAACAATTTTAAACCCCTTTTGTCTAATCTTTATTATCTGTTCCGGCCTTGCGCCGTGAGAGCGGATAAGAACTGTTCCCGACGGGATTTCTTCCACAGTCTCAACAGTTTTCAGCCCTTTCTTGGCCAATCGCTCCACCACATCTTTATTATGAATAATCGACCCGAGACTGTAGACCTCGTTTTCTTCCGCCAGTATCTTTTCAGCCATACTAATGGCGTTTTTTACCCCGGGACAGAAACCACACTTTTCCGCAACTATCACCTTCATAGATATTTCGCTGTTATAGAATCACGAACTCAAGACGCCGGCACTGTTACCCGCCGAACTTAATCAAAAACAGAGCCACTCCTAAAATAACGGCCACCCATCCCCATGCCACCAGGAACCCAACAGTGTCAACCTTTCCAGGTTTGAGCAGCTCCAGATCGTGACACTTAATTAGTTTATATTGCTCGAACTTGTGAGGATGTGCCAGAGATTCTTGAACATTCTTCCGGTCCATATCGCGATTCGTATTCACCGGCGTATGAACACGGGAGTAAAACGCATCCAGCTTCTCTTCCGGCATCTTTGGGCCCAGCAGACTTCCAACAATCATCAGAATATAACTGATGGGCAGATAGATGGCTATCAAACGGGCATGAGAAACCTCGATTTGCGGGAACGTTGGTATAAGAATCCGCAGCTTCGACAACAACCACGGGTTCGGCAGTATAATCTTAAAGAGAATATAGGCGGTCATTGTTCCGATGACACTTATCCAGACGCCCCTGCTGTTGGCCCGCCGCCAGAGCATCCCCAGCCAGAAAGATGCTCCCCAGAAGGCGGGCAAATCCCATACCAATTTGAGATTCGCAAAAATATTCGGAAACAAAAACGCAGCCACAACACCACCGGCAACCACAAACACACCGACAACTCGGCCAACCCGAAGATAGTGCCTCTCATCCCGCCCCGGTTTAACGTGCCGGTACAGATTACGCGTAAAAACCGCCGATGCATCGACCATAAACGAATCGCACGAGGACATCACAGTTGCCATCATTGCCACAATCATCAAACCCACACACCCCACGGGCAGAAGGTTCTTAATAGCATAACCAAACACTTCATCCGGATTCTTAACCGCATCGGCATAAAGGGCAATGCACAGCACCCCGACGAATGTCCAGCCCACCGTACAAAACCGCTTGATAAAACAGCCGTAGCAATACCCGAACCTACCTTCATATTCGGTCTTGCCCGAGCCTATGACTTCCATGTGGTGCGGCTGAGCCACGATACCAGACAACGCCGCGAATGTCACCATCACCACATAAAAAGGAGTAAAACCGGTCGGTGACGTTAAGCTAAAGAATCGACCATCGATTTTATCGTGCAGCGCCTCAAAGCCGCCGACCGCCTGCAGACCGAACGGAATCAGCATAAAAGAGAGCACAATAATCAGCAGCCCCTGGATAAAGTCGGTGATGACAACAGCTCCGAGTCCCCCAGCCGACCCATAGATAGCCACCAGGATAGCCATAAAAATCACGATGGTATCTGCGCTGACCTGCCCGCCCGAAATGGCCGCCACCGTCTGCGAGGTGGCTTTTAGCCCAAGACTCACATAGACCATAAAGAACACAAGAGCAAAAAGTGTATAGAATACGCTGATTGACCTGCTGAATCGCATCTCGTACATATCACCGATGGTCACACACCGAAGCCGCCTGTACCACGGCGCAAACAGCCAGTAAAAAGGCGTGATGAAAAGATACAGCCATTGCGTCCATATCCCTGAGAAGCCGCCTTTGAAAGAATTCGATACCACCGCCACGGGCATCTCACTGCTCGTGCCCGTCCCGAAGGAGTGCATCATCAGCAGCGCCTTGCCGAATCGCCAGTTACCGATAAAGAAATCCGCGGTGTTCTTCACCCGTCTTGCCATCCACACTCCAAGCGCGCAGATGCCAAACAGGTAAACTACTACAACAATAAAATCCAAAAGCTCAATGCCAAACAGCTTCATGGGCTTACTTGTTCCCGCGCGTTTTCGATTTTCAACTCAAAACAATCGTAAACCTCGGACAAAAAGCCGATTGTCAACAATCAGTAATCATACGGTTTCTTGCCGTGTTTTACTCTGCATTCCGTTTGCATCCGCCGCAACCTGTTGGTCACAGTCTCTGCCAATTCCCTGTCACTCATATTCTTTGCTTCTTCGACCGTTATGGCCTTACCGTACCACACAACGACCGAACCGCGCGAGAATATCTTCTTGAATCTCGGCCAACACTCAAATGCTCCGTCAATCATTACCGGCACTATCGCAGCATTACCGCGTCTGCACAAAAGACCAAAGCCTGGCTTAAACACGGCAATCTTACCATCGTGCGTACGTGTTCCTTCCGGAAAAAGACATACTCCATAACCCTCTCTCAGTTTGCTGATGACCTTCCTCATCGCCGAATAATCTGCCTCATCTCTCTTGACCGGTATGGTGTTCAGCGAAGAAATCAGCGAGCCAAAAAACCAATCTGCAAAAAGTGAATCACGAGCAAGAAAATATATACTCCTCGTAAAAGGAATTCCGCAAAGTACCGGGTCAAGATAGCTTTGGTGGTTGCTTACTAGCAGAAAAGCCCCTCTGCGAGGAACATTTTCCTTGCCGTAGACCCTGAAATGGAAAAAGAAAATACAAAATAGTCGGCACGCCCAGCCGCAAAGCTGGTACCAGACGTATCTCACTATCTTTTCAAACATCTTTCTTTCACCAATCGCAAAAGTTCTTCCACAACCTCTTCTATACTCAAATCTGTGGAATCAACCACGATAGCGTCATCGGCCGGCTTCAAAGGCCCGACAGCTCTGCTCTCATCGCTTTTGTCTCTTGCTTCGATTGCACTCTGTATTTCGTCAAGAGACCTCTCCTGCCCTTTGGCTCGAAGCTCAGACTGTCTTCTCCTTGCCCTCTCGGCCGGCTTGGCTGTCAGATAGAATTTTATATCAGCGTCCGGAAAGGCGACTGTCCCCTGGTCCCTTCCTTCCGTAACAATTTTATCCTCGCCGGCTGCAAACCGCCTCTGCATCGTCACCAGCTTCTCCCGCAGCTTCCCTGATGAAGCAATGTGGCGAGCATTCGCCGTGACCTCCGGCCCGCGAATCTGCTCAGTGACATCAACACCATCAATAGAAACCGTCATTTTGCCTTCTTCGACTGTAAATTGAAATTCGCTTGTTTCCAAAACACGCAGCAGCCCCTGCTCATTGTTCATATCAACGCCTGCCCGCATCGCTGCCAGCGTAACTGCCCGGTACATCGCTCCGGTATCGAGAAAGCTTGCCCCAAGCCTCTCGGCAAGCAGACGAGCTGCGGTGCTTTTGCCACTTGCCGCAGGACCATCGATTGTAATAATCAAATTTGCCATCTCCGAAACTAAATTCACTTCTTAAGTTCGGACCCCGCCGTCTCATCCACTTTGACGACGATGATGCTCGTGTCATCAATCTGATGGGCAAGTCCCACAAACCGCCTCCTGTACATCAGAATATTCTTAATCATCTGCTCCGCCGAGTCACCGCTGAATTTTTTCGCAGTCTCCAGCATCCTTTCTCTGCCCCACAATTCACCGTCAAAGTCGGCGGCATCAAACAGTCCGTCCGTATAAAACAGCAAACAATCACCTTCTCTTAACGCAACAGTTTCAATCTCATATTTCGCTTCGCTCTCAATTCCCAGCACAAGTCCCCCTTTATCCAATTCCGTAATCTCTCCCTTTCTTATCAGGACCGCCGGCTCATGCCCGCAATCGCAATAGGTTATTGCCATATCCCGTGCGTCAACTATCGCATAAAACAGCGTAATAAACTCACCCTCTTCACACTCCCTGCACACCATCCTGTTAAGCCTGCTTATCATCTCGTTTATCGCCTCACCGCCGCATTCCGTATCCGCGTAAGCCCGCACGGAACCTCTAAAGCAGCTCATCCTAAGCGCAGCAGGAATCCCCTTGCCTATCACATCAGAAATCGCCACGACAATTCTATTGTCATTTATTCTGAGGAAATCATAGAAGTCACCGCCTACGTCGAAGCATGGTATATACGTGGCTGCAATATCCAGACCGCGTACCGACGGCGCCATTTCCGGAATCATTCTTCGCTGAATAGCTCCTGCCAGCCGCATCTGCTCAGTGACACGTGCGCCCTCAATCGCCCTCGCGTACAGCTTGGCGTTTGTTATCGCCACCGCACACTGAGATGCAACCGCCCGTGCAAGTGCAATATCATCCTTGTCAAATCGCTTCGGCCTCGGACTATAAAGCCGAAGCACCCCGATAGGTCTGTTCCTAAACTGCATTCCAACCGTAAGCTGACTGACCAGCCCCTCCTCTATCGCTGCTTCCTTATGTTTGACCCTGTCGTCAACCCGCATATCGTCCAGCACCACCGCTTCACCCGCAGACGCCGCTTTAATCACGGCATCTTCTTTCGAAACCACTCCTCTGTTGCGGTACTCTTCGCTAAGCCCATACGTACTTTGCATCTTCAAATCGCCGCTCTCTTCATCTAACAGCCGAATCGAGCACGCCTTAACTCTCGCAATCTTCACCGCCGCTTCGGTAAGCTTGTCCAGCGCCTCCTGAAGCGAGAATTTCCCCGCAACCAGCGTCGTAAGCTGATAAATCTGCTCGTCTCTCTCTATTTGTCTCTTTGTCCTTTTTGCCATAACCAACCAAATGCCTCAAATCCGGCAGATTATACGCTACTTTAAGCCTCTGGTGAACCCCCAATTTATCTCACCGCTGTCCGCTTGCAGCAAAAGCCATCTCGCGTTAAGATAAAGTTTTTACGGCTGTCACTATTAATACGCAACTTGTCCGCCGAAGCTTGCCCCTACCTGATTGGGGGGGGGCGGATACGCAATACGAAAAATGGACCAGAGCGCAAAACATATAGTCTTCGTTGGCCGAGTTCAGGGCGTTGGCTTTCGCTTCACCGCATACAATATCGCCAATCGTTACCACCTGACCGGCCTGGTCCGCAACCTTCTGGACGGCACCGTGGAAATGGTGGCCCAGGGCCCGCCGGACGACATTGACGCCTGCGTGCGTGACATCAATAACGCCTTCGCAGGGTATATCAGAGAAACAAGAATTGAAGAAGTCCCTCCCAACCCCCAACACACCGACTTCAAAATAACTTTTTAAAATTTGCTGCGGACTGCTTGCCCTGTACCAAATAGGCCTTTGCCGTCATTTGGTGCGGGGTCATTCCGAAAGCAGGAATCCACACTTCATCATTCGATGTTCGGCTTCGGTGTTCGATATTCGATATTTTCTTTACTCAATCCCCTCACGGCCCTGTATTCTCAAACTCCAAATGCCTATCAATCCGGCCCGGAATATTCCAGCCAGTGCGCCGCCATAACCGCAAAGTCGTAAAAGTCAACATGGCAGTCCCGAACCCCGGTAGGCCCGCTCACATCCCCCGGCGGATATGGATAGATGCCACTTCCACAGAACTCGTACCTTTCATACGCGCCCATTTCCACAATCTCCGGGTAGCCCGCAACGGGATTGCCGGTATCAACAATCGCCGGGTCATCTGTAAAGCGGGCATTGCCCGCAAGGTCCAGCGGTGTCCGCTCGCTCGTGTCTCCATCGTCGTCAAGGTCAGCCGTATCGGCCGGAACGGCCGTGTTGTCCCCTGCATCTATGCAGTTCGAATCCGCTAACAGCCTCAAATTATCGTCTTCTGTTCCTACGATGTTGTCCTCCCCGTTAGCATCCACAAAGCACGGGTCAGCATCGATGTTGCCCGTCCCGCCATATCCACCCTGCACATCAGAGTAGCTAACAGTGGGCGAACCCTGAAAGTTATATATTTGTGGTCCACTTGGGGCGGTATTGCCCCACAGGATACAGTTGGTCAGCGTTGGGCTGCCGCCGCTGATGTACGTCGCACCACCATAACTGCCTGTTGTGTTGTTGCTGAAAGTGCAGTTGACAATCACAGCGTTGCTCATCGAGTTCCACATCCCGCCGCCGCTGTCTGCCGTGTTACCGCTGAACGTGCAGTTGGCCACCGTCGGGCTACAGTACTGGTGGTCGCCAATCCCGCCGCCGCTGATGTCTGCCGTGTTACCGCTGAACGTGCAGTTGGTCACCGTCGGACTACTGTAGTTAAAACTGCATATACCGCTGCCGTACTCAGCCGAGTTGCCGTTGAAGGTGCAGTTGCTCACCGTAGGGCTGCTGCTCCCGTTGTAAATCCCGCCGCCCATGTAGTAGGCCGAGTTCACGCTGAACGTACAGTTGCTCACCGTCGGACTGCCGGCGTTATTGTACATCCCCCCGCCATTGTTGTTCGGGGATGAGCCTGAATCGGCATTACCAGCGGTGATGGTAAAGCCGTCGAGGATGGCCGTGGCATTGGTAGAGCTGCCCGTAACAACGTGATAGCTGTTATCGGTGTTGACATCGGCAACGCCAATATCACCGCTCAGGATAGTCTCGTTTGCTACAAGGTCACGGTCAGCCAGGTCGAATGTACAGGGGTCTTCATTGCCTACAAACCCGCCGTAAATCGCCACGCCATCTATCAACTCAAACGTCTCGCTTCTCTCGTTAGGGGTAACGTTACCCCCTTCATCCTTATCCGGCTTGTACGTCCCCGCAGCCACCCAGATCTCGTCCCCGCCTGTCGGCGGCTTATACAGCGCATCCTGCAGATACTTATACGCCGTCCCCCACGTCTGGCCGGTACCGCCCGTAGAAGCAGTCCCATCGACGTAGATGACCTCTCCGGCAGCAATTGTACAGCAGAACCCTAACAAAAATACTGACATTACCAACCGAGTGTTTAGATTTGTTCTGCTTTCTATTTTCATTCTGCTCTCAAAAACTTGTTACTGCTCAGGGCCTACCGATATGCTCATAATTTAGCTCGCCGGAGCGGGTGCATACGAACTGCATCCTCACCCACGCTCCGGCCCTCGGCATACCCGCCAAAGGCAATCCGATTATACCATTCGATGTACGATACGCAAGAGAAAAAAAGAGCCAATTCTTGCCCTTTGCTACGTTATAAGATAGACTAATAGGCTATGAAGAGGTCAGAAACTAAGCGAACACTCTAAGCTTAAAAGGAGCGCGAGATGGCAGAAGAAAACGTCCAGCACAACACAGAATGCAAAAGTGAATTGCATAGCCAACACCTATGCTACTTTATTTCCCAGGGTTTTCATTTGACCGATGACGAAAAGTATAAGGCTTTGGTAAGCGACCCGGAGTTCAAATGTCAACATTGTGGCTGTGTAGCCAATAGCGATAAGAATCTTTGTGAGCCCGTTCCGCTCTTTGTATAGAGCACCGGCTGGCTGTGAGCAATTGAGACTGACAAGCGATGATGTGACTACCCACAGTCACCTGTTTTTCAATACCCAAGCCCTCAGTTCCCTTCAAGTTTCTTTTCAAAAATCTGTGAAATTCATCCTTCGTAGCTTGCCCATGAGGGGCAATTCTACTGCGGAGAATGGACCTGTGGCCAAAAGCTCTTAAATTCTCTCTTTTTCTCTGTGGCTGCTTTTGAATTCGCCTGCTGGAAGCGAATCTAACAATTTTAACTTTTGATTTTTCCCACAGCCACAACTTCCAGCATCAAATATCGAGTATCGAGCATCCAGTATCGAGAATCCAGCATCCAGCATCGAGTATCGCGCATCCAGTATCGAGCATCCAGTATCGCGCATCCAGTATCCACTCACCAACTGCCCATTTGCACCCACTACAGCACTTTCACCCGCCAACAATTTCTGCTGCTATCGGCTCTTATGAGCCGAAAATACAGTTAACAGAGCAGTTTACCCCGTTAGAAAGTTGGGGCGAACATGGCCCTGGCAATTTACCCAAATTGCTTCTAACGGGGTTTACGTTCTCAAATTAAGACCGGGCTCTTATATAATGCACTGAAATTCGATGATTACGAAAGCAAGAGAGAATTCGCTTGCCAATGATATCGCGGTGGTCGTCATTTTCCTGATGGCCATCGGCACAGTCTTTGTCTTTTCCGCAAGCGCTAACATCGGCCAGGAGCGCAACTTACGAAGATTCTACGATTACCAGCCGCTCCGACAAATTCTGTTTTTCCCCATCGCGGCTGCCGTTATGTACACCGCCTCTTGTTTCAATTATCGCAGGTTCAGTCTATACAACAGCTGGCTAAAATCCCCGACCTGCTATTTGTTAGTCCTTAGTGTAGCGCTACTTGTACTCGTTTTGCTCCCGCAGTTCGGTGCTGAGGTAAACCGTGCCCGCCGCTGGCTGAGAATCCCCGCCGGCCCAATCTCGATAAGCTTTCAGCCATCCGAGCTGGCTAAATGGTCGCTCGTTTTCTTCCTCGCCGCATTTTGCGATAAGTTTTGTTACAGCCTTAAGCTGTACTGGAAAAGGTTCGTCCCGGCCTGCTTTATCATCGCCGTCGTAGCCGGCCTGGTAATCATTGAAGACTTTGGTACCGCAGTATTCATAACGCTCCTGGGATTTCTGATGCTGATAATTGCCGGCGCAAAATGGTGGCACGTTTTGACTCCCCTGCCGTTTGCCGTTGCGGGTTTTTGTGTGGCATTGGTTCGCTTCCCAAATCGGCTCCAGCGTATAGCTGCGTTTTTGAATCCTGAAAAATGGGCGGACTCGGCTGCTTATCAGGCGAATCAATCACTGATAGCGCTCGGCTCCGGCGGACTGTGGGGCAAGGGGCTCGGTAGAGGAATCTGCAAATACGGCCACTTGCCGGAAGATACGACAGATTTTATCTTCGCCATTATCGGTGAGGAACTCGGCTTCGTAGGAACCGCGGCGGTGATTGTATTGTTTATTGCTCTTGTCTGGCTGGGAATTTTGGTTGTCGTCCGTTGTGAGGACCGGTTCGGACAGTTATTGGCCGGCGGGATAGTTTTGACAATCGGTATTCAGGCGGCAATCAATATGGGTGTTGTCACAGTTGTGCTGCCGACAAAAGGCATACCTCTGCCTTTTGTAAGTGCCGGCGGAACGAGTATGCTGCTCTCTGCCGCTGCAGTTGGTGTTCTGTTAAACATTGCCAAACAATCGGCTAAAGTGCCGGCAGGGGAGAACGAGTAATGGACGGCAGGAGCTTTTTCTTTGCCGGCGGTGGAACAGGGGGACACATATATCCTGCCATTGCAATTGCAGAAAGAATAATCGAGCTCGAACCCGAAACTAAAATTCATTTTTTTTGCAGCGCTCGCAGCATCGATTCACAAATACTTTCCAAGACCGATTTCAAATACACCCAGCTTCCCGCAAAGGGTTTTTCTGCCCGGCCGGACAAGTTAATTAGTTTTTGCAGTTCGTTCTTAAAAAGCTCTGGGATTGCAAAAAAGATGCTCGCTGAGACCAAAAATGCCGTGGTAATTGGTGTCGGCGGGTTTGTTGCAGCGCCGGTCTGCTGGGCAGCCCACAAGCTAAGCATACCAATTGTGCTTTTGAATGTCGATAGTGTGCCGGGACGGGCAAATAAGATAATAGCTGGCTGGGCGGATGAAATTTTTGTTCAGTTTGAAGATACCAGGCAGTACTTTGGCCAAAGGGGCGCGAAAGTAAACGTTGTCGGATGTCCCCTGCGAAGCGGCTTTGAAAATCCACAGCCGGGCAAAGCTATAAGCGAATTACGTCTTGATAAGAGTAAAAAGGTTTTGCTTATAACCGGTGCGTCGAGCGGCTCAGCCAATATTAACGAAGCGGTATGTTCGCTGCTGGGTAAATTGAGTACTTTTGCCGACGATTGGCAGATAGTACATTTAACGGGGCATGCGAATTACGAAGAAGTCAAGCAGAAGTACGGTGATGCGAAAATCGCCCACAGGATTTTAGATTATTATGACGATATGCCGAACTTGCTGGCTGCTGCGGATTTGGTGATTGGCAGAAGCGGAGCGGTCAGCGTGGCCGAATACGCTGCCGCTTCTGTGCCGAGTATTTGCATGCCTTACCCTTATCATAGAGACAAGCACCAGTACTTGAATGCCGGCAAACTGGTTGAGGCGGGAGCGGCGGTGGTCGTAGATGATGTGCCGGACGCAAAAGAGCGGGCGGAATGGCTGGCCAAAGAACTGGAAGAATTGATGAAAGACGACAAAAAACGGGAGGAGATGAAAAAAAATTGCGCTGTAGTTGCCAACAAAGAAGCAACATCAACAATCGCGGAAAAGCTGCTGGAGATTAGGTGTTAGTGAATAGTATTAGTGAATAGAAGTCGGGAGACAGAACCCAGAGCTTGGTTTGATAAAGCTGGTTGTTGATTATGTATAGACCAAAAATTTGCAGCGTTTGTCAGTTGTGTTATGGCGATGTAATTAACATTTAGACATCCGAGCGCGTGATATACGCAGAATCGCAAGGCAGGGGCGGAATGAAAGCAATACATAAAAGTAAATCAGCCTGGATAGTCTTTTCATTAATCATAGTGTTTGCATCTTCAACACTTATTACCTTTTTCGCACTAACGTCGAAGAACAGGCCTGCCGCCCCCGGAGGTGAGCGGTTACATAAGCCGTTGGAAAAAAGGCTGGTGCACCCTAAGATTGTGGTTAGTAAGAGCCGGCGCCGTCTGTATCTTTATTCCAAGTCCGCAATAGTACGTGCATATCGTATTGGTCTCGGTTTCCAGCCGGCAGGACATAAGGTAAGAGAGGGGGATGGCCGAACACCCGAAGGAAAGTACTATGTGTGTGTCAAGAATCCAAAGAGCCGGTATTATCTTTCGCTGGGCCTGAGCTACCCGAATGTCCGGGATGCCGAGAGCGGTTTACGAAAAGGGCTGATTACCCGCCGGCAATATCAAGAAATAGCAGAAGCCATAAGAAATGGTGGGACGCCACCGTGGAATACTGCGTTGGGCGGCGAAATATTCATCCATGGACATGGGACAAAAAGTGACTGGACTCTTGGGTGTATAGCCATGGAGAACGAAGATATCCGCGAGCTGTATAATGCGGTTCCGGTAGGGACGCCCGTCATAATTCAGCCGAGCAGTCCTGACAGCACCGAAGACGACACTTTCGCAAGCTCTGTAAGACACAGCAGGCCTACCATTCTAATTGAATCAAGTATTGACGGCGGGCGCTGGGTGAAGAAAACAGCGATTTACCCGATAAAGGGACAAAAAGTAGCGCTGAGAGTCGATGAAATCCCGGGTGCAAATATAAGATGGTTCCAAATTGTTCCGGACACCTCGAAAATTTATAAGAATGCCAATTTTCCATGGGAGCAGAACCCGTATCAGTGGGTTGGTTTTGCAAAGATAGACTATCACAAGAAGGAATTAATCCGGTTTCGGGGCCATTGGGAGATAGAGCCATTCGACAATGAAGAAGGCAGCGCGTTTCGAGATAGAGAATCATCCTCGTTTGGCCCTGTAGAAAATATGGGGATGGATTCGAGATTCTATCACAAGGACATCGGCAGTTTTTGGTTTTTGGTGGAGATTGAAAACGAGGGCATAATTTACCGGTCTGTTGGGATAGAAGATTCCGACCACAGGGGATTGTCACCACAAGTATTTCGAGTCTCAATACGCAGTGGAGAGGGGTATATTGGTTATCTGACTTCGTTTTTTAATGTGCCGGGGTTATTTGGCTCGGTCACTTATCAAAGCAATAATTACATAGGCGTAGATTGCGCCGACGTACTTATGGCCGCGTACGGCAAATGGAAGCATAAGCCAATTGAGAAGAATTACAATGTAGCAATGTTAGTTAGCCAATTCCCAAAAGTGGTAGAATTTGACCTTCTGGAAGGAAGGCCCAACAAGAAATTAAGATGGGGAAAGGACGTTCGTCCGGGTGATTTTGTAGCTGTCCGATATAGTGGTCGTAAACAGTACCAGCATATTGGGGCCCTTTTTAGTGACGCGAACGGGAACAGCATTTTGGATGGAGGTGACCTTGTCATCCATGCTGGGCCACAGCCCCTTCATTATTCGTACCTGAAAGACGGCAACTTTGATGGCCATGTGGCCATTTTGCGGCCATAGATGTCACATTGTTAAATGCTTATAATCTTTGCCAGATAGCCAAGAAGCGGTCTGAATGGCTGTGGGAAGAACTGGAGGAACTGATGAAAGATGAGAAAAAACGAGATGAGATGAAAAAGAATTGCGAAGCCATCGCTAACAAAGAAGCAGCTTCTAAAATCGCGGAAAAGCTGGCCCAAATTTAGGTTCGAGCGGAGGGAAATTAGCAGGAAATCAGATTTTTGGGGGGTTTTGCGGTGTGTTTTTGGGGGGAATCGTGGTTTTTGAGCGAAAAATGGGGGCGGGGGAGTTAGGTTGTGGGGTTTGGGCAAAATAGGCAAGAAAAAATTGGTCAAAAATTGGTAAAAATGCGTAAAAAGTGGTAAGAAATTTGCAAAAATGCCGCTTTTTGGGCAGAAATTGGAAGAAATTTAGCACTTTTTGAAATTAACATTTTGTTAATTTGGGGAGTATGGGGGTTTTTTGCTACCCCCGGCGCGTATCTCGTGAAGCCCTTCGACTCCCTCGACGGCGCACCTTGGGCACAAGCTCGGGACAAGTATGCTCAGGACAAGCAGTGAAGCGTATCTCGATGCTGGATGCTCGCAGAGGGGTGAGTAGTTGATTGGTGACCGCAGACCAAGGCGAGGTCCGTTTGAAGCCGGACTAAAGCAAACCGGAGAAATAAATTGCGTGGCAAGTACAGGAGCGAATGTCGAATATGGATATCCGCCACGGGCGGACTTCTAACAGGCGTATCGAACAAGGAATATCCAATGGTGAAGGACAGGCAGTACTGAGCCGTACTTATATTAGTTCGAGGGGCGGCTTTAGCCATCTTGAACAGCAGCTATGTGCAGGCGTCAGGTGGATTCTGCTGAATATTTTTTGGAGTTTATTCTTGACGGGGGCGGCTTTAGCTGATAATTGGTTATTGCCCCCGCCTGCGCGGGGATGACAATACTATGTTGTATGTAGATTTGCAGTTCGGGTTTTCGAGTTGGAAGTTGAAAATTGTTGGTATCCACAGGGATTGTTTTTGAGATTGAAAGGAGGCAATTATGGCAAGGAGAGTCTTGACCGCAGTGCTTATAGTTTTAGTGTGTGTGCTGGTTGGGTGCCGAGGCGTGGACACCGGGGCGTCGCAACTTGTGCCGGCCCAGATGAAGGCCCCTTCGGTAGTTATGACAGCCGGTGCAAGCGAGAGCGATATTATCGAGCAGGTGGCGATTAACCGACAGGCGTATCGAAGCGGAATCGAGTCCCTGGTAGCACGCTACGAAAAGACGGGCAACAATATGAAATTGGGGTGGGCCAAGCATGAGTTAAAGGGGCTGAAGAAGGTGCCTCAATATGACTATATCATTGAGGCGATTGTGCCGGGGGCGAATTTGAAAGCGGGCCCATTTATTGCTGAGGCGGAATTGCTGTACATGGACGCGTTGCGTTTTGAAAGGAAGGCCAAGACATTTGGTATTTTTACAAATGAGGACAAGTTGCGTCTGGCTTTAGACAAATACAATGAGCTTATAGAAAAACATCCTTCCAGTGACAAGATTGATGATGCGGCTTACCGTGCCGGCAAGATTTGTGAGCATTTCAAGGACTATACGATAGCTCTTTTGTACTACCAGCGGGCTTATCAGTGGGACCCACAAACGGTTCACCCTGCCAGGTTTAAGGCGGCGCATATTCTGGATGTGAGGCAACACCGCAGAGCGGAGGCTCTTAAGGTTTACCAACAGGCCCTTGAGAAAGAAAACCTGAGCAAGGGGCAAAAGGAATTTGCGGAAAAGCGTGTTAAAGAGTTGACCAAAAGTGAGTAAAAGCTAAAAGAGTCCAAGTAAGAAATCGAGAATTGGGGCGAATTTTCTTGATAGAGTTTCGGGCCTGGCTGGATATCAGGCCCGTTTTTTTATGCAATAGGCAAAGAGATGCTGTCGGAGTTCGAGAACAAAGTGGCCGATTTTGTCAAAGCGAACGGGCTTTGCGAGTCGGCGGACAAGATTTTGCTGGCTGTTTCGGGAGGGGCCGATTCAACGGCGCTTCTGTATGCTATGGCAGCGCTGAAGGCTGAGGGTGTTTTAATCGCCGAATTGGTGTGCGCTCATATCAACCATCAGTTAAGAGGAGATGAAGCGGAGCGTGACGAAGAATTTGTTATCGCGCAGGCGGGCAAATTGAACCTGCCTGTGACGACGAAGCGAGTTGACGTGCGCAGCTTTGCGTGCGAGAACAAATTATCAATTGAGACGGCGGCTCGTAAATTGCGGCTTGAGAGTTTGATTGAAATTGCAAAGGCCAACGATTGCAAATGGGTGGCGACGGCGCATCAAAAAAATGATAACGCCGAGACAATCTTGCATCGACTGCTTCGGGGGACAGGTTTTCGCGGGCTTGGGGGCATTCGGCCGGTACAGGTCTTCGACGAGGACATTAAGTTTGTAAGGCCGCTGCTCTGTGTGGGGCGGGATGAGATTGTCGAATATCTGAAGGAGCGAAACCTAAAATGGCAGACAGACCGTACGAATTATGACTGCACGTACAGGCGCAACTATATTCGTCACCGGCTGATTCCGGCATTGCAGCAGGATTGCAGCGGCAGTCTTGTGGAAGAGTTATTTGAGCTGTCTCAATCAGCCCAGCAATTTTACGGTTCGGTTTGTAGTTGTGCAGAGAAGGTTTGGCCGGCGGTTGCCGAATGCGACAGTAATAACGTAAAGCTGGATTTACGGGGGTTTTTGATTCAACCTGCACCCGTAAGGGTCGAGCTAATCCGGCGAAGTTTGGCTGAGATAGGAAGTGGAGAAAGGGATTTAACTCAGGGACACTTCGAGAGAGTATTGCAATTGGCGGAACAAAAATTCAGCGGTAAAAGAATTGAGTTGCCGGGCGGGTTTATAGTTGGCTATGAGTATGGGAAATTGTTTTTTGCGCGAACCGAAGACCTGCAGGCTGGACAACGAGCGAGCGACAGCGTAAAGATTGAAGTTCCGGGGCGGACGAGATTTGGCGACTATTTCATAGAGGCCGCTGTTTTGGCGGCTGACGGGGAAGTATTTGAGAAATTCAAATTGGAGAAGAGTGAATTTGTTGAGTGGTTTGATTTGGATAAGGTGAAGCCGCCGCTGGTCGTTCGTTTCCGCCGAGCGGGTGACCGTTTTCGGCCTTTGGGTCTGGCCGGCGAGAAAAGGATAGGCAAGTTCTTGACCGCTGCAAAAATTCCACGACAGGTACGTGAAAAGATGCTGATTGTCGCCGATGCTGAAAAGATAATTTGGGCCTGGCCGGTTCGAATGACTGAAAGAACCAAGATTAGCGCTGAGACCCGCAGGGTTCTTCAACTGCAAATAACTGAGATGGCAAAGGTATAAGAAAGGCCGGGCCAAATTTGCCCGGCCTGTGTTATGCTTAATTCAAATCTTGTATGGCTATCTGCTTTGCTGCTCTCTCTTTTTGACTTCCTGCAAAAACTCTTTATAATTGTTCTCAATTTCCTGGAGATAATCCATGCGGTCTTTAATCCAATCTTCTTTGTCGATTTCGCTGCTCGGCAGCTGGTGTGAAAGTCGCCAACTTTTATCACCGGAAAGCCATTTTTTTGAAGCTGGACTCATAGGAACTTTTTGGGCCCACGCATCCATTTCCTCATCAGTAAAAGGCACCAGCTGTAACTTTTGGCTTAACCTATCGAATGCTACAAGCGGCTCAAGCTCCATAATAGTAGAGTAATACCAATTGTGATTAATTAATGCGCTGAGCATCTAAATACCGATATAGTTCATAGTGGTAAGCAAATGATAATTTTTTAGCACGGAGGCTGCTATGAACGTAAAAACACATCACACATC
>Ga0114922_10000156_pt1 | contig 63082 bp, 43 predicted proteins | sample AartaG_FD_100975 | JGI IMG/M metagenome (GOLD analysis project Ga0114922, IMG submission 100975) | Deep subsurface microbial communities from Aarhus Bay to uncover new lineages of life (NeLLi) - Aarhus_00045 metaG | ecosystem: Environmental > Aquatic > Marine > Oceanic > Sediment | place...
ATCGGCTCACTTTCACCAGTAGCCCGTACGCTATCGCCTCACCTTCACCAGTAGCCCGTACGCTATCGGCTCACTTTCACCAGTAGCCCGTACGCTATCGCCTCACCTTCACCAGTAGCCCGTGCCGGAATGGCGGCAGCGTGAGCACCCCGGCCTTGAGCGACGCCCGACCGGTGTCCTCGCCCCACGGCCAGATGGTCGTAACCTCGCCCTCCCGCACGGCCAGCTCCGTAAGGTCAACGCGCTGAGAGCGCAGCACCTCAGGCTCCATGTCATCCCGCAGCACCCGATACCAGGAGTCGGCGCGGTTGCGCGCCCAGAGCAGCAGGTGCTCCTTTCCCAGCAGCGCGAAGACCCAGAGTGCGTCGCTGGAGAGGTCGAGCGCCTGGAACTGCTCCTGGTCGAGCTTCACCCCGGCCACCAGATCGGCGAAGGGCCGGTAGGCTCCCCACAGGTTCTTGCAGTCCACGTATTGGTCCCAGTGCCAGATGTGGCCCGTCCCCGCGGCGCCGGCGAAGAACGCGGGGTAGGTGGTATCGTGGAAGATGATCCCGCGGTGATCTGACTGGTAGTAGCGGAAGGGGCCCGAGTGCCCATCATCGACCGCACCCGTCTCCGCGAACAGCACCGGGCGATCCGGCCGGCGGGCCCGCTCCACCGCGTCCTTCGAGAAGGCCGGCCCATCGTGGTGGCAGACCGCCCATGGCGCGCCCTGATCGAGGTAGCGGTGCACTTGCTGGAAGTCCATCTCGTCCATCTTGAAGTCGTCGTACCACGCCTGGTAGCGCTCCATGTCGAAGCTGCCGATGGAGTTCGTGACCAGATTGCGCGGGCTCTTCGCCTTCACCATCGGCAGCACCCGCCGCGTCCATTCTCTCTGCACCGACCAGTCGCTCGTCACGCAGCAGTTGATCTCGTTCCAGAGCTCCCAGGCCATCACCGTCGGGTCGTCACCATAGCGAGCGAGGTAGGCGTCGACGCGCCTCCACCAGAGCGTCTGCCACACCTCGCCCTGGAACCACTCGTCCATGTTCGCCGGGCTGCGCCCGTCGTCGGGATGCTTGAGCACCGTCGTCTGCGACGCCAGCGCGGGATCGAAGGCGCGGAAGTTCTCGAGGCAAAGCTTGAGGCGGACGCGGTAGTGGCGGGCCAGCTCGACCACCGCGTCGAGCCGGGCGAAGATGGCCCGGTCTAGCTCGCCCGCCACCTGGCCCTGGGCGTTGAAGTAGGGCACTGACACCCAGAGGCGAGCGAAGTTGCCGCCGGCCTCCGACAGCTGCCGGAACCAGCGCCGGTACTCTGGGGCTCCCAAGGCCCTTCTTCCCCAGCCGCTGGGGCAGCACAGGTTGAGCCCGATCGCGCAGTAGCTGTCCCCGTTGGTAAACGCGAAGTAGCGCGGGTCGCGCGAGCTGCGCTGTACATACCCGGGATGTTCGGAGGGCTCGCATCGGAAGCCGCCCTCGGCGACCACCTCGTTCGCCGCCATCGCAAGGTACCGATATTGACCCGGTTCGGTGGGCGTGAAGCGTGCGGCGAGCACGGGCGCATCGTGTGGCGCCACGGACTCGTACCCGTGCTCGTCGTAGGTCAGCGCGGCCGGCTGGTGCAGGAACGTCGGCCGCCTCTGCGCCGCACCATCGGGGCCGGCGAATACCACGCGGTCGGCCTGCGTCTGCGGGTCGAACTCGCCATGCCACCTTCCGTACCTCGGAATGCTCGCCCCAGCATCCGCCTGCTGCTGCTTCATCGCTCCACTCCTCGCTCTGCTCGCCCACGCGTGCCTGACACCGGACGCCGACCACGCGGCGCCGGCCGCCACTCCGGCAGCAGCGTTCCGCAGGAACTCCCGCCGCGTGAGGTTGCCATGTTTTCTCAAGTCGCGCACACCACGGCCTTCCAGACGCGCACGCACCGAGCCTGCTGTGGAATTCACTTGGCCCCGGAACTGCTTTGGACTGCGTCATTGGCAATCCGGAGGTCGCCGGGCGGAACCTCTGCGAGATGGTCGAGGGCCTGAAGGAGATGAGGCAGGGCGTGTGTGTTGGCGGGTCGTGGGGCCGCTGCGAGATTAGGCGCGTAGCACTCCTTCTTGACGGTCCTGACGAGTTCTGGGGCCCTGGGTGGGTGTCCCAAGCCCACATGACACCCACACCCAGGAGCATCCTGGGAGCCAGATGAGTTTCTGGTCAGCGCGCCCGCCGGGACTAGCAGTTTTGCAGCAGGCTTGTTCGAACTGGTCGACTAGCACGCGACGCCATCCACTCAGTGCCAGTTGTGGTATGATGAGGACGTACCCGAGGCGGCGATCGGCCCCGGGCGTCTCTCCGTCGTTTTCTGACAGGGTTACTCTTCTATGGCTCACACAGACAGAACTGAAGATGTTTCCGCCGTGGCCCATCTTCAGCGCAAGAAGGCCGTACTCATGGCCGTCCCCCATGACGCGTGCAGCACTGAACCGTCGCCGAACTACCACTTAGGTAGGGCGAAGTGGTAATCGAGAGATCTGCTGAGCTTGCCGCTCTCTGTTCCGATCTGCACAAGGGGCCCGCCGTCTATATCGACACCGAATTCGTCGGCGAGGGACGCTACTCTCCTGAGATCGGCGCCATCCAGATTGCGGCCAACGGACGAGCGGTCCTCATCGATCCACTTGCCATCAGCGATCTCACTCCTCTCTTCGACCTGCTCCTGGATCCGCAGGTCGAGAAGGTCGTCCACGCCGGCTACCAGGACCTCAGTATCTTCTTCGGCATGATCGGCCGTCCGGTCGCGCCCGTGTTCGACGTGCAGATTGCGGCCGCACTGCTGGGGTATAAGGAGGAGATATCGCTGGCGGACCTCGTTTCCCGCACAACCAATAAGAGGCTGAGGAAGTCGCACACGTTCACCGACTGGCTGCGTCGGCCCCTCACAGCCAAGCAGGTCGAGTACGCGCTGGAAGACGTGCGCTGCCTCCAACCGGTGCACCACCACCTCTTGCGGGAGCTCATCTCTCGCAACCGACTCAAGTGGGCTAGGGAGGAGTTCGAAACCCTTGAGGATGCCTCCCGCTTCACCCCGGACGACCCTCGAGATATGTTCCGAAAGATCCGGGGCGTCGACCGACTGCACGGCGAGGAACTCATCCGTCTTCGCGAGATCGTCGCTTGGCGAGAGGAAACCGCACGCGAGCACAACATCCCACCGCGCCGAATATGCATCGACCCCGTGCTGGTAGAACTCGCGCGCCGACCGAGGAGTTCCGTCGCCGCGCTCTCGCAGGTGCGCGGTCTTAACCCTGGACAAGTCAGGAGGTTTGGCCCCGGTCTGATCGAGGCCCTGGGCCGAGGAGCCGGCTCCCCTCCACCGGAGCTGACGAAGACTCCGGTGCTTCCCCAGGACATGCAGCCGACCGTGGACTTCCTCGTCCTGTGTCTTCGGTCTCTCGCCGCCGAGATGCAGATATCACCCGGTCGCCTGGCCAATCGCTCCGACCTCACGGCCGTCGTACTCCACGGGGAGCGGGCACGCGTCCCCCTGCTCCGAGGGTGGCGCAGGGAAGCGATCGGCGAAGCGCTGCTGGCGACGCTTCAAGGGAGGGCGACCGCCCGCATTTCCCCGGACACGCAGCGCGTGCATTTGGACTGGAAGGAAAGTACCTGAGTTTGAATGTGGGTGGCAGGTCAGTTTGAATCGAGCAAGCCCACAATTTCTCCGATAGACCGGACGCGATCGGCTACTCCTGCTGCAACGGCCGCCGTGGTCCTGAGTGTCTGATGGCGTCCTGTCCAGAAACTCATCTGTTCCCCAAAGTGCCCTCAAAGCGGTTTCACGGGCGCTCGACAACGACCGCCGGTTCCATTGCCGCTTAACAAGGGCAATCTGCTTCACGGGGAAGGGAATCGCCCAGTTGTGCCCGGATAGAGTTTGTGGAGAGGACAGGAGGTGACATCTATGGAGGAGTGGGCCTTTTTGAGATCGACTGTCTTGCTTAGCCTTTGCCTGTGTCTTTTGACCGCTGTCGGCGCCTGGAGCAGCGGGCCGGTTGCCATGTCGCCCCTCAAGCTTGTGTCGAAGCCGGCCTCACCGCGACCGGGTCACCGGGCACGCCGGCAGCCGACCGTTCCGGAGAACTACAGGGAGTTGCCTTCTGTGGGGACGGCGCCGGAGCCCGTGCTGACGACTGCTGAAAGGCAACGGGGATACATGCTGTTCCATCGCCCCATCACAGATCCGGTGTATCCGAACACGCGTCCTCTGGCCCACGAGCGGATCGAGGGGCTTTTCGCCTTCGCCACACCGGGCGAATTCGAGCCGGTCACTTTCAGTCTCTACCCGGCGCGGGATCTGGTGAACTTCAGAGTCGAAGTCTCCACGTTGAGAGGGCCGGACGGCGAGATCGGGGCCTCCCACGCTACCGTGCGACTCGCGACCTACTGGAACGTCGGCTATCCCCAGTACACCTCGCGAGACAGCTACCGACGTCTGCCGGAACTACTGGAGAGTGTCACCGTCCACTCCTCGCCCGCGCGGGAGTGCCAGCGCTGGTGGATTCGGATCCACGTGCCTGAGGATGCCAGGCCCGGCCTCTACCGGGGAGCGGTGACGATCTGGGACGATGGATTCGACCGGGCCATTGAGATTCCGCTCGCGCTGCGGGTGCTGCGCTTCAAGTTGAAAGCGGACCCGGCGAAACGTTATTCAGTGTATTACTACTCGCGAAACCGGGTCCAGTTCAAGGACAAGGACGAAGCGTTTATTCGGAAGGCCACGGAGCAGGAGTACCGGGCCATGGTCGAATACGGGCTCGACATGGTTCCAACGTTCTACTTGGGCACCGACGACCGCGATGAGAAGATCGTTCTCCAGCACGCCGAAGAGCTTGACCGAATGCTGGCCGCCGGCCTGAAAGGGCCCGTCCCGATTCTTGGTGGCAACGTGATCGAACGCATCTACCGGGCCACCACACCGGGCGGCGAACGAGGTAGCCACTGGAAGATCAACAAGATGCCGCCGCCCGAGTTCTACGAGAGGATAACGGCGGTGTTCAAAGCCTTCGAGGCAGAACGTCGCGCGAAGAGCTGGCCCGAGATGATCTGCTGTCCCTTGGACGAAGTGGCCGCTTCGCACGGGGAGTTCGGCTGGCGGGTGTACAAGGCGGTGCGGGATGCCGGTATCCGGACATATGCCACCAAGAATCCACTCGCCGCGGATGCTGCCCCATACCGCCCCTACGTGGATGTCTGGTGTTCCCAGCCGTATTCGATCCCCTATGAGAAGATCGTTGCCCAAGATCGCTACCAGTACTGGTGCTACCCGAATCACAACGCCGGCGAGATCAAGGACCGTCGTGTCATGTGCAAAGGGGGGCGGATGACCTATGGCTTCGGCTTCTGGCGGAGCGGCTATACGACCCTGATCCCCTGGCACTGGGCCTGGACGCCCTCGCCGGATCAGTTCGACTATCTGCGCGGAAGCCACTCAGGCTGCGGCCAACGGATCGGGGATGACGGCGAGGTGATTCCCGCCGTGTATTGGGAATGTTTTCGCGAAGGGCGGGACGACACCCGCTACATCTACACGCTGCAACAGGCGGTGTTCGAGCGAGAGGGTTCGGGCGATCCGCAGTGCCGCCGCCTCGTGGAATCCGGCAAGGCGCTGCTTCAGGAGATGTGGGACGCCATCGCAGTTCAGCAGAAATACCTCGCCCACGGGATGTGGCCCTCGGCGGAGTTCAACGCTCGCCGCTGGCGCACGGCCCTTATGATCGAGGCCTTGCTCGAGTATCCAGCAACACGACCCGCTGTCGCACCGTCGGTCCTCGTCGGCGATGTCTCACCGACAACTGCCTCGGCCGGTTCGTCGCTGGTCGAACGGGCCGTGGGACAAGGCATCGTGGAAAGCAGGGACCTGGGAGGTGACTTCAGCGCCTGGCACAACGAGACCGAGGAAGGGGAGACCGAAGTGACACCCAGCGCGGGCCAGGAGGGCAAGAAGGGACTCCGCTGGACCGTGAGGGTCGACCATGAACGGGACGGCGGTGAGGGCGGCGAGTATCCGGTCGGGTGGCCCCGGGTGCGCAGAAGCTTCAGTGATGGTCAGCTCGACATGAGTATGTACGACTACTTGGAGTTCATGGTCCGGATCGATTCTGACCGCGACGAAGTGGCCGATGATGTGACGCCGCTAGGGCTGTCCATTGGCTCGCACAGGCAGCCGCGGCTGTGCGACACGAGTCGCGACCTGGGGGGGCGCCAGCGAGCCTGGATTCCCGTCCGGTTCTCGATCAAGGATCTGATGGAGACGGCCGGAGCGGGGTCAGACCCGTGGAAGACCGTGTCGCACGTGCAGCTTTTTGTCGCCGAGCACGACTACCCCCACGGCACTCATCTCACATTTGACGTGGGGTCTGTCAGACTACTTCGGTTCACGTCGCCCATGATCTCTCAGCTTGAAGCACCGCGTTTTGTCATGTTGCCCCGCCGGGCCCTGCCGATCGCTTTCGAGGTCGTCGGTTTGGGAGCCGTCCAACCAGGCAGCCACCAGGTAGCAATGCGTCTGGTAGACGCGCAAGGGAATGTTTGTTCTGAAAGCGGCAGGGACTTGACTGCGGGCCGGGTGCTCGTCCTCGACGCGTCAGTGCTCACGCCAGGAGAGTACACGCTGGAAGCGGAGATCGCGACGGCCGTCGGCGACCATTGCTCGGAGTCGGCTAGCACCGTCGAGTGCCTCGCCGGGCCCATATACGGCCAATGAGCCGTTGGGCCGGCCAGAGCCTCAAGCCCATGCTGTTGGCTGTGGGGGACTAACATCGTGACTGGTAATGTTCGCGGGGCAGGTCAAGACAGGACATGGTGTAGGTGTTGAGGGGCGATGAGACCGGTGTAGGACTGTTCTGGCCTTGCCGTAGCGCCCCCGCCCTCGCATGATGCGTGCCCCGTCCTATCCAGAAACTCATCCGTGCCCTAAAGTGCCCTCAAAGCGGTCTCACGGGCGGTCGACACCTACACCCACACTCAGGCCGGCTTCACGGGCGGTTAACAAGGGCACTGGGCGCCGAGCGCCTCCGCCCTCGCGCTACGGAGCGTTGATCTCCCGCAGCACCTCCACCGTCTGCCGGAGCGCAGACGAACCGCCCACCGGCAGCGTGCCCTCGGTGGTGAGCGTCACGGTCACCCGCGGCCTCGTCGCATCCCCGCGGATTTCTGCCCCCTTCAGGTTCGCTCCGGACGCGACGATGCGAACGCCGAGGCCGCCCGACCGGCTGGCGAGCGTGACGCCCGCCCCAAGCTGCGCCGGGTCGATCGCGAGCGCCTCCTCATCCGCCGACGTGGGCACGTCGAGCGCGCCGCCGCCCGCCACCATGACCACCACGTCGCCGGCCGGCCCGAGATTGAGGTCGAACGATGTCCGCACACGGGCCGGCTGCTCGGCCGAGCTGGCGTTCGTGACCGTAGACTCGATCTCGAACGATCTCCCCTCGGCGGGAACCGTGATAGCGCGGCTGAGCTCCGCGCGGTCCTCCAGGCTCGCAGTCAGCCACAGCGTGCTCGCCTCCGCGGTCTTCCTCACCTTCGCGTCGAACCCCACGCGGCGGCGGCCCCGCCCCCGCCTTCCGGCGCTCCACGACTCTCCATAGCCGCCCGCGTTCGGGTAGCCCCGGTCGTCCAGCCCGGGCAGGTAGACCACATCGGGTCCGTCGGGCAGCAGCCGCACCGCCACGATGCGGCCGCCGAGGTCGGGCGCGACGTCGAGCCGCAGGCCGGCCCCCGACAGCGAGACGACCTCCCAGCCCGTCCTCGGCCCCAGGATTCGCTCTTTGTAGTCCGCCAGGGACTCCCGCCGCCACTCGCTCACCAGCGTCAGGTCGTTCGCCTCGCCCAGCGAGAAGAATCGATCCGCGCGGGCCTCGAATGCCGGGTCCAGGTCCGCGTGGTACCTGCCGTCTTCGATCCGGAGCCGCGACGTCGCGGCCTGCTTCGTCCGCTCCAAGACAGTGTAGTCAACGCCGAGGCGCGCGAGGCGGACGCGTTTCAGCACCTCCGCCTCGCCGGCCACCGCGGCCTCGGCCCGGTCCCACAGCGCGTCGGCGGTTGCGAGAAGCTCGTCCGACAGGTACGGCGCGTCCGGCTGCTCCCAGATGTGGATGTGGATGTTCTCCCGTTCGACCGTGTCGTGGAGCAGGTCGAGGTACTCGCGGATGGGCCCGGCCGCCGCGCCGTAGACGCCGTCGAGGAACTCGGTCATCGCCTGCTCGGGGTCATAGTCGGGGTTCCACAGGAACTTCGCCATCATGTACGAGCGCAGCGTGGCCATCTCGCCGTGCAGCGACTGGTAGTTCCCCTCCTCGAAGATGCCCGTCACGTGGTTATGGATGAAGAACCGGATGTTGTCGTCCAGTACCCTCAGGTTCGGGAACGGCAGCAGGTAGTTCGTGAAGCACGTTACGTAGTCCCATACCCACAGCCGGTCGCACATCTCCGCCCACCCCGCGATGTCCTTCCGGAACTCCGCGCTCTCCTCGCTGTCGCACGTCGCCAGCGGGTGCGAGAAACAGCACTCGATGCTGCACAGCCTGATGATCACGTTAGGCCGCGGCCGGATGGTCTTCGGCGGCTTCCGGCTCCACTGGTACGCGAACGTGTCGATGGCCTTATCCGGGAACTCCTCCGCCAGCTCGTCGGCGATCCGATTGATCATGGCGAAAACCGGCGCCCCCGGCGTCCCCTCCCTCTCCGTCAGCGCGGAGCAGTTCTCACACTGGCAGTAGTTGTCCCAGTCCATCTGCGTGACCGAGAACACGTTCGCCTCGGGATGCTCGCGCATGCGCTGGCGCAGCTTCTCCGTCATGATGCGGATCACGTCCTCGTTCGTGCAGCAGAGCTGGGTGCGGTCTCGGATCCGCTCGCCGTTGACCTCCGAGAAGTACTCGGGGTGCTCGTCGAAGTACTCATCGGGTGAGATGAAGCTGAAGAACGTGTGCGAGAACCCCTCGTATGTGACCTTGCCGCCGTGCTTCTCCTCCACGCGCGCCGACGACCCGTTCATCCGGTTTCGCGCGTTCCAGTCGCCGTCGAAGCAGTCGATGAAGTACGGGTCCCGGTACTCCAGCGCGGGCACGCGCGTCTCGTCCAGCGGCCCGACCACCAAGCGCTCGTAGGTCGGGATATGGCTGACGTCCGGCGTGAGCCAGCGGCATCCGAGGTGGTCTTCGAGCAGACCATACACCCCGTACATCGTGCCGCGCAGCGCTCCCCCCGCGATCACCAGGTGCGGCCCGACCGTGCGAAGCACGTACCCCTCGTCGCCCAGTGCGCTGTAGTCGATCTCGACGCCGAGTCGGCGCAGGTGCGCGCTGTCGCCGACGAGTATCTCGTGCGCGCCGACGGGCTCGCGCTCGGAGATGACCGGGAGGTCGGCGCCCGTCATCTGCTCCAGGAACATCCGCAGCTCCGCCGCGCCGTGTTTCGTTGACGGCGACGCGTCGTCGGCTACGACGATCGTGTACTCCGACCGGCCGTTCTCCGCGATTGTCAGCTCGTCGCCCGCAGCGTGGCCCGCGCTCGTGGCCGCCAGGCCCAGCGCGAGCGCTGTGATGAGGATGACATCGTACATAGATCGACCCCTCTCGGATCGGGCGTCGCGCCCGTTTGCTCGCAGCACCATCCACGCCGTGTTTCGGCGGCCTGCAGAGCGATGCCTTCCGCCAGAGGAGACGCATCGAGCGGGCGGCGAAATCTGTGGGGGCGCCCGTAGGGGCCGCCGAAGGGTCCTATATCGGAGAATGACCGGGAGTCACAGACAAGCCCACAGGGCTGTCAGAGGTGTCCCAAAGTAATTTGACAGCGGCGATGTGTCTCATTCGAACCTAACCCACGCAGCGTCTGGCAGTGACCCGACTGTGGTGGGACGGAGCACAGCACACTCGGGTCCCCCCGCACGCTCTCACGCCAACGTCCACGACTGGCCATGCGAGGCCGGCTGACGGCAGACGAGTTGGCAGAGGATTTGTGGTAGACTACCGCGCTGCCGTAGTGCCGACGCGTAAGGCATGTCCATGCGAGTTGAGACCAGGCTCGGCCGTGTGCTGGTGACAGTAGCCTACCTCTCCCTATGCCTCGTGAGCCCATCGTGCGCCGCAACTGCCGTGGTCTCCACGGTGCCTGAACTAAGAAACGCGGTCCAGAGCGCCGAGGACGGAGACGTAATCGAGTTGGCCGACGGCGTCTACGCTTGGTCGGACGCCACCAGTCTGGTCGTCATCCAGGACAAGGCCAGCCTGACCATCCGCAGCCAGTCCGGCAACCGGGATTCGGTCGTCCTGCAGGGGCAGGGGATTGACAGCGGAACGCAGTTCTGCTTCAAGCTGTATCGCTCGCCGAACTGCACCATAGAGAGCATGACACTGCAGGACGTGTACTGGCACTGTGTCCAGATCAACGAGGATTCGCACCACTGCACACTGCGCAATCTGGTGATGATTGATGCAGGAGAGGGCCCAGTCAAGGTCACCTCCGGCGGCCTCAGTGCCTACTCTGACTATGGCCTGATCGAGGACTGCCACATAGCGTACACCGACCAGGGCACCCGTGGATGCGTCGAGGGCGTCGACATCGTTGGTGCAGTGGGATGGGTGATACGGAACTGCGAGTTCTACCGCGCCCGGAAAAGCGATGGTGTGGGCTGGGGGATCTTCGCCAAGGGCAATTCCCAGGATACCGTTATCGAGAACTGCTACTTCGAGGACTGTGACATTGCCATATCGTTCGGGGGCGGCGGGACGTCCCCCGAGTGGTTCCGCGATGGCGACTCCACGTTCGAGCATCGGCGGGGAATCATCTGCAACAACGTCGTGAACCGCACCCAGGACGTGGCCGCCTACATGAATTCGGCCACGGACTTCAAGCTCTACAACAACACTCTGTGGAGCACGTTTTCCGCGGCGGACAGCTCGGTGGACGTTCGCTTCAACAGCTCTGGTGAGGTGTTCAACAACATCGGGAGCCAGCACTATCGACTGCGTGACGGGGGGCAGGCAACTTCCTCGAATAACATATGGCACGCAGAGGAATCGCTGTTCTGCGAAGTGACCGCCGGGGACTTCCATCTCGTCGCCACCGCGGCTGCAGCCATCGACCAGGGTCTGGACACCTCCGCCGACGTCGCCTACGACATGGATCGCGAACCGCGGCCTTGGGGCACAGCGGTTGATATCGGCGCCGACGAGTACGTGGCCCCGGGGCCGTTCCCCGATGTCTCCGGCAGCCATTGGGCGGCACTAGAGATCGCGGCCTGCGTCGTGGCCCAGATTGTGTCGGGCTATCCCGACGGCCTCTATCATCCAGACATCCCTGTCTCTCGCGACCAGATCTCAGTCTTCATCGCCCGCGCCCTCGCCGGCGGCGACGAGAACGTCCCCGACGGCCCCGACACAGCCACCTTCAACGACGTCCCCACCGACCACTGGGGCTTCAAGTACGTCGAGTACTGCGTGATCACCGGCGTTGTCCAGGGCTTCGATCCTGTCACCTACGGCCCGGCGGTCGCTGTTAGCCGCGATGCCATGGCAGTGTTCATCGCCCGCGCCGTCGCCGGCGATGACGACAGCGTCCCCGACGGCCCCGCCGAGGCCACTTTTGACGACGTCCCCACCGACCACTGGGCCTACAAGTACGTCGAGTACTGTGTCGCCGAAGAGATCGTCCACGGCTACGACCCCGTCACCTACGGCCCCACCGTCACCGTCTCCCGCGACCAGATGGCCGTCTTTATCTCCCGCGCCTTCGATCTGGCGACATAGTCGCTGTCGGTACTCGGGCTGTCTGCAGCCAGGTGTCCTTGTCAACCGCCCGTGAAGCCGGCCTCAGTGCGTATGTCGTGGGGCTTCCGCCCATCGTCGCAGATTCGTACCGGGCTGCAATAGACGGATTGCTATCTCTGCCCTATCCCGCTGCCAACCTGCGACCTACGGTACCTGAGAACGCAAGTTGGCTCCCCAACGCGCAAAGGCGACGGCATCTCCGCCGTCGCCTCATCAGTTTCTGGTGCTGGGAGCCAGAGTTGAACTGGCGACACCCGGATTTTCAGTCCGGTGCTCTACCAACTGAGCTATCCCAGCACCCAATCGTCGTCTTCAGTTCAGGTATACTAGCCTCTGCCGTAAGCTCTACCAACTGAGCTATCCCAGCACCCTCTTCCGTTAGGTGAACTAGCCTCTGCCGCAAGCCCCCCAACTGAGTTACCCCGACACCCTACCCGAGAACATGGCGGAGCCGACGGGACTTGAACCCGCGACCTCTGGCTTGACAGGCCAGTGTGCTAACCAGCTGCACCACGGCTCCGCACTACATCACTCTCTGGTGGGCGAAACAGGATTTGAACCTGTGACCCCTTGCTTGTAAGGCAAGTGCTCTCCCGCTGAGCTATTCGCCCGCTATCCACCCCCCTGCCTCGACCCTAACTGGTGGGCACAGCTGGATTTGAACCAGCGACCTCCTGCGTGTGAAGCAGGCGCTCTCCCACTGAGCCATGCGCCCGTCTTGGTAGCCCCAGGGGAATTCGAATCCCCGTCTCCGGCTTGAAAGGCCGGTATCCTAGGCCTCTGGACGATGGGGCCACCCAACGACCGAACCTATCATGGGTGCCCGCTCGCAAGCAGGCCAGATCATCCGGCCCGGTCCACCAACGCGATTCTATCACGCCGTTCGCGCCACTGTCAACCTCACCCGCCACTGGGGTGTGACGGCAGATAGTGGGTCTCGTAGGAGCGACATTCTTGTCGCGACTCCGTCGGCACAGGAATCTGCCTCCTACGCTCGGCTACCGTCCAGCCACCCACACAAAACGGTCACACTCGATCACTGCTCACTCCCCCCTCTCCTCCCCCCGCACCATCGGCACGAACCTCACCGGGATCACATCCCTCTCCCTCACCTTCCCCCTCTTCTTAGTCAGCACGTACAGCGTCTGACCCGTCCACTGCGGCCCCACCGGAATCACCATCCGTCCCCCCTCCTTCAACTGCTCCTTCAGCGCCTCCGGCACGCTCGCCGGCGCGCACGTCACGATGATCGCATCGAACGGCGCGTGCTCCGGCCACCCCTTATATCCATCTCCCGCCTTCACCTTCACATCCGCGTACCCGAGCCGCGCCAGCGTTCCCGCCGCGCGCTCCGCCAGCGACTCCACTATCTCTATCGTGTACACATTCGGAGTCAACTCGGCCAGAATCGCCGCCTGATACCCCGACCCCGTCCCGATCTCCAGCACCCTGTCTCCCTCTCCCAGCTCCAGCAACTCCGTCATCAGCGCCACGATATACGGCTGCGAGATCGTCTGCCCCTCCCCTATCGGCAGCGGCCGATCCTCGAACGCATACCGCCGCTGGTCCTCCGGTACGAACTCCTCCCGCGGCACCGTCCGCATCGCCTCCAGCACCCGCTCGTCCCTCACCCCTCGCCGCGCAATCTGCTGCGCCACCATCCTCCCCCGCTGCGCATCTGCCTCGCTCATCGGCCGCGCCGGCCGCGCCACCGGCTCTACTCTCTCCTCCGTGCGACAGCCACCCAGCCACAGCCCCGACAGCGCCGCCCCCAGCGCACACAGCCACCAGAGGCCACTTGCCCGACTCCTCCTCGCATCGCTGGAAGACCGACCCCGCATCACAGCTCACCTCCCATGCTCTATCCCTCTCTTGCCATACCACACCTCTCCCCTCCTGCTCCTCCGATCCCACACTCCCCGCCTGCACTCCCCCTCCCCGGTTGCCGCCCCGCGGAACCCTGTGCTATAATCCGCCCGTACCAAGCGTGAGGTGACCCAATGGCTAACTTCGACATGGCGCTCGCCGACGAAGTGAAGAAGCGTCTCGACGCCTCCTACGACGAGGTCCTCTACGGCCTCGAGCAAGGTGAGGGAGACCTCCTCCGCGCCCTCGCCGCTATCGAGCGGAAACGCCGCGAAGAGCGCGCCACCGAGCAGGGCGGCGAGGTCATCGGCAAGGCCATCGACCTTGCCAAACAGGGCCGGCTCAAGGGCCTCCGGGTTCGCCTCGGCGAGCGCACCATCAGGGAAATGCCCCTCCCCAAGGGCATCGGCGGCGCCGTCCTGGGAGCCCTGCTCTCCACCCTGATCACCCGACTCGTCGTCGAGTTCGTCAAGCGCGAGTCCGGTGAGCAAGATGTCCAGGAGGACGAGGACGTAGAGGCCCTGGAGTGACTCTCCAGCAGATCATCTTTGCCCTCGAACACTTCTGGGCCGACCGGGGCTGCCTCATCGAGCAGCCCTACGATGTCGAGGTCGGCGCCGGCACCATGTGTCCGTCCACCTTCCTCCGAGTGTTGGGCCCTGAGCCCTGGCGCGTCGCCTACGTCCAGCCCTCCCGCCGCCCCGACGACGGCCGCTACGGCGACAACCCCTACCGCCTCTACCGTCACTACCAGTATCAGGTCATACTCAAGCCCTCGCCGGACGACGTCCAGCCACTCTACCTCGACAGCCTCCGCGAGCTCGGCTTCGACCCTAAAGAGCACGACATCCGCTACATGGAGGACGACTGGGAGGCCCCCACCCTCGGCGCCGCCGGCGTCGGCTGGCAGGTCTGGCTCGACGGCCTCGAGATTACCCAGTTCACCTACTTCCAGCAGACCGGAGGCATCGAGCTCTCTCCCGTCTCCGTCGAGCTCACCTACGGACTCGAACGCATCGCCATGGCCATCCAGGGCGTCGACCACTTCAAGGACATCGTCTGGGGCGGCGATGGCATCACCTACGGCGACATCTACCAGATCCCCGAGGCCGAGTGGTCCCGCTACAACTACCAGGCCGCCGACATCGACTCCGTCACGCAGACCTTCGACATGTGCGAGCGTGAGTCCGAGCGGCTGGTGCAGCTCAGCCGCCCCACCCCCGATGACGCCGAGAGCGATCCCCCCCCGGTCCTCGCCCGAAGCTGCATCATTCCCGCCTACGAGATGGTCCTCAAATGCTCTCACGCCTTCAACGTCCTCGATGCCCGCGGCGCCCTCAGCGTCCGCGAGCGCGCCACCTACGTCGGCCGCGTGCGCAACCTCGCCCGCCAAGTCGCCCGCGCTTACCTCGCCCAGCGGGAAGTACTCGGCCACCCGCTGCTGCGGCCTAAGGTCGAGACCTGATGCCCCCGTAGTCACTATCAGCACCGACCAGGCCCAGCGCGGCCCACCCAGCGCGGCCATCTTGCCAGAGTCACACCAGAGATCGGACACGGGAAGACAGATGAAGACAAAGCACCTCCTGCAGCTCGCGGCCTTCGCGCTCATCCCGGCAATCACACCACTCCCCTCCGTTCACGCGGCCAGCACTCTCGTCTTCAAGGTCGTTACCATAGACGGAGAGCGACGCGCTGGGCCAACAGGTCGAATCTACGCCGGACCCGACGCCATGATGACCCTCGGCGGCCACGGCTGGCGATCGGTCACCGACGCTCGAGAGGTGGCTCGACGCCTCAACTCCTTCGCCGAGCAGGGAATTCTCCCCCAGGACATCGAGCTCCACCGGGAGCGGCGGACCCACGTCATCACCGCCCGCGGCAAGAGAGTGCTCCAGATCGATCACAAGATGGCCAGAGTCCACCGGTCCACCCCGGGCCTGCTCGCCCGCGAGTGGGCGGAGAACCTCCAGGCCAAGTTCGGCCAGCCCTATCTCTCCGTTCCCCCCATCCTCGTCCCCATCGGAGAAAACCGCACTGCCCCGGTCAGGGGCAACCCCGTCGGCCAGCTCACCGTCCGGGCCGACACCCCGGTGGTCACCGTCGCCTACGATGCCGCGGACAGACTCGTGCGCGTCTTCGGACTGGAGCCCGGGCGCACCGAGCTCGTCGTTGCCGACGCGCACAGCTCCCTCCGCGTCCCCGTCAGAGCCGCCAAATACGCGGCCCGCATCGCGGGCTACCTCTCCGCCAGCGTCACCGGCAACCCTGCCCCTTCCGAGCTCATCGCCCGCGCCGCCAAGGCCGCCATCCGAGCAAGCCTCGCCCTCGAGCCCGGCGCCTGGGCCGCCATCCGCCCCACCATCAAGCGCGACACCCCCCTCGGCCCCGGCCGCTCGCTCTCCGTGCCGGTCCGTGTCTCAGCCGCCGGCGAGGACTACCTTTCCTACCATGCTCGGCCCACCGTCCTAGTTCAGAACCAAGTGCTCCCCCAGGAGCCCGTGGACGTGCTCCTCGTCAGCAACTCTCCCGAGCGGCTGCTCGCCCACGGACTCTGGTTCGAGGGTACTCTCCAGGACTTCCAATCCGCCCGGCTCCTCTTTCACCACGTCAATGGCTCCGGCGCCGCCGGCGACATCGTGGTCGAACTCTGGAACCTGGGCGACGAGACAGCTCGCGTCCACGTCGTATATGGCCTCGGAGGCCCGACCCCCGATGAATCCTGGGCCGGACACCGCGCCGCCACTCAGTTCCTCGCCAACCGCGCCCTCGGCGCAGGTTGGATCATCCGCGTGCCGCCGAACACCGCCGCCCCCGCGCTCTCCCGGCCCATCACCACTGGCGCCACCCTCAGTGGCCTTATCGAGCTGCGCGCCCTCGATCCCGGCGCCGCCGACCTGCGAGTTCGCGTCTTCCTTTCCCCGCCCCGGGCCGAGCGCATGCCCCACCCCATCACCCAGTACTCCCCCTCCCCCTTCCTTGGCAGGTGGCAGTATCCCGAACCCAGGCGCGAGCTGGCCGCGCGCTATGTCGTCGGCCGCGACTGGGCATTCATCACCATAGGCGACCCGGCCACCCCCGGCCTGATCGAGGGGGACCACCTCGCCGGTAACTACGGCATCATCTACGATATCACCCTGGAACTCGACAACCCCACCGCCGAAGAGGTCCCTGTCGTCCTCTACCTCGAACCCGGAGGCGGTCCGGCCAGAGGCGCACTCCTGATAGACGGAAGCCCCGTCGATGCCGCGGTTATCGCGCGGGACTCCGAGGCCGAACTGGCGCGCTACCTGCTCGCCCCCGGCGAGCGCCGCCGAGTCTTCATAGAGACCATCCCCCAGGGCGGCTCCAACTACCCCGTGCGACTCGTCGCGCGCGCAATCTAGTCCCTGCAAAGGCAATGGTCCTCTTGCTTGCGAGGAGCGCCGTACTCAGCCTGGCGATCGGCCTCTCAGCTCTCCCGCCGATCCACGCGGGAGCGGCCGACGAGCGCGCCCCCCGCCTCCTCCACCAGACCACCTACGCCATCGTAATGGGAGACATCCAGGCCCAGGAGTTGGCCGCCCGCGTCGGAATGGAGATCGACGCAGCAGCGCCCAGGATCGCCACCCTCGTGGGGACCGACGACCTGCGGCCGGTGCAAGCCTACGTCTACCGCGACCGGGACGCCTTCCGTCAGGCAGTCGGCATCCCCAGGGAGTCGACCGTGGTCGGCCTCGCCACCCTGCCCAGCGGAGTGATCCACATCGACGGCACCGGGCTCCTCGCCTCCATCCAGAGAGTCGTCCCCCACGAGGTGGGCCACGTCATGATCTCGCGCGCAGTCGGCCCCGGCCTCCCCCAGCTGCCCCTCTGGCTCAACGAGGGTATCGCCGAGTATGTGGCCGGACAGCGGGCCGCACAGGTCGATCCGGTGGCCCTCCGCGCCGTCGGCCGCGGCGCCGCCCTCGGCCTAGCCGACCTCGACCCCGCCTTCCGCCGCCGCGACGCCGACACCGCGCTCGCCTACGCCCAGTCGGCTTCCCTCGTCAACTTCCTGGTGGCCGAGCGCGGGGAACGCGTCATCGCCGACCTCCTCGCCGCGCTCCGGGAAAGCCGCAACTTCGACTCCGCCCTCCAGCAAGCCACCGGCTTCACCCCGCCGGAGCTGGAGTCCGCCTGGCGCAGCTCCGTCGCCCGGCGCTGGCGCTGGCCGCTCTTCCTGCGCTCAGGCGCTTGGGTCCTGATCCTGATGGTCGTGCTATTCTTCGTCGGGCTCGTTCGCTACCTCAGGGAGCGGCGCCGCAGGCAGGAGATGCCGGAGCAAGACTGGTAAGATTCACCCCAGGTGTACAGGAGCGGTGTGTGACGCCAGAAGCAGACACAACGGGTCCTCAGAGCGGACGGCCGGCCCGCTGGTCCGGCCGTCACCCCACAGAGGCCGCCACCGCCTACGCCCTGGCCTACCTCCTGCTCGCCTCCGGCGCCGGCCTGCTGGCCGCCGCATTGCCCTCGCCGGCCGCACAAGCGGTCGTCGTCACCGCCGCCTGGATCGCCACCATCACCATATCTCTGCTCCTCGTCCTCAGCCTCTGTCGCATTGCCATGCGGCCCCGCACGGAACTCCTGTGGGTCTTCGCCACCATGATGGTCTTCTGCCTCACCCGACCCATCGTCTTCGCCTTCCTCGGTCGTCTGCTCGGCCACCCCGCCGCGGGCAAGAGGATCGCCGAGGCGCTCTCCTTCCTCCCCGCCCAGGAGCTCTTCGGCAACATCGCCCTCATCATGTGGGCCGCCTTTCTCGGCAAGCTCGTCTCTCGCCTCATCCGCGAGGGCAAGCTGCTCCTCCCGATCATCCTCGTCGCCGCCTTGGCCGACATCATCACCGTCTACTGGGGCCCGGTGGCCCACATCACCGAGAACGCCCCGGAGGTGGCCCAGGCCCTCAGCGCCTCCGCGCCCGTCGCCCCGCCTCCCGGGGTGGCCGCCCCCATCTTGGCCGCCGTCGGCATCGGCGACTTCCTCTTCCTTGCCGTCTTCCTCGCCGCCATCATCCGTCACGCCATGGAGCCCGTCAAGACAACCTGGGCCGCGCTGGCACTGATGCTCGTCGCACCCTTCGCATTCATCGTTGCGCCCGAGGGATACGGCATTCCCGGACTGCCCTTCCTCGCCATCGCCGTGCTGTGGGCCAACTGGCGACATCTCCGGTTCACTCTCGAAGAGAAGAGAGCACTCGCCTTCGCCGGCGTCCTGGTCGCGGCCTCGGCCGTCGGCATCTGGGTGCTGCTGCATCGATGACTCCGTCCTGACCCCTGGAGGCACGCAACCCGTGGAGGACCACTACAACCCTCAAGAAATCGAACCCAAGTGGCAGGCCCGCTGGGAACAGCAGCAGCTCTATCGCACCCCTGAGGACGACACCCGCCCCAAGTTCTACTGCCTCGAGATGTTCCCCTACCCCAGCGGCGATGTCCACGTGGGGCACATCCGCAACTACACCATCGGAGACGCGCTCGCCCGTTACAAGCGCATGCGCGGCCACAACGTTCTCTATCCCATGGGCTTCGACGCCTTCGGCCAGCCGGCCGAGGCCGCGGCCGTCAAGAACAATGCCCATCCCGCCACCTGGACCTATAGTTGCATCGATCGCATGCGCGCCCAGTTCCGCCGCCTCGGAAACAGCTACGACTGGGACCGCGAGGTCGTCACTTGTGAGCCGGAGTACTACCGCTGGAACCAGTGGTTCTTCCTCAAGTTCCTCGAGAAAGGACTCGCCTACCGCGCCGAAGCTCCCGTCAACTGGTGCCCGAAGTGCGAGTTCGTGCTCTCAGACGAGGAGGCCCAGGGCGGGGAGTGCTGGCGCTGCGACGGCCCCGTCACAAAGCGGCGCCTGACTCAGTGGTTCTTCAGGATCACCGACTACGCCGACCGATTGCTCGACGACCTGGACCAGCTCGCCGAATGGCCCGAGCGGGTACGGGTAATGCAGGCGAACTGGATCGGGCGCAACGAGGGAATCGAGTTCGAGTTCGAGGTAGTAGGATGTGAAGACAAGATCCGGGTCTTCACCACCCGCATCGACACCGTCTTCGGCATCACCTACGTCGTCCTCGCCCCCGAGCATCCGCTGGTGGACAAGCTGGTGGCCGGCACCGCGCAGGAGGCCGCCGTCGCCGCATACCGCCAGAAGGTCGGAGGCCGCACCAACGTGGATCGCCTCGCAGAGGCGACCAAGGACGGTGTGCCCCTCGGCGTGCAGGCAGTCAACCCGGCCAATGGCGAGCGGGTACCCATCTGGATCGCCGATTACGTCCTCATGGAGTACGGCACCGGCGCCATCATGGCCGTCCCCGCCCACGACCAGCGCGACCTCCAGTTCTCCCGCCAGCAGAGCCTACCCGTCCGCGTCGTCATCCAGCCGCCCGGCGAGACCCTCGACGCAGACACCATGGAGTCGGCCTTCGTCGATCCCGGCATCCAGGTCAACTCCGGCGACTTCGACGGCCTGCCCAGTGACGACGCCAAGGTCAGGATCGCCGAGTGGCTGGAGCAGCGCGGCGTCGGAAAGCGGGTAGTCAACTACCGCCTCCGCGACTGGCTCATCTCACGCCAGCGCTACTGGGGAACCCCCATCCCCATCATCTACTGCGACAAGTGCGGCGTCGTCCCCGTCCCCGAGTCAGACCTCCCCGTGGTTCTCCCGCCCGACCTCCCCTACACCAGCACGGGATCGGTCCTTCCCAGCACCGAGTCGTTCGTGAGCACTACTTGTCCGATCTGCGGCGGCCAGGCGCGCCGCGAAACCGACACCATGGCCCAGTGGATCGAGTCTTGCTGGTACCTCCTCCGCTACGCCGATCCTCACAACGAAGAGATGCCGTTCTCCAGAAAGGCGGCCGACCGCTGGCTGCCCGTTGACCAGTACATCGGCGGCATCGAGCATGCAGTTCTCCACCTCCTCTACTCCCGCTTCTTCACCAAGGTCCTCTGCGACATGGGCATGATCGAGTTCCAGGAACCGTTCACTCGCCTCTTCACTCACGGTATGTTACTCAAGGACGGCTCCGTCATGAGCAAGTCCACCGGCAACATCGTCGCCCCCGACGAGGTGATCGACCGCTGCGGCGCCGACACCCTCCGCACCTACATCCTCTTCGTCGCGCCGCCCGGCCAGCAGGTGGACTGGCAGGAGGGCGGCATCGAGGGCATCTCCCGATTCCTCAACCGCGCCTGGCGCGCCGTCGCAGGCCGCACCGACACCTTCGACCGCGACTGGCGAGAACGCATCACCGAGGCCACCACCCCCGCGGCAATCACGCTTCGGAGAAAGACCCACCAGACCGTCCACCGCGTCACCAACGACGTCGAGCGCTGGCACTTCAACACCGCGGTCAGCGCCATGATGGAGCTGGTGAATGCAATGACTGAGGTGGGCGGCGGTGCCGCGGAGGGGGAGCGTCGCGTCGCCTACTCGGAGGCCTGCGAGCAGCTCATCCTCCTGCTGGCCCCCTTTGCCCCCCATCTGGCCGAAGAGCTCTGGTCCCGTCTCGGTAAACCGGAGAGCGTCCACCTCGCCACCTGGCCCGAGTGGGACGAGGCCGCCGCCAAAGAAGAGCACCTCACCATCGTCGTCCAGGTCAACGGCAAGCTCCGCGACCGTCTGACTGTGCCGCCGGGGATGCCCAACAGCGACCTGGAGAAGCAGGCCCTGGCTGCCCCAAAGGTACAGCCTTATCTCGAGGGCAAATCCGTCCGCCAAGTCATAGTCGTCCCCGACAGGCTCGTGAACATCGTGGCCAGGTAACACACCCGACCCGCCCAAGAGGCGAAGAAGATGTTCTACCTATCTCGTTCCGAGCAGATCGCGCTCTTCTGCCTCCTCGCCCTGCTCCTTGCCGGAGCAGGGGTTCTCACCTACGCCCGCGGACAGCGTTCCGCCCGCGCCGCCCAGGACCAGCCCATCTTCCTCCCCGCTCCACACGAAACCGAAAGCTCCGGAGAGACAGCGATCGACGTCTCCGGCGCGGCCTCCCAGCCGGGAGTCCATCCGCCCGTTCCTGGCTCCGCTGCCTCCTCCACTCGCCCGACGGGTCGCATCTCCCTGAACACCGCCACCGCGGCGCAGCTTGAATCCCTCCCAGGCATTGGCCCCGTCTTTGCCCAGCACATTATAGCCTACCGCGACCGGAAGATGCGCGAGGAGGGCCGCGGCTTTCGCAGCGTCGACGAGCTCCTCAACATTCCCGGCATCGGGCCCAAGCGCTTCGCAGCGCTCCATGACCTAGTGGTCCCCTGAGCCCATCGCTCCACATTGGGCCGATATTGTTACGTTCCTGCGAACAGATCGGTAGGCGTCGGTCTCCACAACACGGTATCATCAATATAGACTCCTGCTGAGATGGGTTCTGGGGGGCTGTCTGGAGGGACAGCTCACGACGTGACTGGCGAAAGCGCGGGGAAAGAGCTCGGCGACACCGCCGAGCTAGTGCTGGCCGGCGTAGACCGGGTGATCGAAGGCTGGCTCGAGGACCTCTCGGATTCTGGCAACGGCTTGCTGGAAACCCACGGGCCTTCACGCCTGCGCCGCCTCCTCAAACGATCGATCTCCCAGAAGCTACCCCAGTCTGATTGGGACGGGCCATCCTCCCACTCTTCCCCCTCTGATATTGAAGCTGCCGCGCGTGCCCTGCGACAGAGAGTGTCGCCCGCGCTTCCCCCGGACAAGCAGTCCGGCCGCGCCCGTCGCGCCCTCCTCGCCGCCGCCCGCTCCCTCGACGCCGCCGCGCACGCCAAACCGGACTCACCACCCCAGGAACCTTTGCCCTCCGAACTCACCGGCATCGTCTCCCGGGCCGCACTCGCCCTCCAGAAGGCCACCACCCCGTCAGGGGTCACCCGCGCCCTCCTCGACGCTGCCCTTCACCTCTGTCGAGCCACCGGCGCAGTCTGGTGGAAGCAGCAAGATTCCACTCACCTATCCGCACACAAAGCACGGGGCCTCCGGCTGGCCGGACGCGCCCGCACCATTCGCATAGACCCGAGTCTCTGGCAGGCCGCTTCACACGGCGGCCGCGTCGTCGCCCTTTCCCCCGAGGACCCAAACCACGCCTCCCTTCTCCAGACCGTCGGCGCCGCACCCGCGCTTCTCCTCCGCGCCCGCGCCGGTGACGACTGGATCGGCGCCCTCACCGTCCACGATGGAAACTTCGGCCCGGAGCGCGTCGACCTGCTCGCCGTGCTCGCCCAGCAGGCCGGCCTCGCCTTACACGCCCTCGCTCTCCGCGCCGAATCTGCTCAGCTCGCAGGCGGCCAGCAGCAAGCTGCTGCCGAGCTCGACTCCGCCCTCTCCTCCGCGGTCGGCGCGCAGGAGCTGCTCCATTCGGTCTGCCGCTCCGCGGCCCGCCTCCTCCGCGCAGAATGCTGCCTTCTCTTCCTCGCCGAACCCGGCGACACCATCTCCCTGCGCGCCAGCGAGTGTCCCGGCGAAATCTGCCGGCGGCTCTCCCAGGACTCTCTGCTGGAGTTGGCGGAGCGCGCCCGCACCCAGCCGAAGGGACAACTCCTCTGGCGCACCGGCCGCCGCCTCTCCGTTCCCGGCGGCCGCCCCGTCGAGGCCGCTGGAGTCAACAGCCTTCTCGGGCTCTCCATCAGCCTCCGCGGAGAACCTCTCGGCGCTCTCCTCTTGCTCAGCCCAAGGGCAGACGCCTTCACCGCCGGCCGCCGCGAGCTCATGACCTCCTTCGTCGCGCAGGCCGCCAACGCCATCGAGAACCTCCAGCTCGTGGACGACATGCAGCGGCGCCTCCTCGAGATGGCCGACCTCACCTGGGTCAGCTCCCGCATCTCTTCCACCCTCGATGCACACAGCATCGCAGCCACCGTCGCCCAGGCCGCCGCCAAGGCCCTCGACGTCCCCCGCCTCGCCCTCTTCTTCGCCACCCCGGACGGAAAGTGTGAGCCCGTCCCCGGCGGCCAGCTCGGCCTCTCCGAAGAGAAAGACTGCCCCCTCCCCGCCACCGACCACCTCGGCGCCGAGGCCCTCATCACCGGCACTCCCCAGACAGTCGCCGACGCCGAGCAGGAAGACCGCCAGCACGACGCCCTCCTCCAATGGATGGAAGCGCGGTCCCTCGTCTGCCTCCCCATGACCGCACCCCAGGGCCTCCGCGGACTCTTCGTCGTCGCCGATCCGCGGCCCCGTGTCTTCACCTCCCACGAGGTCGCCGTCCTCTCCGCCTACGCCAACCAGACCGCCCTCGCCCTCCAGAGCGCCCTCCTCCACCAGGACGTGGTGCGCCACCTCAATCAGCTATCCCAGCTCTTCCAGGTATCCCAGGCCCTCGCCGGCTCCCTCGAACTCACCGCCGTCCTCGACACCGTTCTCACCTCCGCCGCGGACACACTCGGCGCCTCCTCAGGTTCGGTCAGCCTCCTGGACCAGCAGACCAACGAGCTGGTCATGAAGGCCGCCCGCAGTATGCCCGACGACCTCCTCCACCCCCGGGTCAAGCTCGGCGAAGGTCTCACCGGCCGCGCCGCGCAGAGCGGCCGCACCCTCACCAGTGCCGACTTGAGCCGTGACGGCCGGCTCTTCCAATCCTACCGGCCCTGGGCTCGCGAAACCGGCGCCGGCCCCGCCATCGCCGCCCCCCTCACCGCGCGCGGTAGCACCGTCGGCGTGCTCTTCCTCGTTCGTCAGTCCTCCCTCCCCTTCACCGAGGACGACAGACAGCTAGTGACCTCCCTCGCCAACAGCGCCGCCGTCGCCATCGATAATGCCCGCCTCTACGAAGAGGCGCGCGAGCGCGCCCAGTTCCTCACCGCCATGATGAGCGAAACCAGCCACCGCGTCCGCAACACCCTCCAGGCCATCGCCGGGCTCCTTCAGATGGCAATCGACCACCCCGATGAGCGCTCCAGAGAGGACGCCCTCAAGCGCGGCATCGCCCGCATCCAGAGCGTCGCCGTCGTACACGAAATGATGAGCGCCCGCGAGCTCCAGTTCGTAGACATGAAGCACGCCGCGCGCCGCATCGCACAGCTCACCTGCGAGAGCCTCGGCGGCGACCACACTGTCCAGACGCGCGTCTCCGGCGCCCGCGTCATGCTCCCCTCCCAGCGCGCCATCAGCCTGGCAATGATCTTCAGCGAGCTCACCGACAACGCCCTCCGCCATGGCCTCGCCCAACGCGGCGACGGTCAGGTAACCATCAGCCTCGCAGAGGGCGGCGGCGACGTCATCGTCGAGGTCCGCGACAACGGCCCCGGCCTCCACCGGGACTTCGACCTCGACACCATGTCCGGCCTCGGGCTCAAAGTCGTCCGCGGACTCGTCGAGGAAGAGCTGGGAGGCGCCCTCGAGCTCGAAACAAAGCACGGCCTCACCGTGCGCGCCAGATTCCCCAAACAGCCCTAGCCCCTCGGAAGGACCCGATTCCAACGCGCCGAACCAAGCCCCGTGCGTGGCGGCCGCGGCTCCTGCCGCACGCGCAAATGCCGCACACGGAGGTGACATGATGGTCAAGTTGGCATCGTCTCTGGTCGTACTCGCGCTGCTGGGAATCCTGCTCGCCGTCGCTGCGCCGCCCGCATCGGCCGCAGAATACACCAACGTCGCCAGCCTCGAGCAATGGTCCGTGGAGACCAACTACATGTCTCTCGCCGGGTACCTTCGCTGGATGACCTTCACAGATCAGGGCGTATGGCTCTCCATGGCCGAGGCAAAGCGCATCGTCGCTGGGCAACTCGAGCAGCGGTGAGGCCGCAGGCTCCTACGGCGCCTTCGAAGCCGAGCCTCCGGGCTCGGCTTCGAGTTGCTTTGGTGCTTCAGTCCCGAAGCCGTGGCTTCATGGTGCGTTCCTTCTTGATCGCGCTCGCTTCCGCCCTCCCCCTCGCCGCGCTGCCGGCCGTCGCAGACGCCCCTCCCCTCACCGGCAACCCCCTTGGTAACCCCCTTCCCCGCATCGGCGCCGACCTCGACCCCGCCTCCCTTACCCCGGAGACCCAATCCGCAGAGCTCGCGCGCCTCGCCGAAATCGGCGTCACCAGCATACGCCTTTTCCTCGACTGGAACCGCGTCGAGCCCCAACCGGGCAACTTCACCTGGGCCGCCTACGACTCCCTCGTCGACACCGCCCTCGCCCAGGGCCTCGACGTGGTTCTCGTCCTCGGCCCCTGTGCCGAATGGGCGGTAGACCCCGCCTGGAATGTCCCGCCCGATCAGCGCGCCTACTCCATCCCCCGGTCGCTCGATCTCTGGGAGCGATATGTCAGCCGCGCAGTATCCCACTTCCGCACCCGCGTCCACTCCTGGCAGGTGCGCAGACACCCCAACGTCCACTACTTCCGCGGCGCCCGCAGCGAATACCACCGCCTCCTCCGCTCCGCCGCTCACCAGATTCGGACCCTCGACCCACACGCCCTCATCATCGTGCCCGAGCCCGGCAGCCTCGGCCTCGCCACTCTCGATCAGCTCCTCCACTCCCCCGCCTCCGAGCACTGCGACATCCTCGGCCTCTACCTGCCGGCCAAGGAGCGATCCCTCTCCGATGCAGCCCTCGCCTGGGCCGTTCTTGCCCACGAGGTCCTCGCCGCTCCTGATCCCCCGCACAGACAGCCCATTTGGATCCTCGGCCCCGACGCTCCCGCCCCCGAAGCTCACCTCCTCGCGCACTACCTGCTTGCCGCCGCTTTCGGAGCCGACCGCTGCTATCTCCCCGCAGACGCCCTCCGCGCAGATTGGCTCCGCCCTCTCTCGAACCTCCGCTATCTCGGCTTCCTCCACCTCGGCCCGGAGCTGTGGGCCCTCGCCTTCGAGGATGCCGCGGGCAGCGTAGTTGCCGCCTGGACCACCGACGAGTGCGAGGTTCTCGCCGGTAGCGAGGCCCTCGCCGCCGCCATCGCTCCCCCTTCCGACCTCGACCTCGTCCGCCAGGCCGCCCTTCTTGGAGACCCCGCCGGCGCGGCCATCGTCAGCCGACCGGGTGACGCCTCCCCCGGCGATCCCATCACCCTCCGCCTCGGTCCCCGTCCCGCCCTCATCCGCGGGCTCGCCGCGGACGCCGCCAGCCCCGGCGCTCCCACTCGCCGCGATGTCCTCTCCGCTCGGCCCGGCCCCGACCTCCAGCGCCTGCCCCTTGCCTACGCCGACTACTCCATGGACCTGCTCCCCGAGTTCGGTCTCTACAACCGACCCCTTCGCGACCATCCCGGCGGCGCCATCTCAGAAGAGCTGCGCGTCGACCGGCCGTGCCTGCGCACCCACATGACATCCCGGAAGGGGCAAGAGGACCTCGACAACCCGTACCTCTACTTCGACGTAGACGACACCTGGCTCTACTTCGACCGCGCGGAAACCCCGGTCGCCATAACCGTGGAGTGTGAGGGATCATTCCGAGGCCGGAAGAAGCTCGGCTTCAACATCATGTACGACGCCACCACCGGATATCGCTTCACTCCCTGGCAGTGGGTCGATCCCGGCTACGGTTGGCGCCGCTGCCGCATCGAACTCGACGATGTCAGCTTCGCCAACCGCGACGGCTACGACTTCCGCATCAACGTCAAGGGCAGCAAGCAGGACCTCTGGGTCGCGGCCGTCACCATCGAGAAGCTCCCCCCGCCCTCCCCCTAGAGACTCTAACAGAACCTCTTGCCTTGGCTTCGAGAGCGCCTGGCCCCGGCTTCTGCAAAGAGCGCCGGCAGTTTCTACAGGCGCTCTTAGTCGCCAACCTTTCCCGCCGCGGCGCCATTACTCATCACTCTCGCCTACTGGCCTATCGGATCAGCTTTCTGCTGCTTCCCTCTACACTGCCCTTGTTCCACACAACCAGCCCGGGAGACGCGATCACAATCACCCCCAACCCGCGAGAAGGCCCGCCGAAAGGCGGGCCCTGTCCTGCACGTCTCGTTTGTGTCCGTTCGGTTGCTTCGGTGCTTTAGTGCCGAAGTCCCCTAATTAGATGAGCCCTAGTTCCCCGTCCTTGGCCTCTCCCTCTGATCGAAGGCATCCCCCATTCCTCCCTTGGCGTCTCCCACCACTCGCACCACGATGTCCATCTTCCCCTCTGCCCCCCCGGCCATCAGCGTGCTCTGGTGCCGATACTCGGCCCGCACCACCTTCTCTTCCCCGATATAGCCGTCCAAATACAGGTCCCTGCCCGGACGCTCACTCACCAGCACCTCCATCACTTCCCGCGCCGCCGAGCGGATCTTCTCCCTGTCTTGGTCGCTCGTCACGACGACCTCTCCCTCTCCGCCCCGAGTCGTCCTGATGCTCGACCCAAACCCGATCCGCGCCCTGTCCCCGGTCACGTACCTGGCATTCATCACTAACCCTGACTGCCACACCGGCAGCGTCCGCAGCCGCGTCCGCAGCCGCTGCTCCGCCTCATGCCCCGGATGCGGGTTGAGAACATACCGGCCCGCCAGGATCGCCACCACCGCCACCACCGCCACTGCCACCACCGCCACCACCAATCCACCAGTGCGCCGCACGCTCTCGCTCGGCTCCTCCGTCATCGCCGCCGGCACCACGTTCATCGACAAGTCTTCGTATCCCAGCCCCTCGCGCTGCTCTTCTTCCTCGCCCTCTCGGGATTCTTCGTCTGCCATCTGATTCTCCTGACCCCGCCTCTCCCGCCACCTCGTCTTCCACACTCGGCCGCCGGGCCCCTGCGTCATATCTCACTGCGCGCGGCCCCTCCATCCGCCGCCGGCAGCTCCCGAGCGATCTCCTCGATCTGGAACCCCAGCCCCGGCCCCTTCAAGCTGCCGGTCTCCAACACCCCCTCCCGCCGCCGGAAGATCCCCCGATGCACCGCCGCCTCCGGCTCCGACGCGGCGGGGAAAAACTGGTGCGAGTTCGCCTCCACCCCCATTACAGGACGCAGCCGCGCCGCCATCCCCACCGATTGCAGCAGCGCCAGCGCCGGACACGTCAGATCCTGTATCGCGTACGGAATCCCCATCTCCTCCGCCCGCGCCGCGATCACCAGCTCCGGCGACTGACACTTGCACGCCTTCAGCGCCACCCCCGACCAGCCCAGCTCCATCGCCAGCTCGAAATCCGCCAGCCCCGTCAAGCTCTCGTCCACCAGCACGGGCTTCAGCTTCGCGATCGGCCGCATGTCCAGCCGCCTCGCCGCCAGGTCCCGCTCCGTCGGCTGCTCCACATATAGGATCTTGTCGAACACCTCCGCCTCCCGCTCCCGCACCCGCTCCAGCATCTCCACGATATACTCGGGACTCTCACACATCTCGTTCGTATCCGCCGTCAGATGAAGCCGCTCTTCTCCAATCCGCGCCTGCGCCTCCCGCGCCACCGCCGCCACTTCCAACAGCCGCTCCACATCCCACGCCAGATCGTTCCCCCGCAGCTTCACCTTCAGGCAGAAAAGCCCGTCCCGCTCGATCCACTCATCCAGCGAATTAGGCAGCCCGTCCTTCGGGTCCGAATCATCCAGCTCGCTTCTTCGCAGCTTGTCCAGCCCACCCACTAGATGGAACACCGGCACTCGCGCCTCATACGACTTGCGAACGTAATCGCCCACATATTTGCCCTTGAATCCCGGCCCGAGATATCGGCTCAAATCGTGGTCCATGAACTCGGGGCCGTACCCATCATAGGTCGAGATTCCATTCGCCGCCCCGAACGCATCGTGCACTGCTGCATCCACCGGCGACGCGCTCACCAGAGCAGCCAGAAACGGCAGCGGAACGGCCAGCTTCAGCTCCTCGCTCGTCTCTGCCGCCAGCTCCCGCAGCCCCTCCTCCACCTCGAAGTACAGATCGATCGGATGACCGAACATCCCGTGCTCCTCCGCCAATCGACAGTACCGCCGCGTCACCGCCATCATCGCCGCCACCCGCTGCGCCTGCGGCACTCGATCATCCGGGAACGCCCACACATCCGCGAGGAACATCCCACCCCAGCCGGCCGCGCGCTTTCCGCTCCGCGTCTCCAGCTCCACCCTCACCTGCGCGTACATCACCGAATCCATCACCACCGCGCCGAACTTCAACGGCGTCCGCGCCTTCGTCTCGATGAAATACCCCCGCGCCTCAACTACCCGAACATCGCTCTGCATCCCGTCACCTCAGCCGACTATCGCGGCGCGCTTCTCCTCGACCGCGGACAGCAGCGCCTCGTACGAATCGGCAAACGCCTTGACGCCTTCTTCCTGAAGTTCCTCTGTGATCCGATCCAGGTCAACCCCACGCTCCGCCAGTCGCGCCCCCGGCCCGCGCCTCGTTTCTCACTATTCCCACCACGCCCCGCGCTTCCCTGTCCACCGGCGCGAACACTCCACTCCACCCGGCCACCAGCTCGATCACTCTACTTGCTATCGTCTTTTATATTTACGAACAAGCTATTGTCTGATTAGGCCGCCGCGCGCCGGCGGAGGAAGGCCCCGCCGAGAGGGTCGCCAGCGTCCTCAATGGGGTGCCGCGGGCCTGTGAAGAAACGCAGACAAACGGGGCAAAAGAGCGGACATCCATGCCTGCACGGTGGTCATTCCGCGCGGCCAATGCCACACGGATGGGGGCGCTAGTTGACAAGAATCGGCCGAAATAAGCGTCTTTTGGGTCGCCTACGCTTGCTCGACTAGTAAGCAGGATGTCCGATGTTGGACAGGCCGAACAGGAAACATGTCCACAAAGTCGGCGGCGGTCATGTTCCGGCCATGTTTGGTCATATCTCCGGGGTCAACTTGGCCGGGTATTGACCGTTGTTCGAGTTTCTGAACGCTGGCGAATGTGCCGCCCGGGCCGGGGTTGCACTTATGTGAGGGCCGGTGTAATCTCTGGAGACGGTTGCTCCGGAGGGCGTCTTACACAGCAAGCGTATGACTATATAGCCATAGGGCGGTAGTTACTACGGCGAGCATCGGGAGGGCGAGGGATGAAGACGACCGCGAGTCTCGAGCAAGACCATCGGATGATGGAGCTGATGCTGCCGGTGGTGGAGCGAATGGCGGGAGAGTTCGAGGGCGGGCAGTTCGTGCGCGGGTACGATCTCGCGGGGGTGCTGGAGTTCCTGCGCGAGTTCGTGGACGGCTGTCACCACCTGAAGGAGGAGCAGCAGTTGTTCCCCGCGCTGGAGGCGAGAGGAGTGCCGCGGGAGAGCGGGTTGCTCTCGGAGCTGGTGCGGGAACACCAGGAGGCGCGCCGGTGTGTGGGGATCATCACTGCTGCCATGTCGGAGGTGATCGGCGAGGACCCCGGGGCGGAGATGGACTTCGCGGAGTACGGCCGCGCGTATGCAGCGCTGATGCGTGAGCATATCAAGAAAGAAGACAGCCAGCTCTTTCCCCTCGCCGAGCGTTCGCTATCAGATGAAGACGACGCTCGACTCGCACGAGCCTTCGCGGAGATCGAAGAAGAGAGCATCGGCAAAGACGGCCCGGAGCATTTCCGCCAACTCGCAGCCGACCTCGCCGCCGCCGCGGAGCAGTAAGGGCAAGAGAAGATATCGAGAGATGTTGCCCGGCGGATGCTCGCCGGGCAGGCCCGCTCTTCCGGGGAGGGCGGGCCGGCGATCCGCCCTCCCCACACCCCTCCCCGCTCGCGTTTGGCGTTGCTGGCGATGATCGGGGGCGGGGAGAGCTTCTCGAGGGGCGGTGAGGAGGGTGACGGGAAGGTGCCGGCCTTGGCAGGAGGCAAAGCTCCTGCCCAACGGACAGGGCTACGCGGGACGCGCCATACGGCGTTGGCCTGTCCCCTTGCCGCCGCTCGGCGGGGAGAAGGAGGGCCGTGCTGCGCGCCTGCAAAGTCCGGGACGCCCGCGGGCTATACGGCGGTTTCAGCCATGGTTACGAGTCTGTCGCAGATCTGACTGAGGCTTGAGCAGTCGGTACCGCGCGCGAGGCACGCGCTAAAGCTGTCGTCCAGGCAGGCCTGGTTACGCCAGGCTCGTTTCTCGGACAGGCCGTGGTGCTGCGCCCAGGCTTTCACCTCCTGCTCAAGTTCGCGCTCGGTCTCTGCGAGTACGCAGTGAGGCATATCTCTTTCAAACGCGGCGTATTCTGTGGAAATGCAGGAGGGATAGTCTTGCTCCTGCACGCCCAAGAGCCTCAGCAAGCGCCGATTCACTTTGCGCTCGCTGGGGTTCCCTTTGTCTGCGTCAAACACCGGGTAGGTCGGAAGCGACAGACCGCGGAAGACCGCGAGAGCGTTGGACATAGCGGTCTTGCCGTTACAGCACACAACGCAAACGTCTTTGGCATCGAGACTAATTGCGCGGGCCCGTAAGTAGGCCAAGAGGAGAGCATAGTCGTCGGCCCCTTCGATCAGCCCGACAGCTTTCGCGAAGAAGGCCTCGTTGGCCTGGGGGCTCAGGAGGGTCCTGAGAGATGCTCGAACAGCGTCAGGCGAAAGGGGTGTTGGTCCCGGGCCGCGCGAGGTATTGAGGTTGTCCGTAACGTGGGCTATTGTGCAGGCGTTGACGCGGGTCTCCTTGGGGATATCGGAGTCGCCTCCGATCTTGCGGAGTATTCGAATCTGATCGAAGCGATCAAGGCCGACGAAGAGTGGCGAGTGGGTAGAGTAGATAATCTGGGTGCGGCGCGCGACACCTGGGATAGTTCCCTCGGCGAGGCCACGAAGGACGTTCGCGAGGTGACGCTGACGGCTCGGGTGCTGGTAGAGTTCGGGTTCCTCGATCGCGAGGATGAGGCCCGGCAGAGATCGTCGTTCGGACGAGCCAGCTTCCTCGCCGTGGGGTTGCTCGGCTAGCGCGGCCCGCGCGCCCTCTAGGTGCTGGAGAAGAGCGAGGATGAAGGCCCGCTGCGATCCGTGGCCGGTGCGGCTTACGGGGGCCTGGAAGCCGTCTTCTATGAGTTCTGGAAGCGCCCGGGGCGTCGGCATGTCCATGGTCTGCTCTTCCCAGTCTAAGGCGACAGCAGTACCGGGCGCGAAGTGCTCGAGCGTAGTTGTGAGGGTGGACTCGAGGCGCTTTAGCTCTGGGAGGTTGTCGGGGTCCATCAGCTCTTCGTAGCGCTGCTGGACCGATTCCGTGAAGGACGCTATGTCCTCGCGCTGGCTCAGTGTGGCTCTCACCACGAGGTCCATCAAGGGACCCAAGGCCGCTCCCTTCGCCTCGCTGGCCTCCTCGGACGCGTCGCGGACGGCCTTCACGAGGATGAACCTAGTGCCCTCTTCTAGTTTCGCCTCACCTACTTCCTTGAACCCGAAGAACTGCCCATCGTCCGGAAGGGGTTCCAGTCGGTCTGGATGAGCTGCCTCCCAGTCGGCTAGCGCAGATTTGACGTCTTCCCCGCTACGACATGCAGGCAGGTCACTGTACTGAGAGGTGGCCCTTAGTTCTCTATACAGCTTGACTTTGTCTCCGGGCTTCGGCGTGGAGTGGATTGGATGGAAGTCTGGGTTCATCAGCTTGGCACCGTGGTATTTCTGGCTCACTCTGGCGCGGGGATAAGTCAGCACCTTCTCTACCGTAAGCTCGCCCTTGTCGACATAGTCATGAAAGCGTTCCCGCTCCTCAGTGCTGAGATCCGTGAACGTGACTGTGATGGTGATTGGTTCCTCCGTGTTCCGAGCGTGGAAGTCGTCCTCAGTGTACTCGGCCGCCGGCTCGTAGAAGATGTCAAGGGCATGGAGAAAGGACGACTTCCCAGAGCCGTTCGCACCCACCAGAGCGGTCAGTGCCTCACAGGGCAGTGTCTCGTCGCGCACTGAGCGGAAGTTCTGGACGCGGAGTGACTTGATGATCATGGGGAACGGCTCCTTTCCGGGCCCACATGCCGCTATACCGGCGGGCGAGCGGCGAGCGCAGTGCGCGCTATCTCTGGGACGCGGAGCGCAGCAGTCGGGGCTCAGCAGGAAACTCAGCGGGGGATACCGACGGTGTGATTGTAGCATGGGAGGGGTGTTTGGGCAAGCCCCTGCTTTGCTGAGCCTCCGTCGTCCTCAGCAGCGGACTAGCGAGCCCGGCGGCTACGCAGGATGGGGTGGGAGGGAAGGGGCTCTCCCCGCAGAGCGCCTTGCCGCCACCCACACAGCGCGGGTGCGGCCGCGAGGGCCGGAGCTGCCCACGGTGTGAGGTAGGCGTTCCTGTTGGAGTTGCTCGGTCCCCCTGCAAGGCGCACCGCGGGGAGAGGCAAGAGCAGACCGCTCTGTGCCGAGAAGTGAGTGGCTAGTGCGTTACCGCTTGCGGGGCCTTACGCTGGTCCTCTTCGTACCGGTCATGCTCTTCACGCTCCCGCCGACGCCGACACGCTTCATTGCCCCGGCAGCTTTGGGCATGTCCTTCTGGGGGACTTGAAGGACCTTGCGGGGAGCGCGGCTCAACTTGAGTCGTCGGGCGGCATCTTCGAGCAGGGATCGGTTGCCGCTGCGCTCAACCTCCGTGGCGGTCTTGCGAGTCTTCGCGTCCAGCCTCTTGCCTCCGCGTAGGCGGACCTCCGTCCGCCCTGACTTCCCGGCCGCGTGACTTTTTGCTCTCTTGTGTGAACTGGACTCCGGCATCGTTTTCTCCTCGTGATGCAATGTTGCTGCGAAGCGCGCGACGCGCGCAAGCATGGAGGAGGGGAACCCAGGAGGACGCTCAACGCGGGCCTCCACTACGTGAATGATACCACAGAACGCCTGTTTGTGCAAGGCCCCGGAGTCGGAATGTCCCTCCGAGCACGGGCCGGGGAAAGGGAGGGGTGGCGGAGTGCGGCGGGCATGCGGAGACATGCCCGCCCTACAGAGTGTATCGCAAAAGTGCCTCTGGGCGCAGAAGCGACCAAACCTCGTGCCCCTGCGGCAATCCTGAGCGGTCGCTCAATCAGCTCAACCGCTTTTGCGATACACTCTACAGGAGGCGGCTCTGCCGCCTGGCACAGGTTGGGAACCCTTGGGCGGGTGCCCGGGCAAGCCTGTGCCACCAGCAAAAGCGCGGGGGATCCCGCGGGGTGGTTTCGGGACTGATGCTACTCTGCGAAGTGGCTTAGCTACGTAGCACGAGAGTCCCGAAACACCGGCCTTGTGCGGAAGCGTTCGCTGCGCTCACGAGATCCTTCGACTCCGTCCGCCGCGTGCGGACTACGCTCAGGATGACAACAAGGTACAGGGGCAGGAGGCGAAGCTCCTGCCCAACGAGCACTTCTCGGTTCCGGGACTGAAGTCCCGGAACACCGACACAGGGGGAGGGAGGAGACGCGCGCGAGCGCGGGTGTCGCCTCGGGAGATGCGGTGGGCATGGGTCGTGCTCCGCTGAGCCTCCTTCGTGCTCAGTAGCGGACTAGGGAGCCCAGCGGCTGCGCAGGATGGGGTGGGAGGGAAGGGGCGCATGCGGCGGGCATGGGTCCTGCTTCGCTGAAGCTACGCAGGATGCACACGCCCGCCCTGCAGTTATGAGGAGGGCCTTCGCTGTGCGAAGGCACTTGCTGAAATGGATTCCTCGCTGGACTCGGAATGACATGTGCTGTGCGGGGGGCGCAAGAGGCGCCCGGGTACGGCTAAGGGGCAGGAGGCGAAGCTCCTGCCCAACGAGCACTTCTCGGTTCCGGGACTGAAGTCCCGAAACACCGACAGGGGGAGGGAGGAGACGCGCGGGAACGCGGGTGTCGCCATGGAGATGCGGTGTGCCTCCCGGTGCCAGCGCTACAGGGAGGGATCAGGATGTTAGGTGAGTTTCTCCCAGTCGGAGGCGCCGCACTCGGGGCAGATGGGTAGGGCCGTCTCGTCGCTGTCGAGGTACAAGACGCGTCCGCACTTGGCGCAGCAGTAGTAGCCCTTGCCCGGCGTGTCGCCTGCCTTATGGTGTATCATGTTTCCCCCCGTCGGCCTCGCCTCCCCAGGGGGCTGCCGGGCTGCGAGGCCGGCTCGATCACTCAGCAGGAATCTCAGCAGGAACTCTGGGTTATGCTAGCAGAATGCGAGCAGGTAGGCAAGCTCTTTCGAGCTGGGAGGGGGGCCGCGCCGGTCGGCCGCGACTAATGGTGGTCCGTCAGATGGGCGACAGGTTGGTTTCGTTGACTTGGGTCGCGGCTTCGTGATAGATTAGGTGGTGGGGGCCGGTGGGCGCCAGGGGGCGTATGAATTTCCGTGTAAAGTGGGCTGTGCTGGGTCTATTGGTGTTCGTCGCGGGGCAGTCGGGCCAGGCCGACGGAGTGCTGCCGAAGGTCCGGATCGGGCTGGTGCGAGCCGGCGAGGGGGTTTCCTTTTCGGGTCCGGCCGGGGTCACGATCCAGACCCTGCGCGGGGACCGAGCGATCGGAACGGCGGGGCCGGGGGAGGTCTGGGAGGCCAGGGCCGAACGGGCCGGGGTGGGGCTGCGGGATGCGAGGGGGTCCGGGAGCTGGACGTTCAGGCATGGGTTCCGCGTGGTTGGGCCGGAGGACGGGGTGGTGACGGTGTACGGGGTGGAGGGGCACTGGGACGGCATAGAGGATCGCGACTATCGAGGTGTGATCGAGGTGCGGCGGGGCCGGCCGGGGCGGCTGAGGGTGATCAACACTGTCGATGTGGAGACGTATCTGCGCGGGGTGGTGCCGTCGGAGATGCCGGCCGGTTATCCGGTGGAGGCGTTGAAGGCGCAGGCGGTGGCGGCGCGGTGCCAGGCGCTGAGGAAGGCGGGGCGGCATCGGCGGGAGGGGTTCGATCTGTGCGCGGGGCAGCACTGCCAGGTGTACGGGGGAGCCACGGTCGAGGATGAGCGGAGCGATACTGCGGTTGAGGAGACGAGGGGGGAGGTGCTGGTGTGGGAGAATCGGGTGGCGGATACGCTGTACTCGTCGAACTGCGGGGGGCACACGGCGAACAACGAGGACTACTGGGTGGGGCAGCGGCCGGAGCCGTATCTGCGGGGGGCGCCGGACTTCGATGAGGTGGAACTCGGGCTGAGCTTTCCGCTGGCGCCGGAGGAATTGGAGCGGTTTCTGAAGTACGCGCCGGCGGTGAACTGCAATCAGCCGGGGCATGCGAGGGCAAGCACGATTCGGTGGTGGTCGGTGACGCCGCGGGGGGAACTGGAGGAGACGCTGCGGCGGGAGGTGGGGGAGTTCGGGGAGCTTCTCGATGTGCGGATCGCGGACCGAGGCGAATCGGGGATCGTGCGCGATGTCGCGGTGGTGGGATCGCGGAAGCTGGTGCGAGTGAGAGGTGGAGGAGATATCAGGCGGGCGCTGGGGGGGCTGAACTCGGCGTTCTTCGCGGTGGAGCCGGTGAAGGGAGAGGGGGAGCTTCCGGTGGCGTTCGTGATCTGGGGGGCCGGGTGGGGGCACCAGGTGGGGATGTGTCAGGTGGGGGCGGCGGGGCTAGCGGAGAAGGGATGGGAGTATCGGCGGATATTGGCGAAGTATTATCAGGGGTGTGAGGTGAAACGGCGGTATTAGGGCGGGGGCGGGAGGTGAGCTCGTACGGTACGTCGGCTGGTTCCGGGACTGAAGTCCCGAAACACCGATCGGGGGTGTGAGGTGAAGAGACGGTATTAGCGCGGGGGCGGGAGGCGAGCTCGTACGGTACGTCGGCTGGTTCCGGGACTGAAGTCCCGAAACACCGATCGGGGGTGTGAGGTGAAACGGCAGTACTAGGGGAGGGCGCTTCGGCACTGAAGTACCGAAGCAACGGGAGTTGGGCGGAGCGGCTTCGGCAGCAAGCTACCGAAGCAACGGAACACCGATCAGGGGTGTGAGGTGAAACGGCGGTATTAGGGCGGGGGCAGGAGGCGCAGTGGTGTCGGAACAGGGAATCGCAGAGCTATCATCCGGAGACCGCGTAGATGGGCAGTTTCTGGTGGCGCGGAAGGAGCTGAGGGACACGCGGGCGGGAAAGAAGTTCCTGGACCTGACGCTGATGGACCGGACGGGGCGGCGGGTAACGGCGCGGGTGTGGGAGGAGGCGGTGACGATTGCGGAGGGGTTCGAGCAGGGGGATGTGGTGAGCGTGGTGGGGAAGGCGGAGGTGTACCGGGAGGAGCTGCAGCTGCGGCTGGACCGGGTGCGGGCGGTGCCGCCGGAGGAGGCGGACCCGACTGAGTTCCTGCCGCGGACGAAGAAAGACATGAAGGCCCTCGAGGCGCGCCTGGCGGAGATCGTGAAGTCGATCGGGGAGCCGCACCTGCGGGAACTGCTGGTGGGCTTGTTCCGCGATGCGGAGTTTCGGAAGCGGTTCGAGGCGGCACCGGGGGCGAAGACGCTGCACCACGCGTATGTGGGGGGATTGTGCGAGCACACGGTGGAGGTAGTGGAGCTTTGTGAGAAGGTGGCGGAGGTCTTTCCGGAGCTGGATCGGGATCTGCTGGTGACGGCGGCGGTGCTGCACGATATCGGGAAGATGGAGGAGCTGAGCTGGGGGACGGCGTTCGATTACACGGACGCGGGGAAACTGGTGGGGCACCTGGTGCTGGGGGAGAGGCTGGTGCGGGAGCAGGCGGAGAAGGTGGAGGGCTTTCCGGAGGAGCTGAAGCTGCGGCTGAGCCACATGATCCTGAGCCACCACGGGACGGGGGAGTTTGGATCGCCGAAGGCGCCGATGACGGCGGAGGCGATTGCGCTGCACCATGCGGAGGATCTGGACGCGAAGGTGAACATGTTCCTGGGGGAGATCGGGAGGGCGCGGGAGCAGGGGCGGAAGTGGACGGAGCGGCATTTTCTGCTGGGGCGGTCGCTGTATGTTGGGGAGGGGGAGAGCGAAGGCGATGCGGATTAGCTACTCGCGGTTCGCGACGTATCGGATGTGCCCGCGGCAGTATAAGCTGCAGTATGTGGACCGGGTGCGGGTGCCGACGGCGGTGCAGCTCCACTTCGGGTCGGCCGTGCACGAGGCGCTGAACTTCATGTACGACCCGCGCCATCTGCGGAGGCCGGAGGTGGAGCAGGTGGTGGAGGCGTTCGTGGAGGCGTGGCGGGGGCGAGAGAGGGAGGTGTCGGAAGAGCAGCGGCAGGCGTACTTCGAGCAAGGGGTGGAGATGCTGCGGCGGCACTGGGAGACGCACCGGGAGCGAGAGGAGGGGCGGTCCACGGCAGCGACGGAGCAGTTCTTCAACATTCCGTTCGACGAGGGACACCTGCTGACGGGGCGGATCGACCGGGTGGACGTGCTTCCGGGCAACCGGCTGGAGATAGTGGACTACAAGACGAGCCGGCGGATGCCGGCGCAGCGGGACATGGAGAGCAACGCGCAACTGGCGATCTATCGGATGGCGGCGGATCACCTGTATCCGGGTCGAGAGGTGACGACGACGCTGGTGTATCTGCTGCACGATTTCGAGATGCGGCTGACGCAGACGGAGGAGTTGCTGGAGGAGACGAGGGGCGAGATCCGCGAGGTGATGGCGGGAATCCAGAGCGAGGAGTACGAGCCGACGCCGGGGACGCACTGCGATTGGTGTGCGTATCGGGAGCACTGCCCGCTGTTTCGGGCGCCGGTGGCGCCGGAGGATGTGGAGGTGGATGTGGCGGCGCTGCTGAGGGAGTATGCTGAGGTGGAGACGGAGGAGAAGGAGGCGGCGGCGCGGCGGGGGGAGCTGAAGGCTGCGCTGGAGGAGTACCTGGATCGGTGTGAGACGGAGACGGTGGAGGGCGGGGGGTATGTGGCGGAGAGAAGGAGCTACAAGCGGGTGGCGGGATGGGATGCGGAGCGGCTGCGGGCGGCGCTGGAGCCGTTGGGGCTGTGGGACAGGGTGACACAGGTGAGCAGCGCGGGGGTGCGGCAGGTGCTGAGTTCGGGGGAGCTGTCCGGAGGGCAGAAGCGGGAGATCGAGACGGCGGCGGAGTACCGGGAGACGAAGACGCTGAGGGTGAAGCCGACCGCCGGGGACGAGGATGTTGAGGAGATGGAGGAATGAGCGAGCGGAGACTGACACGCCCGTGTGTGGATAGGCTGCGGCCGTACACGCCCGGCAAGCCGATCGAGGAAGTGCAGCGGGAGTATGGGCTGAGCGATATCATCAAGCTGGCGTCGAACGAGAATCCGCTGGGCCCGTCGCCGAAGGCGGTGAAGGCGATTCGAGAGGCGGCGGCGGAGGTCCGGCTGTACCCGGACAACGACTGCTATCATCTAAGGCGAGCGCTTGCGAAGAAGCTGGATGTTCCGCCGAGCCAGATATTGCTGGGGCACGGAAGCGATGAGCTGATCCACAATATCGGACTGGCCTTCATCTCGCCGGGGGATGAGGTGGTGATGTGTGAGGGGCCGTTCAGCCAGTGGGAGTTCATAGCGAAGCTGATGGAGGGGGAGGCGGTGTATGTGCCGCTGAAGGATTATCGGTACGACATGGCGGGGATGGCAGCTCGGCTGACGGAGCGGACGAAGGTCGTGTTCATCGGGAGTCCGAACAACCCGACGGGCACGATCGTGACGAAGGATGAGCTTGTCGAGCTGGTGGAGGCGCTGCCGGAAGACGCGATCCTCGTGATGGACGAGGCGTACTACGAGTACGTGGATGATCCGGCGTATCCCGATAGTCTGGAGCTGGTGCGGGAGAGGCGTCGGGTGATTGTGCTGCGGACGTTCTCGAAGATCTACGCGCTGGCGGGGCTGCGTATCGGATACGGGGCGACGACGCCGGAGCTGGTGGAGGCGATGGAGCGAGTGCGGGAGCCGTTCAACGTCAGCAGCGTGGCGCAGGCGGCGGCGCTGGCGAGCCTGGAGGATGGGGATCAGGTGGCGCGGACGCGGGCTCTCAACGCGGAGGGGAAGAAGTACCTGTATCAAGAGCTCGATCGGCTCGGCCTGAGGTACACGCGCAGTCAGGCCAATTTCGTGTGGGTAGACCTGGGCAGGGAGTGCCGCCCGGTGTTCGAGGAGCTGTTGCGGCGAGGTGTGATCGTGCGCACGGGAGACATCTTTGGCGCGCCGAGCCACATCCGCGTCACGACGGGCACGGAGGAACAGAACGGGCGGTTCATCGATGCGCTGGCGGAGGCGCTCGGAGCGGCTTGAGGAGACGGGAGGCAGGGCCGGCGCTGGCCGGGAGAATCTCAGAGGAGGGGAGCGGGGGGCCTGGACAAGCAGGCGCCAGGGTAGCATAATGTGTAAGTGTTGGGTTTGAGGGGGGATGACTACGGTGGCCGCGGCCATATGGTGGGCGATGGGCGGGGAGCGTGCCGGAAGGAGCGTCAGTACTGATGCTGTGCCGACGATGTGGCATGGAGAGCGCAACAACCGACGTCTGTGAGTGGTGCAAGCGGCCGATGCTGCCGCAGGGGGCGAGCATTTCGCAGCAGGCGGCCGATCAGCAGGCGGCCGATCAGCAAGGGGCCGAGCAGGTGGCGGCCGAGGAGCGGGCGGGCGAGCAGGTGGAGGTCGTCCAGCCGGAGGAGGCGCCCGAGCAGGCAGCGGGGGCGGAGGCGCTGTCAGCAGAGCCCGAAGCTGTGGCGAGGGAGCGGGAAGGGGCGGCGGAAGCGGACGAAGCCTCCATGCTGCGTCCATTGGGGGGTGTACAGAAGACACCGAGCCCAGGCGCGCCGGCGCCGGGAGTGCCAACCCACGGCCTGGGAGATGAGGCGACACAGACATCCGTCGACCTATCCCAGTACTCGGGGACGGATGAGTCGATCTTCCGGCCGATAGAGCGCCCGGAGACGACGGGTACGATCGGTGGCGCCGATCCGCTGGGGATACGGCGGCGAGGGCAAGGGGAGATGAAGACCGTATCCGATATCCCCGAGAACACCAGGCTGATGCGGTCCGTAGCCGCGGGGGTTATCGTCTGCGCGACGTTCGCGCTGGTCCAAATGATAGTCAGCCTGACAGTCGAGGATCACCCCTCGGTGCCAGACAGTCTGGTATTCGGGGCATTTCCTCTCATCAGGAGCCTGGGCAGCAGCGGCAGCATCGTGACGGTGCTGCTCTATGGAGTGCTGGTGGGGATCATAATGGGACTGATGCTGGGGGCATTGCTGGTGCGACTGAAGAGGGGCCCGTTCGTCGGCCTACTGGTGGGGCTGGCGGTCGGGTACGGGTTGGAGAATCCGCCGTGGGGGATGATCGCGGGGGCGGCATGCGGGATCGCGATCGGAGTGATAGCGACGCGCGGCCTGCGGCAAGTGATCAACGTGTAGCCTGGGCGAGGGGAGTCGAGGCCCGTCGGCGGCGAGGGGGAGAGGGAGAGCCTCCAGCCTTCTTGACGGAGCAGGAATGAGCGGGGGGGGCCGGCACCGGGCCCATTTTGACACCGGGTGAATGGCAGGAGGCAACGCGCGATGGCGGGAGAGAACTCGTCGCCGGTGGATCCGGAGCTGCTGGCGATACTGGCGTGTCCGAAGTGCAAGGTTCGGGTTGAGCTGGAGCAGGATCGTCTGGTGTGCGTGAAATGTGGGAGACGGTACCGCGTCGAGGACGGGATACCGATCATGCTGATAGATGAGGCGGAGCCGGCTGCTGCCGGCTGGAAGCCCAAGGGGGAGTAGGGGCCGGGGGCGAGGGGCAGGAGGCCCTGCTTCGCCATTCTGCTTCGCTGAAGCTTCGCAGAAACCGGCTACGCAGGGTAAGCAAGCTCCCTTCGACAAGCTCAGGACAGGCCTGCCGAACAGGGAGGCGGAGGAGCGGGGCTGCTGGCTCGATGTTATTTCCTGATCTTTCTGTCTGCATCGTTAACTGGAATACGCGCCGCTATCTCGAGCAAGCTCTCGCTTCCGTGCTGGATTCGGGGAGCGCGATTGGCCTCCAGGTGGTAGTGGTGGACAATGGGTCCGAAGACGGCAGCGCGGAGATGGTGCGGGAGCGGTTCCCGGGCGTAACGCTGCTGGAGAGCGGTGAGAATCTCGGCTTCGCGCGCGGCTACAACCGCGCGGCCCGGGAGGCCGCGGGGCGGCATCTGATGATGCTGAACCCGGACACGGTGGTGCGGCCGGGTGCGCTGGAGCGGCTGGTGGCTTTCCTGGACTCACACCCACGGACAGGCGCGGCGGGGCCGCGTCTGCTGAATCCCGACGGCAGCCTGCAGCTCTCGTGTCGGCGCTTTCCGCGGCCGCTGGCGGCGGTTTTCCGGAACACCGTGCTGGGGCGGCTGGTTCCGGGGAACCGATTCACGCGGGACTATCTGATGACGGACTGGGACCACGAGATGGTGCGGGAGGTGGACTGGGTATCGGGGGCGGCGGTCTGCATTCGGCGGGAGGCCTGGCGGGAGGTGGGGGGATTCGACGAAGGATACTACATGTACGCGGAGGACATGGATTGGTGCCTGCGGGCGGGTGAGGCCGGGTGGGACATCCATTATGTGCCGGAGGCAGTGATCGTCCATCGCATTGGGGCGAGCAGCGACCAGCGGCCGGCGGCGATGGTGAGGGAGTTTCACCGGAGCATGGCGCGGTTCTACCGGAAGCACTACGCGCGCCACTGGCCATGGGGTCTGAGGTGGCTGCCAGTGGTGGGCATCCGGGTGCGGGCGGCGCTGGTTCTGGCGCAGACGTTCCTTCGTCGCGGCCGCGATCTGACGAGGGGGCCCCGGAGGAAGAGCGGGTGAGGCGCGATGCGGAGAGAACGCGGGCGGCGGCCGGCGCGGTCGTCGTGCACGACGTGGCGCTGCTGACTGCGGTCTTCTACGCGCCGATCCTCTGGGGGGGCTTCAACACCAGCGGGCAGGCCTTCATCACGGGGGCAGTCGGCCTGGCGGCGCTGGCATCGTTGTTCGCGCGCTGGATAGACGGGCGTCCGCCGGCGCGGATTCCCAACGCGATCCACCTGCCGGCGGTGGCATTTCTCGCGATTTCGGCCATCAGCGCAATGTTCTCGGTGAGCTGGCACGCGAGCATGCTGGAACTCTGCCGACTGGGCGTTGGGGTGCTGCTGTTCTGGCTGGTGGCGAACCGGGCGCTGCTGCGGGCGGCTCCGACAAGTCTGACGGCGGCGGCTTTCGGGTGCTCGGTGGTGCTGGCCACTTTCATCCCGGTAGCGGGTGAGGCGGGGATGGCGCTGAAGCTCTTCTCCGTCATCGGGGTGGGCGTGACGTGTGCGGTGATCGCGAGCGGGAGGAAGGAGAGGGACGCAACCCAGTGGCTGGGGGCGGCGCTGCTGCTGAGTGCGGCGCTGGTGGTGGCGCTCTATGGGCTGCGAGAGAAGCTGGAGGCGTGGCGGGTGCTGGAGAATCCGACCTGGCAGATATTCAGCACCTTCTTCAACCCCAACCCGCTGGCAGGGTTCTTCGCGATGGTGTTCCCGCTGGCGGTGAGCGCGGCATTGGTGGCGGCGGTGCTGTGGCAGCGGATGGTGTGGGGGTTCTGTGGGCTGTTGGTTGCGGTCATGATCCTGCCGACTTACTCGAAGGGGGGAATGCTGGCATTCCTGGTGGCCGCTGCATGCTACGTCGTGCTGATCGGATGGCCGAAGCAGTGGGTGCGACGTGTGTTCGCGGGCGCGCTGGCGGCTGGGGTGGTTGGCGCGATGGTGTTGGGTCTGGCGGTCCTCGTGTCACAGCCGGTGCGGGCGCGGGTGGCGTCCGCGGCGGGGGCGCAGAGCGCTTCCAACATGTTCCGCATCCTCACGTGGAAAGGCACGATCGACCTGGCGGCGGCATATCCGTGGTTGGGAGCGGGGCCGGGGACCTTCAAGCTCGTCTACCCGAAGTATGCGACTGCCCATTATGTGGAGGCGGCACATCAGAACTACCTTCAGGTGTTCGCGGAGCAAGGGGTGTTCGGGGGAGCGATCTTCCTGTGGGTGATTGGCGCGGTGGTGTTTACCGGGAAGCGGGCGCTGACCGCGGGAGAGGACTTCCGAAGGCGCGCGCTGGCGGTCGGCGGATTGTGCAGCATCATTGCGCTGCTGGTGCACAGCTTCCTGGACTACGACTGGTACATCGGCGCCATCGGGCTCATGTTCTGGCTGGTGGCCGGGATGCTCGCGCACCAAGCACATGGGAGGACGCCGGAGGCGCCTGCCGCGGCGGAGGAGAAGCCGCGGGGAAGACGGCGAAGGGCGGGCGGCGCATCGCCGGCGGAACGGCCGCGGGAGAGCGCGGGCCGGGCTCTGCCGTGGCCGAGGGGAGAGTGGGGTCGGGGCGCGGCGGTGTTGGCGGCGGCGGGGATAGTGATACTGGTGGTGTGGCGGCTGACGGCCGCAGCACTGGCGGCGGAGGCGGTATCGCGGGGGGGAACGGCGTACATGTCGGGGCAGTACCCGACGGCGCTGCGGCTGTACGAGCAGGCGACGCGGTATGATCGCGGATCGGCGAGGGCATGGGAGAGCTACGGGGCGCTCAAGGCTGGTCTGGCGGCGCACGAGCAGCGAGAGGATGTGAGAGAGTGGGCAGTAGAGGGAGGTAAGGAGGCGATGGCGCGGGCGATGGAGCTAGAGCCAACGAGCTTCCGGGCTCCGAAGTCGCTGGCGCAGTTCTATGACGTGGTGGGGGACCTGGAGAGCGCGGTGAAGTACTACCTGGAAGCGCTGGATCGGTTCCCGAAGGACACGAAGACGCTGCGGAAGCTGGCCAGCGTGTATCAGCGGCTGGGCGAGGAGGAGAAGGCGCGGGGCACATATGGGCGCATGTTGGAGATCGAGGACAGCCCGTACAACAGGTACCGGGCGCTGGCATCGGTTGACGTAGACACAGAGTACGCCTATGCGCACTACGAGCTGGGGCGGCTGGCGGTGAGAGACTACGAGAGGGGGGAGCGTTCGGAGGGGCTGGAGCATGCGCTGTCGGAGTTCGGCGAGGCGCTGGGGGTGATACAGGAGTACTTCGAGAAGGCGAAGGAGACGGACGATATGTTCCGCATGCTCCGCCGGCCGCGAGAGCACCGGGGGGAGTACATGACGCAGTTGAAGGCGCAGGTGCTGTGGCGGAGGGGAGCAGTGTACGAGCGGCTGGGTGAGACGGAGCGGGCACAGGGCGAGCGGGCGGAGGCGCGGGCGGTGTGGCCGGGGGTGGTGAGCGCGATCGAGACCGAGGGGCAGGGGCAGTGAGCGCATCGAGGGGGGGGCACTTTCGGTCGGTGTTGGTCAGGGTGACGGCGGTAACGGGGGGGCTGGGCGCGGCGCTGGCGGTCAGCATGGTGCTGGCGGCGAACATCGGGACGGAGCCCGTTCCGCTGGCAGTGATCGTGGATTCGGCGAGGAGCTACCTTGCGGAGCTGATCGGGAGGCTGGAGGGGCGGGGGATGTCGGCGGGAATGGTGGATGCGATCAGGCGCTACCTCATGCGCCCACCCCTCACGACGGAGCCACAGTTGGCATATATCTTCTGGAACCTGCGTCTGCCGCGGGTGGTGCTGGGGTCGGTGGTGGGAATGGCGCTGACTGTCGCGGGGGGGTCGCTCCAGGGGCTGCTGATGAACCCGCTGGCCGATCCGTATCTGGTGGGAGTGTCGGCGGGGGCGGCGCTGGGGGCAAGCGCGGGGATCGTGCTGCACGTATCGGACTTCGCGGGCGGGGCGGGGCAGAGCCTGATCGCGTTCGCCTCGGGGGCACTGACGATGGCGCTGGTGCTGTGGCTGGCGCGGTCGCAGCGAAGGATTCAGCGGGATTCCTTCATTCTCGCAGGGGTAGTCGTGGGGTCGTTCATGTGGGCGCTGGTGACGCTGCTGATGACGATGGCGGGGCGGGACCTACAGTCGGTGGTGTTCTTTCTGATGGGAAGTCTGCACCGGCAGGACCTGGACTGGGGGATAGTGGGGGTGGCGGCGCTGATGGTGGGGGTCGGGTGTGTGTGGCTGTACACGTATGCGCGGGACCTGAATGTGCTCGCCCTGGGGGAGGAGCAGGCGCGGCAGTTGGGGGTGGAGACGGAGCAACTCAAGATCGGCGTGATTCTGGCCTCGGCGCTGATCACGGCGGCGGCGGTGTCGGTGAGCGGGATCATCGGGTTCGTGGGGCTGGTGATGCCACACATCGCGCGGAAGCTGTTCGGCCCGGACCACCGGGTGCTGCTGCCGGCGGCGGGGCTGTTGGGGGCGTCGTTTCTGGTGTGGACGGATACGCTGGCGCGGGCGATAGGGGAAACGTTCCCGGTGGGGGTGCTGACGGCGCTGCTGGGGGCGCCGTTCTTCTTTTACTTGTTGAAGACGCGGGCGCGGGCGGCATAGAGGGAACAGGTGCTAGAGGCTTTGACGCTGACAATTGGATACGCCGAGGACCCGGTGCTTCGAGAGGTGAGCCTGAGCGCGGAGCGGGGCCGGTTCGTGGGCGTGGTGGGGCCGAACGGGTCGGGGAAGACGACGCTGGTGCGGGCGCTGAGCCGGGTGCTGCCGCCGCTGGATGGGCGGGTGCTGCTGGACGGGATCGACATCTATGAGATGCGGGCGGCTGCGGTGGCGCGGCGGCTGGCGGTGGTCTCGCAGGACAACGCGGTGTACTTCGAGTTCTCGGTGCGGGAAGTGGTGCTGATGGGCCGAGCGCCATATCTGTCTCGCTTCGGGATCGAACGGCCGCGGGATTACGACATTGCGGGGGAGTGTATGGAGCTTACGCACACGACGCTGCTGGCGGATCGGCCGATCACGGCGCTGTCGGGGGGCGAGCGGCAGAGGTGCATGATCGCGCGCGCGCTGGCGCAGCGGCCGGATGTGCTGCTGCTGGATGAACCGACGGCTCATCTCGATATCAACCATCAGATCGAGATCCTGGACCTGACACGCAGTCTGACCGCGGAGAGGGGGCTGGCGACGGTGGTGGTGATGCACGATCTCAACCTGGCGAGCCAGTACTGCGATCACCTGGTGATGCTGGCGCGGGGGCGAGTGTTCGCGGCGGGGACACCGGCGGAGGTGGTGACGGAGGAGCGGATTCGCGCGGCCTACGGTACGGATGTGCAGGTGAGGCGGCATCCCGCGACGGGACGGCCGTATGTGACGCTGCTCTCTCGGCTGCCGATCCCCGCGCCGGCAACGCGGGAGACAAAGGTCCACTTGATCTGCGGGGCCGGGACGGGGGTGCAGTTGATGCGGCGGCTGCGGGAGCTGGGGTTCGCGGTCTCGGTGGGAGTGGTGAACGTGGCAGACAGCGACCAGGTAGAGGCGGAGGCGATGGACCTCCAGCGGGTGGAGGAGGCGCCGTTCTCTCCCATCAGCGATGAGTCGCACCAGCGCAACTCGGACCTGGCGCGGTCGGCGGATGTGGTGGTGGTAACCGGGATGCCGTTCGGGCGCGGGAACTTGCGGAATCTGCAGGCGGCGGGCCGGGCGCTGGGGACGGGCCGGCAGGTGCTGCTGATCGATGATCCGCCGATTCCGGGGCGGGACTTCACCGATGGGGAGGCGATTGCCCTGCAGGCACAGCTCGTGCATGCTGGGGCAGAGCTGTGTGGGGATGAAGCGGAGGTGGTGGCGCGGCTGGAGAGGATGCGGTGAGGCGCGACCGGTGGCGGTTCATCGACTCCGGCCCGGGAACCGGGGCGGAGAACATGGCGGTCGATGAGGCGATGTTGGAGGGCCATGCCGCGGGTCAGACCTCCCCTACTCTGCGCGTGTACGCGTGGCGGCCGGCGGCGGTTTCGCTGGGGCGATTCCAACGACAGGAGTCGGGTGTGGACGGGGAGGCCTGCCGGCGATTGGGGATAGATGTGGTGCGGCGGCCGACGGGGGGGCGGGCGATTCTGCACACCGAAGAGGAAGTGACGTTCAGCATCGTAGTGTCCGGCGAGTGGCTCGGGACTAGTGGGGTGATGGATTCGTACCGGGCGCTGGCGGGAGGGATCGTCTCAGCCATGAGCAGGCTGGGGCTGGAAGCCAGGCTCGTGGAGCGGAGCATGCCGTCCGCGTCCCCGGCGATGGCGCAGGACCCGGCCTGCTTCGCGGTGAAGGCGCGGTGCGACCTGGTGGTGGGAAGCTCGAAGCTGGTGGGGAGCGCGCAGGTGCAGCGGGACGGGTTCGTGCTGCAGCAGAACTCGCTTCCGCTGCGGATACGGATGGACGACTGGGAGCGAGTGTTCCTGCGACCAGGGGATGCACCGGAGGCGGTGGGGCTGTGGGAGGCGGCGGGGCGGGAGGTCGGCTACGGGGAGGCGGCGGGGGCGCTGAGGGAGGGATTCGCGGAGGCGTTCGGGGTGGAGTTCGAGGAGGCGGGGGTGTCGGAGAGGGAGCTGGTGAGGGCGAGAGAACTGATGGGAATAGCGCCGGCGGTGCGCCGGTAAGACCGTGGCCTGAGTGAGGGATGAGCATGGAACGGAGAGGGATTGAGGTCGGCGGCGGAGGGAAAGCGACATTGCCCGCGCTGGAGCGGCTGATCGGCGAGGTGGCGCCTTCGCTCGGGCTGAACTGGGTGATTCTGACGGGTGTGGGCGGGCACTTCCCGTATCGAAGCCACCCGGAGGTGGTGGGGGCGGACCCGATAGAAGTGGCCGACGCGCGGCGGCTGGCGCGGCTGGCGCGGGAGAACGGGATACGGCTGGCGCCGACGTACAACTGCCTCGGGCATCAGTCGTTTCGGGAGAAGCCCGGGGCGCTGCTGCGCGCTCACCCGGAACTCAACGAGGCCCCGGACCTGGATATGACGGCATTCGGGTTCGACAATTTCATGAGCTGGTGCCCGAACCATCCAGAGGTGAATCGGTTGGTGTGCGATCTGATCGACGAGCTGATGGACGGGTTCGAGGCGGATGCCTTTCATGTAGGGATGGACGAGGTGTTCGTGATCGGGCAGTGCCCGCGGTGCAAGGGGACGCCGCCGGGGGAGCTGTTTGCGAAGGCGGTGAACGATCTTCACGAGCACGTGGTCGGGCGGCGGGGGGCGGAGATGCAGATGTGGGGAGATCGGCTGCTGCCGCCGACGTTCGGCTACAGCATGTGGGAGAGCAGCCACAACCAGACGGAGGGAGCGGTGGATCTCATCCCCACGGACATCGTGGTCTGCGACTGGCACTACGAGCTGAAAGAGGACTATCCGTCGGTTGGCTATCTGCAGGAGAAGGGGTTTCGGGTGTGGCCGGCGGGGTGGAACGAGGAGGCGGCGGTGCGGCGGCTGGTCGAAGTGTCGCGGGGGGAGGCGACGGAGAAGATGCTCGGCTACCTGGCGACGACTTGGGTGGAGGTGGGCGCGCTGGCGGCGGAGCTGGCGGGGGAGACAGTGGAGACGGACGACCGCGATGTGCCGAAGGTCGGTTCTTGTGTTCGGCTGGGGGCCGAGCTGGCGGGGTAGGCCGCCAGCTCGATTGGGTTATGAGGAGAGGTAGAGCCGGCGTACTCGCAGACGTCCCGCGAATCTGACTGGGGACGGCTCCAGCGTGGACCAAGCCAGAGGTATGCGAGCGGGCCGTCGTGTGACTCGACCAGCCACAGCTTGGGGGAAGAACCGACCCACCTGGCGGAGAGCCGGGTGAAGGTGTTGAAGGGTGTGACGACGATCGTGCCGTGATGGCTGCTGCCGCCGACGTTCGGCTACAGCATGTGGGAGAGCACCTCAGTCCCGCCATCCTCACGGAACCCGGCGGGCGTCTTCGCGTAGCGCTGCACGAACATCCGATGCAGATGGCTCCTGTCCGTGAAGCCGCAGTGCTCGGCAATCTCCTGCACGCTCTCGCCGGTGGTCAGGAGCAGTCGGGCCGCCTCGATGAGGCGCCTGCGCAGCTCGAACCGGCCGAAGCTGACCCCGATGGTCCGTCGGAAGATACTCCGGAACTGGGTGATGCTCAGTCCGCAGGCATCTGCTGCTTCTTCGACACTCACGCGGATCGCCTCCCCATCGTCACTCGTGCCGAGCCTCAACGCCGGCAGGATCTGGGCAAGGTGGCTGCTGCTGACCTGTGGGCGCCTCGCTGCCTCCTGCCGATGCTCCCATCGCTGGTAGAGGAGCAGTAGGATCTGCGTGACCCAAAGACGAACCGTGGTCTCCCAGGCGGGAGGGCGCTCGTCCGGCGACTCGCCGATGAAGTCGACAGCCTCGGCGACGGCGCCCGCGGCGCTGCGGATGGTGCGGCTGGAGGCAGAACCGCTGATCTCGTGGCCGAGGGCGAGAAGCCGCCGGCGCAGGTCTTCCCCTACGGTTCCCGGCCGAAGCGGCGGCTCTGTTGCGAAGAGGTTCAGCCAGTGGACCCCATCGAAGTGCACGTTACCTATGAATCCGGGCATGCACTGAATCACCAGTGCAGTCGTGTTGGGGGCCGTTGGACGCCACCTGTGCGGTTCCCAGGCATTGACGAGGGCGACGTCTCCAGGGGCGAGCGCAATAACACAGTTCTCCCAGTGTCGCTCCTGGCTGCCGGTGAGCATGAGGACGATCTCGAAGCCCGGGTGCACGTCCTCATAACAGGGGAGGCGGGCCGAGCCCTCGTGAGTGATGATGACCCCAAACAGTGCCCCGGGCTGGGGGTGTTGGAGGACTTCAGGCCCCAGTGACCTCATGGACGGATGCCTTCCTTCTCTCTACCGCGCCGTCAGATCTTACACGAAATCCGGCAGATCGTCTACAGACAATCCTCGTTCCCTGGCGTAGCCTTATACTTGATTGTGCTTCATGCTAGCGGAAGCACAGAGGGCGGTATGGCGTGTATGACCCCGACAGGCTTCGTTTTAGCAGACGGCGTACCCACGCCATTGAGGCGCGGCCCACGAGCAACGGGCCCTGCACCCCTGTCGCCCATGCTTCAGACCCCAATCAACTCCCCACCTACGGTGGCCATGAAAGTGAGGTGACGTCGAGCAGTGCCGCGTAGCACGGCAGCGCTGGCTGCCGGACGTTCTGAGCATCCGAGATCTATTACTGAGGAGGTATGAAGCCGTGAACAAGAAACGAGGCTCAGGATTCACGCTGATCGAGCTGCTAGTGGTGATCGCTATCATCGGCATCTTGGCAGCAATGGTCTTCCCGGTGTTCGCGCGGGCGCGCGAGTCCGCGCGCAAGGCGGTGTGTCTGTCCAATGTGAAGAACATCGCCCTGGCCGTCCAGATGTACCTGGCGGACAATAATGATACTTTCCCACCGTCGGAGCACCGTCAGGAGGTTGTAGACTATTTCTTCACCGCGCCGGGCGGCGGCGATGAGTGCCGCATCGGCGAGGCGGGTGAGCGCGTGCAGTGGAAGGCCAACCTCGCCAACCCATATCTGAGATGGGCCATCGTCTTTGACGAGTACGTGAAGAACCGCGAAGTCTGGCAGTGCCCCAGCGCCAAGGTCTACCAGGCGGCGGGCTTCATCTACGGCCAGTCGGACTGGCTCGAGTATCTCAAGGTGAATGAGGGAAACTGGGGAGATGCCACCGACATGGGCCCCTGCGGAGGGTACTTGAACTTCCCGGCCGGATGGGGCGGTCAGGTCACCGACTCTGTCCTCCAGCAGCGGACGGCTAACATCGACAGTCTTTTTGGGAGCGGCGAAGGAAGCCAGGGTGTCTTCGTCCAGAACATCGGGAGCGGCGAGCAGAACTTCCATGACAGGAAGCTGGTGGAGTTCCAGGACGTTGCTCACGTTCCGGTCTGTGCCGACAGCGGCATGTCCGGTGACTGGCTGAGCATCGCCAATATCGCCTACCCCGACATCTGCTGCGCGGAGTGCGCCGGCATTGCACCATTCGCCTGGGTCTGGGGCGGCTACGCAGCCGGGATAAACGATTGCCCCACCGGCGAGTGGTGCCCGGAGTGTTACGAAATGCACGCCTGCAACGTCTGGTGGACCGCCGACGGCTTCGACGAAGATGCGATGAAGGCCTCTACTCGCCACCTCGGCGGCAGCAACATTGGATGGGCCGACGGCCACGCCTCATGGATAGCGGCCCAGACACTGTGTGCCATGGACGATGATGGAGACATCGAGGGCATCGGCAGGGGCTGCGCTGGGACCTCGGTAGAAGGATATCGAGAGAACTGCGGAGGAGATCCTCCGGCCGGCGCGCACTTCCTCTTCAATAAGCAGAGGCCGCTGGGCTGGTAACTGAGAACAGGCCCGGACGGGCCTGTGTCCGTACAGACTAGGGTAGCACCTAGACGGGGCGGTCGGAGCGAACGTATCCACGCACGGCCGCCCCTTTCCTTCCCCGATAGAAGTCGATGCTGCGACTGGAGGGTAGTAGCATTCTCACGGCCAGGTCAGCGAGCGATAGCACTCCGTCGGAGATCGGACAGGACGCCTCTTTGATGTCGGGCAAAGCAGGCGGGAACCACATCTCCTTCCGTGCCATCCTGCTGGGCACGCTCGTGACGATGGTGGTGGCGGCGATCGTGCCATACACCGCCTACGTCAGCGCCACCTGGGGCTACGGCTGGGGCACGCTTCCAAACGGCCCAGTCGTGATCGCCTTCCTGTTGGTGGCGATCAACGGGCTGGTGGTGTGGCTGCGGCCGGCGAGAGCACTGACACGCGCCGACTTGCTGGTAATCTACAGCCTCCTCTCCATCGCCGCGGCCCTCATCGTCGTCCACGTCCCGTATACCATCGGCCTCACCGGCTACCCACTCTACCGCGCGCTGAATGAGCACGGCTGGGACGCCATCCTCCCGCACATCCCCACGTGGCTCCAACCCACGGACGTGGAGACTGTGCTGTCGTTCTGGCAGGGGGCACCGTCGGGGGCATCCATTCCGTGGGCCGACTGGGTCGCCCCGCTCGCCGCCTGGGCCGGCTTTGCTCTCGCGTTGTTCGTGGCCATGCTGTGCCTGGGGACGTTGCTGAGCAGAGACTGGATCGAGCGACAGAGGCTGACATTCCCGCTGACCCAGATTCCATTGGCGGTGGTAGGAGATGGAGCGGACCCCACGGTGTCCAGGAGCGCGTTTCGCCTCAGCGCCTTCTGGATCGGGTTCCTGCCCTGCAGCGTCCTGGTCATATTCGCCTGGCTGCACGGCGTTTTCCCGGCCGTCCCGGCTCTTCCCCGGGACTTCCCGATCGGCCAGAGCTTCGCCGGCGCCGGTCTTCCCTGGAGCACCTTGTCCGATATGACCGTGCGGATTTCACCGGCCGTCATCGGCATCATGGCTCTCGTCCCAGGAGAGGTCTCCTTCAGTGTGTGGGCGTTCTACCTGATCTACCGACTCTACCTGGTGGTGTGCGGGGGCTTCGGGATTTCGCCGTACGGCAGCGACCTCGGCGGCTTTGCACCGCGCGCCTTCTTCGAGCACGCTGGGGCTGGCGGGTTCATCGTGATCAGCGCCCTTGCCCTTTATCGGTCGCGCGACGCCTTCGTCGCGGGATTCCGGTGGCTGCTTCGCAGACCGTCAGAGTTGGGGGATGTCAATGCGCCGATGACCAACACAGCGGCGCTGCTGGGGTTGATAGTGGCGAACGGGGTCATGCTGTGGTGGGCGCTCCACGCCGGGATGTCCTGGTGGAGCTATGCCGCGATCATGCTCGTCTTCTACGCCTCGATGATCGGGACCGCGCGGCTGACAGCGGCCGCGGGGCTACTCCAGCACATGCCTCCAGTCTATCCGCGCGCCACCGTGCTGCACATGCTGGGCGCCAGACCCCTCGGCCTCAGCTCGCTCATGGGCTACTCGCTGCTCGAAATGGGATACATGCAGGCGCCGATGAATTTCGGCCTAAACTACATCATGAACAGCTATAAGCTCTTCCATAGCCAGCGGATACGCGCCCGAGGGTTTCCACTGGGCGTGGCGATCGCTACCGTGGCGGTATTCGCCGCCTGCAGCATCGGGCTGCTCTGGGCCGGCTATCGTTACGGTGCGATCAACTTCGTCTGCTGGCCCGTCACCGCCGTTCCGACCTGCGCCTTTCGCCGATTCAGCACCAGCCTCGCCTCGCCGGAAACCCCGGACAACTGGCTGCGGCTGGCGATGGTGGTGGGCGGCGGAGTGACGGTGCTGCTGTCCTGGCTGAGCGCCCACTTCGCCTCCTGGCCGCTCAACCCCGTAGGATTCGTCCTCGCCAGTGTAATGCACACCAATCGAGACGTGTGGGCAAACACGTTTGTCGGGTGGCTACTGGCTGCGGTGATCCGCAGGTACGGGGGGCTGAGGCTGTACCGCCGGCTGCTCCCCGCCTTCGTGGGACTGGTCCTCGGCCACTACCTAACCGATGCCGCGATGTCCCTGTTCTGCACCGTTGTCCTGGGAGCTAAGGGTGTGACGACGATCGTGCCGTGATGGCTGCTGCCGCCGACGTTCGGCTACAGCATGTGGGAGAGCAGCCACAACCAGACGGAGGGAGCGGTGGATCTCATCCCCACAGACATCGTGGTCTGCGACTGGCACTACGAGCTGAAAGAGGACTATCCGTCGGTTCGCTATCTGCAGGAGAAGGGATTTCGGGTGTGGCCGGCGGGGTGGAACGAGGAGGCGGCGGTGCGGCGGCTGGTCGAAGTGTCGCGGGGGGAGGTGACGGAGAAGATGCTCGGCTACCTGGCGACGACTTGGGTGGAGGTGGGCGCGCTGGCGGCGAAGCTGACGGGGGAGACAGTGGAGACGGACGACCGCGATGTGCCGAAGGTCGTTTCGTGTGTTCGGCTGGGGGCCGAGCTGGCGGGGGACTGAGGGAGAAGGACAGAGGGGGAGTGTGACGGTGAGCTTGGCCACCGAAGTACGACCGAATAGCCGGCAGGGAGTGAGACATGGGCGTAGTGAGGGCTGCTGAGCTTTACGAGTGGTGCAGGATTCCATACCAGGAACTCGAGGGACATCCGAGCCTGAAGATACCGTTTCGTCTTTGCAGAGACTCGAAGGAGATGGGCCAGCTCATGGCGCGGGAGCTGGTAGACGAGATCAAGGCCCACAATGAGAGAGGGGAGACGACGCGTGCCATCATTCCCTGCGGACCGGCGTGCTGGTATAAGCCATTCACGGATTTGGTGAACGAGGAGAGGGTGAACCTCAGGAGCTTGGTGGTCTTCCATATGGACGAGTGTCTGGACTGGCAGGGCCGTGAGCTGCCGCGCAAGCATCCCTATTGCTTCAGGAGTTTCATGGAGGAACACTTCTACGTACCGGTCGAGGCGGAGCTCGGGGTGCCGGAGGAGAACCGGCAGTGGCTGAACGGGAGCAATGTGGAGGCGATGAAGGGGAAGATCCGCGAGGCGAAGGTGGACATTGCATACGGAGGTTGGGGACAGGACGGCCATGTGGCCTACAACCAGGCACGGAGGCATCCGTTCAGTCATGTAACGGTTGATGATCTCCGGGATTCCACGATCCGGATTCAGGACAATAACATCGACACGATTCTGGCGCTGGGACAGCGAACGTTCGGGGGCGCGTACCAGTTCGTGCCGCCGATGTCGGTGACGCTGGGGGTGAGCGAGGTGCTCTCGGCGGAGAAGGTGCGGCTGTTCAGCGACACGGGTGCGTGGAAGCAGACTGCGCTTCGGGTCGGGCTGTTCGGCCCGATGACAGGGGAGTATCCGATCACGCTGCTGCAAGAGCATCCGGACGCGCTGCTCACGGCGACCATCGAGACGGCGCGTCATCCCATCAGCGAGCACCCGGAGTGGGACCTGGGGTTGAGGTAAGACCGTCGTGCCTGAAAAAAAGGGCAGAGGCGCGACGCGTGAGGTAGGGAGACTTCCAATGCAGGCTCTGCGCGTTGATGCAAAGCGTCTGCGGTATCAGGCGATGATCGGGACGGGTGGGATTGGGTCGGGGGCGTTCTTCCTGTTGAGTGGGGATCACACACTGGGGCGGGAGGAAAGCCGCGGGGGGCGGTTCCTGGATCGGCGGGACTACTGCAAGCTGCACATCATCTCGCATTATGTGCAGACGCTGCTGGGTCCGGTATTCGAGACGATTCCGCTCGGGAAGGTCGGCGATGACGAGGTGGGGGCGAGGCTCCTGGGTGAGATGGGGGAGGCCGGGATGAACATGACGCATGTGACGCAGTCCGCTGCCGATCAGACGCTGTATTCGTTCTGCTTTGTGTATCCGGACGGGTCGGGGGGGAACCTGACGACGGCTGATTCCGCGTCCTCGAAGGTTGACGCTGCGCTTGTGAGGGAGGCCGAGCCGGACTTCGCGCGGTTCGCCGGGAGGGGGATAGCGCTGGCGGCGCCGGAGGTGGAGCTGGATGCTCGCGACGAGGTGCTGGAACTGGGAACGCGGCATGGGTTTTTCCGTGCGGCGTCCTTTACGAGCGAGGAGATGGCGAGCGCGGTGGAATCGAGGATGCTGGGCAAGGTCGATCTGCTGGGCATCAATGTTGACGAGGCGGCGGCGGTGGCGGGAGGCGGTTCCGGCGGGGACGAGGATGCAGTAGGAGTGAGCGAAGCGGCAGTGGAGCGGCTGCGGCGCGAGAGCCCGGAGATGATGATCACGATCACGGCGGGGGAGCGGGGAAGCTGGTGCTGGGCGGAGTCGTCTTGTTCTCACATGCCGAAGTGTAATGCGAGAGTGGAGAGCACGGCGGGCGCCGGCGATGCGCACCTGGCGGGGATGATTGCAGGGCTGGCCGCGGGCCTGGCGGCGCGGGAGGCACACGAGCTGGCGGCGCTGGTGGCCGGGCTGTCCGTCACGTCTCCCCATACGATCAACAAGGAGATGGGCAGGGATTCGCTGCGGGAATTCTCGCAAGGGTGCGGAGTGAGGATTTCAGATAGCGTTCGCAGCTTGCTGGAGGAGTGAAGTGAGTGTCACGATGCGTATTCTGCAGCGGTTCGACGCGCGCCATGAGAGGGAGTTCATGGCATTGGAGAAGGAGTTCGCGAAGCTCGAGGCGGCGCGGCCGGACTACCCGAAAGGCAAGAGGCTGCAGCCGATCTCCGGCCGCGAGCCGTGCAATACCTTGATCTGGGAGGCAGAGTTCCCGGAGGTGGGAGCTGCGCGGAAGGCGCTGGAGTTCTTCGAAGGAGACTCCGCGCACGAGGCGCTCCTCGCCAAGCAGCTGCCGTACTTCAGGGACGTTCGGGTTGAGTTCTACAGCAATCTGGAGATGTAACGATGACGATACTCGACGCTCATACCCATGTGTTCCCGCAATATGCGGACCTCGCGGTTGAGGTGATGGACCGGTGCGGGGTGGAGAGGGCGGTCACGCTCGAATGGCACGATGGCTTCGGCGACAGATTGAGGGAGCACATGAAGGCGTTCGGCCGCTACCCGGGGCGGTTTGTGGTGTTCGGCAACGTGGACTTTAGCAGGATCAACGAGCCGGCATTCGCCCGAACGGCCGCGGAGCAGATGGCGAGAGACGTTGATGCGGGGATGCGGGGGCTGAAGGTATACAAGGCGCTTGGCCTCGAGTACCGGGACGAGAAGGGGGATCTCTGGCGAGTCAACGACGAGCGGCTGGCTCCGATCTGGGCGAAGGCGGGGGAACTAGGGGTCCCGGTGCTAATTCACACTGCCGACCCCCCCGCGTTTTGGCAACCCGTCAACGAGAGCAATTTCTGGAATGGCGTTCTGCACGGCGAGTATGCGTGGTGGAGCTACTACCGCAAGGGACTTCCCAGCATAGAAGAGCTGTTGGCCGAGCGGAACGAAGTCATCCGGCGTCACCCGGATACGACCTTCATCTGTCCTCACGTTGGCAGCAAGGCAGCGACCCTGGACGCTGCAGCCGAGGACCTGGACGAGATGCCGAATCTGTACTACGACATCTCGGCCCGGATACCGATCATGGGAGTGTCGCGCAGGCGGAGCGTGCGTTCGCGAGAGTTTCTGACGGAGTACCAGGACCGCGTTCTATTCGGCACGGATCTGATTTATGATGACACGAACGTCCCCACGGGTGTGCAGGCCCAGTGTCTGTACCAACCTGGGGAGATACCTCTGGGTGATGAGAATTGCAGGGAGAGATATGTCGAGACGACGGTGAGCTTCATGCAATCTCATCTCGACTTCCTGATGACAGACACGGTGCAGAGCGATCCACCATTCAAGCGAACCACGAAGGGCTACTCCATCGTGGGCCTGGGTCTTCCCGAGGAAGTATGTGAGAAGATTCTGTTCGAGAACGCGCAGAGTCTGATCGACTTGGGATAGCCGTCGCGTTCGCCCGCTGGGTCAGGGCGCGGAGGCGGGGCCGGAGGCGGCGGCGCGCAGCAGGAAGCTCGACTATCCCTTGACCTGGCAGTTCGCCAACTCCTCGAGAGCGAGGATCAGCGCTTGTGTGCCGAGCTCTCCCTTTCCCTTCGCGGATAGCGACCGGATCAACTGGTGCACCAAGGTGGTGGCGGGGAGGGGCATTTCGAGCTCGTCCGCGGCGGCGGCCACCAGGCGCAGGTCCTTTTCCTGAAGGGACAGGGTGAAGCCGGGGGCATAGTCGCGCTCCAGCATTTTCGGGCCGTGAAGCTCCATGATTCGCGATGCCGCCAGGCCGGAGCCGACGGTCTGCCATACCTTCCTGACATCGAGTCCGGCCTTGGCGGCGAGGCCCAGCACTTCGCAGACGGCCTGGATGGTGATGACACAGCCGACCTGGTTGCAGAGCTTGACCATGTAGCCCGATCCGCTGGGGCCGAAGTGCTCGATGCGCTCGCCCATGACGTGGAGAACGGGGAGGCACTGCTCGAATGCCTCCTCTGGCCCGCCGGCCATGATGGATAGGGTGCCCGCCTCGGCTCCCTGGGGTCCGCCGCTCACGGGGCAATCCAACATGGGCACGCCCTTCTCGTCGAGCGCCGCGGCGACGCGCCTTCCGACGCCGGGAGCGATGGTGCTCATCTCGATCACCACGTCGCCGGCGCTTACGCCCTGGATGACACCGTCCGGTCCGAGGATGGCATCTTCGACGTCGGGGGAATCGGGGACGATGCTGATGATGAGCTGGCTCGCGCGCGCGACATCCTGGCAGGAGGAGCCGGCCTTCGCTCCTGCCGCGACGAGGGCATCGACCTTGTCGGGCACGATGTCGTAGGCGATCAGCGGGTAATCCGCTGCCAGGAGATTCTTCGCCATGGGCGCGCCCATGCGGCCGAGGCCGATGAAGCCGATAGCGGGTTTGGTCACGTCGATGTCTCCTTTCAGGAACAGGTGTCGTCGGACCGACGTGCGAGCCGGCGGCGCGTTCGAGTCGGCGCCGCCGCGTGGTGGAGATTCTACCCCACAGAGATGTGAGACGTCAAAGCCCTGGGGGCCAGGGAGTTAGTGGCTATAGGCGTTATATCGTTCTATTGTCAGGCAAGCAACAGAGCCATAGAGCGAATGTCTATAGTACTACCTCGCGAAGCACTCCAGTTGGAGTGTGCTAACACTCCTGTAGGAGTGGGCCAATGGACAATTTCCGGCCATTCGGTGAATGTCCGGACATGTCCATTGGCTCTGAGGGCATCTGAAGGGGCTTAGAAAATGTCCGCGATATGGCCAAATATGTCCGTTGTCCGTCCATTGGCCGAATGGTCATATTCTGGTCAATTCGGACATTTTGGACATGTTTGGACATTGTGCACAGGGGCAGGAGGCAAGCTCCTGCCCAACGAGCATGTCCGCAGCAGGCGTCCGATCGCACAAGAGTTCAGCGATAACTTGGTATTGCGCGGCCTTTGCAGAACGGCGGGTAAGTGGCAGGACCAAGGTCCTGCCCAACAAGGAGGGCGCGTCACGTCGCCAGGTCGAAGGCGCGGGAGATGAAGACGGCCATCTGGTCGCGGGAGACGGTGACGGTGGGGCCGTAGGTGACGGGGTCGTAGCCGTAGACGATGCCTTCGGCGGCGCAGTACTCGATGTACTTGTAGGCCCATTGGTCGGTGGGGACGTCGTCGAAGGTGGCGATGTCGGGGCCGTCGCGGACGTTGTCGTCGCCGCCGGCCACGGCGCGGGAGATGAAGACGGCCATCTGGTCGCGGCCGACAGGGAGGGTTGGGCCATAGGTGGTTGAGGTGAGGCCCTCCACTATGTCATTGGCGACGCAGTACTGCACATACTTGTAGGCCCAGTGGGCGGCGGGGACGTCTTCGAAGGTGGCGCGGGCGGGGGGCGGGCCGTCGGGGACGCTCTCGTCGCCGCCGGCCAGGGCGCGGGCGATGAAGGCCGCCATCTGGTCGCGGGAAACAGACCAGTTGGGATGGTAGAGACCGTCACTATAGCCATCCACGATACCGGCGACAAAGCAGTCGAGCACGGCCTCCCAGGCCCACAGATCAGGCGCAGCGTCAGGGAAACTGAGCGCGATGTAGTCGGCCTTGGTTTCGGTGATAGACCCCCATCCGCCGGAGCAGGTGAGGCTGACCGTGTACCTGCCCGCACCGCCCTCGTATACGTGGGTCGGGTTCTGCTCGGCCGAGGTGCCTCCATCGCCGAAGTCCCACAGCCAGGATGGCGATACATTCACCGAAAGATCGGTGAACGCAACGTGCAGCGGCCCTGGTCCGGCCGTTGGTGCCGCCTCGAAGTCTGCTGTCAGGCGGTCCCGCACGAAGACGTCAGAGCTGCCGTTCGTGTCGTTCGGCACCAGCGTCTCGCCACGGGAATTGAAGGAGACAAATCGGCCGTCGGCGCTGATGGATGGGCCCCAGCAGTGCCCGTCGGCCTGGGTTCCGTCAGTGGTCATGCTTATGCGCACGGTCTCGCCGGACTGCCGGTCATGGAGGAATACATCCCCAGTTCCATTGGTGTCCCCGGGCACCAGGTTGGAGGAGTACGCCCTGAAGGCTATGAGCTGGGCCTCAGGAGTCATAGCAGGGAAGTGAGAGCTGCCCGAGGTTTTCTCTCCGGGTGTGCCGTCGCTGGCCACGTCCACCCGCACAGATTCCCAAGTCTGCGTGTCGACGAGCCACACCTCGACAAAGCCGGTGGCGACAAACCTCCCGTCGCCGCTTATGGACGACTGGAAGCCCTCATACACATACACGGTCGTCCCGGTCTGCCGGTCACGTAGATAGGTGTTGTAGTGCATCCGCCTGCCTCCCGGAGCGAGGTCCGGGTCGTCAGAACTGAAGACGACGTATCTTCCGTCCGCGCTGAGGGCCGGATACATGCACCTGTCTGCGGTTTGCGTGCCGTCGGTGGCGACGCTGACAAGCTCAGTCTCTCCGGTGAGCCGGTCGTGTACGAAGACGTCGTTCTCGTCGTTCGCGTCGTTCGGCACCAGATTGGAGGCCTCTGAGCAGAAGGCCACGTATCTTCCGTCCGCGCTAATGTCTGGCATAGCACCCCAGATGTCCCTGCCGTTAGCCTCCGTGCCATAGCTGGATACGCTCACGCGTGTGGTCTGACCCGTCAGCCGGTCGTGTACGAACACGTCATTACGGCCGTTGTTGTCATTCGGCACCAGATTGGTGGCATCTGAGCTGAAGGCAACGTATCGTCCGTCCGCGCTTATGGAGGCGAAAAAGGAGAGGCACGGTCCTGCGGCCTCCGTGCCGTCGCTGGCCACGCTCACGCGCTCCGTCTGCCCGGTGAACCGGTCGTGAACGAAGACATCTGTCGAACCGTTGGTGTCATCGGGCACGAGGTCGCTGGCCGCCGACTCCAAGGCCACGAAGCGACCATCCCCGCTGATGCACTTGTGCCTGGACCAGCTTGCACCGTCTGCCTGTGCTCCGTCGCTGGCCACGCTCACGCGCTCCGTGGTGGCGGCGGACGACGGATTCGCGCAAAGGCAGAGGATGGGTATGAGACAGAAGAGCAATCGCCGCAGTGCCATGTGACTAGCCCTCCAGGCCAGATTGTGGGCAGGGCTGATTCCTGCCCCGCGGGACTCGGCGGGATAGCTCAGGTCGAGTTCAGTGATTAGACGCGGTGTCGGGCGGAGAAGTTCGCCTGTCCAGGCGAGCGGTCCGCGCCTACCGCGTTCTCGTGTACATTATACCACACGGTGTCAAGAGGAGGAGCGAGACAGACAGGGAATTGCTGGGGTTTTGTGGTGGGGAGTATGGGTGGTTTGGGGCGCTTTCGGGCCTGAAGGCCTGAAACACCGGACTTATGCGGAAGCGTTCGCTGCGCTCACGAGATCCTCCGCTGTCACTCAGGATGACACAAAGGGTCGCTACGTAGCACGAGAGACCTGGAAGACCGACGCAGATCAGCAGGTTGGGAACCTGCCCTACGCGCTTCGAGCAAGATCCTTCGCTTCCGCCTTTGCTGAAGCTACGGCGGACAAGCCGCTCAGGATGACAGCATGCGGTGGCAGGAGGCCCTTCGCTGGAGCTCAGAGTAAGCTCGCTTCCTTCGACAGGCTCAGGGTGACACAAAGGGGGCTCGGAGCAGGTAGTGGGGCGGCGGGGATATGGCGAGGGATTCGGCCAGTTCCGGGCCTGAAGGCCCGAAACACCGGACTTATGCGGAAGCGTTCGCTGCGCTCACGAGATCCTCCGCTGTCACTCAGGATGACACAAAGGGTCGCTACGTAGCACGAGAGGCCTGGAAGACCGATGCAGATCAGCAGGTTGGGAACCCGTTCGGCAAGCTCCCGCCGTCGCTGAAGCTATGGCGGGGAGGCAGGGCAAGCTCTGCCCTAGGCGCTTCGAGCAAGATCCTTCGCTGCGCTCAGGATGACAGATGGCGGGGCGTTGGGCCAGTTCCGGGCCTGATGCTACTCTGCGAAGCAGATCAGCAGGTTGGGAATCTGCCCTACCCGCTTCGAGCAAGATCCTTCGCTGCGCTCAGGATGACAGATGGCGGGGTACGGTGAGCCCGCCCTACAGCGACGCGGCTTCGGCAGTAGAACTACCGAAGCAACGAAACACCGACAGGAAGGGAGGATGCGGCGGGCATGGGAATGCCCGCCCTACAGGGGTGAGGC
>Ga0114922_10000157_pt1 | contig 62168 bp, 50 predicted proteins | sample AartaG_FD_100975 | JGI IMG/M metagenome (GOLD analysis project Ga0114922, IMG submission 100975) | Deep subsurface microbial communities from Aarhus Bay to uncover new lineages of life (NeLLi) - Aarhus_00045 metaG | ecosystem: Environmental > Aquatic > Marine > Oceanic > Sediment | place...
GAAGCAATGTCGCCAAAATCCTCGTCCAAGATTCGCGAGTACGCCGAATCGCTTGCTATCGCCTTCATCCTGGCGATGATCATACGCTGCTTCGTACTAGAGGCGTTCAAGATACCCACCGGCTCGATGGAACCCACCCTCCGCGGCGATCCCTCCGAGGGCGACCGCATACTCGTGAGCAAACTGTACTACAGCGTGCACGAGCCCGAGCGCTGGGATATCTTCGTGTTCTATTGTCCCGACCAGCCCGACAAGCACTACATCAAGCGGCTGGCGGGCAAGCCGGGCGAGAAGATCCGAATACACAACGGGAACCTCTACGTAAACGGCGAGATCGCACACAAGCCGCAAAGTATCCAGAATACGATGTGGCGAAAACTCGCCGACGAACGACTGCTGGCCACGGCGGAACTCCTCAACAAACTGAACGCCGAGCGGGCCGCGCTCACCCGCTTCAGCAGCGCGCACGGCTTCAACTCGTGGTCGGCGCTTGCGGCGGCCCTGGAATACAAGAAGCAGTTGCGCCTTCTGGAGAACGGAGCACCGGCCGACAGCATCTACAAGCGGGCGGCCAAGCACGCTGAGTCGGCCCTCCCCAGGAAATGGGCGTCGGTGAGCTATCCGGGCCGCAGCGCGCCGTCGAACCGCTCGGTTCACGAGCACGGGCAATTCGGCCGTTGGTATGGGCAGTGGCTCAAGGGCAGGCGCGATACCGACGCAGCCATGAGCAAGCTCAATGAGCAGTACAGCGCCGACCGGGGCAAGCTGCTTCGTGAGGGGATGGACAAGGCGTGGGACACACACGGCTTCGAGATCGACCACGACGGACGCATGAGGGCCACAACTGATGACGCCACGGCCACCTACCACAGGAAGATCGTTGACGGCCGATTCAACGACCACATAGAGTTCATAACCAACAACCGCACCGCGTGGAAGAACCGGCGAATCGGAAGCGCCGGCAGAAGCCGGGTGGGGGACGTGAAGCTCGAGCTCGATCTGATCGTCCCGGGCGGCAACGGCACCGCAACGCTGACGCTCAACGCCAACGGGATGGAATACGACGTTGAGATGGACTTCACGTACAGCTCTGCGGACGGCGAGCTGATCCGTGGGCTCATCCTCAAACGCGATGGCCGGAAAGTTGCCGACGGGAGTCACAGATATCGCGCCGGGCGTGCCGCCAGGCACCCGGGAGCGGAGGTTCCGTTGCATGTCGTTGTCACGAACGTGGACGGGGTCTTCACCGTCGAGGTCGACGGGTCCACCGTTCTGCGAGACGATTACACCGACATGGAGCCGCGGGAGGGGCAACCGAGCTCGATCCGCCTTCGAGCTTCGAAAAATCTTGCCTTTGATAACATTGAAATCTCGCGCGATGTTTACTATACTATGATGGGTCCTCGGTCGATAGCCGGGGCGACCTGGGGCAAGGATGCCGTTTACAAGCTCGGCGAGGGCGACTATCTTGCCCTCGGCGACAACAGCCCCAACAGCCGCGACGGTCGCGACTGGGGGCCCGTACCGGCGCGAAACATCGTGGGCAAGGCGTTTTTCATCCTTACGCCTTTCCGGCGCCTCGGTTTTCTGAAGTGAGCCAACCATGTATCTGCTCGAAGCGCGCAACCTCGTCAAGAATTACGGTCGCAAGCGGGTCGTAAGCAACGTGACCTTCGAAATCGGACCCGGCGAGATCGTGGGACTGCTCGGAGCAAACGGCGCCGGCAAGACCACGTCGTTTCACATGACGATGGGCATGATTAAACCGGACGGCGGACAGGTGATCTTTCAGGGTCAAGACGTAACACACACGCCGATGTACCAAAAGGCACGCCTCGGCATGGGTTATCTGTCTCAGGAACCGTCGGTGTTTCAGCGAATGAGCGTCAGAAACAACCTCCTGGCCGTGCTGGAAGGACTGAACCTCGCTCGCCACGAGCGGCAGCGGGAGGTCGCGCGGCTCCTCGCCGAAAGCGGCCTCGAAAAGCTCGCACGCAACAAGGCACATACGCTGTCGGGCGGCGAACGGCGACGCCTCGAGATCACCCGGGCACTGATCAACAAGCCGTCGCTATTGCTCCTCGATGAGCCGTTCTCGGGGATCGATCCGAAACGAGTCGCCGATTTCCAGCGCATCATCAGCAGGCTGAAGGACAGAGGAATAGGAATCCTGCTCACAGACCATAACGTCCGAGATACACTGGAAGTGACCGACAGGGCCTATATCATTCACGAAGGGCATATCGTTAAGCATGGCCAGCCGGCAGAGATCGTCGACGATCCGATGGTCCGCCGACTGTACCTTGGAGACAATTTCAGGCTTTAGCACCGCAACGACGACATGTTGAACGTCGTATGGCGCTCTGCTCCCCTCGACGGTGGCGAAAAAACAAGGATTGCGGGCACTGATTCCGGCTCGGCGCGGTTATATCTGTAAAGGGACAGACAATGAAATTATTTCGCCTCATCATTCCTCGATTCCCGTACTTCAATATCTATAGCAGCATCACAATGCCGCCCCTCGGACCTGTGAGCGTGGCGACGTGCGTGCACGAGTACACAGATTTCGACGTTGAGGTCATCGACGAAAACAACTACAAGGGAGAACTGGACCACAGCGCGATCCAGGCCCAACGCCCCGCGGAGTTCGTCGGGTTCTACGGCGGCCTAACCTCCACTATTCCGCGCCTGTACACCGTGGCTCAGGAATACAAGAACATGGGGGCGGTCACCATCGCGGGAGGCGTGCACATGCACGCTCTGCCCGACGAAGCCCTCGACAACGGTATCGATTACGTGCTGGACGGTGAGGGCGAGTACCGCCTGCCCAATCTCCTTGAGACCCTGACCCGCGGGCGCGATGTCGATTCGATCCCAGGCCTCATCTTCCGCCGCGACGGCCGCACCGTGAGGACGATCAAGCAGGAGCCGCTCAGCGATCTCAACGGTCTGCCGGACCCGGATTTCGGCCTGCTGAAGAACCTCAAACGCAAGGTCAGGTTCATCCCGGTCTCGCGCACCCGCGGGTGCAACTTCTCCTGCGAATTCTGCTCGGTAAAGCAGCACCTCGGCCCGTGCCGGTCGGGCTCACCCCAGGCCACTTGCCGGCAATTTGTGAACCACGCCGAAGCAGGTTATAAGGTCTTTTTCGTTGTGGACGACAACTTCGTGCAGGATCCCGATGGAACGAAGGAACTGTGCCGGATGCTCATCGACTATAAGAAGCGCACCGGAAAGAAATTCGACATAGTGGTGCAGGTGCGCGTGGACGCCGCCCGTGACACCGAGATGCTCGAGCTGATGAAAGAAGCCGGCGTGAGCACCCTTTGCATCGGGTACGAATCGCCTATCGAGGAGGACCTGCGCAACATGAAAAAGGGCATGAGCGTGCAGAAGCTGGAAGAATACACGAAAATCCTGCGCAGCTACGGCTTCTATATCCACGGAATGTTCATCTTCGGCTATCCCAGCTTCAAAGACTCGACCTGCCGACTCACAATGTCGATGAAGGAGCGGGCCGAGTGCTACCTCGATTTCATCAGGCGATGCAAGATCGATACAATCCAGGTGATGAAGCCCGTACCGCTGCCGGGGACGGTTCTGCGGCAGCGCCTCGAGGCTGAAAACCGCGTGTTCCCCCAGAGCCTGGTCGGCTGGGACAAGTACGACGGCAACTGGCTGTGCTTCCAGCCCGACGAGGGCCACTCGGCTAAGGACCTCCAGAACTACGCCACGTGGATCATGAAGAAAGTTTACCATCCCTGGCAGATCGCCAAGTTCTTGTATCTGATCCCGAACTACCCGATCGATCTCGCCTTTTACACCGCCCTCGAAACGTGGCGCGGCGTGAGGAAATACTTTCAGGAAAACTCCCTCTCGGAGCTGTTGCGACGAAGCTTGCGCCACCACATGCGGTCGTCCCTGGGCTTCGCTCAAACGGCCCTGGCCAACGCCCGCCAGGCCGGGGCCAAAAAGCTGCGCAACGCCAAGCTCAAGTCTGTCGGCTCCCTCATCTACAAGTCGTGGAAGCGAAGATTCCGCAAAGAACGATTCTACGACGTTCTTGAAGCCGCCACGCGCTGGTTTCAGAGCGGAAGAGCGCCGCAATAAAGCTACCGCGGCCCCGCCTGCCCAAACCTTGCGGCGGCCAGGTCGGCGACTCGTAGGCTGAGGCCAATGTAGGGACGACCGGCTTGTTCGCCCTCTTTGGGCACACATGCCGTGTGCCCCTACACAGAAACGCGCCCCGCGCCGGTGCGCACTTAGCGGCGGGCCCACGCCTTGGGCTAACAATGTTTCATTCCCTTCGGGGATTGCTCGCCGGATCGCGATCCCTTAAAACAAAAAAATGTGTTGATTCTGCCATCCTTAAACGCTACAATTTAGTTTTCGGCAGTGCTCGTCTGGCCCGCGAAGCGATAACACACGGATAGGGTGAAACAAAAAGCGCAGCCGTCACCACGGACGTGCGGCGTGTGACCGACCCGGGCCATCAACCTGAAGTCAAGGTTGGAGATCACAATGAAAGACGAAGAAGTAGCTGTCTTTCGACAGCAGCTCGTGGATAAGCTGAAGGTCCTGATGGGTGACGTCAACAGCCTTGAGCACGACGTGAGTCGCTCAAAGAAAGACTCGGCAACGCTGGACATCTCGAAGTTCGCAGACCTCGGCAGCGATAATTACGAGGTCGAACTGGATATGGAGATGCTCGAAACCGAGGGCGAAGAAATACGCCAGATCGTCGCGGCTCTCAAGAGGCTGGACGAAGGCAGTTACGGCGCATGCGGCTCCTGCGGCAAGAGAATACGCAAACCACGCCTCAGGGCAATTCCGTATGCGAAGCTATGCGTCAAATGCAAGACAAAGGAAGAGGAAAACGGGCCGCTGGATCTTTGAAGAATAAACTGTGGTTCTGGCCGGTGCTGATCGCCGGCACAGCGGCCGACCAGGTAACCAAAATACTCGCCTTCGGGCATCTGGAGCAGGGCGAGTATTTGCGCGTCATACCATACGTGCTGGGCCTCACCACCAGCGAGAATCAGGGCGCCCTCTTCGGAATGCTGCCGGGCAGGGGGGCATTGCTCGCCGTTTTCTCAGTCGCCGCCCTGGGGCTGATATTATGGTTCTTATATCGCGACCCGTCGGAAGGAAAGTGGCTGCCCGTGGGCTTGGGACTGATCGGCTCGGGGGCCGTGGGCAACTTCATTGACCGTGCTTTCAACGACGGTAAGGTCCGCGACTTCGTTGACCTTCATATCGGCCCATACGAACTGCAGAAGTGGTGGAGCCACTGGCCCACGTTCAATATCGCCGACGCGCTTATCTGCATCGGCATCGCGATGGTAATCTACGCCGAACTCAAGAAACCAAAGGCCCCCGGCACCCGACGGTAACTCAGGATCACGACAGATGACTGACCCCGCCAAAGCTTCCGACTCCAACGCTTCGGTCGAAAAGCCCAGCGTTTCCGTAGTGATGGGCAGCGATTCGGACCTCCCGAAGATGAAGGCCTGCCTCAAAGCACTCGAGGAATTTGACATACCCTTCGAGGTGGATGTGATCTCGGCGCACCGCACGCCCGACCGCGCTCACGAGTTTGCCACGCAAGCGCAGCCGCGGGGGATCAAGGTCATAATCGCGGCGGCGGCTGGGGCCGCGCACCTGGCCGGCGTTGTCGCTTCACTTACCACGCTGCCTGTGATCGGCGTGCCGATCTCCTCATCCGCCCTCCACGGTGTAGACGCCCTTCACGCGACAGTGCAGATGCCGCCCGGCGTGCCCGTGGCCACGGTGGGTGTGGACGCGTCGAAAAACGCGGCCATCCTTGCCGCCCAGATTCTCGCCATAGCAGACTCAAATCTACGCGGCAAGCTCGAAGCCTACAAGAGCAGCATGGCCGAGGCCGTGCTGGAAAAATCCAAGAAACTCAAGCAAACCCTGGGCTCACAGTGAAGGCCGTTGTCCAGAGAGTAACGCAAGCCTCCGTCGAGATCGCCGGCCGCATTCATTCGGCCATCGGCAAGGGCATGGTGATACTGCTGGGTGTAGAGGCGGGCGATTCGGAGAAGGACGCCGATTTTCTGGCAAACAAGATCGGGGGGCTGCGGATCTTCGAAGATGCCGCCGGCAAGATGAACTTGTCGGCCGCCGAAGCGGGCGGCGCGGCGCTCGTGGTATCGCAGTTCACGCTCTGCGGCGACTGCCGCAAAGGACGCCGCCCATCGTTCGACAAGGCGGCCCCGCCCGACGAAGCCGACAGGCTCTACCAGCATTTCGTTTCAAAACTGCGCGAGCATGATATCTCGGTAAAGACCGGCGTTTTCCAGGCCGAGATGCTCGTGCACATCGACAACGACGGCCCGGTTACCTTGATCATCGAGAGTAAGTTACCCGCGTAACTGCAGCGGAGGGCACGCATGCCTATCGCAACCATAGAATGGGTGGGGGGCCTCGGCGGCCACGCGAGGCTGATCGACCAAACGCTGCTGCCCAACGAACTGAAATACATCGACTGCGAAGACGCCGCAACGATGTGGAATGCGATCAAGCGCCTTGCGGTGCGCGGGGCGCCGGCTATCGGCATTGCGGCCGCGCTGGGCACGGTGCTGGGCGTTCGAGGATCAAAGGCTTCCGATTTCGACGAATTCCGGGCCGAGCTCGGGCACGTCACCGACCATCTTGCGTCGTCGCGGCCCACCGCCGTGAACCTTTTCTGGGCGCTGGATCGCATGACCCGCACGGCAGAACGCAATTCGGCGCTCCCCGTCGACAAGATCAAGGAGGTCCTGCTCGACGAGGCGCTCGACATCATCGAAGAAGACAAATCGGTGTGCAGGAAGATCGGCCTGAACGGTGCCGGATTGATCGCAGACGGGGCAACGATTCTCACGCACTGCAACGCGGGCGGGCTGGCTACCGCCGATTACGGCACGGCCCTGGCCGTGATCTTCGCCGCTCACGAAGGCGGCAAGCGGATCAGCGTCTACGCCGACGAAACGCGCCCGTTGCTCCAAGGCGCACGGCTCACGACCTGGGAGCTCATGCAGGCTGGCATCGACGTTACGCTCATTTGCGACAATATGGCCGGCCTGGTGATGAAGCAGGGGAAGGTGGACTGCGTAATCGTGGGAGCCGACAGAATCGCGGCCAACGGCGATACGGCGAACAAGATCGGCACATATTCGGTGGCCGTACTGGCGAAAGCGCACCGCGTGCCGTTTTACGTTGCCGCACCCCTGTCGACGTTCGATCTTTCCTTACCGTCGGGCGATCGGATTCCGATCGAAGAGCGGGGCGCCGACGAGGTCACACAGGGCTTCGGCAGGCGGATAGCCCCCGAGGGTGTGAAAACCTACTGCCCGGCCTTCGACGTGACGCCTGCGAAATACATCGCCGCCATCATCACTGAGGAGGGGATCATCAAGAAGCCGACCGCAGAGAAGATCACGAAAGCCCTCGACAAGCAATAACAAGATAATGTGGGTCCGAGGTCCGAAGCCCGGGGCGAAGCCGTCCGCATGCTTCCGACACGGGCGACCCGCCTTCATCATCGTTCATCCTTTCGGACGGTCTTACACGGGCGTTCTCTACTGCGCCCTTTCAGGGCTTATCAGGTTTTGGGCCGCTTCCCCAGGGCGACGCAGCAGCCTTCGGCTTGCTGCTTGCCCTGGGCTTTCATACTTCGCCCCTTTGGGGCTTAAGAGCGCCGAGATTCTTGACATTTTCGGGCCTTTCATCCTTCCGCCTTGCGTTCGGCCCGAAGTTCGAAGCCGGCCTTTAGTTCCAGAAACCGTCGAAAGCAAATACAACGCCTCGACGCCGGCCTTTTTCATTCTTCATTTTGAATTCCCAATTTCCTTCCGCCTTCCGGCTTTTCTTCAATCCTTATCTTCCTTTGTGTCCTTTGTGTCTTTGTGGTGAATCTATTGAGTCTCTTCTCCGTTTGTTGCCGCCAGCGGCGATCCCTGCTCTTTGAGGTACTTCATCACGGTTTTCACGTCATCCCACACGGCCCTACGGGCATCCGGCGTGTAGTTTCGGAGCAAATAGGCGGGATGGAAGGTGGGCATCACCTTTACGCCCTCCCATTCGCGAAACTTGCCGCGTTCTTTTGTTATGGCCAGTTTTTCTCCCAGCAGGCCGTGGACGGCCGTCGCGCCCAGCGCCACGATCACTTTCGGGCGTATCGTCCGAAGTTGCTCCATCAGGTACGGCCTGCAAACGCCCATTTCCGAGATGGTCGGTACCCTGTTGCCAGGCGGCCTGCATTTTACGACGTTGCCTATGAACACGCGGTGCCGGGCCAGGTTCATGCCGTCTTGGATGATCTTTGTGAGCATCACACCGGCCCTTCCCACAAACGGCCTGCCGCAGTGGTCTTCGTCGGCCCCCGGCCCCTCGCCCACAAACACGAGATCGGTAGTCGGGTCGCCCTCGCCGAAGACTACGTGGGTACGGGTCTTGCACAGCTCGCATTTTTCGCAATTGCCGACTTCCTTGCGAAGTTCTTCGAATATATCGTTTGGCGGGATAACTGGCGCGGGCGGAATCTGCGGCGACAATCGGGCCTCTCTGTTGCTGTACCGTTGACCCTCAGAAGGGGAGCGACGGCGCCCGACGGCCGGTCGGCGAGGCTGTTTTGACGGGACGGCGGCATCCTGCCTGGCGGGGGTCTCGGGCGGCGCCGGCGGTTCCTGTTTGGGAGCGGTGCGCCGGACGAATTCCACGCCGGAACCGCGGGTCAACTCCAAATGCTTCTTGTAGTGGTCCAGCAACTCGTCAATTTCGTGATCAGCCATTTTGTTTGCCCTCGGGTCCTTGGGTCATTTGCTCTCAATGGTAGCATGTCTGCGGCGTAAAGTCAAGTTCCGGGGCAAACAGTCGCCTATCGAGGGATACACCAACCCATGGCAGCGGGCGCCAATAATATCCAACGGGCCGATGCAAGATATGCAATTCGGCAGGGAATGGCGGTTGCTGACGTTTTTTTACATCTTTATGGCCCTGTAGCGGCACCGATTTCGCCCGCTTGGCGGTTGACATACCGCGGAAAATCTGGTATAATATAAGGCGAAGGGGAGTAGGAGCAAGATCTTGGCTGGCGGACGATCTCAAAAAAAAGTGATGGGCCGAATGTACGGTCGGCTGGGGAGGGTCTACGGCAAGCGCCGTCGGATCAATTTCGGCACAACGTTCGAGCAGCTCATCCTCACCATCCTTGCGTCTGCGGCCAAGGAGCCGCAAGCGATGAAGGCCCTGGGCCTCTTGCAGCAAGAATACGTAGACTGGAACGAGGTGAGGATTTCGCCCGAAGATATTCTTCAGGAGGATTTGAACAAGGCTGGTGTCAATTCCGACGTGCCCCTTCTCCTGAAAAATGCTCTCGAAGGTCTCCTGCTGGAGTTTTCGACCCTTACGCCTGAAATCCTCGAAGATTGCAGCACCCAGGAAGTAAGCGCGGTTCTGAAGAGGATAGACCTGCCCAAGTCGTTGTGCGCCAGCCTGTTATTGACGCGCACTCCGTTGCCGCCAAGCGTGACCGTGCCCATCGATTCGGGCGTGGCCCGGGTGATGGCACGAGCCGGTTTTGTGAAGACGGCGCGATCAAAGAATGAGATCGACCGGCGTATCAAGAGGCTCTTGCCGGAGGGGGAGGTGCATAATTTCCACAGGGTTGCGGGAAGATTGTCACAGGAGTTTTGCCTCATCCGCGAACCCAACTGTGCGAGATGCCCCGTAAGGCAAGATTGCAGGCGCTACAAGGCCAACGTGTCCTCTGCCAGAGGATCGTCTGCGGCTCACAGACCTGTGGCTCGCCTTCGCCAGAGGGCGGTATCGCAGCGCTCTCGTCATCCTTCCCCCAAAAGGCGACAGGCATAAACCGACTGCCTCGCGAAGTTGAATCGCCACAAGGCAGGTCCGGCGGATTTCAATATCGGCAAACTTGCGGTCCTTTTCGAAAACCCTTTACAGGCTGAATCATCATGGAAAGACCGATACTCAAAATAGGATTGCCAAAGGGCAGCCTTCAGGAGCCCACATTCGACCTGATGCGGCGCGCCGGCTACGCTGTACGTGTGGGAAGCCGATCGTATTTTCCGACGATTGATGACCACGAGATTCAGGCGATCATGTTCAGAGCACAGGAAATATCGCGATACGTGGAAGACGGCGTGATAGATCTGGGCCTCACGGGCAAAGACTGGATTGAAGAAAACGCTTCGGACGTCCTTGAGGTCGCCGAGCTCGTTTACTCCAAGCAGACTCTCAAGCCTGCGCGGTGGGTCTTGGCCGTGCCCGAAGATTCCGATATCAGGGGCGTTGAAGATCTCGAAGGCAAGCTCCTCGCGACCGAACTGGTCAACGTCACCAACAAGTATCTTAAGGACCACGGCGTTAAAGCCAAGGTGGAGTATTCCTACGGTGCAACCGAGGCTAAGGTAGGTATCGTTGATGCGATCGTCGAGCTCACCGAAACCGGATCGAGCATGAAGAGCAACCGGCTGCGCATCGTCGACACTTTAATGACCACTACTACGCGCCTGATAGCGAACAGGGACTCGTGGAAAGATCCGTGGAAGCGGACGAAAATCGAGAACATCTCGACACTTCTGCAGGGGGCCATCCGTGCGCTGGCCAAGGTCGGCCTCAAAATGAACGTGCCGGAAGAATCCAAAGCGATGATTCTCGAGATGCTGCCGGCTCTGAAAACTCCTACCGTCTCCCCGCTGACCGAGGAGGGATGGTATGCCGTGGAAACGATCCTCGACGAAACCACGGCGAGGGAGATCATCCCCGAGCTGAAGCGAGCGGGGGCGCAGGGGATCATTGAGTATCCGCTGAACAAGGTTATCCCGTGAGACGCTGGAACGTGAGACAAAGGGAATGACTGAGCTACCGAAAAGGAGATTGGCTGGCCGTAGTGCGGGGTTGGCGGCGTGCGCGGCGCTGAGCCTGATGATCGGCCAGGTGGCCGGGGCAGCCGAGACCGCAACCGGGGCCGCGGCGGGTGCGCCAACCGACATTGACCCGGAGGCCTACACGCGTTATTGTGTGGCCATGTCGCTCGCCCGTGCCGGAAAAACCGAAGAAGCCCTGAACGAGTTTCTGCAAGTGGTACGTCTCGACCCGGGTGCGCACCGGGCGTGGCTCAAGCTCGGGTCCATTCACGACTCACGGAACGATTACCAGAAAGCTGAAGAAAGCTACGCCAAGGCAGTTGAATTGGCTCCCGGCGATCTCCGCAGCCGCTACGAGCTGGGGCGCGTCCAATTGCTCTTGGATAAACCGGAAGAGGGCCTCAAGCAATGGAAACGGGCCGCAGAAGTCGCTGAAGGCGGCGCGGCGGCCTTCGTCTACCAGAGCATGGCCAGATACTACCAGAGGACGGGCGACGGCGACAGTGCGATTGAGGCCCTGAAGACCGCGCTGAAGACGAGCGAAAAGCCGATGCAGGTGGCCAGGTCCCTTGCCGATTTGCAAGAAAGATACGGCAAGTGGCCGGCCGCCGTCGAAACCTACACCTACATGCTCGAGCTCCAGCCGGAAACGTCCCGTTTGCACGTCAACGTCGCAACGTGCTATGAGAAGGTGGGACGGTGGAAGGACGCAGTTGCGGCGTACGATGCTTACTTCGCCACGGACCCGCCTCGCTTCAGGAATTACAGGATACAGGCCCGTGCCGCAAAAGCGGCGCACCGCGCCGGGCTTCGGGCCAAGGCACAAGCCTACCTTCGGCAGTCCGTTGCCGTGCTCGACAAGGCGCTCGCAGAGGGTGAGAAAGACGCAAGGGTTTATTCTGAGCTGGCCTCGCTTTTTGTAAGGACGGGCCAAGCGCAAAAAGCAATCGACACGCTCAAGAAGGGTCTCGAAGGCGCCGACGACAGGGCCGCCGCCGAAATCCATAAGGCGCTGGCCGACGTGTACTTGCACGAGGGATCCCCCGACAACGCAGAGGGTCATATACTCGCCGCGATAAAGCTCGCCCCCGACAACGCATCCTCGCGGGCGAAACTGGCCGCGCTCCACGTTGATATGCTGCGCTTCGAGGAGGCCGTAGACGCTTATGTGAAAGCCGTGGATCTTGCCGACGGTCTTATGAGGAAGGCCCACCGCGCCGAGCTGGCCGAAACTTACGTGGAAATGAAAGAGTACGAAAAGGCAGAAGCCCAACTCGATCTGATCCTGAAGAAGGCCCCCGAGGCCGCGGCAGCGTGGGCCGGAGCGGGGCAGGTCAGGAAAAAGGCCGGGCGATATGCCGAGGCGGCCAACGCCCTCCTGAAGGCTATCGAACTCGGGGCGCCGGACCCGCTGATCGAAACCCGGTGGCGGCTCCACCTCGCCGAAGCATACGCCGCCCTCCGCAGGCCGGAGCGGGAAAACGAACAATGGAAGGCGATAGATGGCCTGGCAACGGGCCCGGCCAGAGCCGTGTCGGTGGCGTACGTGCTCTACGAAGGCCGGCACCACGAGCGGGCTATCAGCCTTATCGGGGCGAAGCTCGATGAAATGAGCCCCGGCGTGCTGGGGCCTGCGCGGTCGCTTCTCAGCCTGCTTTACGAAGAGACCGGCAAGATCGACCTGGCCGAAAAGGAACTGCAGCAGGCGATCGAGGAGAATCCCGGCGACGCCAAGCCCCACAGGCAGATGGCTTACTTCCTCGAAAGACAGAAGCGGTACGACGAAGCCCTCGAGGTCCTGGAAAAAGCGAAACGCCCGGATGCCGACGACAACTATGATATTACCATACTCATGGCCCGGGCCAACGTGCTCGACCAGGCGGGGCGGGTGGAAGAAGCGGAGAAAGAATACAAGCAGGCGCTCGAGGAATACCCCGACCTCGCAACAGTTAACAATAATCTCAGCTACTTCTACGCGCAGCAGGGCCGCGAGCTCGAAGCGGCACTGAGAATGGTGAGGAAAGCCCTGCGGGCCGAGCCGGATAGTGCTGCGTTTCTCGACACACTGGGCTGGGTCCTCTATAAGATGGGAGAGTACGATGGCGCGGTGCTCAAGATTCACCAGGCGTATCAAATGCAGAAAGATGCAGTAATCGCCGAGCACCTCGGCGACGCGCTGTTGAAGCTCGGGCGAAAGCGGCAGACATTGGAACAGTATAAGCGCGCCCTCGAACATGACCCGAAGTCCAAAGAAATCCCAAAGAAAATACAAGAAGTCACAGAACTGATAGAAGCATCTGAGGCTGAGTAGCCGCGTGAAGGAGATACAACTATGGCTGGACATTCTCACTCGGCCAATATCCGGCACAGAAAGAACAGAGTAGACGCGAAAAAGGGAAAAGTCTTCTCGATGCTCGGAAAGGCCATCATGGTGGCCGCTCGAAGCGGCGGGGCGGACGTAGACGGCAACCCGAAGCTTCGCCTCGCCATTGAGAAAGCCAAAGCGGTCAACATGCCCAAAGACACGATCGAAAGGGCAATCCTCAAAGGCACAGGCCGGCTCGAGGGGCAGTCTTTCGAAGAATTCACCTATGAAGGCTACGGCCCCGGCGGCGTTGCGATATTGCTCGACATCCTCACCGACAACAAGAACCGCACGGCCCCCGAGATCAGGAAGCTCTTCGATGTTCACGGCGGCAACCTCGCGGGCTCGGGCTCCGTGGCGTGGATGTTCCAGTCCAAAGGAATGATTGCCGTACGCGAGGATGCGATAGGGGAAGACGAGCTCATGGAACTCGCCTTGGAATCCGGGGCCGAAGACTTTCAAACGCAAGACGGCACACACGAAGTAACCTGCACGCCGTCGGACTTCACGCAGGTATTGAGCGCCATCAAGAGCAGGGGGATCGAGCCCGAAATCGCCGAAGTCACACAGCTTCCTCAGAACACCGTCAAGCTCGACGATTCGACTGCCCGAAGGGTGCTGCGCCTGGTGGAATTGCTCGACGATCACGACGACGTCCAGAACGTCTACGCCAACTACGAGCTTTCCGCCGAATTCCTCGCGAAACTGAGCGACGAGTAAGGACCCCCCTGGTATGGTACCACAAGTAAGGGCAGATCGGGCTATGGAGCCCCGGTGACTGCGTACCGGACCATATGACAATTGGACCATGGGACAATAGGACCGTAGGACCGAGAGGCAGTGTTCAATGACCAATGACCAAAGACAAGAATAGAAGTCCAAGGTCGGTTATCAGTCGCACCCGCCGCCGCCGGGCTTTGGCGGGCAGGCAGTCGCACCCGCCGCCGCCGGGCTTTGGCGGGCAGGCAGTCGCACCCGCCGCCGCCGGGCTTTGGCGGGCAGGCAGTCGCACAGTCACCGAGTCGGAAGTCCGAGTCTTCATTCATCCTTCCGCCTTCATCCTTCATCCTTGTCTTCAGTCCCGTAGGGACTGACTGAATATAGCCCAGTGTTTCAACGCTGGGCTGGGTTTGTCGCTGCCCCATGGTCCCATGGTCTCATTGGCCCATGGTCCCATTGTCCCGGCCCGGAGAAAACGCGGCAGTATGCGAGGTGCCCCGCGTTTGAGGCATACCAACTTGTTGTCGTTTCTTCGGCGCAGTGGCGGCACGTGCAAGCGTTTAGGTTAGTGGAAAGGGCAGCCGGGCGGGCAGCTCAACACTCCGGACCCGCCGCGGAGTTTGAAACAACAAAAGTGCAAGGAACCGAAACACCTCCGGCGAAATCCGGATCGATCGATTCCTTGCATTTTTGTTTTCAAGCCTGCACTGCTCTGCGCCACCCCGCTGGTAGGACGCGCTTGCCTTTCGCGATGGTTTTGACTTGACATAAGCCCATGAAGCAATATAATCTCGGTGCATACTGGAAGACATAAACCGGCAGGAATTCACATGTTTAAATGGCACGTTTTCGCGCTCGCCGCAATTGTCGCGCTCACATGTTGTCTCGCCCGCGCCGAGGTGATGGAGGTCGCCCCCGGCGTTTACTTCCGGCTTGGGGACGTCAAGCGCGGCCAGGCAAACGGCGGATACATCGTCAGCGACAATTCGGTGATCGCCATCGACGCACCAAATGCCGAAGCATCCGCCGAGATGTTCGACGAGATCAGAAAACTCACCGACAAGCCGATCAGCCATCTGATAATCACCCATGGCCACGCGGACCACGATCGCGGAGCCGACGCCTTCATCAAGAAGGGGGCCACAGTAATCGTTCACGAGAGCTTGCGGCAGGGGTACGCACAAAGCGGCAAGGCGGGCAGCTTTCTGGGCGTATCCGGCAGGCTCACACTTACGACCGGCGGCAGGACGATCGAGATTTTCACGAGAGGCACGGCCCACAGTGCAACCGATATATTTGTTCGCCTCCCCAAGGAGGGGGTGCTTTTCACCGGCGATGCCGTGGTCAATATGCCATCGGCGTGGTTGGGGGAATGCGATATCGAGAACTGGATCGACACGCTCGCAAGCTTGCGTGAGTCTGGCGCAAGCAAAATCTGCCCGGGGCACGGCCCCGCGGGTGGACCCGAGATTCTGGAGACATTTGGGAAGTACCTCATAGACCTTCGCGACGAGGTGGCCTTCCAGGTGGCCCAGGGGCGTTCCCTCGAAACGACGCTGGAAAACGCAGACGTGGCCGGTCGCCGGAAGTATTGCCTCAACGACGACGCCTTCGCCGACCACGTCAGGGCCGTGTATTCGCAGCTCACGGCCGATCTGCCGCCGCCACCGATCGGCCTTACGCCGCGCGCTCTCGTGCTGATCGGCGACCACTATCATCGGCCGGCCTACATCCGCCCGCCGCTCGAAGCTGTCTTCGAAGAGATTGGCATGCCCGCGCACTTCCTGTACGATGTGACGAAGGTCACCGCCGAGAACCTGCGGGGGTTCAGCCTGCTCGTGGTTCTGCGCGACGGCATGATCTGGCCCGACAACGACCGCCAGTCGGTCTGGTGGCTCACGGATGAGCAGCAGAAGGCCCTCGACGAGTTTATCAGTAGTGGCGGCGGATATCTTTCCCTGCACAACTCAACGGCTCTCAACCGCCTTGGGCCGAAGCGGAACCCTTATCGCGACATCCTCGGCAGCAGCTACAACGGTCACGGGGCCACCGATGAGAAGTTTACGGTGCGCGTGGTCAACAAGGACCATCCCGTCACGCGGGGGGTGAGCGATTACACGGCCGTCGACGAACGGCACGATCCGAAGGTCCACGCCGACGACGCCGTCATTCTGCTGGAGGCCGTTTCGGGCGACAAGAGATCGGTGAACGGCTACGTGAGGATACACGGCAAGGGGCGGATATGCCATCTTGCGAACGGGCACAACGGAGAGGTGCTCAGTAATCCGTCGATGCAGAGGCTCATGGCCAACGCCGCGCTGTGGTGCTCCGGTATCGAGAAGTGATGGGGGAGGGGAGTCTTCAGTCATCAGTCGGCAGTCCGAAGTCCGGAAAAACTAGGGACAGTCACCTATTGTTTTAAATAGGTGACTGTCCCTAGTTTTGAGTTTTAATTACAAAACCCGGTTGGCCGGGGTCTGCCGGCCAGTCGGGTTCGTCAAACGTCTGCGGCTGAAGAACGTCCTGCTGTTTGAAACGAGCAGCCGACGCATTCACACGGTACGGAATTCGACGGGCTCGATCCGTCGGCGCGTGCCCGCCCCGAGCTGAGCGGAGCCTTTCACTGATCCCGTACCGTATGTGCCGCGTGTGTTAGTCTTCCACGGGCTCGACGGCTGTCACTTCGGGCACGGCGCTCTTGAGCCGGCGTTCGATTCCCTGCTTAAGAGTGATCATGGCCATAGGGCATCCGCTGCAGGCCCCGGTGAGGCGGACCTTCACGACGTTATCCTCATCTATTTCCACAAGCTCAACGTCTCCGCCGTCCGCCTGAAGCATCGGGCGGATTTCTTCAAGGACCTTTTGCACGTCCGCTTGTATTCCGGCCATTCCGGTTTGCCTCCTGCATTTACTGCTAATCTGTTTGTTTCAATCCACGCTCCCACGCGGGCACCGACGCCTGGCGTGCTGTTCCGCGAGGCCCCCCGTCAGTAAGCATCACTCTTCCGCTTCAATCGCGTCGGAGGGGCAGACTTCGGCACAGTTGCCACAGTCGGTACAAAGCTTGGGATCGATCTTGTACTTGTCGCTGTCCTCGCTGATGGCGTCAACGGGGCACTCGTCGACACAACTTCCGCACGACACACAGTCATCGGTAATTCGATGCGGCATTCGGTCTCTCCTTTACTATAACACAACCGGAAGCCCAGTGATTGCCCAGCGCGACCTGCCGCTCCCTGAAGGGAAAGCCGCTCCAATGTGGCGCAATCAGGCACTATAATTCTTTTTTCAGGCGTGGCCGCATGTTGCAGCCCCGCTTACTTCGAGGGGAAGCGAAAAACAGCAATTCTTCCGCCGAAACACCCCGTGAGATGGGCTCTTTTCCTTACCTCAGACTATACCGTACCGCGGCTCGACTTTCAAGCATGAATTCGGGGCCCCCCAAGCGGAGCGCACCGGTCAAATATGGTCTTTGGTTGCTGCGCGGCACCTGCTCTCGTCCTACGGCAATCGTAGTACCTTGGCGCATGCGACCGTTGATTATGCCAGAGCATTGAGGTGAATGGCCGGCAGGAGTGTGCTGAGCGCCGAAGACCGAGCCTTGCTCGGCCTGCAAGCGTACGCGGTGGTTCAGAATTCGAAAGCCGGCCACTTTTGTTTGAGGTATGTGATCCCCCAACCGGCCTTTGCTTCCCACGTTCGGCGTTTGCGCTCCTCCGGGTCCGTGACGAGCTTTACGGTGCCGTCGACAAAGAGAATGTGGCCGCCGCCGAAGTGGGTGTAGTCGACCTCTTCGGGAGGGCGCGCAGTGCTGAATCGGCATCCGCAGTTGGCAACTTCATAGAGAGCATCGCCCTCCATGGCGAGCATGGTTTCGTCCTGGTTGGTTATCGACGCCAACACTTTGTAGCTGTTCTCGGGATGCATCCAGTAGGAAGTCAGTACCGACTAACTGTTGACGAACAGGCGTACGTCTGCCGGGCAGCGGAGAACCCGCGGCGCATTGCGCGGCGGAAGGAGCTTATCGACCGCCTGCCTGGAAAAGTAGCGGTCTTCCTTGCTTATGAAGTCGAGCGCCCACACCCATTGCTCGCGTACGCGCTCGTCTCTGAGGCCGAAGTTCGGCAGGTGACCGCCCCCATCCTGGGTGGTGTAAATGATAACGCAAGTGCCGATCTGCCGCAGGTTGTTCATGCAGTCGGACGCCTGTGCCCTCCTGTGTGCGCGTGTGAACCCCACAAGAAGCATACTCGCCATGATCATCATTATCACGATCACGACCATCACCTCTACAAGAGTGAATCCCCGCACAAGCAACTTGCGGCCACACATTCACTACTCCTTTGATCCGTGGCAACGGCCTCGTCGGTAATCTCTGTATATAATACCTACCCGGTGCGTAATGCCAAGAGGCTCCTCGCGAGCCCGGGTCCGGTCGGCCGGCTTCGGAGAGCAGGCTGCGGCCGACTTCGGTCCGATGTTCTTCCCGCCGTGAACACAATGCGATGATTCCCGTTCATGGGGTCCAGGGCCAGTTGTACTTTTCCCTTAGCTTTTTGGGGTCCCACCCGGCCTTTCTCTCCAACGTCACGCGCTTGCGACTTTCGGGGTCGCTGATAAGACGCACCGTACCGTTGACAAACAGCACATGCCCGCCCCGGAAATGGGTGACGTCGAGCTCGATAGGAGGTTGCATCGCAGCAAACCGGCACCCGCAGACCGACAGTGTATAGAGAGGATCTCCCTCCATGCCCAGCAGCGTTTCGTCCTGGTTTGTTATCGACGCCAAGGGCCTGTGAGCGTTCTCAGGGTGCATCCAATAGGAGATCAGCACCGACTGATAGTTGACGTACGGCAGCACGTCGGCCGGGCAACGAAGAACGGCCGGCGCCATGCGCGGCGGGACGACCTTCTCGACGTGGTCCACGGCGGCATAGCGGTCTTCCACATTCAGGAAATCCAGCTCCAATATCCACAGGTCGGACATGCCGCGCCCGCCTGTGATACCGAAGTCGGGCAGATACCCGCCGCCCTTCTGGTTGGCGTAGTTGATGATAAGCGTCCCGATCTGCCGCAGGTTGTTCATGCATTGAGTGGTCACCGCCCTTTTTTGAGCGCGGGAGAATCCTACGAACAGCATGCTCGCGAGGACCAGCATGACCACGATAACAACCATCACCTCTACAAGGGTGAAACCCTTTGCAAAGAAGCTGCGGCCGAACATCGCGGCCCTGCTCCACCTTTGGCGGGCCAAGCGCGCCCTGTTTGAGTTCATCATACAATACGCATCTGCTCCGTATAATGCGACCGGCAGGCTAACTTCCAACGAGGATGCGGGCAAGCGGCTGCGATTGCTTACCATCCATACTTCTCCTTAAGTTTTTTGGGGTCCCAGCCGTTTTTTATTTCCATTGTCACCCGTTTGCGCTCTACGGAATCAATCACCAGCCGAACGGTGCCATCGGCGTATAAAACATGCCCGCCGCCGGAGTGCAACACGTCGACCTCTTTGGGAGGTAGCATCGTGTGGAACCGGCATCCACAGGCTGCAGTTGCGTAGAGTGGATCACCTTCGAAACCCAGCATTGTTTCGTCCTGGTTTGTTATCGACGCAAGGACCTTGTAGCTGTGTTCAGGGTGAATCCAGTAAGACGTGAGGATCGACTGGTTGTTGACGTAAAGCTGCACGTCGGCCGGGCAGCGAAGAACAGCAGGCGCCAAGTGGGGTGGAACAATCTTGTCAATGCCTTGCGCAGAAACATAACGGTCCTCCTCCTTTATAAAGTCGAGCTCTAATATCCACAGGTCGCGCGTCTCGCGGTTCCCCAGAATGCTGAAATCGGGCAGGTAGCCGCTGCCCTTCTGGCTCGCGTAATTGATGATGAGGATTCCGATCTGGCGGAGGTTGCTTATGCATTCTGTGGCCTGCGCTGTTTTTTGTGCGCGCGAGAACCCTACGAGCACCATGCTTGCCAGGATCATCATGATCACAATAACGACCATCACCTCCACCAGGGTATAACCCTTGACAAGTAACTTGCTCCTTACCATTTCTTGCTCCTTTCGTTGATGAGTGTCCGCCACCCTCTCTATTATAATCATACCCGGATTGCGCGCAATGTCAAGGAATTGCGCTCGAAGCACACGGCAAGCTCCCGGAGTACATGCTCCCGCGCACTCGCCGGGAGAACCCGCCCGCAGCCGACTATATCTGCACAGGCTACCACTGAAACTTGAACTTCATCTCTTCGGGGTCCCAGCCGGACATGATTTCGAGAGCTTCGCGCGTTCGCTCGTCCGGGTCGTCGAAGTACCTTACGGTACCGTCGAGAAACAGAACGTGGCCACCGCCGGAATGGGTGGGAGATACCTCGTTGGGAGGCCGGGCGATGTGAAAGCGGCACCCGCAACACGCCGTAGTGTACAGTGCATCGCCCTCAAAACCCACAACCCTCGTGTCCTGGTTAGTGATCGATGCCAGCCTCTTGTAAGTGTTTTCGGGATGCATCCAGTAAGAGGTCAGTATCGACTGGCTGTTGACGAACAACTGCACGTCGGCCGGGCAGCGAAGAACGGCCGGCGCTTTGCGAGGCGGAAGAATCTTAGTTTGATCCTGCACGGCATAGTAACGATCTTCTTCATTTATGTAGTCGAGCGCCCACACCCACTGCTCGCGTGAACGGCCGCCTCTTATGCTGAAGTCGGGCAGGACGCCGCCACCCTGATGGATGGAATACTGGATGATCACGGTCCCCAGTTGGCGGAGGTTGTTCATGCACTGTAAGGTTTCTGCTCTTTTTTGCGCACGCGTGAACCCAACGAGCGCCATGCTTGCCAGGACCATGATGATTGCCGTAACCACCAACACCTCAATAATGGTGAAGGCCTTTTCTCCCAGTGCTTGTTTCAACACGCACCTACTCCTTTTGTCCCAACCGGCAGATTCTCACATCTCTGTATATATAGTACCCATATTGCGCGCAATGTCAAGTATATAGATACATGCACGACCCCGCGGGTGCGCTATTTGCGGCTCCCCGGATACAGCCATGACGCCAGAGCTGACAGAATCCTGCCATTCCGGCAGGCACACGCTACGCCTCAAGGGGAACGGTCTGCCGGCGTAATCGTCGAAGTATCAATCATTTAGGAAGACTTTTTCATTTGTTCACCGGTTTGGCATGATTGTTGCAGTAGAAAAAGGTGGAAAGACGATCTCTCAGATCGAAAGATATAGTTAGCCTGAAGCAGCAATGAAAGGAGGCACGACCATGGTAGCGTTCAGATTTCGAATGATGGACCCGTGGCGCGAGCTGAGCCAACTGCGGCAGGAAATGAACCGGATGTTCGAATCGGCGATCGGGCGGCGCGAGATTGCCCACCCGCCGTGCAACGTGTGGTCGGGCGACGACGATATTCTCGTCACCTGCGAGCTGCCCGGCGTTGCCAAAGACAGCGTAGACATCTCGGTCATCGGCGACACGCTCACCATATCGGGTGAGCGGAAGACCGACGAACAAATCGATCGCGCCGCCTATCATCGCCGGGAGCGCGGCACCGGGGCGTTTAGTCGCACCGTTCAGTTGCCGGGGCGCGTCGACGCGAAGAAGGTGGACGCGAGTTACGAAGATGGGGTTCTCACCTTGCGCCTCCCCAAGGCCGCCGAAGAGAGGCCGCGCAAGATTGAGATCAAGACCGCCTGAAAGGAGGTGCAGCCATGACCAAGCTGCGAGAAAAAGAAAAGGCCAACGTCACCCGTTCTGATACTGAACAGACCCGCGACGTCCGACAGTTCATCCCGGACGTGGATATCTGGGAAACAGACGAGAAGCTGGTGCTTGTAGCAGACATGCCCGGCGTGAAACCCGCAGACCTCAATGTGACCCTTGAGAAAAACACCCTGACCATCAACGGTCAGACAACCACCGTGGACGTGGGTAAGCGCACCCAGGACCAGATCGAATACGAACCGGGAGATTACCACCGGGCGTTCACGGTATCCGAGGAGATCGATCAGAAAAAGATCGAAGCATCCTTGAAAGACGGGGTGCTGACCCTGCACCTGCCGAAAATCAAGAAAGCGCGCGCAAAACGAATCCCGATTTCGGCCAAGTGAGGACCCATGGAAAGGAGAAAGTTGGATGAAAGAACTCATACCGCGTAGATGGAGGCAGGAAATGGAGCAGCCCCTGGCCAGCTTCCAACGGGAAATGAACAGGCTGCTCGAAGGCTTCTTCGGACCCGAGGCCCCCTGGGGAGATGGTGAATGGAGCCCGCGGATGGACGTGTCCGAAACTGAATCGGATATCGTCGTCAAAGCCGAGATCCCGGGGCTCGACAAGGACGACATCAAGGTATCTCTCAGCGGAGACGTGCTGACCATGAGCGGCGAGAAAAAAGACGAACGCAAGGAAGAAAAGGGCAACTACAGACTGCTCGAGAGGCGCTACGGCAGCTTCAAGAGATCGGTTACCCTCCCTTCGGCCGTCGACCCGGACAGAGCGCAGGCGGAATTCAGGAAAGGCGTGCTTACGATAACGCTGCCGAAAACCGAAGAGACCCGCGCCAGGAAAATCACCATCAAGGAAGAGTCCGACTGAGCCCGAATCCGCGAAGCGCCGCTCCCGACAAGCGCCGGCCACCGGGGGCGGCGCATAGCGCCAGTATAAGGCTGGGGCCCCCTCCCCGTATGTGTTTTAGTGTGCACACACGGAATCTGTTTCGGGCTTGCCTCTTCAGCATGTAGGGGCGGCCCCGCCTGCCGAAGCCTTGCGGCGGAGAGGTCGCGAGCCGCGCTTTAGCCCGAAGGGCGATAGTCTGTAGCCACGGGCGTCAGCCCGTGGAAAACGATCGCCCAAAACCGCAGAGCCCCCGCAGGGGGCGGCAGAACAGTTCGAGGACGACGTCCGCCTCAGAAGGCGGGGCGACGACGAGGACGATTTGAGGCGCCACGCACCGTTAACTTGGCGCGATAAACGCCTGCTACCTACGCTAAACAGATACCCCCGCCCCGCAGGCGCCGGCGCTCTGATAAGGACAATACAACATGCCCGACACAATGCAGGTTTTCGCAGGATCGGGGAGCGCGAAGCTGGCTGCGGCCATCTGCCGCGAACTTGGCGTTGAACCCGCCAAGGGCGAAACGCTCCAATTCTCCGACGGCAACCTTTTCGTGCGCGTGCAGGAGAACGTCCGCGACCGACAGGTCTTTGTCGTGCAGGGAACGTCCTACCCCACCAACGACAACTTTATGGAACTCCTATTTTGGGTCGACGCCCTCAAACGCGCCAGCGCACGCGAAGTAACCGCCGTCATGCCTTTCTTCAGCTACGCCAAGGGCGACAAGAAAGACGAGCCCCGAGTGAGCATTCGAGCGCGGGTGTGCGCCGACGCCCTCGAGGCCGCCGGGGTCGACCGCATAGTAACAATGGACCTCCACGCGGCGCAGGTGCAGGGATTCTTCCGCGTGCCGGTCGATCACCTCTACGGCCTGCCGATCATCTGCGAATACGTCAGGGGGCTGGGTCTCGAGGACCTCGTTGTGGCTTCGCCGGACGAAGGTTTTGTGCGCATGGCACGAAAGTACGCCAAGGTCTTGCATTGCAGCGTGGCCGTAGGCGATAAGTACCGAGAAACGCACGACGAACGCGCCGAAGTGAAGGGCGTGTTGGGAACCGTGGAAGGCAAGACGGCGCTGATCGTCGACGATTTCGCCCTGACGTGCGGCTCGCTCGTGGAGATGGCGCGCATGCTGATCGACGCCGGTGCGCGCGAGGTCTACGCGGCCGTCTCGCACGGCCTGCTGTCGGAGGGGTCAACGGATAAGATCGAGGCGAGTCCGCTCAAGCAGCTCATCATAACTGATACGGTCGAGAACCGCCCGGTCCCCCTCACACCGAAGATAAAGGTCATCTCAGCCGCCCCGTTGTTTGCCGAGGCCATCCGCCGCATTCACTTTCACGAAAGCGTCAGCGGCCTGTTTCCCGAGTAAGAAACAACGCCGGGGTGGCCGCCCCGCCGCCGAACTCCCCGGTGCTCCCCACACACAATCTGGAGTAACTCGGTTTTGCTGAACTTCCGGGTTTATCTTCCTTTGGCTTTGAATATCGACTGGCCCGGGATGCCGGCCCCCGGCCACAGCGGCTGCCTCTTGCCATCGATGACTTCGATCACCTCGGCGTCTTTCTCCGTTGCTTTGGCTTGGGCGAGGGTGCCCTCCGCTTCGTCAGTCCCGATGTTCAGCAATGCGGCCGCGCTCCAAGCTCTCACCCAAGGTGACTCATCGGTACGAAGAGCCTCTGAAAGTGTATCAACAGCGACCCTACCTTCACCGTACTGCAGAGCAACAGCCGAAGCGGCTCGTATCTGAACCTTTGTTTCGTCCGATAACAACGAACATAACTGATCGATCAGTTCGTCGCGCTCTGCTCCCTGGGCTTTGAGTTCGCGAAGTTTACGATCGGTTGCATACTCGGCGAGCTCTTCCAGATCCCAATACCCTTTAGGACGAAGCGGATCCTCAAGCAGGATTTGATAGGCCGGCAGTCCTTTCAGACAATCAGCTAACCGCAGTATGGCCCGAACGACGAGCAGAGCGTCCTTTTCCTTCTTGTCCACGATGAGTCTGAGCACGGGTATAGTGCGTCGGTGGCGCATGGCGACAATTGCTTCAATTGCGTCGTGTTCAACTAGCCCTGCTTTACTCCACACATGCAGCAGATTCTCTGCTATTATGGGAAACGCTTCCTGACCAAAGCCGAGCACGATGACAGCTGGATATGAAGTTCCTGACGAGAGACGGCCAACAGGATCTCCGCCCGGCGGTCCGAATAACCCTCGCGGGTTTTTTCCCACCCAGTGAAAGTCCATCAGAGCGGCTTTGCACGGTTCTTTCTTCCTGTACAGGATCGCTTCAATCAGAATGCCAAGGTGCCATTCGCCTTCAGTGGGATGAAAGTCTTTCAATGCCTCCATCGCTCTGGGGTGGTGCATTATCTTGCACCGCTGTATCAGATAGCGTCGACCGAACAACTGTGTGAGTTGCCGAACTTGTTCCGGAAAATCCGCTTTAATCTCGGCGCCTCTTGCAGGGATCCCAAGCAGAACGATTAGAGCTATGTAAGCCGGAAACCGAGCACAAGCTTGACAAGTGGTCATTCTTCCCACTCCTTTTCTGGAGGGCCCGAACGAACTGCATTCGTCCCGCGAAATACCGGAAATACCGGGGACAGGCCCCGTTTTTTTCCTTCGTCGGCCACGGGGGGGAGTGCTCGCCGCCGGCCGCCCATCAGGGCCCCTGCCGTGCCGGCCATCGTCCAATCGGCACCGTTGGATCCCTCCCCCTTTTGCCTCACGGGCGGGGGGGGATGTCTGAAACCGGGGCCTGTCCCCGGTTTCCCCGGTTTCAGTCCCCGGTTTCATGTGTCCCCGGTTTCATGTCCCCGGTTTCCCCTTGCCTGAAGTATCGATCCTCGCGGGGGGCCCGACACCGGCTTCAGCGGCGCTCTGTTGCCATCGATCACTTCGATCACCTCTGCGTTGCCCTCACGTTGCCGAGCCTTGGCCACCGCGGCCAGGGCGTCGGGGGTGCCGATGGCCCGAAGCGACGCGGCACACAACGCGCGCACCCAAGCAGACTCATCCTGTCGGAGGCGCTCGGCCAGGCCTTGGACAACCTGTGGCCCGGATCCATGTTGCAGCGCGTATGCCGCCGCGGCTCGCACCAGCTCTTCGTCGTCGTTGAGCAGGGGCAGAAGACGCTGCACAATGAAGGTTCGCTTTTTCCCAGCCAGCTTCAGCTCAGGGAAGCTGCGATCCTTCTTGTACGCGGCGAGTTCCTTGGGCTCTGTCCAGTGCCCGAACGCTCGCAAAGGTTCGACAGCTTTGATTTTGCGCGCGGGCAGCCCTTTCAAGCAATCGACTATCCTCCGGATCGCATGGGCGCGCAGTCCTGCCCAGTTCTTGCCGTTGGCGGCTACGAGTAACAGGACCCGCGGAGTGCGCTGGTCGCGCAGCGAGATCAGCGCCTCGAGGGCGCTCGCCCTCACAGAGGTCGGCTTCGTCCAACGGTGGAGGACGTTTTCCGACACGAGGGGAAAGGCTTCGCCGCCGAAGTGCAGCGCAATCACCATCCTGTACGACCAGTTCCAAAGTGACGCACCCGGCGCAATCCCACCTCCGGGTATGATAAGCCCCTGAGGGCCGCCCCACCACTTGCTGAGCAGCCGGGCCTTCTCCGGATGTTCCAACCTGTATAGCAGCATCTCGCCAATCAGCTTGGTATGCCAGTCCGCGATATCGTCCCTTATGGCTTTCAGGCGCTCGTGAACGCCCGCTTGTGCCAGCAGCTCATCGCACGCAGCGATATACTCATCGCCCGTCAGCTCACGCAAGCGCGCAAGCTGATCCTCCAGGTTAGGCTCTCCGGCCGTTGCGGCGCCGGACAGAACCAACACTGCAACCGCACACAGCCAGGGGACGCTTTTACGAATAGCTTGAGTCATTGTCATTCTCCCCATTCCTTGGCTTCAGGGCCGTTTCTTTCCGCGTTCGTGCCACAGTGCACGCCGCCAACGTTGATGTAATAAAACGCGGAGTTGAGAAAACTGTTCAGCGGGATATTCCCCAACCTCTCCGCGACCACGTTCTTGATCGGGTCGCCTTCCCCGAAGTAGTCTCCCACTACGAAAGCGCCCGGCCCTCTGACGAACAGATTCGTTCTGTTCGGATAGAGTATCGTGCCGGCCATGCCTGACATGTCCTGACCCCCAATGGGCATCAAGACAATTGGTATCCGTACGACGTCATTTTCTTGCATGCCGACTGCAGCGGGCAACGTTGTCTCAAGAGGAGCAAGGTGATCGTTCCACAGTTGGTCATTGTACTGTTCAAGCGTAATCAGTTGTACTGCGGGTGGGATGTTCTCCAAAGGCCATTCGTATGCAGTGTACAGGTCAATGATGCGCGTCTGAACGTGCGTCTGCCATGTGCCACCGGCGGCTATGTGTACAGCGACTCCCTCCTGCGGAGCCGCGAGCAGAATTTTCGTAGTGCCTCCTATGGTGGCAAAGGAGACTATCTCGTCTATGTGTCCTGCGTGTAGCCAACTTGTGTCAATTTCCAGGATGGTGCCGTTTTCTGCGACCTGTGCCTTCTGGCGGCTGAAAAAGGATTTCAGGTCATTGTGCATACCGGTCCCAAAAACCAAACGACCCGCCCGCCACGTTTCGTTCGGCGGCGAGGCCTCAATGTTGCCGCCGAGATCGGCTCCGCCGGCGGGGCCTGCGAACGGTTTGACGTAGCCGTAATTGTAGCTGTATTTGTTCGGGTCATTGAGCTGCCGGGGCAACGGTCCAAGAGGATGCGGTGTAACGAGGTCCATAACAACTTTCATCTCGCGATATCCGGCACCGCCGGCATCGGCAGTGCGCGAGTAGCCGATCTCCATGCAGTCCTGCACGAAGCTATCAGGCAGACCCTCTGCATCCTTATAATCGTCACCCAGGATTTGTTCAACATTGTCTTGACCAACCAGCGTCACAAAGTTGGCCACGAACGCCAAATTATTTCCGTAGACAGTGTCGCACTTCACCACGAACGCGCGCTGAAGCTCCCCGAGATTCGAGGCCACCAAGAATGGCGAAACCAGCATGCGCACCGTGTTTTGGCCCACGAGATTCCCGCCGAGCTTGACCTTCATCGTGATAACGACTTCCGCCCCGTACTCAATCCCTTCGATGGAGAATTCGACTGGATCGCCGGCTCCGGCCAGGATATTGGCGTCGTGGGCGCCGCCGGGAGTGAAGGTCACCGTGTCACCCGCATCCGGCCCGAGGATCGCTGTTGCGTTCACTTCTTTGCCATCGAACACCCGAACCCTGTCTTTCGCGGCAACTTCGTACGTGTCTCCCTCCGGTTTCGACAGGCTGAGTTCAATAGACAGCGCGGGCGGCAATGCGGCTATCCCCAGCTTCTGTATTTCAAGCGTTTCCATGTCATCAACATCTGCGGTTTGGTTGACGGTGGCATCATCGCAGTCCCGAACGGGATTGCCTGAGTCGCTGTCGGTATTTGCCAATAATAGTGCTCCGGATGCCTCGAGGTACACCACTGGTTGCGACTCATTCTGCTCATCGGCCTTGTCCACCACACCATCCCGGTTCGTATCCACGTCGATGTCCACAGGTATCGAAGTAACCCTCACCGCATCTTCAGTCCAATCGTAGGTATCGCCGTCGCCGTCGAGGTCGACCTCGAACTTGATGCGTTTGTCGGCGACGATGGCGCTGGGCTTGACGGCCTCAAGGAAGAGCCTGACGACACAAGGCGTCACGCCGGGAAAACCGAGTGCCATGGCATCGAACACGTTTTCTTCGCCGCCGTCGTCGCGACCCGGCACAAAATCGCCGCCGTTCTTGGCGGAAGCTTTGTTACGCGTCTCGCCGCCGTTTTTCTTCCACAGGCGCAGAGAACCTTCCGGCGGGCCGGGCAGCTCGTACTCTCCTTCCGGTGTCTTGTTCACCAGGGCGGGATCGGACGAGTCGTAGGTGAGCCTCACCTTGACATAGTAGATGAACCACATCGGGGCATCCGCCGGCACACCGATTTCGAGGATCACGGGAACAAGTTGCAGGCCGGTGCAGGTGTCGTCGTCGGGGTCAGCCGGGTCAAGATCGTAGCCGTCGGCGTAATCGGCAATGCCGTCTTCGTCGACGTCGCCGTCGTTGAGGGCAACGATCTTTCCAGGATAGTCCGGATCGCCTTGCTCGTCTTCGATCTTCTCTTCGTCGTCGTAGCTATGTTCGGGATCAGAGAAGTTGTCGTCGTTGTCGCTGTCTATATCGATATCCGGCCCGACGACGAGATTGACCTTGTCGTACGTCCTGAAGGTGCCGCCATTGGTGTACTCGAGGGCGAGTTCCACGTCGCCTGCCTCGATGCCTTGTATGAGGATGTCGTCCTCTCCCGAAAGCACGAAGTCCCATACGTCCTGTTCGGTAACGTCGTCGTTCATGATCAGGTCGTGCGGTTCTTGCGCTTTGTAAACTCGTATCTTGCCGTCGCCCTCGACCTTGAGTTTGATCTCACCGCCGAGTTGCATCGTGGCCGGGCGGAGGGCTATTTTGGCCGGCGTCATCTCATCCCACTCGGCGGTCGAAAGCACGCAGATTGTCGTTTCGCGCTCTTGTTCATCATCGTCTTCTTCTACTATCTGACCGTCGTCGTTGGTGTCTACATCGATGTCCGGTCGCACCACGGTGTATTGGTACGTGTGCGTGTCTACCGGATTGCCGGCGTGGTCGTGTCCGTAGGGATTATGATACGAGACCGCGATTGTCTTGTCGTTGAAGGCGGCACTCTCTTCGCTGCTGAACATTATTGGGGAGAAGGTGCCGCGCCCGGGATGTCCCGGGTCGCCGTCGGGTACAGGCCCGGGGACGTAGTAATGGTCGGTGAGCAGTTCCAAATCTATCCGTCTGAAGACCTCCTCGTAGTTGTCGTCGAACAGGACGAGTCCGTCAAAGCCGCTGTCGTCGATGACCAGGCGCACGAGCGGGTCCGCTGGTGTCATTTGCACGGCCATGATTGCGCCGAGATCCGGGAATTCGGCGGTGGGCGACTGTTCGGGCTTGCCGGAAAGCTCGAACATGCTGTCCCACCCGTTCCAGGGGACGAGCTTGGGGTCCATGGCGTCCTCGACCAAACACGTGGTATAGTCGAGCACGTCCCCGCCGTACTCTTCTGGGTCGGCGTGGATCCACGCCCGATTGTCGATCGAGGTGGTGGGTTCCTCCGGCAAAGATACTGTCAGGTAGAAGATCCTGTACACCGGATCGCCCACACCATCGGGAGCATCAAAATAGTAATATGGATTCCCCAATGGGTCAAACTCCAACTGCAAATCGGGATCGGCTGCAAAGACACCTAATGTGTCGGTATCCCACGTGACCCACATGTCTTTGGCGGCGGTGTTGCCCTGTCCCCAGTCCCACTGGTAATCGACCAAGGCTCCCAGCTCTTCGCTGGGTTTCCCAAATACACCCCAGTAGTGGTTGTTCTCCCTGTCGGGCAGGCCCGGCAGGCCCTTGGAGAGGTCCAGCAGAAACACGTGCGCCTCGGGCTCTTCGCCCTGATTCGGGGTGTTCACCGTGAGGTTCACCTGGTCCACGCCTATTACCTCTCCACGATTGTAAACGGTTATCTCAAAGTCGGCGCTGGCGACCAGAATTGTGGCGCTCGCAGTATTGGTGGTATGATCCAATGTGGAACCCGTTACCGCGCCATTGGATACACGCCAGATAATGTCGCCTACGATAGCAACGCCGGGAGTAATCGTACAGGTTACCTCAAGCTCAAGGGGTATTCCACTTCTGGTGTTCCACACAAAGTCGTCGGGATCATACGAAAACACGTACTCATCGTCGATTTTCTCGACCTCGTAAGGATCGGCAAAGCCAAGATAATTCTGCACGGCAAGCATATCAAGGACGTTTATAACGCTGTCACCCGGTCTGGGCGCAACATCTGCATAGCGCAGCCTGCCTTCGACGGCCATGCCCGTCATGTTCCTCACGAATAACATGTCGAGGATGTTCACAAGCCCATCACCATTCACATCGCAGTACAGCGGCGTTGCGGGAACCGGTATGGGAAGGTCGCGACTGCTTGCAGCGGGCGGGGGCGAGGTTGCGGTCGTGACGTGCCCAACGCGCAAAGGCACGGGCTCGCAGCGCCAGGAAATCCACCGGCCGTCGACATCGAGCAGTTCGGCGCGCAGTGACACATAGTATTCGCCTCTGACCTTCGGGTCGTAGCTCACGGCAAAACGGGCAAGCTCGCCCGAGCCGGAAACGGCCCCCGACAACAAGAGACCCGCCCGACCGTCCGGCACGTCACCACTGCAAGACTGCCGGTCCGGGAAGAGCTTCCCTTCCGCCGTGGTGACAACGGTGAAACCCTCCGTCAGTACCCCGTCATAGTAGAAATCAAGTTTGAGTTGATAGCCGACCAGATCGACAACCTTTTCGATGCCCACGGTGACAACAAAATCGCCACCGCCCGGGGAGAGCGTGGCGGGGGCATCAATTTGGAGTTGCACCAAATCACTGGGTTCGGCCATCGCGCAGAACACAGCAGTCGCGAGGGCAAGCAACTGCACAGATACAGACATGACGATTCCCGGAAAGCCTTCTCATAGGTATGACCTCCGTGTTGCGAGCCGATTGGCTCTACCGCAAGAATTCCCTCACGCGACTCGGCATGGCTTCACGCCAAGCGCACTGATCGGAGGGCCTGCACCATTGTAACGCCTTGTCGCTCATCTGTCAAGCTTTTTTTTCGGCGATCAAAAGAAAAAGATGTCACCACGGAGAACGGGGGAAGCAATGCAAAAGGCAAAAAGTAGTGTCAACAACTGGAGAAAAAGCCCCCTATGGCTCGCCTGAGACGAGCCGCAAGGCGGGCCACATTCATCACGCGAAGGCGCTCGTTGGCGGTGCGTGCAATTGCTCGCGCTTCGAGCAGGTTGACAACATTGTCGACAGTCCTCTCGAGCTTCTTGTCCGGATGGGTAGTCAGGCTGTAGGCCGCGGCTTCGAGCCACTTAGCCAGATCGCTGTCTTGAAAAACCATGCCGTACGGATCGCCTTTGACCTTGCCGGCAGCGATCTTGAGATTGCGCACCGCTCCGCTTTTTACGGCACCGGGCGCCCGATCGTTCAGGGCATCCCATTGGTATGGGATTGTGATCTCGCGCACCGTCTTCAGGCGGGGCGACCAGAACGAATCGTCAATATTTACGTTCGTGAGGGGAACCGGCCGTTGTGTCATGGGTGTCTCTCGCTCTGGTGATACAGTACCTGCAACCCCCAATCGTGCCGGGCACAGAAGGACCCATTACTTCGGCGTGGCCCACTGCCGCGCCTGCTCGACGATCGTCACTTGCCCGGGCAATATGTTCGACACGTTGGCGTCGGGACCGAAGTAGCCGAAGAAGGCCTTGAGGTGCTTGTAGCAGGTGCGCGAGTCGGTCTCGAATATCAACTTCTCCAGGCCTAGCTTGTCCGCCAGCTTGCCCAATTCCTCTTCGGCCCGGTCGCCTTGGAGGTCGAACTCCTCGTGGTCGACCGTGAGCGCGAAGGCGCCGGCGTCGAGGCAGGGCATGGCCGCTTCGAGTATCGCCTCGCCGTCGCTCGGGCCCTTGTGCTCGATGCCCCTGGTGAGCCGGGCCGGGTAGAACTCGAACACGACGTCCACGCCGTGCGAGGCGGCGCACTTCACGTAGCCGGCCCACTGGTCCGGGGTGATCGCGCTGTCGACGTTGGTGAACTCCATGGCCTTGATGCCAAACTCGGCGCCGGCGGCGATCCCCTCCTCGATCTTGCCCTTCTCCCAGATCATTCTGAAGTACCCGTGGTCGAGATAGGGAGTTACGGAATACTCGAGGTAGGTCGCGATCTTGCGCACGAACCAGTCCCGCGGGCTGTTGATGAGGTCGTCGGGGAAGATCTTGACGTAGTCGAGCCGCGGCGCCATCACCTCCAGAAAATCGGGCAGTTCCACCAGCCCCATCTTCTCGCCCCATCCGGCGAGCTTGAATCCCGGGTCCTTCAGCCACGTCTGCCTTACTTCGCGCGGTTTGGTGAAGACAGGCGCGGGGAATAGATCATCCATGAGGAACTTGTCCATCGTGGCCCTCTCCATTATGGCCTACAGGTCTTTGCCTGGGACATTCACTCCTGGTCGCAAAGCTCGAAGGCTTGGCGGAGTGCGGCTATCTTGTCGGCCTTGGGCTGGAATTCACGGCCGACGTAGTATTCGTAGTCGGTCTCAGCTATGGCCTTGCAGATGCCCGTGTAGTTGAGCTCCTGCGTATCGTCCATGTCGTTGCGGCCGGGGTTGCCCGCGGTGTGGAAGTGTCCGATCCACTTGATGTTCTCGCGGATCGTGCGGATCACGTCGCCTTCCATTATCTGCATGTGATAGATGTCGTAGAGGATCTTCACGCGGGGGCTGTTGACGCGCTCGCACACGGCCACGGCCCAGGCGGTGTGGTCGCACTGATAGCCGGGGTGATCCACCTTCGAGTTGAGCAGCTCGAGGTTGAGGTTGATGCCTTTCTCCTCGGCATAGGGGGCGGCGAGCCGGAGGCAGTCGGCCACCGATTCGATCGCCTGCATCTCGCTGACGTGCGGCAGCCTGTTGCCGCTCAAGCAGATCATGCCCGGGATGCCGTGCTTGACGGCGATGTCGATCGACTCGCGCAGCTCGGCATCGGCTTTCTCGTGCTCGGCGCGGTTGACCAGACTGCCGTTGTGCCCGACCATGCTGGCCATTACGAGGTTGTGCTTCTTTGCCAGTGCGACGACCTCCTCGAAGTCGTCTCCGCGGTGCCACATTTCGACGGCCGCATAGCCGATGTCGGCGGCGGTCTTGAAAAGATCGTCGAAGCTCATGTCGTCGGTCTTCATGATCGGATAACAGACCGATTGCTTGATACGCATAGCGTGCTCCTGTTCCTGCCGTTAAGGCTATTTGAGGGCAATTACTTTGCCGGTTTTCATCGACTCATTGGCGGCGCAGGCGATTTCGACTGCCTTCAGGCCGTCTTCGTAGGTTGCCATGATGCCCTTGTCGTTGCCGGTCTTGACCGCGTTGATGAACGCACGGTCCTCCATCGCGAAGGCCTTCTCCTCGCCGGGGATTTCTATGTGCTCGCCGCCCGGCAGGTGAATGTTAGCGCTCTGTTCCCAGCCGGTGAACTCGGCCTTCATGTCGGTGCCCCAGACGCTCAGCGAAATGCCGTCGGCGCTCCCGAGAACGCTCGTGCAGCATGAAGAATAGATGGTGCCTGCGGCGCCGTTGGCGAATGTGAGGTGTACCATCGATGCATCCTCGATGGTGTAAAAATCCGGCCGCTTGCGCCTGTTGTGCACGGGCACGGCATACACGTGCGAGACCTCGCCAAACAGGTAGCGGGCGAGATCGGTTGTGTGTGTGGTCTGCTCGAGGAACTGTCCGCCCGACTTATCCTTCTGCACCCACCATTCCCAGAGGCCCACGTATTCGCTCGGGCCGGGGCCGAGCCAGCCGCCATGCAGCATGACAGGCTTGTGCTTCTTGAGGAGCGCTCGCACGCGTTGCACGCCCTTGCGATAGCGGGTCATATAGCCCACGCCCGTGATCAGCTTGTGCTTCTTTACTCCTTCGGCGACCATCCTCGCGGTCTTGACGTCGATTGCGACGGGCTTCTCCATGAAGAACGGCAGCTTGTGCTCGAGTACGACTTTCTCGGGCTGGCCGTGCGAGTACGGCGGTATCATGATGTATACGCCGTCGGGCCTGATCTTGCTGAGCATCTCGCCGGCGTCGGTGAAGACCTCGCCGCCACTGCCCGCCTGGTCACGGCGCGCTTCGGCGCGCTCCCTGATGAGATCGCACCAGCCGATGAACTCGACGTCGGGGAAATCTTTGAGGCCTTGTCCAAGGTGTGCGGACGTAATGTTGCCGCATCCTATGAACGCTATCTTAACCTTCTTGGCCATGTGCTGTTCTCCGTTTGATCTATCCTGCAGCAAAGCAGATATGCTGCGTTGGTCGACGTGGGTGAATTATGATTGATCCGGCGATTCAATGCAAGAGGAAAAGGCTGAAGCGTGGCTGGGGGAAACCTTTCTGAAGAAAGGTATGTGTTTAGTGTTGTTCAATCCCAAAACGCATGCGTCCGTTGAAAGCGAGAACCATAGTTGATCGAATCGGACGTGATGTTGCATGTTGCCCGGAAACGCAGGGCGGCCATGTAGGGGCGCGGGTTCGCAGCTCGGCTGCCTTCGGGCAGACGAGACCGAATTCCCCGCCCTCTGCCGGCCGCTTCGGTCGGTCATCTTGTCTACAAGGGAACGGGCGTGACCTTCACTGACTTCCCGGCCCGTCGAGTTCTTTCCGTCCTCCCGCGAATCACGGGGAGCGTTTCAGACCCGCCTTTGCTACCATTCTTGTTTCTGCACCTTTATCTGCTGTCGTTCTGCTTCTACACGCGAATACAGAGGGCGGGGAATTCGGTCACATCGCGACGGCCCATGGGCCGCCACGATGTGCTGCGAACCCGCGCCCCTACATCGCTCACGCCGATTTCTCTTACTGTTCGATAGTCATGGGGCGTTCCGTTCATCTCCGGTATTTCGCCTGCTGGGAACCTGTGCGCCAACGCTAAACACATACTTCTTCTCAAAAACATTCCCTCCCACCATCATTGCCTTAAATCGCATTACTTCGCCGTTATCTTTTCGACGTCCAGCACCCCCTTCGGCCGGAAGCGCTTGCTCTTCGCATACTTGATGAATTCATCGAGCAGGTAGGCGGCCTCCGGATGGTCGGACAGCAGGTTGAGTCCGGAGCCAAGGATCTTGCCGTTGCCGGCTTTCGCCTGGTATAGATACAGCAGGTAGCCCAGGTTGCCCGGGCCGCCTGAGCATTCGGCCCGGCGATCGTAGCCGTAGCCGAGCATCAGGTGGTCAACGTTCTTGTAGCCGCCTTTGTTCATGCGGACCGTGCTTTGCGTGAGCCGGAAGAACTGCTCGCCGAGGTAACCGTCGTGAGGGAAGCCGCCGAACGCCGGATGCTCGGCAACGGCCGTGCCCACCTGCGGGCACTTCCACCACCATCCCAACTTCACGCCCGGATTGATGCCCTTGAGCTTGAGCAGGATCACCTTCTTGCCGTCGTCGAGGGCCTTCAGCGCGTCGTCATTGAGAGAATCCGTCAGGATCACATCGGCCCCCGCGTCCTCGGCGCTGCCAAGCTTCGTCATTCCCGGATAACGCTCGGCCAAGGCCGTATGAACCGTCTCCGACGCGTACAGCCCCTCGCCTGCTTCGGCCTTCGGCTCGATCTTCGGGAAGAGCCACAGGTCCCACGAATTCCTTATCTTCGTTCCGCCCAACTCCACGCTCAACTCAGCCTTTAGAGCCTTCTTAAGCGACGGGATTGTGATTGTGGTTTCGCCTATCGCTTTCACGTCGCCCCGTTGCGCGCTTATGCCTGGGATTTCTCCGGCAGTGATGGTTTTTCTGCCGAGAATGAATCGCGACTTGCTGTCGGCGAGCGTCCAGGTCAGTTTGTTGCCTTCGATGGTTTTGTCGCCGAAATGCGAGATCCACCATTCGACTTTCAGTTCGTCGCCTTCGGCAACAATGCGCTCGCCGGGGTCGAACTTGGCGAGGAGAACGGTGGACCCGTTGAATTGCCCGAAGAATTCCGCCGTGGTCAGCTTGGGCGCCCAGAACTGGTCCAACAGCCCCTGCGCCGACGGGTGGCCGCAATCGAGGATGGTCCAATAGCTGTAGCCTTTGACCGACTGGTCCATGCGGACGCGCTCCAGGCCGCGCTTCTGGTAGATGCGCTGAAGTTGGTTGCCGGCGTCGAGACAGCCGTATCCCCAGTCCAGCGACAGACCCGTGTCCTCCAGTTCTTTCTGGAAAGGCTCCAACGGGCAAGGCGGGATCACGGCGCCCGTGTACTTTTTGGCCAGGCGCGGGTCCTGGTCGGTCCCGAGGTTCATGTACTCGTGAACGATGGTGGGCCTGTTGCGATCAGGCTCGTGGGGGATCGTCCAGTAGTCGGAGTTCTCGGCGTTGTTGCCGCGCCCGCCGTCCTGGTGCACCATCAGCCGCGTAGGGTCAAGCTTCTTGGCGAGCTGATAGATTTCCTTGTCGAGGGGCTCGCCCATATAGCCTTCGTTGCCGGTGCAGTAGGTGGAGAGCGACACATACCGGCGATAGTGCGTGATCAGCTCGGCCAGATCCTCTTTCGGTCGGAACCATTTCTTGTCTTTGTCACGTGCGGAGGGGTGGTCGCTGTAGTACGGCAGCTCCGGCTGGACCATCATGCCGATCTCGTCGGCGGCTTCGAAGAACTCGGGCACCTCGCAATGGGTGTGGTGCCTGACGTAAACGAATCCGAAATCCTTCGCCGCCTGCAGGTTCTTCTTGTGCACCTCGCGATCCGCAGGCGAGCAGATCGTGAGCGGATAGATGTAATCGTCGCCGTATCCCCGCGCGAAGAATTTCTTATCGTTCAGGTAGAAGTCGGCGCCGCGCACTTCCCATTTGCGGACACCAAAGCGCTCCACCCACCCGTCGATCTTCTTGCCGTTGAGCTTGAGGGCAATTTCGGCCTTGTAGAGGTGCGGGTTCGCCGGCGACCACGGGGCGAACGGATCGAGGGCGACCTCGATCGCGACGTCTTTCACCTGTCGGCCTTTCAATGAAATCTCGTGCGCGGCTTTGCCGGCCTTCTTTCCTCCGAGCGTCGAGACCGTCGCCTCTACCTCATAAGCTGCCGCAGTCTGCAGAGGCGACCTGAGCGAACGCAGCTTGACGTGCACCGCCGCGCTCTTCCGGTCGAAGTTGCCTTCGACGTAAGCGTTGTCGATGAACACATCGGGCGTGGCGTCAAGCTCGATGCTTCGGTATGGCCCGCCGAAACGTGTCACCCAACTGAAAAGTCCCTTCCCGCTGGTGACGTCGTTTCGGACCTTGGCGGCGACCACGACCTTGTCGCCGGGCGTCACAAGATCGGTGATGTTGTACTTGTACGTGCCGCTGTAGTTCTCCACGTGGCTGACGTAGGTGCCGTTGACCCACAGCCATCCCTGGGCGTTGATGCCGCCGATCTTGAGCCAGATCTGCCTGCCTGCCCAGTCTTCGGGGATCGCCACTTCCTTCTTGTACCAGGCCGTGCCCACGTAGCTGCCTTTCAGTTGCACGACCACTCGCTCGCCAGTCGACGGCGTGCTCTTGCCCGGCCCGCCGATGCCCTGCGCCTCCCAGCAGGCGGGTACCTCGATCGATACCTTCCCCGGCAGCTCCTTTCCGGGCAGATACCATTGCTCTTTGTCGCCCTTGTTGTCCGGGTCGGTGGCAAAATCCCATTTGCCGTCCATGCTGATCGTTTCGCGCAGCGAGGACGAAAGCGCGGGATTGACAACGGCCGGCGTCGCTTCGCGCTCACCGGCCGGGCACATCTGAACACAGAAACACAACAGTCCAACCAGAATCACGACACTGCAAGATCCCATGGAACCTCCTATCCCCGTTCTCACTTTTCTACGGCTTCCGCCGCGCCGCCTTCCTAGGCGGCCCTTGCGCTGGGGGAAACCTTTCTGAAGAAAGGTTTCCCCCAGACCCCTTTCCAAAGACTTTTCACAGCCGTCCCGGCGGCCGGGCCGGCTTGCTTTAACAGCCAAAAAGTTTCTGAAGGGGGGTGTGGGGGGAAACTCTTTTCAAAGAGTTTCCCTCCCACCATCGGTGCTTGAAAACGTTTCAAACAGCCGCTATGACGTCCTGCACGCACAACTCCTGAACCGTCGGAACATAAGAAAGACCACAATGTTTAATAGCACCCTTCTCACTCTCTTCCGGCTTCCGCCGCGCCGTCTTTCCGGCGAGATATCACTTCGTCCAAATACCATTCGTACTGCTCCTTTGCCTCGGGATGCTCCTCCGTTTCGATACACTTGCGAAGGTAGTCCGTGGCGGCCCCTTTATCTTTCATTGATTTCGCTACGGCACAGCGGGCCGCCACCCTAACGCTCGGGCTGGTGCCTTGTGCGAGCTCTTCGAGTGCCCTCTGGCTTTCTTCGTCGGACAGTTTGCCAATGGCACGCACCGCCGCCTCCAGCACGCCGGCAGCGTGGCCGGTCGTGTAGAGATCGTCCAGCCGCTGCGCCGCCGGACGCTTCTCGTCCGCATACTCCAGATCAGCCTTCTCCTGAGTTGCCTCGACGACGCTCACCAAGCTGGCAAGGGCACGTTTGTCGCCGATCTCCGCCAGAAGATCCGCCGCACCCTCCCCTATCGCGATCCCGTAAGCCTGTTGGGCTTCCGCCAGCCTTATCTTGCCCGGGGCGCCGCCCGTGTGGTAAGAAATGTCACTCACCGACGACTCGAGAAACTCGCAGAGGTGCGACACGACGTCGGCTTTCTTCGCAACGCCCATCTCGCCGAGGACCCGCATTGCCATCAGGGGGCAGCCGCCTTGAGCCGACCTCTCGCCCCTCATCACACTCATAAGGAAAGGGATCGCAGGCCCGCCGATCTCGATCAACTCCCGGGCCGAGCGGTTGTCCGCAAACGAACGGTCATATTCGGAAGGCGCAGCGCGGCCGAGAACGGCGACCAGCCCTTCAATTCTGCGCGCGAACTCAGGCGGAACCTCAGTCTGTTGATACTCCCCGAGCGGCTCCTGGCCCGAAGCCTGGCCAACCAGCGACACGGCACCCGCAAGAAACCCGACAATCGCGATGAACACAAACTTGGCGAAACCATTCATTCCTTTTACCCCCATTGTCACCGATCCGGGAGGCGACCTCTCAACAAGCGCGCCGCACTATTGTTGATGGACCACTTGCCCGAGCCGCCGCCGTGGAAATGCTCTCCGAAGCCTTATCCTTGGCCATAAGGATACAGCATACAGGCGGCATATGTCAAGCCTTTTCTTGACATGACATTCGCGCACCCATACGTCCTTGATGCGGAAAGCGGCGAGCTCAAGTGGAAGTTCGAAACAAAAGGCAAGATCCTCTCATCGCCGGCTGTTCTTGATGGGGTTGTTTGTTTTACCAGTACGGACGGTTGCCTGTACGCGTTGGAGTAGGGAGCGCGGAGCATTCACTCAAGGCTTGGCATCCTTCTCGCGAGAACGACAAATGGGCGCCTGTACCGAGTGGCGTGTAGGGGCGGCTCGGGAGCCGCCCTGTTGGGGCACACAAGCCGTGTGCCCCTACGGCCGCCTGAGAAGGCGGCGCGACGAACGAAGACGTTCGTATGTGTTTAGCGACCTTCGCAAAGGCGATCCAGACGGTTGTTCTGCCGTGCAGTTTCTGAGCCTCGCAGAGGCGTAACATTGTTAGCCCAAGGCGTGAGCCTTGGGGATCGTGATCCGCCACAGCAGCGCGCCCTGTAGGGGCGCAACCCGTGGGGCTTCGCATCGGTTATGTCTGTTGAGTTGCGCCCCTACAGGGCGCGCATGTTTTCTCTTACTCCGTGTCCCCAAGGCTCACGCCTTGGGCTAACAATGTTTCATCCCCTTTGGGGATTCCTGCGGCGTCCATAGAACGTCGGCTTCACACGCTAAACACTTACAGACGTTCGTCGAGGTGGACGGGATAGCGGTACCGTCACGGCAAGCCGGACGGTTCCGACGACGAGGACGACGAGGACAATGCGCGGCGGGACATGTAGGGGCGGCTCGCGAGCCGCCCTCTTGTACACATGCCCGGGATGAAGACGAGAGGAAAGATCGCGCACCAACCAAGAACCATATTTCGTTGACACACCCGTCCTTCTCTCTCTCTCTCTGGTTCCTGCTTGAAACGGCGCCATCGCCCGGTTATTATGTTCCCGGACTAACAGGTTTTACTTCACCGGTTCTTGGCCCAAGGAGATGGCAGCCTGATGAAGACTTCCACTGATTTTGACATCGCACCTTTCGCCCTCCCCAATTGCGAGCCGGGGGAGATTCGTTTTGAAGAACCGCGCGACATCCTAAGGGTTGCGGTTACGTTCAAAGGCAAGGCGCCGAGGCGCGTGGGCCTCTCGTATATGCGCAAGAACTGGCCGCAGTTCCGCGTCGAGCAATGGAATGACCTGGAGAATCCGTGCGGATTCGGCTGGATGCACATGGACGACTGGTTCAACACCCCGTGGAAGAAGGCGGATGTTTCCATCAAGCGCGAAACGAAGTCGCGCGTTGTCATCACCTTCCGCGGGACGGCTGGCGAGTTTCCCGAGAGGCGCGAGTACGATGTGATCTTTAGGCGCACGCTCGGTGTACGGGTGGACGTTGCGAATCACGAAGCGATCGAGTCGATCGCCGTGTTCACGCAATCGCCACCCGCTGCCACGCGCCTGCACGTGGAACTCGATGCAGGCCGCAGAACGCCCGGCAAGGCGATAGGCTTCGACGGCTACAACGCGCAGGTGCGGACCGTCGTGCCCGTAAAAGGCGTGGCCTCAAAAGACGGCGCACTGGCCCTGCGAAAGGCGGCACGCCGCTCCTTCGAGCTGGATGTGGCCCACATGTGCCCGGGCCATCGATACAGCGGCGACGAGGGCCACGTTCGATTCGTTCTGGATAACGATTCGTTCACCATCTCGCTGGCTGATCTCGAGCAGCAGGGGCCCGTGTGGTTTGCCGAGAAGGGATTCTTCATCAAACGCGCGGACGATCCCACTACGTTCGCCGACTACCGCGCCACCTGCGATGACAAGAAGGGCGTGAGCCGGATGGTGCAGGCGTTGGACGAGCAGACTTATGCCGGCGCCCACGACGGGCAGCCGCGTCCGCACCCCGCCGCATGGAGCGTTGGCTGCAAACACGCACGCCAGCGGTTCTGGATCGAGCCCAACGGCGACGTCCTCATGAGGAGGCACAATATGGAATCGATCCGGGGCAAAGATACGCCCCGTTTCGCCAATGAAACATCGGGCCGTTTCTTCTTTGGTCTCGAGAAGTGGGCCTCAGTCGGCCGCTGCACCGATCCGGCGCCGGTGCCGGCTTACAGCATCCGCTGCAGGCGTGACGGGATCGAGGTCGAGGAGAAATCGTTTGCCGTGCCCCTGGAGCGGTCCATCCTCAAAGGCGAGCCCGCCGGCGACGAGAGCGTAGTGTGCATGTTGCGCTTTCGATTTGCCAACAAAACCGACTCACCGTTGACGGCCGAGCTGCCGATCTCCTACTCGCGCGACTCGACCCACTCGGCAACGACCTATAATCCGTTCGCCGACGGAGTAACGGGCTACCAACGGCAGATCACACCCAAGAGCAAGCCCGAAGCGCTGCGCGTGAGAGCCGGGCGCGTTTACGGCACGTGGAAGCGCAAGCCCGCCCTGCGTTGCGTGATCGATACGAAGATGACCCTCCGCACAACCGGGGACGGGGCCGTGATCACAAAACGCCTGAAACCGGGCGAGGTGTGCGAGGCGATTCTCAAGGTTCCTTATATCGCCCTGGATACGCCCGCAGAACTGCGTGCGCTCGAGGGGCTCGATTTCAAACGCTGCCACGGGCAGATGGCCCGGTTCTGGCGCAGCGAGGCGCGCGAAGGCGCACAGGTGCACACGCCGGTACCGCAGCTCAACGACCTCCACGCGGCGCATCTCCAGCACGTGCAGATAGTAGACGCCGCGATGCCCAAAGAACCGTACCTCATCAACACGTCGGAAGGTGCGTCGCTTTACGGCAACTTCGCCAACGAATCATGCATGATCGTGCACGAACTCGACGAGCGCGGCATCTCTGGCGACGCGCGCAGGCGCCTCCAAACGTGGGTGCAATACCAGGGCACCGTGCCGCAGCCGGGCAACTTCACCGACTACGACGGCATGTATTACGGGGCCGGCGGGTTCGAGAACGGGGCATACAACCAGCATCACGGCTGGGTGCTCTGGTGCCTGTGCGAGCACTTCTTCTTCACGGCCGACAAAGCGTGGTTCCGCGGCGTGGCCGATTCCGTTATCGAGGGCGCCGACTGGGTCTTCCGCCAACGTCGCAACACGATGCAGCCGCTGCCGCACTCGCGCGGATGGGAACACGGCTTCCTGCCCGCCGGCAGCCTCGAAGACGTGACCGATTTCTTCTACTGGCTGTCGACGAATGCCCTGACGTGGCGCGGCACCGAAAACGCCGCTCGCGCCCTCGAAGAGATAGGCCACCCCGAGGCCCAGCGCGTACGGCGCGAAGCAGATGCCTACGCCCGTGACCTGCGGAAGGGATTCGAGACAATGCGCCGGCACACGCCGCTGGTAAGACTCCGCAGCGGACGCTGGGTGCCCAACTATCCCAGCCGCATATACTGCCGCGGCCGCGACCTGGGCTGGATCCGCGAAGTGCTCGAAGGATCCATCTATCTGCTGATTTCCGGCCTCTACAAGCACGACAGCAAGGAGGCACAGTGGATACTCGACGACTACCAGGACAACCGCTACGTCAAGCCGCCGAACGGATTTCCCATTGTCGAGTTCGACAAGGAATGGTTCCCGCGCGGCGGATTTTCGATACAGCCCAATCTCCTGGCCGGACTGCTGCCGCACCTCGACCGCGACGAGCCGAAGCTGTTCATCTGGATGTTCTTCAACGCCTGGTGCGCGTGCTACCGCGAAGAGACCAACGCGATGATCGAGCACCCCTGGCCGGCGCTTGGTTTCGCCAATACCGCGCACTTCAAGACCAGCGATCAGGCCAACGCCATGATGTGGCTGCGGTACATGTTCGTCTACACAATCGGCGACACCCTGCACCTGGGTCGTGCCGTCCCGCGCGGATGGTTCAACAGCAACGAGAAGATCGGCGCCGAGAAAGTGCAAACCATCTTCGGAACCGTTGGCATTTCGTACGAGTCTGAGCCCGGCTGCAAACGCATCGCCGCGACCGCATCGCTCAAACTCCGCCGCGATCCCGGCAGGATTCTCGTGCGGTTCCGGCATCCCGAACGCAAGCCCATCCGGTCGGTCAAGGTAAACGGCAAGAGGCACAAGGCGTTCGATCCGAAAACAGGCGACGTGGACCTCACCGGCCTTACCGGCCGGGTGAAGGTGGAAGTGCTTCACGGTGCCTGACACAGTGAATGCCTGACACAGTGAATGACTCGCCACGAAGAGATCGCACAGTCCTTTCAACAGAAGCTCACCACCGACGATCTCAAGCATATTAGTAACAGAATCTCATCACGCGACCGGCAACCCGCGCTGTCGCTGTGTTTCTAAGCTGGCGCACTGAGGATGGAACGCGCGCATTTGGTGCAGGACCCCGTCCCTTGTGAGCAGAAGACCTGATAAGGCTGCATGGTGTCCGGTTGTTTTTTCTGTGATCTATGGACTTCGTGACACAACGACCGAAAAGTATAGGCGGGCGTTAGCGTGGTGACGACCGAGTCGTCCGGGCACAAGATCGGGCTTATGTTGCTGACGGGCTCCGAATCCGGGTCCGCAGATTCTGGATGTCCGTGCTGAAAAGGAGGGACAGGAAAGGCTCTTTTGAGGTCGGATGGAGGAATGCGAGTATGAAACGGATCCTGATCGTGATGGCAGCATTGTCTGTGATGTTGCTTGTGGCGATAGCCCACCGCGACTTCTGGTATCCTGATGAGCCGGACATGGCAGAAATAACCCGGCAGATGATAAGCTCGGGCGACTGGCTGAGATTGCAGTTGTACCAAGAGCTCTTTGCAGACTACCCACCGCTGTTCTTTTGGCTGACGGCGGCAATCGGCTCGGCGGTTGGGTTGCATGAGATGGCCTTGCGTCTGCCTACCACGCTCTCAGCGTTGGCGCTGCTGGCGCTCACGGCCGTTTGGGCTCGCCGCCGATTCGGCGACCGAACCGCCTTCTGGAGCGTCGTTGTGCTCGGAACCACGTGCCAGTTTGTGTGGCAAGCCGTTAACATGCATGTAGATATGCTGTTCGCGCTCCTCATCGCGGCCTCCCTGTTCTCTTACGATACCGTGCGTACTGCGGGGTCAAGGCGGGCCCGTGTGCTGCTCCTGTGTGGGAGCGGTTTGCTTATGGGCCTGGCGGCGCTGACCAAAGGCCCGGCGGGCTTCGTGCTGCCTCTGGGGATTCTGGCGGCCGACCACTTGATCCACAAGGAGTACCGACCGCTCGGCCGGCTGGTCTACATCGGTGTCGGGGCGGTCTGTGTCTTCGGGGCATGGGCTTTCGTATATGCCAGAGCGGCCGGGCAATCCAATCTGCTGTATTTCATCTACGAGCAGAATATCACCCGCTTCCTGACGGGCCATTCGCATCTGCGGCCGTGGTACTACTACCTTGTCAACATATGGTGCGACCTTCTTCCGTGGTCCCTTTTTGCCATATTCGCGGTTCCGTTTGCATGGAAGGCGGCTCGCAAGGGTCATAGGTCCAGCGCATTCGTGCTCGCATGGTTCGCGGTGATCTTCGTGTTTTTCACAGTTTCGAAGTCCAAGAGGATAGTGTACCTCTTGCCGTTGTATCCTGCTGTCGCAGTCGTGATCGGAGGTCTGCTGTCCGATCTCATCATGCACGCATCAGAGCGCCGTGCAGCAGTCTGGCGTACAGCCCTTTGGCCCGTAGCGTGTGTGTTTGCTGCCGCTGCGGCGGGCTTGCTCGCCTTCCTGTCGAAGCTGCGAGAGCACTTCCCCGAATCTTACGGACTGAGCTATCCGGTCCTGGCACTTTCGGCTATAGGCCTCATCGGCGGCGTCTTCATGATCGTCTGGCTATGGCGGCGCCGACCGTTGAGGGCGCTTCGGTCACTACCGATACTTGCGGGTGCCTTTTGTGTTGTCGGGATGGGCTGGCTTTGTCCGGTACTCGATAATCCCCTTTCCGCGAAGGCCGACGCGCACTGGCTCGACGAGCAGATCGAGCAGGAAAAGAGCGAGGTCCTTGGGTGGTTCCGTCGAATGAAAAAGTTGCCCAGCGAATCAACATCTCTCTCATTCTACGGCAAGTTCAGGGTCGACGTACTCAACACCGAAAAGGAAATGGAGGCGTACGGTGTCCGCCAGCCTGGCGATGTCTTGCTGGTTGAGGATAAGGAAATGGACTCGCTGTTGGACTGCACACAATCGAAGGTAACTGTTGTGAGAGAAATACGCATCGGAAGCGACACATTCTTCGCGGTCCGATTGTCGCCTCATACCAAGTGAACGCGGGCGATTCGGTGCCTGACACTCTTGCACGATTACTTATGATGGCCGGCAGTTGCGGTACGTGGTATGTGTGTGGCGAGCCGCAACGCCATCCATACGGTTGTTGTGCCGTGCGGTTCATGGGCCTTGCAGAGGCGTAGCCTGCTCGAGCCGTGTGCCTAGAACAAGCTCATCAAAACGCTTCCCGACGGCACAACACGGCACTACCGCTGGGCCAATGACGTCAGCTACACCGACAGCAAGGATCACGAGTACACCTTCAACGTGACCATCTTCCGGCCGGTCCGCACCAGGCCCCGTCCGGCCGGCCGCCTGTTCCTCACGGCTTACAGCGAACCCTGAGCTTGACAACTCCCATATACTGTGGTATAATGATATAGAGACCTGAGGAGGTGGTATAAGTGAAGTATTTGCCGGCCGCGACTCTATGCACAGTATGCGTATTGGTGGCGGATTTCGCGTTGGCCACCGATGTCGTCACCACCGTGCCCTCTGTTACCGAGTGCCCGGTGGTGGTAACGGTATGCGTTCAGGTGGTCACCTCCTGCCCGCCTGTAGAGACCGCGTGCCCTCCAAGCCCAACGGCCTGCCCCTCAGGCCAAACGTCTTGCCCTGCGGTTCTAACCGCATGCCCTATGGTGCCGACAACGTGCCCACAATGGCCAACAGCCTGCCCGACCGTTGACACATCATGCCCGGCCGTCAGCACAGCCTGCCCCGTCGTAGCAACGCAGTGCCCCGCAGGCCAGCCCACTATGTGCCCGGTGGTGGCATCACAATGCCCGGAGGCGGCAACGCAGTGCCCCGCTGTGGAAACGGCCTGCCCCGCCGTTGACACGTCCTGCCCGCTTACGCCTACAAACTGCGTTGACCTGCCGACGGAATGCCCCGTCAGTACAGTTTGCCCGGACGGCAGCGGTACCTCAACGGTATGTCCTGTTATTGTGACCGTCTGCCCGCAAAAGCCCGACGAAGACGTAAACTGCGACGACTACATCAACATACTCGACCTTCTCCAGGTCCGAGACAAGCTCGGTACCACCGATGGAGGGCGGGAAGACGTGAACCGCGACACGGACGTGAATCTGCTCGACCTCATCCAGGTCCGCAATGCATTCTGAAGTTGCCCCGGGCCGTTGATGCAGAATCGAAGCCCCACCCGAAGCGTCCTGGAATTACATTCCATACCCACTCAGATCAATAACTCATCTTTCGCATCGGATGCGCCCTTGCCTGCCCGTTGGCAAGGCCCTTTCTGGATGTGATGGAACACCGTACGGCGAGGGTGAGGATGTATCTGCGCGCGGGAAAACTGCGCTAAATCACTTGATTTCCACCGAATGCAAAGATACAATAAAGTGCCTCCGAGAATTGGGGCAACTGTACCGGCCTGACTAGTCTCGGGGGCTCCCGTTTTATTTTTGTCCAAGCATAAGGAGACGTAGCGAAGATGACCACTGAGAGCCAACCGAGCAAGTCAATTGATTCTCTGATGACCGAGAACAGGACATTCCCGCCGTCCGCCGAAACGGTCGGCAGAGCTCATATCACAGCCGAGAAGTACGAGGAGATGTACAACAGGTCGATCAGCAATCCCGAGGGATTCTGGCTGGAAATGGCCGAAACACTGGACTGGTTCAAGAGGCCGTCGGTAGCTCGAAAGTACGACTGGAGCACACAAGCCAGAAAAATAGAGCACACATGGTTTGAGGACGGCGAGCTAAACGTATCTTACAACTGCCTCGACCGCCACCTCGGCACCCCCATAGCGAAGAAAGCCGCCTTGGTCTGGCAGGGCGAACCCGAAGACGACACCAGAACACTCACCTACGAAGAGCTTCACAAAGAGGTCTGCAAATTTGCCAACGTGCTCAAGAGCTACGGCGTAGAGAAAGGCGACCGGGTCTGCATGTACATGCCCATGATCCCCGAGCTCGCCATCGTGATGCTGGCGTGCGCCCGCATCGGCGCGATCCACTCGATTGTGTTCGGCGGCTTCAGCGCCGAAGCCCTGAGCGGCCGGATCAACGATTCATCGTGCAAGCTGCTGATCACCGCAAACGTCTCCTTGCGTGCCGGCAAGCATATCCTCCTCAAAGGCATAGCCGATGAAGCTCTCAAAAACACGCCCTCAATCGAAAAGGTGATCGTAGCGAAGCGTAACGATGAGCCCTGCAATATGGAAGACGACCGCGATGTGTGGTACCACGACGTAATGGCCGACGCCGCCACCGACTGCCCCGCCGAACACATGAACGCAGAAGACACGCTCTTCATTCTCTACACCTCCGGCTCCACCGGAAAGCCCAAGGGCGTAGTTCACACCACGGCCGGGTACCTGCTGCACACGGCGGTCACTCACAAGTACATCTTCGACATCCACGACGACGACATCTACTGGTGCACGGCCGACATCGGCTGGATCACCGGGCACAGCTATATCGTGTACGGCCCCCTCGCCAACGGCGCCACCAGCCTGATGTTCGAAGGCGTGCCCACTTATCCCGACGCCGGCCGCTTTTGGCAGATAGTCGACAAATACAAGGTCACCGTGTTTTACACCGCACCCACGGCGATCCGCGCCCTCATCCGTCTGGGCGAAGAGTGGCCCAAGAAACATGACCTCAGCTCGATAAGAGTGCTGGGGACCGTGGGCGAGCCGATCAACCCCGAGGCGTGGATGTGGTACTACAACGTCATCGGCGGAGGAAACACCCCCATCGTAGACACCTGGTGGCAGACCGAGACCGGCGGCGTGCTCATCACGCCCCTGCCCGGCGCCCACACGCTTAAGCCCGGCAGCGCGTCGCGGCCGTTCTTCGGCGTTGAACCGGTGATCCTCAAGGATGACGGCAAGCCCTGCGGGGTCAACGAAGGCGGCAAGCTCTGCATCAAAACACCGTGGCCCGGCATGATGAGAACCATGTGGGGAGACCACGAGCGATTCATCGATACCTACTTCACGATGTACGACGACATATACTTCGCCGGCGACGGCTGCCGAATCGACCCCGACGGCGACTACTGGCTGATGGGCCGAATCGACGACGTGGTCAATGTGTCGGGCCACCGCATCGGCACCGCCGAGGTCGAGAGCGCCCTCGTCAGTCACGACAAGGTATCGGAGGCCGCCGTGGCGCCCAGACCGCACGAGATCAAAGGCCAGTGCCTCTACGCGTACGTCACCCTCGTTGAGGGCATTGAGCCGTCCGATGACCTCAAGAAAGAGCTCGTAAAGCACATCCGCAAGGAGATCGGCCCGATCGCGACGCCTGATTTCATCCAGTTTGCATCGGCACTCCCGAAAACACGTTCGGGCAAGATCATGCGCCGGATCCTTCGCAAGATCGCCGAGGGCGAAGTCGACAAACTGGGCGACACCTCGACCCTGGCCGACGCCAGTGTGGTCGAAACCCTGGTCAAGGGTCGCCAGACTTAAGCCGCAGCATCAATCATACAGCAAGCCGGGCGGGAATCACCAGCCTCGCCCGGCTTGTTCAAGTTTTGATCCGAACCCAACGGACGTTGTCCGCAGAAAGGAAAGGCCATGTCGGAAGAGAACGTGAGAAACCGCTGGTTTGTTGTTGTCGGAGCGCTGCTCGTGCAGCTTTGCCTGGGCGCCATCTATGCGTGGGGTACGTTCGCCACGAGACTCCAAAATCCCGACGGTCCGTACAAGTTCACTGAAACACAAACGTCGATAATCTTCTCCGTCACGCTGGTCGTTTTCGCGATGGTGATGATATTGGCCGGCAGGCTCCAAGACAAGTACGGCCCGCGAAAGATCTCACTCATCGGCACGGTGATTTTGAGCGTAGGGTATATCCTCGCGGGCACGGTGGGAGGAGCATCTTTCGTGGCCTTGCTGATATTCATAGGCATCATGGGCGGAGCGGGCATCGGCCTGGCTTACGTTTGCCCGATCGCGGCCTGCGTGAAGTGGTTCCCCGACCTCAAAGGGCTTGTTACCGGTCTGGCCGTGGCCGGCTTCGGGGCGGGGGCGTCTTTCTTCATAAAATTCGCCGGTGCATGGCTGCACCTTCTGGATAAGTACGGGGTAATGGGAACCCTGCTCATCTACGGCGTAGCAATCGCTGTTGTCGCGACGATTGGCGGCGCCTTGCTGTCCAACCCGCCTGAAGGCTGGAAACCAAAGAACTGGGATCCGGCGAAACTCGGCAAACGAGCCGCGAAGTCGATGGTCCCCGACCTGACCCAGTCTCAAATCATCAGGACCCCACAGTTCTGGATGATCTGGGTTTCTATGGCCCTCACGGCGGGCTGCGGGCTGATAGTAATCAAGTGCCTGAAGACCTTTGGAGAGAAGGGCCTCGCTGCAGCGGGGTCTGAACCGGCGGCAGCGGCGGCAGCGGCAGGATCGGCCCTCGCGCTCATGTCGATCTTCAACGGGGCCGGCAGAATAGCCTGGGGAGCCATCTCGCAGAAGCTCGGCGCCAAGGGTTCGATAATGCTGATGGCCGTGCTTCAGGCGCTGATGATGTTCGCGCTCTTCAAGATGGGGTCCACCCGAGGGGCCCTTGCATTTGCAGCGTGCTGGATAGGCTTCAACTACGGCGGCAGCTTTGCTCTGTTCCCGCTGATCACCGTCGAGAGTTTCGGCGCCAAGAACGTCGGCGCCAACTACGGGGCCGTGTTCACATCTTACGGCGTGGGCAGCGTTGCCGGGCCGGTGTTGGCAGGTATGGTAAGAGACAACATGGGAACCTTCACCCCGGCATTTGTGGGGGCTGGTATTGCGTGCGTGGTCGCGGCGCTGATCACCACCGTGCTCAGACCGCCCAAGGAAGAGGAAGTCTCTTTGGCGAAGGCAGCATAACTTCAAACGGGCTGAAGTGCACCTCTATCTTGCACTTTCAGCGTGTTCCTGATATCATGCGGGAGGAGCTCCCAACAGAGAGCTCCTCCCGTGGTCTATGATATCCCGCTTGGCTGAGCCGGCCCGGGCTCAATCCCTCAATGCGCGAGGCAGCTATGGATTACAGAATAATTCTGGCGACGTTCGGTGTAGTTTTCGTAATGGAACTCGGCGATAAGACGCAGATCGCAACATTTGTTCTGGCGGGCAAGCATGGCGCCCCGTGGTCTGTGTTCATAGGATCGGCGTCGGCATTGGTGATCGCTACGCTCATAGCGGCGCTTTGCGGCCACATGGTGCACAAGTACATCAATCCATCGTGGATGAACCGGATAACAGGCCTCGTGTTCGTCGGGATAGGGATCTTTATGGTCGTCTCAACGTTCATCACCCGGGAGGCCGGCAAGTAAACCGTCCGGGCCGAGCGCGTCCATATCCCGGCAGGTCACGTCCTCCCCATGATCGCATCCATCGCCGCCGACGTGTTCTTGATCAGCACCTCAGGATGATACTTATACGGAAAGACCTCGGCCGTCAGCGGGCCGTCGTAGCCGATCTCGCGGAGGGCGTTCATCACCTCGGGCCAGTTCACGTCGCCGCTCAGCAGATCCACGAACCCGCCCAGATTGCCCACCGACACCTTGAAATCCTTCACATGAATCCTTCGGATGCGGTCGCCGAGTATCCGGATCCAATGCTCCGGCCGCCCCGTGTTGAGCACGTTACCGACGTCGAAATACACGCCGACATAGTCGCTGCCCGTGCGATCCACAAACTCCGCCATCTCCATCGGGCTGAGCAGAAAGCCGTTCCACACGTTCTCGATGGCGATGTGCACCTTCAGTTCTTCCGCAAGCGGCGCCAGGTCCTTCATTGCCGCCAACGAGCGCTCGTACGCCAGATCATATTGTACCGCCTCCGACGCCAGACCCGACGCCACGACCCCCGGCACGACAAGCAGGGCGTCGGTCCGGGCCCACGCGGCGACCTCCAGCCCCTTTCGTACGATACCTATGGCCCTCTCGCGGACCGATGCGTCGGCGCTGGTGAGGGAGTATTTCCACAGCAGACCCGATGCCACACTCGCGATGTCGATGCCCGTCTCTCGCGCCTGATCCGCGATCGCCCGGACCGCCGCTTCCGTGCTGTCGAGGCTCAGCTCGCCGCTCTCGCCGCAGCACAGCTCCACCGCCTCGAAACCCGCGGCCTTGGCCTCGTGGAGGAATTCACTTATGCTCTTCGATCCGTCTCCGCCACCCGGACACGCCCAATAGTTTATGCTCTTTTTCATCTCGTGATCCTTTTGTAGCTCTTCCGGATGTACTGCGGGCTCCGTATCTCTGATGGACTCTTCGTCCCCCCCGAGATACGGGGCAATGGCGTGAAATTAAGGCGCCCGCGCCATTGTGGGGGTCGGCTGCCCGCCGCACTTGCCCGCCGAAGCAGCAGCGAAGGCGGGTGGCGGATAGGCCCCATCGCGGGGGTACGGCCCGCAGAGCGTAGTATCTGTTTAGCGTGGCGCCCTAAGACATCCAGACTGCAGGAAGGCGTCGATGGTAGACGAAGGGCGGCCGCCGGCAGGATGCGTACGGTAGGGGCGGCGCTTCGCAGCTCGGCTGCCCTCAGGCAGCCGAGACCGAATTGCCCGCCCTCTGTATGAACGACGATGCGAAGCAATAACATATTCAATCACATACCCAATGACGGCCGCTGGACCTCAACGCAAACATGAATCCGAATCCACCCGAGGGCGGGCAATTCGGTCACATCGCGGCGTCCTGTCGGGCCGCCACGATGTGCTGCGAAGCCCGCCCCTACCCCTTCCAGGCACGCCAGCACGCCTACCGCCGCCCTCTGCGTCTGGGGGCAACCAACGTTATTACGGGGATGACGCTAAACACATACCGAGCGTAAGCTCGGCGAACCTGTCCGAAGGACAGGCCCTATCTGTCTGCAGGACAGACATTGCTTGCCCTCTGAATGCCTTAATCTCACGCCATTCGAGATACGGGGCGTTGGTCTCTTTACACGCGGCCATTCACGCCACAATAACGCCGCCGATTCGAAGCGTCCTCGCAAGTGCTTGGCACGCAAGGACTTGCAAAAAGCCTAAGTGTCAGGCACTTAGCTTTGGCACTTTGATCGTGCAACTTACCGGGGCCACGCAGGGCTGATCAGCGGCCGTAGCCCATAGATCAGTCGAGATGGCTTCTTACTGCGACCACGTACCGCGAAGCCTTTGACCCACACCAGAACCGGGAGTCCGCCTTTCGTTCTTGCGGCTATTTGTAAGCGCACAGCTTGGGAGCCCCTTGCAGGCCAAACCGCACGAGGCTGTATCGGTCGCGCCAGGGCTTTGCTTCGTCGCGGGAATCGGCCCATATTCTTTGCATCGAGAAGCTCTCCGGAACCACGACGTGGAGATCGCCCGCAGCGCGGTGGTGCGGGCCGAGAAGATTCCGGCAGCTTCCGGTCAGCTCGATTTCGATGTGATTCTTTCCGGGCACCAGCAGCCTCGTCACGTCGAGGCTGAACGGCTGCCATATCAGTTTGCCGGCATGCTCGCCGTTAACGGTCACACTCGCCACGATCGCGTCGGGGCGGTTCATCTCGAGATAGATTCTCCTGCCTCGCGCATTGAAACCCCTGGGTAGCTCGAACGTCTGCGACAGTCCCACCGATCCCGCGAAGAACGGCAACCCCTGCCGTGTGAGGTCGCCCGTCTTGGTCACGGCAACATCATCGAAAAGTGCAAACGGCCCCGGAGCCTCGACCGACCTGCGCGGTGCATCGGTTATCTCCGCCAGGCACTTGACGCCAAAGTCGCCTACGATGTAGATGCTTTCGAACTCCACGCCACGGCGCAGCCATCGCGCTTCATCGCCTTGGGCCGTTTCCATCAGCTTCTGCCTCACGGATCGTGGCAGGAAATTGCGCCGCAGCAAGACAACGTTTTCTCCCGGGACAACATGATTGTCGATGGTTGTTTTTGTGAATGCAATATCGCGCCACCACTTTCGCGTCGGTCGCGGGCCGGGCCGGCCGTTTATCGTGATTGCGTATTCCCACGGCTCTTCCATCACGAGATTAATGTCTTGCGACTCCTCGGGATCCAGCCGCGAGTCGAATGTGAACTCGAGTTCGACGCTCACCTCTCTCTCGAGTTCGTTCAGTTGCTGTTGCACCTCTATCACGGGCATCCTGCCGGACCAGTCGCCGCCGTCTGCCCGGTACCGGCAGTAGTCGAGCGTGAGTGCGTTAAGCTCCTTGCGATGCGTTTTCCATCGGTTCGACAGCTTTTTCGTGGCTTTCAGGCGAAGCTCGCGCGGGGCACCGCCGAGCGGCCGCGCATCGGGCCGCACAAGCAGAAGGTGCGAGCCCTTCGAGAAGAAGTGCATCGGGAACCTGACGCCGTCCTTGTCGGCCTTGCACCGCACTGCGTTCACCTCGCCGGTGTTGCAGTCGAATTCCTCGACCCTTCCCTTGATGGGGATGTGGATGTCCGCTTCGAACGCTTTTTCCGGGTTGATGTTCGCAAGGAAGAACAACTCGCCCTCGCGATGATGCCTTTGCTGGATCCAAACGTCGCGGAGGTCCTTGCCCTTGGTATCAGTGACTGAGATCGCGGGAGGCAGCAGTTGGTCGAGCGCCTTCGCCAACGACGCACGCCGTCCGGAATTCTTCTTTGCTTTCTTCAGCACTTGTGCGGGGCGATCGGAAAGTGCGCCGTCCATTCTCTCGGGCGGCGGACCGATTGCCAGCACAGTGCCGCCGCGTGCCATGAACTTCTCGAGCAGGTCCACGGTCGCCGAACGCAGCGTTATGCAGCGCGGCACAATGACCGCCTTGTAGCCGCACTTGCCCACGCGAAACTCGTTGCCGGAGATTCTGCCGTGCCGGCTGATGATCGTTTCATCGCCAAAATCAAAGTGGCGGTGCATTCCCAATAGACCATCGGTAAGATCAACAAGTTCGGCGTTGAGGGCGGTCAGCTCGTCCGAACCGTCCACAAGGTACTCGGCCCAGGCGCTTTCGATGGTGTGCAGCACGAGGATATCGCCGACGTGCCTGCCCTTGGTGAGCATGCTCAACAGCCTGGCGAAGTAGTCGTTGAACAGTTTGTAGTCGTCCCACCACGGTTGCTGGTAATAGAGCGACGGCGGATAATCGCGCTTGCAGCAGCCTTTTGCCGAGTACAGCTCGAGGTGCTGGCACGGCAGATCAACGCCCTGCACGTACTGCCACTCGCCTATCCACTTGAGTTCCTCGAAGCTGACGTTCCAGCCGCTGCATCCGTACATCTCGGAGAGTACCCGCCTGCCGCCGAACTGATGCGCCACGCTGCTGACTTGCTTGCACAAGAGCGGGTCGGTGATTTGGCGCATCAGGTGGTCGATGCCCGGCATGTGTTGGAATTCGTAATGTGGCATCGCGGCGCCGATGAAGTCTATCTGGCTTTTGAGGCTGTCCTCGCAGAGGTAATGCCCCGTGAATATGAGGCCGTATCTGTCGCACCACTCGTAAATCTGCTTGCTGAACGACGTCACGTACAGGTCGGTTACGGTCGACCAGTAGCCGTAGCGGGCCCGGCGGTAGTCGCCCGCGTTGAAGAACAACGACGGCAGCACGTCGAGGATATCGTATCCATTTTTCTCTGCAAAACGCTGGGCCAGTTTTTCTGTCCAGGGCATCTGCCGGTAATTGGGCTCGTCGGTGAAAATGCCCGGGATGGTCTTGCCGAATTCGCTCTTGAGCATCTTGCGGTATGGTTCGTATTGGACGTCGATGAAGGCCTTCACGACCTTCTCGCTCAGCAGGTCGGCATAGCCTGTGTGAGCGTAGAAAAAATGCAGGATCACGCCATCCGCCTGTGGCGCATCTTCGGGCTTGATACGCTTGACGTCGGTGTAGCCGTCGCCCTTCTTTTTCGCTGAGAAGGCGGCCAGTGTGGTTCGCCCTGGCCGGAAGGCGGCCGGGGCGACAGCCTCCATGCGAAGCTGCTTGGCCTGGTATTCCTCGCCCATGGCGGTGACAACGCCGCCCGCCACGCCGCTGGGCCAGCAGTCTTCGTCGTAAAGCCACGCCTTGATTCCGGCCTTCTTGCTTTCGTCCACGGTCTCGCAAATGCACTTCATCCAATGCTTGCCCATGTATTCGGTGATGAGGCCGATACGAGCGTGCATGAAGTGCCCGCCCAGGCCGACGCGCTCCATTTCGCGGACCTGGTGCCGCAGTTCTTTCGGATCGAGGTCGTCATTCCACGACCAGAACGGTGCCCCGCGAAATGGTATGCCCTTCTTGCCCGCTTGCCGGAAACGGTCTGCCAATGCCATATTCGTATCTCCCGGAATGTACGATGGAATCAGTAATGCAGCAGGCAATATAGCGGAACAAAGCGAGGAAATCAAGAGGAAATGGCGCGGCCCGAAAATGGCTATGAGAGACGGGAGACCGGTGTGTGCGGGCGCGATGGAATGTGCGGCTATTGATCGGCCGGCGCCAGAACACCAGGGGCGAACACTAGGGACAGCTCAGATTTCCCCTGCCCCGGGCGCGCCGTACGGGCTGCCATTGAGGAGTGAAGAATAGGTCAGCTCGGCCGCGCGTTGTTCGGCCTCTTTCTTGCTTCGGCCCCACGCGGTCTCGAACCGCTCGCTGCCGATCAGAGCAACAACGTGGAAAGACTTGTCGTGATCCGGCCCCGAATTGCCTATCACTTCGTAGGTTGGTGTGCTGGCAAACTCTCGCTGGGCAAACTGCTGCAGCAGCGATTTGAAGTTGAGGCGATTCTGATTCTCCACGGCTGCGGAGATGTCTGGCGATAGCGCGTTGAGAGTAAACTCTCTGGCGGGTTCGATGCCGCCGTCCATGAGAATGGCCCCGATAATGGCTTCCATTATGTTTGCCATCACCGAGACCGGCAGCGCTTCGGAAAAGAGCATTCCCTTGCCCACCGAGATGAAGCTCCCCAGGCCCATGGCTTCGCTCCGCTTGGCGAGCGTGACCCTGCTCACCACTACGGATTTTATTCTCGTGAGTTCGCCCTCGCCCCGGCCCTTGAATCTGGTGAAGAGATATTCGGCAATGACCATGCCCAGCACGGCGTCGCCCAGGAATTCCAGCCGCTCATTGCTGGGGCGCTCGTCGCCCTTGATGGAAGAATGCGTGAGGGCCTTTCTCAGCCAGAAGTAATCTTTGAACTTGTAACCTATGCGTTCCTCGCAGCTCTCCAAAGTCATCTTGTCCATTACGGTCCCTCTCAGGCTCTGTTGCAGATAGATCTCTCAGGATGTCGAAACCCGGCCTGCCGCCTGTGCCATGCCGAATCCCAAGGCGGCAAGGGCGCCGAAGATAAAGCCTCCGATATGCGCCCAGTAAGCTACGCCGGTGGCCTGCGCCACCATCGCTGAACTTCCCAGGTAAAGCTGCCCTATGAACCAGAGCCCGATGGCGTACATCGACGGAACGGTGAAGGTCCCCATAAAGAATAAGAAGAAGTACCAGAACCGTATCCGCCGCCGCGGAAACCAGATCACATACGCGCCCAGCGCGCCGGCAATCGCCCCCGACGCTCCCACACAGGGCGCATACGCCGACGGGCCGACAGCCATCAACACGTGCCCGACGTTGGCAACTATACCCGACAAAAGATAAAAGAACAGGTAGAGAACGTGTCCGAGTTTATCTTCTACGTTATCACCTGCGATCCACAAGAAGAGCATGTTGCCCAGAAGGTGAACTACTCCTCCGTGGAGGAAGGTAGCCGTCACCAGTTTCCAGCTCTCGCCGAAAACGTTGCTTGTGAACCGCGAGGGGATCAGGCCGTATTCCGAGACAATCCGCCCGTACTCCCCGCTGTGAAAAAAGATGAAGTAGAAGAAAATGATGAGGTTGGCGGCCAACAGCAGGTAGTTTACGATGGGGATGCCTTTTCTCGGATTAACATCCCCAACAGGTACGATTAAGAGCATTCGCGGAACCTGCCGTGGGCGGCCAGCGTCGTTCTCCTCAACTATTACTATATTAGCACTCTTGGGGAAAAGATTCAAGCATTATCGTGATTTTCGGGTCGATGGGGGTGTGATTAGAGATCTTGGTTCAAGCCCCGGTCTCGTCGCTTGGGGAAGCTCTTTTCGTATGTGTTCAGCGTAGGCAGCAGAGGCGTTTATCGCGCTATATTAACTGCGCGTAGCGCCTCAAATCGTCCTCGTCGTCGTCGAATTGTTCTGTCGCCCCCTGCGGGGCGCTGCGGCGTGGGCAATCGTTCTCCACGGGCTGAGACCCTCGTCATTACCCATATTTTTTGTTGCGGCATCGTCGACTCCTACGCCCTAAAAGGGCAAGGTATGAAAGCCCAGGGCAAGGTGAATCCTGCAAGGATTCGCCGTCGCCCTGGGTTGCGTGGCATTCAACATTCACAAGCCCTGAAAGGGCGAGGTAAAAAATGATGCCAACACGGGGCGCCTGCACCTGCAACGCCTACTCCGCCCTTTCAGGGCTTAATGGGGTTTTGGGCCGCTTACCCAGGGCGTCGGCGAAAGCCGCTTGTCGCGGCTTTCACCTTGCCCTGGGCTTTCATCCTTCGCCCCTTTGGGGCTTAAGAGCGCACGGGCCTCTTGGCACATTTCCTTGCACAAGAACACGATCGCCAAACACTTCTGCCCAAAAGATGTGGGTAATGACAAGGGCTAACGCCCGTGGCTACAGACTATCGCCCTCCTGTCCGCCGGAGGCTTCCGGCGGCGGGTCGGGCTCAAGGGCGGCTCGCGACCTGTCCGCCGCAAGGCTTCCGCCTTTGCGGGGGCCGAAGCTTCGGCGGAGGCCTCTGCAGGCGGGGCCGCCCCTACATGATGAAGAGGCAAGCCCGAAACAGATTCCGTGTGTGCACGCTAAACACATACGAAACGCTGGGCTATATTCAGTCAGTCTCTACGGGACGAAGAAGAAGACCCCGCGGCCCACGGCCGATGAAGAACCCCAGAGCCTGTGACCCCGGACTTCGGACTGATGACTGAAGACTGATGACTGATGACTGAAGACCGAAGACTGAAGACTGCTTTGGACCTTGGACCCGCAAAGCAGATCGCTTTAGCTTCCTGCGGGCCACAACACAACCTGCGCGGGATCCACCCGCGGGAAGATCTTGTCGCCGGGGCGCAGATTTGCTGTCGGAGGTGTTACGACGTGAACGTCGCACCCGGCCCAACTGACAAGAAGAATCTTCGTGGGGCCCATGTCTTCCACCACGCGGACCTCGCCCGCATGCTTTCCTCCCGTCGGCTCGATGTCTTCCGGTCGGACGCCGAGGATCATCGCCTTGTCCTGGCCATCCTTTGCCGGTGCCACGGGCATGCCGCTCTCCGACATCCAGAATCCGTTTGACCTCGTCACGTTGAACAAGTTGATGGCAGGCTGCCCGAGTTGCCTCGCCACCACGGGCGACGCAGGCCGGCGATAGATTTCTTCCGGCGCCCCAACTTGCAGGACCCGCCCTTCGGAAAGCACCACGATTCTGTCGGCCATCGACAGGGCTTCGACCTGGTCGTGGGTGACGTAGACCATGGGCGTTTTCAGCTCTCGCTGCAGGCACACCAGCTCCACTCGCAGGGCCTCGCGAAGCTTCGCGTCGAGATTGGTGAGGGGCTCGTCCATCAAGAAAATCCGCGGCCGCCGCACTATCGCCCTGCCTATGGCAAGCCGCTGCATTTCCCCGCCCGACAGTTGCTGCGACTTTCTGTTGAGGAGCCCGCCGATCTTGAGGATGCCCGCCGCCCAGGCCACGCGCTCATCGATCTGAGCCTGCGTGAAGCGCCTGCCCGGCGCCCGCAGCGGAAACTCCAGGTTCCGCCGCACGCTCCAGTTTGGATACAGCGAGAAGTCCTGAAACACCAGCGCCACGTCGCGGTCCGCGGGCGAGTGGCGTGTGACGTCTTCCCCGCCCATTCGTATCGTGCCCTCCTGGGGCGCCTCCAGGCCGGCTACGGTGCGCAGCAGCGTGGTCTTGCCCGCGCCCGTTGGGCCCAGCACAACTAGCAACTCGCCCGGCTTCACATCGAGCGAGACCGACCTCAGGGCCTCGACCCGGTCGAATCGCTTCGTTATGTTCTCAAGAATCAGGAATGGTTCTTCCATCACAATCGCTGTCCCGTCCGGGTATCGAAGAATCGCATATGCGCGGCATCGAAATTCAGGCGTATCGATTCGCCTACTTCCCGCCTGTCGCCGGCCGCCGCCCGCATCACGATATTGCTGCCAAAGCCTGCATCAACGTGAATGCTGCGGAAGTTGCCCTGGTATTCGTCCATCACCACCGCCCCCGCGACCGGGCCATCGGAGGCCGGGCAAACGTATTCCGGCCGGATGCCGAGGGTCACCGGCCCGGCGCCGACCTCCCGGTCAACCGGCAGGCGAACATCGCTGCCGTCCGGGCTGAAAAAGCGTTTTCCGTTTTCCGTGCGCACGCGGCCGGCAACGAAATTCATCCCGGGGCTGCCGACGAAGTTGGCCACGAACAAGCTCTCGGGGTCGTCGTATACCTGCGTGGGAGGGCCGGCCTGGCAAATGCGGCCCTCATTCATCACCACAATGCGATCTGCGAGGCTCATGGCCTCCTCCTGATCGTGCGTGACGTAGATCGTGGTGACGTTCATCGCCTGCTGCTGGTCGCGGATGAACTCGCGCATCACCAGCCGCTGATCGGCGTCGAGCGTGCCGAGCGGCTCGTCCATCAAGTACACGCTCGGCCTGCGCACAACGGCCCGTGCCAGCGAGACCCGCTGCTGGTCGCCGCCGCTGAGCTGGCGAGGGTAGCGGGTAAGAAGCGGCTCCAAGCCCATCCGCCGTGCGACGGCTCCGATGCGTTGGGCGCGTTCGCGGCGGGGCATGCCTACGGACTCGAGCGGAAAGGCGATGTTCTGCCGCACCGTCAGATGCGGATACAGCGCGTAAAACTGAAACACGAACCCCACATCGCGGCGAGCCGGCCGCAGGCTCGTCACGTCGCGACCGGCCAGTACAACCCGCCCTTCCGAGGGCGCTTCGAGGCCGGCGATCATCCTGAGCGTTGTGGTCTTGCCGCATCCCGAAGGCCCGAGCAGCACGATCAGTTCACCGTTTTCCACCGACAGATCGAGCCCCTTTACGGCCTCGGTCCCGTCGGGAAATGTCTTCTTGATCTGCCGAAGTTCGAGAAAACTCACTGCGCCTCCGGCTTGCCGATATGAGCGGTTACGATGTGCCCGACTGTGAAAACAATCGTGGCGAAAAACCCTATGCGAAAACCCGGCGCCCACCACGGCTGCAGGATCATCCCGATCCCGAGGCCTATTCCCACGAGGGCGATGCGGTTTAGAGTCGCTATCATGCGTGGCTCACTGCTTGATCGTCCCGAACGTAACGCCGCGCAGAAGGTGCTTGCGGACCAGCACGGTGAAGACCGCGATCGGTATCACGAACAACAGAGCGCCCGCCGCCACCTGCGGCCACGGCACGCCCGAGATATTACCCTGCAGCCCGGCAAAATAAACGGGCACCGTCACCGCCTTCGAATGGTTGAGTGCCATCGCAAATCCGTATTCATTCAATGCCGAGATCAGGCAGAATACCGCTGTTACGGCCATGCCCGTTGCCGCGTGCGGCACGATGATCTTCCAGAACGCGTGCAGGCGCGAGTAGCCGTCGACCAGCGCCGCCTCCTCGTAGGCGCGGGGAATTTCATCGATGAAGCCCTTCATCAGCCACACCGACAGCGAGAGATTGAAGGAGGTATAGAGGAGGATCAGGCCGATGTGGGTGTTTTGCAGATTGAACTCGCGATACATCATCAGCACCGGCACCACCACCGCCAGCGGCGGGAGGAACCGCGTTGAGAGTATGAAAAACAGCCAGTCTTTCGCGCCAGCTATCCGGAAGCGGCTGAAGCCGTAGGCGCACGCCGTGCCGAGCGCCACGGCGGCAAGCGTGCTCAGCAGGCCGATGCCGAGGCTGTTGCCAAGATAGCGGAAGAAACTGTGATCCGCCCCCACGTGCGTCTCGGTCAAGCGGCGATAGCTATCGATGGTCGCCGCGAAGAACACGCTGTCGTCTCCCGGTTCGAGCCCCTCGGGACGTGAGACCACGGGAACGAATTTCGCCGTCGAGCTGATCGTATCTTCCTTCAGCTTGAAAGACGTGATCACCAGCCACGCCAGGGGCATTGCGGCCACACACAGGTAGGGCGCTATCACAAACCAGCGGAGAAGTTTCATGAGTGCGTTCGCCTCCCGTTTAACGTCGCCAGCAGAGGCGTTCATCGCGCCAAGCTAACGGCGCGGCGCGCCTCGGATCGTCCTCGTCGTCGTCCCGCCTTTCCGAGACGGTGGCGTTATCGCGTACACCTCGACGAACGTCTCCCCGCCTTGTCAGGCGGCCGTTCTGCCGCCCCCTGCGGGGGCTCTGCGGCTGGGGAGCAATCGTTTTCCACGGGCTGACGCCCGTGGCTACAGACTATCGCCCTTCGGGCTCAAGGGCGGCTCGCGAGCCGCCCCTACATGATGAAGAGGCAAGCCCGAAACAGATTCCGTGTGTGCACGCTAAACACGTACGAAGCCCGTGGCTACATAACTCTCGCCCTGTGGCTAC
>Ga0114922_10000158_pt1 | contig 62070 bp, 43 predicted proteins | sample AartaG_FD_100975 | JGI IMG/M metagenome (GOLD analysis project Ga0114922, IMG submission 100975) | Deep subsurface microbial communities from Aarhus Bay to uncover new lineages of life (NeLLi) - Aarhus_00045 metaG | ecosystem: Environmental > Aquatic > Marine > Oceanic > Sediment | place...
GAGCTGTCCATCCTCGTCCTCGCCGATGGGCGGGACCACCAGCACGCAGCCCTCCGCCGCCATGGCAAGCATGTGGTCGGCATCCACGCTCACGACGTCCCCCACGAACCCGATGTCGAGCTGTTCCGGCTCTCCCGCCTGGCCCGGGATGGTCAGGATCTTCTTGACGGCCTTCAGGGCGCTCTGACCGTCCGAAAACGTCGATTGCGCCCGGCGGCCGTGCGCCTCGATTCGCCGGCGGAGTTCCTCGTTGACTTCGCCGGTCAGCACGCGGACGGCAACCTGCAGCGTGGCCGCGTCGGTGACCCGATGACCGCTCACAAAGCGCGGGGAGAGGCGGGCCTGCTCCATCGCGGCCGATATCTGGGGACCTCCGCCATGTACGATGACGGGGCGGATGCCGACCGTGGACAGGAAGACTACGTCTTGCAGCACGTCGTCCAGGACGGCCGCGTTCTCCATGGCGTTGCCGCCGAACTTGATCACCACCGGACGCCCCGTGAACTGCTGGATGTAAGGGAGCGCCTCGATGAGCGTGTCAGCTTTCTTGATCGCCTCTTCCATCTGGTCTGGGCCTCCGGAGTGTTCTTGGGGCATTCTACCAGGCCCGCGCGCGGCTGTCAGCCCGGGGTGAGCCTTTTTCGTTTCCCCGTCGGGTCGATGCACTGGCGGGCGCCGGTTTTCCGTTGACACCGCAGAGCGACGCCCTATAATCTCAGGCTACCACAGGGTCGTCTGCGATGTGAAAGAGCCGGAACGGCACGGGGTCGGGCAATGAAGCGGCACATGTGGTTATTGCTCTTGCTGTGGGCGGCTGCGCCTGTTCTGGCAGCCGATGCGGGCGCCTCCGCAGGCGCACTCGACCGGGACCTCCGGGCGGTGGATCCCTCCGAGCACATACGGATCCTGTCCAGCTATCCGAGCCGCTATACGGGATATCCGGGCTGCGTTGAGTCCGGCACGTACATCGCAAACCACTTCAGGAAGTTGGGGCTGGCTAACGTCACCGAGTCGCCTTTCCAGGTCGTGGTGCCGATCGTGCCCGACGACGAGCGTTGGGGCAAGAAGATACCGGCAGGCCAGCGGGGGCCGCGTCCCGACCACGGGGCCACGTTGACGATCGGCGAGCGCCGAATCCCCCTTTACTGCGTTTTGCCGAACTACGTCCGCACGCCGATGACGAACGAGGACGGCCTGACCGGCCCGCTGGTCTGGGCGGGCGAGGGCTATCTGGGCGATTTGGACGGCAAGAAGGTCGAGGACAGCATCGTCCTGATGGACTTCAACTCCGCGGCCCGCTGGCTCAACGCCGCGTCGCTTGGTGCCAGGGCGATCATCTTCCTGGAGACTGAACACCCGTTCCGCTCGGACGCAGAGCAGAAATACAGCGCGATGCCGGTTCCGGTGCCCAGATACTACCTGCGGCGTGAAGACGTGCCGGCCCTGGCCGCCGCCGTGACGGGCCGGCAGGAAGGGGACTTCACGGTCCAGACGGGCCTGGAGGCCCTGTCGGGCGTGGGCCTTGCAGACCGTCCGCCCGTCGAGGTGAACGTCAATGCGCTGATGCGCTGGGAGGAGATGCACGCCGTGCGCGTCAGCGCGGAGATTCCCGGCACGGATCCCCAACTCGGGGATCAGGCGCTGGTCGTGTTCGCCTACTACGACAGCGTCTCGGTCGTGCCTGCCCTTAGCCCCGGCGCGGAGAGCGCCTGTGGCGTTGCCACGCTGCTGGAGATCGCCGAGTTCCTCGTCAAGCATCCGCCGCGGCGCAAGGTGAAGTTCATAGCGGCGCCGGGCCATTTCCAGGCGTTGTCGGGCGCACGCGACTATGCGTTCAGGACCATCTATCCCCGGCGCGCCGGGGCCGACGACGCCGCCGGCCAGGGCACGGGCGAGCCGTACTTCTTCATCGGCCTGGACCTGTCGGGCCGGCACAACAGCCTCGGTTCGTTCTACAAGGGCCACTTCTACAACCAGCTCACCCTTTCCTGGACCAATACGGAGGTCGAGCTCCAGCGCGCTTACAGCGAGTACTCGGGTATGCTGGTCGGCTGGGTCGACCGCATCACGGGCCGAGGCGGCCCGGCCGAGGCGCTCGCCTACCAGAGCGGCATTGTGCCCCAGCAGGGGCGCGACTGGCGCTCGCTGGTGCCCGACCAGGTGGCCTTTGACAGCGAGGTGATCTCCCTGTGCGGCTACCCCGCCATCACGCTGGCCACCACGGGCGACCCCCGAAACAGCGTCAACACGCCTCTGGATTCTTTCACCCGGCTGGAGCCCTACCTGGAGAATGTGAGGCGCCAGGCCGTTGCCTGCACCTATCTGGTAAAGCAGACGGCGGACGTTCCCGTCCTACCGATCCAGAGGAGCGAGCTCTGGGACAACCGGAAGGCCGCCAGCATATTCGGCTTCGCCATCGAGCTGAACTTGCTGGCCTACATGCCCAAAGTGCCCATACCGAGTGCCGTGGCGGCGGCCGACATGCTGGCGCCCAACAACCCCAGCAAGGGCAAGAGCATGATGGGCGTCTCGACCTACGACCTGAAGCTGAGCAACGTGCAGGGGCTCTTTGAGGTGTTCGGGCTCGAGAAGGATCAGAAGTTCCTGGTCCACGGATGCCTGCTGTCCCCCACCAGCGGCGTGGTCACGAAGATAGCCCAGTCCAACCGCGTGGTTGCCGCCAGCGACCGCGCGCGCAAGGCGGACTGGGCGGAGCGCGAGACCGACGTCCGCCTGAGCTTCTTCCGTGCCGTCAGCACCACGGTCTTCGACCTGGTCGATCCCCTCTCGCTCATGACGCTGGTGCAGAGCACGGCCGCGCGGGGCGATTCCAACAGCGAGTTCCAGTACCTGGTCTCCTTTGTGAGCGACGAACCGTGCGCCGTCTTCTTCACCGAGCGCGACAAGTACGTGAAGTTCTTTCTTGCCGCCAGTGCCGTCGGCTACGAAGGGCTGCTGCTGAACTTCTCCGAAGAGGAGGAGCCGGCAGAGAAGGATAGGAGGAAAGAGCGCACCGGCATCGGCTACAAGGCGGACAAGGGCGAGAACTTCATCCGTCGCACCGGCTACCAGGTCGCCCAGGACATGCACATGCTGGACGGAATCCGGATGGAGCGACTCAGGGAGAGCGGCATCTACAAGCGGCGGGTCTGGGAGCTCTACGATCAGGCCGGGACGCACCTGCAGAAAGCCGAGCTCGCCCTCCAGGCACGCAAGTATGACGAGTTCTACGACCACGTCCGCATAGGCTGGGGGCTGGAGAACCGCGTCTATCCCGACATCAGGGACACCACGACCGACGTCGTCAAGGGCGTGATCTTCTACTTCGCGCTGCTGTTGCCTTTCGTTCTGTTCGCCGAGCGCCTCTTGATCAACTACGTCGAGATACGCAAGAAGTTGGTGGCCGTCGCCGTCCTGTTCGCCATTTCGTACCTGGTCCTGCGCCTGGTTCATCCGGCTTTTCGGCTGTCGCGAACGCCCATCATCATCCTGGATGGCTTCTTCATGCTGGTGGCCGCCGTGGGCACCATTTGGTACCTGCTGGCCAAGTTCAACATCGTCATGGAGCACATCCGCCAGAAGGTAGACATGATCCATCGAGCGGACGTGGCGCGTGCCAGCGCCACGCTGGCGGCGTTCGTGCTCGGCATCTCCAACATGCGCAAACGGAAAGTGCGCACGGGGCTGACGGCCGTCACCCTCATCCTGCTGACCTTCACCATCCTGTCCTTCACCAGTTTCGAGACCATGCCGGTGCGCATGCTCGAGTACAGCTCGCCGCGCAAGGCGCCGTACGAGGGCGTGTTGCTCCGTGGCCTCGGGTGGGGGCCGTTGTCGGAGTTCGTGGCCTATGACATGATCAACTTCTTCCGCGTTCAGGGCATGCGGGTGGCGCCGCGGAGTTGGTTCGTCAACCGCAAGCAGACCGAGGAGCTCCAGATCGACATCGCCCGGGCTGACGGGGAAGGCGAGGCGGTTGCCAATGCCATACTCGGACTGAGCCCCGAGGAGACGCACTTCTCCGACATCAGCGACGAGAAGTACCTGTCCCACGAGTGGTTCGACCCTTCGATGCCGGACTGGCCGTTCGTCTGTCTCCTCCCCACGCGCATGATGGAGAGCCTGAGGATCGAGCAGAGCGAGGTCGGCCAGGCCCGCATCTCGGTTCTCGGCAGGCACTTGCGGGTGGTGGGTGCCCTTAACAGCGACGAGCTGTTCCGCTACGAGGACATGGACGGCGAGGAGATCACGCCCGTCGACTTCGTGGCGCAGCAGTACAGGCAGGGAGGCGCGCAGGCCGGCGGTGGAGGCCTGGCCCTGAGCGCCACCGGCGAGATGGACGTGGAGTCTTTCGTCCATCGCAAGTCGGCCAAGAAGGAGGAAGAGGAGCAGTACATTCACATGGAGCCGGACCGCGTGCTCGTCATCCCGCACGAGCTGAACCTGAAGTTGGGGGCGACCACGCGGGCGATCGCCGCCGGGCCGGGACGTGTTGAGACCTCGGCGTCGTCCCTGCGGTCCTTCCGGCAGGTGTTGACGCGGTTGCTCAGCCGCGTGAACCTGGCCCTCTACGCTGGCTACCGGGAGACGCCGGGCGGACCGGTCAGCGTGCACCGCGTGGCCACGCGAAGCCGGCTGAGCATGGGCGGCGTCAAGGGCCTGCTGGTGCCCATCCTGATAGCCGCCCTGATCGTGTTCAACACGATGCTGGGCGCCGTTTACGAAAGGATCAGCGAGATCAAGACCTATGCCTCGGTGGGCCTGGCGCCGATGCACATTGCCGCCCTCTTCTTCGCGGAAAGCTGCGTCTTCGCGGTCATGGGCGCGATGCTCGGCTACCTGTTCGGCCAGGTCCTGAGCCGGGTCCTGATGCACGTGCCGGCGCTCATGGCCGGCATCTCGCTCAACTACTCCAGCATCAGCGCCGTATGGTCGGCGCTTCTGGTCATCATCGTCGTGCTTGCTTCCACGGCTTACCCGGCGCACATGGCCGGCAAGCTGAGCGTGCCCGACGAGACGCGCCGGATGGTCATCCAGAAGCCGACCAGCGACGTGTGGGAGATCCGGTTCCCCTTCACCGTCAGCTCGAATGAAGCCCTCGGCGTCGTGTCCTACCTGCGCGAGTACTTCGAGAGCAACGACGAGGACGCGGTCGGGAACTTCACGTCCGACAACATCCGCTTCTACGTCGAACAGGTCGAAGGCGTCCAGCATATCTGCCTGGCGGCGGACGTCTGGGTCGCTCCCCTCGACATGGGCGTCAGTCAGGCGGTCAAGATCGCCGCGATCCCGGACCCGGACGAGAGGCAGATCAGCTACCTGTTCTTCACGATCACGCGCAAGAGCGGCGAATTCCAGACCTGGCATCGCATGAATCTGGGCTTCCTGAAGGACTTGCGCAAGCAGTTGCTGATCTGGCGTCTGGTGACGCCCGAGGCGAAGAAGCGGCTCACCAAGGAAGGCGAGGAACTTCTGGAGAAACAGGCAACTTCCGTGGCGTGATGGCAGGCAACGGTACAGGCTTGAAACGCGGGTAAGAGATGCCACGCCAAGAGGATTACCTGAAGCTGCGAGAAGAGCAGGAAGAGCCGACCGAGTTCGCCGATGGTTGGGGGATCAAGGCGTTTCTGGCCGGGCTCTTCGTTGCTTTCGTCGTGATGCCGGGCTCGATGTTCATGTTTCTGATGCTTGGGCAGCAGCTCGGCACCCCCGCCGTGTGGGTCACGCTGATCGTCTTCCTGGAGATTGCCAAGCGCTGCCGCACCAAGCTGACGCGCCAGGAGATGTTCGTCATCTTCAGCGTCACCTGGACCGTTTTGGGCACGGCCATCCCGGTCTGGTGGATGAATTCGTTTGTCGGGATGACGTACTTCGTCCGCAGCGACGCCGCGGTCCAGTTCGAGATAGCCAACCAGATTCCGTTCTGGAAGGCCCCTCCCCCCGGCAGCAGGGCCTACATCGAGCGGAACCTGCTCCATCGCGACTGGTGGCCGCAGTTGGGCCTGCTGGCGCTGTTCACCATCTGGGGCAGGCTCAGCTTCTTCAGCCTCGGCTATGCGCTCTTCCGCCTGACCAGCGACGTTGAGCGGCTGCCCTTCCCCCTGGCGCCGATCCAGGCCCGGGGCGTGACGGCCCTGGCCGAGAGCGACGAGGAGACCTGGCGCTGGCGCTGCTTCTCGGTAGGCAGCAGCATCGGCATAGTCTTCGGTTTGATCTACGTGGCCGTGCCGACGCTCTCGAGCGTGTTCCTTAGGAAACCGCTGTACCTGCTCCCTGTGCCCTTCTATGACTTCACGACCAAGCTACAGGACATCGGCTGGTTCCGCGCCGTGCCGCTGGCCATCGGCACCAACATAGGGGCCGTTTTCTGGGGGTTCGTCCTGCCGTTCTGGATGGTGGTGGGCCAGTTCGTGGGCGGCGTTCTCGGCAGGCTCGTGCTGAACCCCATCCTCTACGCGAATGGCGTCTTGCAGATGTGGGAGCCCGGGATGGACTACATCGAGACGGGTCTGGCCAACCAGTTCGACTTCTGGCTGAGCTTCACCATCGGCACCGCCATTGCCATCGCGCTTCTGGGATTCTACACAGCCATCCGCCAGGCCATCATCGCCCATCGGACCCGGACGGCGACCGGCGGCGGCTCGCTGGCGCCGCCGAAGGGCCGCGGCGACGTACCCATCCCCATTGCCCTTCTGTTCTACGTTGCCGGCACGTTCTGGATCATTCTGTTGTGTCACTGGCTGGTGCCGAAGTTCCCGGTCTGGGTCCTCATTGCTTTCGGGTTCGGTTACACGCCCATCATGTCTTACGTGAGCGCCCGCCTGCACGGCCTGACCGGCCACACCGTGGGGATACCGTATGCCAGGCAGGCGGCTTTTGTGCTGTCCGGCTACAAGGGCGTGGACATCTGGTACGCGCCGGTCCCGATGTCCGACTCGGGCTGGAGCGCACGTCACTTCCGCGAGATCGAGCTGACGGGCACGAAGTTCACCAGCATCTTCAAGGCGCAGTTGGTCATGGCGCCCCTTGCCGTGGTGGCGGGGCTGTTTTTCTGGTCCTTCCTCTACAAGATCAGCGACATCCCGGAGGACTACCCGCACGCCATGCGGTTCTGGCCGCGTGATGCCACCGTGCAGGCGGTGTGGATGACGGCTACGACCTCGGGCAACGCGTTCTTCCTGAAGGCCATCCGGTGGAAGTTCATCGGGTTCGGGACCGGCTACGGCCTGGTCGCATTCACGGTCTTGCGGCTGTTGGGTGCTCCCACTCTGTTCCTCTACGGGACGATCACCGGGCTGGTGGGCGACCCGGCCAGTTGGTCACCCATGTTCGGGGCGGCGCTGTTGGGCCGCTTCTACATGCAGAAGACCTTCGGACCCGAGAGATGGCGGGAATTCACTCCCGTGCTGGCGGCCGGTTACGGCGCGGGCATGGGTCTGGTGGGCATGGGCTCGGTCGCCATAATGCTGATTGCCAAGGCCATCAAGATGGTCCCGTTCTAGCGCCGCTGGACTCCACAATGAGCGAACTGAGCTCGGTAGAGCAAGAGCAAGAAGCCCCGACGATGAGGGAGGCGGCCACCGGGCCGCTGCTGCCCAAGTGGTTCACAGCCCCCTTCTACGTCGTCTTCTTGCTCCTTTCCGTACTCGGCGTGGCCTACGTCGTCCGGTCCATGCACGTGCAGGCGCTGTTGAGGGATGCCGTTGCGGAGATCAACCTCGGGGCGCAGGACGGCGCAGAGCTGGACGCCGCCCGCCAGCGGGAGGTGATTGAACTGCTCAAGACGCGCCCCGTCGATTCCTTCCTCTACCTGAACCAGGAGGTCCTGCAGGACGAGGACAGGGACCCGCGCATGGCGCGGGCGATGGCACTGCGCAAGGCCGCCGGCTGGGGGATCATGTCCAGAAGGAGGGCGGTCGTCGAGGCCGTCCTGGAGCACATGGGAGACGACGGCGCGCTGGAGGAAGGTTTCGAGCTGGACGATGATGCCCGGGCTGTGCTGCGGGACCTGGCCGACGAGCGCGCGGCGAACCCCGAGTTGAGCTACGCTGAGGACCGCGTCACCGACGTGGTCGCGTGGCTGGCCGATGGGGCCGTTGAGCCGCCCAAAGGGCCCGAGAAGAGGCGCATGAAAGCGCTGCTGGAGCAGTACCAGAAGCGCAGCTTCATGGGCACCGAGGCCGAGGCCCTCGGTTGGCTTGCGGAGGAGTGGCACGGGCGAACAGAACCGGGTGCCCAGGACGCCGCCGAGCAGTTCCGCCTCATGTTGGCCGATCAGCCCGCCGAGCTTTCTTCGGAGAGCGCCGCCCTGTGCCTTGCCGAAGCCGACGGCTGGGAGGAGCTCTACCGCCAGGGCATGGTGCGTTTGGCCAACACGGCCCGGCAGATGGTGGACCAGATCGTGGCCGAAGGTGAGTTCCTCGACCATCCGCATATCTACCAGTACCTGAGCCTGCTGGAGCACCGGTTCGAGGAAGTCCGACAGCAGGTGGCCGAGGGGATATGGCTTCTGCGACACGATCGCGATGCGGGCGAATTCGTCATTCGCTTCACTTCCTATTTTGCGACCAAGACTGCGATCAACTCATCCCTGGCCGTTGCTACGATGCGGCTGACCAGGGAAGAGAACGAGCGGCAAATGCGCCGCGCCAACGGACGCCGCATGAGGGAGGCCGTGAGGCTGCTGGGCAGGATCGGGGTCGACTACATCCAGAATCCGGACGCCTACGCAATTGACGTAAGGAAGCCGGGCGAGTTCGTCCAGACCCAAACCGTCGGCGCCCTGGAGTCGGTGGCCGACGAGGAGACCATTGCCGACCTGGTCGCCGAAGCTCTCGCGGCAATGCGCCAGGCCGACATGGCGAGGCCCGGCGGACTTCTGTTCTTCGTGGAAGGGGCAGGCGCCCAGAGCTGACAACGCGAGCACAGACCGGCCCAGGGCGAGTCCCGGCTTCATTCGCCGGCGGCGAATCGGGCCGGTTTCATTTGGCTCGGGCCGGGCAGATCCCACCTGGTTGACGGAACGGCGCGGATGAGATAGCCTGGAGAGATCGCACAGCGGCGCCTGCCGCTGTCCTTTTAGGACGACACGTGATGAAGATACAGATCCCATACGGCGAAGGCGAGCTGGCGCTCGAAGTGCCCCAAGAGCGGTGTAGAGTGGTCGAACCGGCGGTTCGGCAGACGCTGGGGCCGCCGCTGGAAGCATTTCGGGCGAGTCTGGACGACCCTCTCGACTGCGGCCGCCTCGAGGACCTCGCCGCCGGCCGCACGGTGACCTACCTGCTGGACGACCACACTCGCGCAGAGCCGCATGCGGACTTCATGCGCGCCGTGCTCGAGCGCCTGGCGTCGGCCAGGCTGGTACGCTGCGTACTGAGCACCGGGTGCCACAGTGCGCGCACCGAGGGGAACGAGCGACTGGTCGCGCAGTTCGGCGACATCGCCTCCGAGCTGGGCGTCCCGCACGAAGTGCACGTCCACGACGGCGAGGACGAATCCGCCCACGTGGTCATCGGCGAGACCTCGCGCGGGACCCCCGTCGAGGCGGACCGGCGGGCGCTGGATGCCGACGTGTTCCTGGTCACGTCCGATGTGAAGAACCATTACTTCGCCGGCTACTCGAATCCGCTGAAGAACTTCCTGCCGGGGATATGCTCGTTCGCGACCACGGAATGGAACCATTCTTTCGCGCTGGATGCGCAGTCGAGTTTCGGCCGACACCCCTGGCATTCCGATCCGGAGCGCCACGTCAATCCGGTGGCCCAGGACATGCTGGAGGCCGCCACGCAGGTGATCTCGGGCCGGCCCGTCTTCGTCCTGGCCTCGGTCATCACGGCGGACGGGCTGGTGTGGTCGGGTGCCGGCGCGATGGAGGCCGTCACGCGGCAGGCGATCGCCCGGACCGACCGCGTCGGGACGGTGCGGGTGGAGCCGGCGCGCTACCTCGTCGTCTCCCCCGGCGGGGATCCTCAGGACGAGACGCTCTACAACGCTCATCGCGGGCTCGAACTCAGCCGTAACGCGGTGAAGGAGGGCGGCGAGATCCTGTTCCTGGCCAGTTGCGGGGCGGGGATGGCGGGCACGGCCAAGGCAAAGGAGGAGTTCTACGACCGGCTCACCGCTCCCCTGGACGAGGTAATCGCCGGCGTCGAAGGGCGCTACGTCCTCTACTCCCACAAGGCCTACAAGTTCGCGCGCCTCATCCGGTCCGTGCGCCGCATAACCATGGTGACGGAGCTGTCCGATCAGGAGGTGGCAGCCGCCCACCTGGAGAAGGTCGTGGCTCCACAGGAAGTCATCGACCGCTGGCTCGGGGAGTCGCAGGAGCCGATCCTCATCACGACCCACGCGAACAGGACGGCCCTCTACTGCTGACCGTTCCCTTCCTCTGGCGCACCGCGTTGATCGTCCCCGTGCGCCACGACGGCCGATTCCCATCCGCCTCTCAGGAACAGCCAGAGGGCGATGGCCGAGCTGACGATGTTGCCGAAGACCATCCCCGCGTAGACGCCCAGGCTGCCCCAGCCCAGCACGAAGCCGAGCAGGTACGAGGCTGGCAAGCGCAGAAACCAGAGCCGCACAATCCATAGCAGCAACGCCGCCCTCGTGTGGCCTGAACCGTAGAAGGCGGCCATCAGCACCATCAGCACGCCGAAGAAGTATGAGGAGGCCGGCACGATCATGAAGAACCGGCCCGTCTCCGCAATCACGTCGTCACCTGGGGCGAAGGCGCGCGCCACGAGCTGGCCCTTCCAGACCAGGAATACCACGGGCAGGAAGGCGACCACGGCCACGAAGGCGGCGCTCTTCCAAACCGCCCGCCGGGCCAGTGGCACGTCACCCGCGCCAAGGGCCTGCCCGACCACCGGCGCGGCGGCCATGGACATCGCCCTGGGCAGTACGTTGAACACGTGAATGACGCGAAACCCTATCGTGAAGGCGCGGATGACCGTGATCCCCAGGCTATTGATCATCACCTGGAAGACCGTAAAGCCAAGCGCGTTGCTGCTGTTGCCGAGCGCCACAGGAAAGCCGACGGAGAAGGTCTTCCACAGAAGCGGCCAGTCTGGCCGGAGGTCAGGCAATCGGATGCGCAGGCCCGCACGCCCTCGACGCAGGCAGGCGTAGCAGGCCACGCCGGCCGCGAACTGCGCGATGAGGCTGGCCAGCGCAGCGCCCCCTACCCCCAGTCTTGGGGCGCCCCCCAAGCCGAATATCAGTATCGGGTCCAGCACCGCGTTCAGGACGTTGCCGAGCGCCGTAATCACCACGACGGTCACCGTGTCGCCCAATGCCCGTAGCACGGAGCCGTAGCCGATGTTGAAGGCCACGAACGGCAGCCCGAGCATGAAGATGCGCAGGTAGATCTCCGCCTTCGGCAGCATTGCGTCTGGCACCCGCACCCATCTCAGCAGGTGGGGTGCCGGCACGATGAGGGCGGCGGCCAGGACCGTTGCCATCGCGCAGAGCAGCAGCATCGTCTGGGCGGCGGCCTGGTCTGCGCGCCGATGGTTGCCGGCGCCCGTGTGCTGCGCCACGATGGCCGTCCCCCCCGTGCCGAACCCCATGGCGAAGGCAATCACGACGAAGATGAACGGCATGCACACGCCCGGCGCGGCCTGTGCGTTGCCGCTCCATCTGCCGAGCCAGAAGACGTCCACCAGGCTGTACAGAGCCTGGAGCAGCGAGCCGGCCACCAGAGGCGCGGCCAGACGGAACAGGTTCCAGGACAAAGAGCCGCTGGTCAGATCGCGTTTCGCCGCGTACTGTTTCGGGTTTGCCGACATGGGAATCGCCCAGTATTGCGAGTCTCCGATGCGGAATCCAGTGACGGGCTCTGCGCGGTGTGCCGTTCAGCAGGCACACGAACGGGGTCGACTGGGGGGAAGCGGCTTGTTCCGGCATGTCGACAGAATGGACTGAGACGGAACGCTCAGGCCTCCGCCGACCCGCGCACGATCTCCTCGACGGTCCGGTAGAGCTCCTCCGACAGGGGGCCGGCGGCGCCGGCGCGGGCGTTGTCGCGCACGTGCTCGACCCGCTTTGCCCCGGGGATGGCGGCGGAGACCCCCTCATGCCGCACTACCCACCGCAGGGCCAGCTCGGCAAGGGAACCCCCGCGTGCCTGCGCGAGGTCCTTCAGACGGTCGATCTTGCCGAGCATCTCCTCGGGCTCGCCGACGAAGCCGTGGCGGTGCCAGTCGCCTTCGGGGAAGCGGCTGGCGCTGCCGTACTTGCCGGACAACAGCCCGCGCGCCAGGGGTATTTTGGTCAGCACCGCCACTCCCGCCTCGGCTGCAAGGGGCAGCAGGTCATCCCGGGCATCGGCCCGGAAGACGTTGAAGTTGACCTGAACGGCGTCCACGAGGTCGCGCTCGATCAGCCAGATCCCGTCCGCAGGTGCGCGCACAGACACGCCTCGCCACCGCACCTTGCCTGCGCGCTCGAGCGCGTCGAAGCCGTCCTGCCAGTCCTTCTCCTTCAGGTCTTCCAGGGACGGGTTGTGCAGTTGCAGCAGGTCGATGCGGTCCGTCTGGAGGCGGCGCAGGCTCTCCTCGGCCTCCTTCACGATGGCGTCGGCGGCGAAGTTGCGGCTCTGCGAACCGCACTTCGTGCCGATGATAACGTCCGCTCGCCGGTCCTTCAGCGCCTTGCCCAGCAGCTCTTCGCTGCGCCCGTCCTGGTAGACGTTGGCCGTGTCGAACAGGTTGACGCCTTCGTCCAGCGCGGCCAGCACCATGCGGACGTAGTAGGCTTCGGTAGTGCACTCCTCGTCGCCGGGCCGGTCGGCCGACGCCGGCCTGCCCAGCATGTTCGTCCCGTAGCTGACGCAGCTTACGGTTGCGCCGGTGCGGCCAAAGGGGCGGCAGTGCATGGTCGTCCTCCGACGGGTCAATTCCGGTCCGTCATGCCGTAGAATCCCCGGGCGTTCTCGTGCATGATGCGGCGCGCCACCTGTTTGGCCGTCGCCAGGTCGTACAGGCCGCTCTGTACGTGTGCCTCAAGGACGTTGGCGATGCCCCGGCGCGCCTGCATGGCGTAGCCCAGCGTGCAGAACGGCGTGCCGGTGTCGCCGCCGAAGCCGAAGATCTTGTTGTGCGGCACGGCCGAGAGCCATTCGCCGAGCATGCGCTCCATCTGCGTGGCGTTCATCGCCCAGGCCCAGCACATGTCGAGCCACACGTTCGGGAACGCCTTCCCGATGGCGCCCAGGACCTCCGAGTACGGCCAGCCCGCGTGGAAGACGTCGAACCGCACGTTCCGGTAACGCTGGAAGATCGGCACCAGGGGCGCCGGATCGCCCTGGGACGGGTCGCCCCAGTTGCCGGCCAGGTATCCCGTGTGCAGTTGCACCGGCAGGTCGAACTCGCGGGCCCGCTGGACGAAGCGGTGGAAGAGGTAGTCGTGCAGCGGCTTCAGGTCGGTCTGCCTTCCCTGCATCACGCACTCGAAGGCGCGCTCCGCTTCGGCGTAGGACGAGTTCTCGAACGACAGCCGGCGCGAGTAGGGCATGGCGGACTTCATGCCGATGAGCTTGCCGGCCTTCGCTGCCTTTTCGGTATACGCGTCCAGGGCGGCGTCCAAATCGGAGAGGCGCTGGATCGCCCGATCAAGAGCCTTCTCCCAGCCCTCGACCTGTGACCGGCTCGAGAGCACCAGTATCCCGTCGTAGCGCAGCACCTGCCCGAAGAACTCGGGATGGTCCTTGCCCGTGAAAACGTCCAGCTTCGTGGGGCACTCCCAGCAGCAATCGTTCGCCGCCCAGCGGACGTTGGCGGCTTTGAACAGGTCAAGGTAGATCTGCCTTCCGCTCCTTTCGACCGTGAAGTCGCGGAGGCCCTTCGTGATGGCGGCCGCGTTCTTCCGCGTGTAGGGAAGGTCCAGCAGCGCCCGGCAGGCAAGCTCCGTGCCCTGGCCGTATCCCGTCGTGCGGACGAACGACCAGACGTCGAAGAAGCCCTTGTCCGTCGAGGCGTCCGTGCTCTTGCCCTTACCGGGCAGGACGGCGGCCGTGGCCAGATCGGCGCCCGCGTAGCCGACGAACTCCCGGTACGTCAGCCCGCCCTTGCGCTGATCCATGTCGGCGAAGCCGTGCTGGTGCTCGTGATTGTCGAACAGCGGCTCGGCCATGACGAAGTCGCGTATGTCGCTCACTGCCTGCTCCTCCCGACGCGTGATGGGCTCGGATCTCAAGGGCGCGGCGCTGCGAGGGACAAGATGATAACGGCGCGGGTGCGCCCTGTCCACACGGCTGGGAGTGGCGGCCCCGTCCGGCCGGGCTGGCCTTGGCGGTGAAGGGCGTGAAGGCCGACGTGCTCACGTATCGGACGGTTCTGCCGGCTCGTCCGCGGCATTCCGGCCGCCGGCCGCCTCAGCCTGTGACTTCCGCACCTGCTCGACTATGTCCAGAATGGAGAGGACCTTGGGACGCGGCGCGTGCTGGGCCAGCGCACGCAGCCTCTCGGCGGGCAGGTTCTCCTGCAGGAAGGCGTGCACCTCGAAGACCTCCCACCAGCAGTCCAGGATGCGGGGACAGACCGAATCGCCCTCCTGCGTGCGGCAGTAATGGAAGGTGACCGAATGCCCGAGCCTTCGGCATCGGAGGACACGTTCGTCGTTGTCGGTTAGTGCCACGCGTACCCCTGCCTCGGGGTGCGAAGGAACGTTCCGGTTGAGCGGCCCACGTTCTATTTTACGGCGGGCTTGGGCAGGCCCTCAATCGCGGCCAACGATTTCCGGAGCTGGTCCTCGGGGAGCGCGTAGTCAATGAGCTTGCCGCTGAAGTAGGCGTCGTAACCGGTCAGGTCCATCAGTCCGTGGCCGGACCAGTTGAAGAGGATGACCTTCTCCTTGCCCTCCTCCTTTGCCTTGTTGGCCTCCTGGATGACGGTGGCGATGGCGTGGGAGGTCTCCGGCGCGGGGATGAAGCCTTCGGTCCGGGCGAACTGCACGGCCGCCTCGTAGCATTCGAGCTGGTGGAGCGCCCGCGCCTCGATCAGGCCGTCCAGCAGAAGCTGACAGATCAGCGGCGCCATGCCGTGGTACCTCAGGCCCCCGGCGTGGATCGGCGGCGGCACGAAGCTGTGCCCCAGCGAGTGCATCGCCAGAAGGGGCGTCGTCATGGCCGTGTCGCCGAAGTCATAGACGAACGGGGCGCGCGTCATTGTGGGGCAGGCCGTCGGCTCGGTCGCGATGATCTGAATCTCTTTCCCGTGGATCTTGTCGCGCACGAAGGGGAAGGCCGTTCCGGCGAAGTTCGACCCGCCGCCCGCGCAGCCGATCACGATGTCCGGATAGTCGCCGATCTTCTCGAACTGCTTCTGAGCTTCCAGGCCGATGACGCTCTGGTGCATGAGCACATGGTTCAGGACGCTGCCGAGCGAGTAGCGCGTGTTCTCTGAGGTGACGGCGTCCTCGATGGCCTCGCTGATGGCGATGCCGAGGCTCCCGGGCGTGTCGGGCATTTCCTCCAGCACATTGCGCCCGGCCTGGGTCTGCTGGCTGGGGCTGGCGACGCACTCGGCGCCCCAGACGCCCATCATGAGCTTGCGGAAGGGCTTCTGATCGAAGCTGATGCGCACCATGTAGACCTTGCATTCGAGCCCGAACAGGCAGCATGCCATCGCCAGGGCGCTGCCCCACTGGCCGGCGCCGGTCTCCGTGGTGATGCGCTTTATCCCGAATGCCTTGTTGTAATACGCCTGAGCGACGGCCGTGTTGGGCTTGTGGCTGCCCGGCGGGGAGACGCCCTCGTTCTTGTAGTAGATCCGGGCGGGCGTCCCGAGGGCCTGCTCCAGTGCCTTCGCGCGGTGCAGGGGGCTGGGCCGCCAGAGCGTCAGTTTGTCGAGCACCGGCTCGGGGATGTCTATCCACCGTTCCTGGCTTACTTCCTGCTCGATGAGGTTCATCGGGAAGACGGGTGCCAGGTCCTCGGGGCCGATGGGCTTGCCCGTCCCCGGATGGAGCGGAGGCTGCGGCAGGTTCGGCATGTCGGCCTGGATGTTATACCACTGCCGCGGGACCTCATCCTCCTGCAATATGATGCGAGTCGGCGTGTCCACTGTCTGCTCCTTTCGCCTCTCTGGATGGCACAGACGGCCCGGAATAATTGTACTGGTTTGGTTCGGGCGCGCGACCGGCGCACGGTCAAGAACAGGCATCTTAACGGCTGACGCGCAATTGTCAAGGCGCGAACGGCCCGGCCGTTCGGTATAATGGGCGCGTCCGGAGTGCGGGCGAGTAAGGTTCTCACGCTGTGGAGGCGAAAGATGCTGCAATCGAGAAGAATATGGGTGATCGCTCTGATGGTGGCCGTCCTTGGCGTGACCGGGAATGTTCGGGCCGACGACGCGCAGGGACGTCCTCTCGTGGAGACAGAGGGCCAGCTGTTCCAGGCTGCGGCAGGGGGGCTCGCGGAACGGCCTGAGGAGCTGGTGACCGCGCAGGAAGCGGCGGATGAGCCGGCAGATCCTGCCCGCCGCACCGCGGAGCTGAGGAAGCGCATCGCCGTCCTGGCCGCGATGGCGAAGGTGGCTCAGAGCGAGCAGATGCCGGAGGTCGCCCAAGCCGTCGAGCAACGGGCGAGGGAGCTGCAGGGCGAACTGCGCGAGTCCATCGTGGCCCTCGGTCAGAAGGGAGCCGCACAGAAGCGGGAGCTGCGCCAGGCAGCGGAGCAACTGCGCGAGAGGGCCAGGCAACTGCAAGATCAGGCCCGAGAGCTGGAAGCCCAGGGGAAAGCGGAAGATGCCGTCGCTGCAAAGCGAGGGGCCGCGAAGCTGACGGCGCAGGTGATTGCCCTGGAGGCGAAGGCTGCTGAAATGGGCGGCTGGGCGGAGGTGGCCCTTTCGCTTCGGCAGTTGGCCGACGGGCAGGCCGCGCTGCGCAAGGAAGTGCAGGAGATGCACCGCGAAATGGACGCGCTACGGGCGCGGGTCAGCGCGTTGGAGGGCTGACGAGGCGCGGCTTTCCCGCTCCCTGCGCACTGATCACTAGATGCCCAGCGCGGCGGCGTGGAACTCCAGCGCCTGCCGGATGTGCTCGTCCCAGTAGCCCCACTCATGCTGGCCCGGGAACTCCTCGTACTCGTGCGGGAGCCCCAGTTCCTCCAGGTGAGCGTGGAAGGTGCGGTTGTGCTCGATCAGGCCGTCGTCCACGCCGCAGTCGAAGCGGATAGCGGGCAGCAGGTCGCGGTCGATCTGTTCGGCCAGTCGGAAGAGGTCGTTGCCGCCCTCGGCCGGATCGCTGTCGAATATGCGGGAGAACTCGTCGTGACGCTCCGGGTTGTCCAGTATCTTGCCGATGTCGAATGCGCTCGAATGCGACGCGACGCTGCAGAAGCAGTCCGGGTGCTTCAGGGCCAGCTTCATCGCCCCGTAGCCGCCCATGGACAGGCCGCCGATCACCCGCCCCTCTCGTGAGGGAATGGTCGGGAAGAACCGGTCGACCAGCCCGATCACGTCCTGCATGACGTGGCTCTCGTAGGCGTAGCCGCGCACGGCGTCCGTGTAGAAGCCGCGCCCGCCGTCCGGCATGACCACGATCAGCGGCATGCCGGCCACGTAGCGCTCGATAGACGTGCGGCGCCCCCAGATGGAGTCGTCGTCCGAGAGGCCGTGCAGAAGGTACAGCACGGGATACGGGCCGTCCTGCGCCGCGTCTTCGGGCAGCATGACGGTCATGTTCGTCTGTTTGCTGAGCGACCTTCCGAAGAAACCCAGTCTGAGCACTGCCATCTCTGCGCTCTCCGTCGGTGAACGAAGCAAGGGGAACAGGCCTCAGAGCTCGTAGGCCTGGCCCTCTTCCGGCACCAGGACATCGTTTGCGCCCAGCGCGTCCAGGTCCGTTGCGAGCTGCTCGGAGGCTTCCAACTCGCCGTGCACCACGAAGGCGTGGTCCACCTCGGGCCCCATCTGCTTCATGTAGGCGATCAACTCGTCGTGGTCGGCGTGGGCGCTCAGGGCGTTGATGATGTGGACCTGCGCGCGCAACTCGTACCGGTCGCCGTAGATCTTGATCGGGCTCGCGCCTTCGACGATGCGCCGGCCCAGGGTGTGCTCCGCCTGGTAGCCGACGATCAGGATCACGTTGCGCTCCTCTTCCACGGTGTGCTTGAGGTGGTGGAGGATGCGGCCCCCTTCGCACATTCCGGACGCCGATATGATGAGGACCGGCCCGCGCATCGCGTTGAGCTTCTTGGAGTCCGCCACGTCCGTCACGTAGGTCAGCTCGGGGAAGGCGAACGGGTCGTCTCCCTGTCGCAGCCGCCCCATCGTCTCTTCGTCGTAGCACTCGGGATGATTCCTGTGCACCTGCGTGGCCTTGGTCGAGAGCGGGCTGTCCACGTAGGTCGGCAGGCCGTCGATCGCGCCTTCCTCGAACAGTTCGTTGAGGAAGTAGACGATCTGCTGCGTGCGCCCGACGCTGAAGGCGGGGATGACGAGGCGTGCCTGGTCCCGCAGCACCTGGCGGCAGAGGGCGGCCAGCGTCGCCTTGACGTCCTGCTTGGCAGGATGCGTGCGGTTGCCGTACGTGCTCTCGGTTATCAGCACGTCCACGTCGCGGACGACGTCCGGATCGTCCAGGATCGGCATGTCGCGGCGTCCCATGTCGCCGGTGAAGAAGAGGCGACGCAGGCGGCCGTTCTCGCTGATGTCGAGTTGGACGAACGCAGAGCCGAGTATGTGTCCGGCGTCGTGGAAGGTGAGGGTGACGTCCGGCGTCACCTGCATGGGTTCGTGGTAAGGCAGCGGGCGGAAGGCGCGCAGCGTCGGCGGAACGTCGTCGGGTCCATACAGGGGCTCGAACGGGTTCTTGCCCTGCCGGATGCGCTTCCTGTTCACGTAGGCCACGTCCTGGGCCTGCAGGTAAGCGGAGTCGGCCAGCATGATCTCGCACAGGTCCCTCGTGGCGGGGGTGGCCACGATGGGACCGTCGAAGCCCTGCTTGACCAGCAGCGGCAGGTTGCCGCTGTGGTCGATGTGCGCGTGGGACAGAATGCAGGTGTCCAGCGACCGGACGTCTATCTGGAAGTTGCGGTTGCGCTCGAAGGCCTGCTTGCGTCTGCCCTGGAACAGGCCGCACTCCAGCAGGATGCGCTTGCCGCCGACCTCCAGCACGTGCATGGAACCCGTCGTGTTGCGGACGGCGCCGAAGAACTGAAGCCGCATGTCCTTGCCTCCGTGGTCTATCAGGCGAAAGGCCCACTCCGGGCTCTTTCTGAGAACCCCGATCTGGCTTCGTGCGGCTGTGGCCGGCGCGGCGCGTTGTCGTCCTGCATCGGCGATGCTAGCCTTTGCATCGCCTGCTTCGGGCTTCTAGCGCCGCTTGGCCTCGCTCGCCCTCGGGCCGACGACGGGGTTCCCGGACAGAGCCTACTCCGTGCGCAACGCCTCCGTCAAACCCCGGCGCCCGCTCCTCTGCTTGAACCTTCGCGCGCGCGGGCGTATACCGGTGTGTGACGGTGCAGGCGATGTGCCTAACTGTCCCTGTTCTGCGCGGGCCGTTCTCCTCGGAGGTCCGACCATGAGATGGGTCCCTGTCTTGGCGGCGCTGTGCTGTCTGATCCCTGCAAGTCCCCTGTCCGCGGCTGCACGACGAGAGGGACCGGCGTGGGTCTTGGAGAACGGCTCTTTGAAGGTGACGGTCGAGCAGGAGACCGCCAGGATGGCCGTTCTGCACAAGGCCACGGGCGTGCTCTGGCAGCAGGAGGCGCCGCTTCGCGGCGGCGACGCCGAGCGGCAGATCGAGGTGCGCCGAGTCGGGGCGCCTCCCGAGATCGACGGCGGCGGCGGGGACTGGACCCGTGACGGCGTCACCTGGCTTCCGTGGGTCGGCGAGGACGGCGAGAGCAACCTGTCTGGCGGCGCCTACGTGCGCTGGGATCGCGCGAACCTCTACCTCTACGTGCGCGTGCGCGACCAGGCGGTGGCCTTCGGGCGCGAGGAGCCGCAGCAGTGGTGGGAGGCGGACTCGGTCGAGTTCTGGGTGGACGGCGTGCAGGTCGGCCTGCACCTCTGTCCCGGTGCGCTGGCAGCCGTCGACGCGCGCGGGCGGCCCTATGAAGGCGCCCGGCTCGCCGTCCGGCTCATCGAGGGCGGCTCCCTGCCGGGCTATGGCGTGGAGCTGGCCATGCCCGTCGAGCATTTCCCCGTGCTGAAGGACCCGGAGGCCGGCGTGCGGTTCTACTTCGCGGTCGGCCTGAACGACGCAGATCCCGGCCCTGGCGAGCCCGTCCGCCGTGTCGCGCAGGGATACTACCCGCGAACGTGGGTGCACTCGCAGCCCACCACCTTCGCCGTGGCCGTGCTGACCGACGAGGAGGGCCACGCGCCGCCCCTGACGAAGCAGAACGACCGCACCGGCGGCCTGTTCGCCGGCGGCGCGAGCGAAGTGACGGGCGACGCCGATGCGAACGTCCTCCGCTACCGGCTGAACGCCGTGCGCGGCCAGGCGGAGCCGCTGCCGCTCGAAGTGGAGCTTGCCCTGGTCGGCGACGAGCCGGCCCTCGACATCACGCTCTCATGCGAGAAGGGCGGCGGTGTGCCCATGAGTCGGCTGGAACACCCGGAGCGCCTTTTCCCTCCCGATTCGGAAAGGTACTTCCTGGCGCTGGCCGATTACAGCGATGGCCACTACGTGCCGGTCGGCGACGAGCGATACCGCGCCGGCTGGTTCAGTTGCTACGGCAGCCTGGACATGCCGTGGGTGGCGGTGACGGATGGCAAGCAGGGAATGATGGTCATTGCCATGACGCCGGCGGACGCCGTAATCCGAATGGGGTCGTGCCGGGACGACGAAGCGAAGCTCGGCTTCCCGGGCCTTCTGTGGGAGCCCAGCAAGGGAACCTGGGGAGGGGACCGGAAGGTCCGGCTGGCCTTCTTCGAGCGGGGCGGGCACGTGGCGGCCTGCAAGATCTACCGCAAGCTGGCGCAAGAGGCGGGCTACTTCCGGACGCTGGCCGACAAGGCAGCGGACAACCCCGACGTGCTCAAGCTCATGGGCGCCGTCGACTGGTGGGGCGCCGACGGGTTGCGTTTCGTCAAGGAGGCCATTGCCGCCGGGATGGACCACGGCCTGGTCAACGGTCGATGGGCGCCCGACGACATGGCCGAGATGGTGCGCCTCGGATGGCTCGTGGGCGAGTACGACAACTACGTGGACATCGACGACGCTCCCGAGATCGCCCCCCACAGGGCGCCCGTGGCCGAGCACGCCGTGGTGAAGGCCGACGGCGAGCTGATGACGGCGTGGGTCAGCCGCGACGCGGACATGAACCCGACCCACACCTTCATGAAACACTGCACGGCGAAGCAGCTCGAATGCGCCAGGGCCATCATTCCGGGCATCCTGGAGAAGTATCCCTACAACACGCGCTTCCTGGACGTTACGTCGGCCGAATGGCTCCTCGAGTGCTACTCGCCGGATCATCCGACCACGCGCAGCAGCGACATGGCCAACCGGCAGCAGCTTCAGCGCTACGTCAGCGAGGACCTGGGCCTGGTCGCGGGCGGGGAGCACGGCCGGTTCTGGAGCGTCCCCCAACTCCATTACCACGAAGGGATGATGGGCGGGGGCAGGTATAGCTGGCCGGCCGGCTACCTGCGGGACGTGAAGGACCGCGGCGAGCTGAGCGAGGACTACCTGAAGTACGGCATCAACCCCGCCCACCGCGTGCCCCTGTTCGAGCTCGTCTACCACGATTGCGTGGTCGATTACTGGTACTGGGGCGCCTGCAGCGACTACCTGCACCAGGTGGCGCCCGAGATCACCGAGCGCAAGACGGCGATGAACGTGCTCTACGGCACGCCGCCCATGATGTGGGTGCGCTCGCACGGCCTGCGCTGGCACGTGCCCGAAGAGCGCGAGCAGATGCTGGCCATCTACCGCAACGTCTGTAAGCTGCACGAGGTCATCGGCATGCAGGAGATGGTCTCGCACGAGTTCCTGACCCCTGACCGGATGGTGCAGCGCACCGAGTTCGCCGACGGGACGACCTGCACGGTGAACTTCGGGAAGGCGCCACATGCTGTGCGCACGAGGGCCGGGGGCATCCTGGAGCTGGGCGAGAACGACTTCTACGTCGCCGGACCCGAGATCGAGCAGTGGCGCGCGCCCGTCGCGATGCCCGACCGCAGGGGCGCGACGACCCGCCAGGCCGTAATCCGCAGAAGGGACTACCTCTTCGTGGATTCCGGCGAGGGCCGTTACGAGGACGGGGTCCTGAAGTGCACCGGCCAGGTGACGCTACGGAAGGACGGCGGCCTGAGAGGAACGATCAGGCTCGGCGCGGGGGCCGCTCTGGTGCTCGACGTGCCCGCCTGGCAGCCGGCCTGGGGCGCCCTGCCGCGCGTGTTGCTGGCCCTGGATGATCTCGGGAACCCGGCGAGCCGGGTGGCGGACGGGAGCGGTGACCTTCTGCGGATGGAGGCGGCGCCTGACGCGGAGCGGACCTACCTGCTGCTGGCGGGCGGTGAAGCGCTCGTGCCCGACGTGACGATTGCCGACGTGACGCTGTCGGTCGCCGGACGGCCGGTGGGGCCGGAGACGGAGTTGCGCGCGGGCAAGACGATGGCGGCGACGGTCCTGCTGCGCAACGAGGGACTGGCAGCGGCTGAAGGCCTCGGGCTGACGCTCAACATCGACGGTCCTGAAGGGCTGGAGATCGGCAGGTTCGACGGGATCGGCCTGGAGGCCGGAGCCGAACGGTCCCTCGGCGCGCAGTTCCCCGTGGCCGTGGCGGACGGCCCGCGACGAGTCGTGGCGCGCCTGACCGGTTCCGGTGACGTCTCGGTGACGGGCCGCGCGCTCGCGACGGCTGCCTTCACCGGCCCGGCCGACCTGGAGAGGTTCGCGTTCAAGCGCCGCTTCGTTCTGGAGGTCCCGGCTGGAGACGCGGCCGGCATGGCCGTGGAGCTGGCGCTGGATCTGACCCAGGGCGGCGGCCCGGCGCCGGATCCGAAGAACCTGCGCATCCTGTTTGAGGACGGCACGGTCGTGCCCGCGCAGTTCGAGCCGGCGCGCGCGGGAGCGGGCGAGGGGACGTTGGTATTCTGCCTGCCCGCCGCCCCACCGGCCGGCCTCCAGGTGCGCTTCACGGTTCTGGGGGCGGCCGCGGGAGGCGAAGCCGTTGCGCCGCACGTTGCCCGCTTCCAGGCCTCAGAGGACGGCTCCCGGATTCACACGTCGGCCTACACCGCCGGCATAGGCGATGGCGTGCTGCACTCGATTGCGGTGCGCACGCCTGGCGGCGAGCAACCAGTTATCGAGAGAATCATTCTGTCCAGCGCCGAAACAGGCTGGAGCAGCGAGGAGGGCGACGTCGAGCACTTCGCCCGTGTGGCCTGCGGGCCCGTCAGGGCCGTCTACGAGTGCACGAAGGTGCTCAGGGATACGTATCGGCTGACGCGGCGCTGGGACTTCTACGCGGACCGCTTCGAGGTGCGCTCACGGATCGAGCCGCACCTTAACACCCTGACCCGGGCGCGCTACAGCAGTCCCGGCACCGCTGCCAACGAGACGGGCCGGTCGGCCGCGATGGACGGCGAGGGAGATGCGGAGGACTTCGGCTTCCAGGGCAGGCCGGGCTGGTACGCCGTTTACAGCGACCGGTATCGAACCGCCTGCATCGCGCTGACGCCGCCGAGCGGCTTCACCTATTGGGACAACGGCGGGCTCGGGCAGATCAGCCTGAACCACGGCGGCGAAGGCGCGGAACGGCGGCTCTGCCTCCTTGGTCCGGGAGCCGGGGACGACGGATTTGCCAGGGCCGCCGCGGAGGCCTACGCACAGGGCGTCCGCGTCCGCCCGGCGCCATGAGGCAGTCCGGTTCGAGATCAGCCGGCGGCACACGAGCCGTCGAGCCAGACCACGACGGCGGCCAGCAGACAGACGGCCGCCGTTTCGACGCGTAGCACGTGAGGGGCGATCGAGACGGGCAAGAAGCCGGCCCGCTGCGCCATCTCCACCTCCCGTCGCGTGAACCCCCCGGACGGCCCCACCACCGCGCAGGCCGACGCCGGCTCCGGATCGGCCTCGGACAGGACCTGCCATAGGGGGCGCGCCTCGCCGGTATGGCCGATGAGGAGCAGGCCCTCCCACGCTTCGGCTAGGAAGTCCTCCAGCGGAATCGGCGCGCGGACCTCCGGCACGGTTGTCCGCTCCGACTGCCGGGCCGCGTCTTCGGCCTTGCGCTGCCAGCGCTCCGTCCGTCGGCCTGCCGTTGCGCCGCGGAAGCCCTGAAGTCTTTCGCAGATGAGGGGGTGCAGCGAGGAGACGCCGAGCTCGGTGGCCTTCTCGATCAGGAAGTCCGCGCGCTGGGCCGGTGGCGGCGCAAAGCCCAGGGCCAGCCGCCGCTGCGGTCTGCCGCTTTGCGCGCATCTCTCCATGATGCGGACCTGCGCGGCGGCAGCGTCGGCAACTTCCACGCGCCCGATGACCTCCTGCCCCCGTCCCGTGAAGAGCCGCACGAGGTCGCCGGCCCGGATGCGCAGCACCGTCGTCAGGTGATGGCTCTGTTCAGGTTCGAGCGTTACGACGTTGCCCACGCGGCAGTCCGCGCGGACGAGGAAGCGGCGCAGCTTTTCCGGCTCCGGCATGACGTCGCTCGACGGGAGGCGGAGGGGCTCAAGAAGCGCCGCTATTGTGGGAATCCGGCCCCGGCAAGTCAACCCCCGCCACGTCCCGCTCACGCGCCTCGGGCAGGCGTTCAGAAGCTCCGCGTTGACACGGCTGCACCGACCGATACAATATAGGCGTCCGCGAGGTCGGGCGCGTTTCCGAGCTTTCGCACGGGGCCGGCCCATGCCGTTCGACACGGAGGACAGCGAGGGCAGAGACTCCTCCAAGACTGCCCTGTACCTGGAGGACGTCTTGATCCTGTGGGCAGTTGCAGCGCTGTTCGTTCTCGCCGTGTTCTTCCGGGAGAAGTGGTGGGGGCAGGCGGGGCTGGTTGTCGTTCTGGTCGCGATGGTGGCCGTCTTCATTTTCCGATTTCGCCGCACGCACAGGGCCTTTACGGGACGCCGGTAGCAGGATGCACTTCGGCGCCAGGGATCGCGTGGGATGCAGCAGTGGCAGGCCATAGTGCTGATCATCTTGATCTTCGGCTCGCTGATCTTGTCGCTTTACTGCCTTTTCTTCATGGTGCCCCTCAAGAGATTCTGGGAGCGGGTCCGCTCGCTGGGCGGGGGCATGAAGGGCATCGAGGCGCACGTCAACGGCGTCCTCGATCAGCTCGGCCGCCGGCTTAACGAGGTGGAAAGCAGCGCCGCGCAGCAGATCCAGGAGAGCCGGGAGGCCGCCGAGGCGCCGCTGGAGCGCCTGGCCAAGGACAGCCGGGGCATGCAGCGCGAACTGGAGGTGATGCGCAAGGAGTTGCAGTCACTTCAGGCGCAGCTCCGTGAGGCGAGCGCCGACAACAGGAAGGTGGCCCGCAACACCGAGTCGCTCACCAAGGAGCTTCGGCAACTGCGCAATGACTTCGACGCGCTGGACGTGGAACTGCGCGAATCGGTTCGGCGGCTGGTGGCGGATTCCTTCACCAGCGTCGAAAGCACGGTCCTGTCCGCCCTGGACGCCATTCAGGACGAGATAATCCATCCCACTCCCGGTCGGACGCCCTCCCAGCCGCGCAGCCGACCGGTCCAGCCCGCGCCACGCCTTACCGGCCGTCCCGCCGCCCGAGGGCGAGACAACATCATTACGGTCCATCCGCTCTTCGCGGACCTCAACCAGGGCCAGCAGGAGGAAGAGGACGAAGGCGACCAGGGGGAAGCCGAAGTGCCGCCGGAGGAGAGCGAAGCGGGCCAGCAGGCGGGCGGGACGGCGGACAAGGAGCGGGAATAGGCACAGCAGCCTGGCGAGGGGGGAACGCGCGGGGGCTGGCTCGGGACCGGACGCGCCGCCCGTCAGTCCTCGAAGTAGCGGTAGATAGTTGCGAACGTAAGCGCCAGGATTGCGTACGTGACCGCCCGGAAGCTCTTGTAGATCTTCTCCGGGTCGGGACTCGCCAGGGCGAAGATCACGGCGGTCAACACGCACGCGACTATGAGAACTACGATCACAATCTTACCGAGAGTCCGCGGGCGCATGGTTCGGCTTCTCCTTGGCTGTTCTGGATGGGCAGCACTGACCCCCGAGTCTAGACATACTTGCACGATGTGTCAAGCCCGTACCGGCTGCCAGAGCGGGATGCGCTCTTCCTTTCGGCCGGTCACTGGTCGCCCCGGACCTCGACCTCCGAGGCCTGGAATTTGTGGCGCGCGCCGTCCGCCAGCTCCACCTCTACGGCCTGGTGCAGGATCTCGTAGTCGATGACGATGCCCTCGCCTTTGGCGGTGACGACTTTCGTCCCCCGGCGGGGCAGTTTCTTCTTAAGCTCCTTGTAGAGCCCTTCCTCGAACTTCAGGCAACACTTCAGCCGGCCGCACGTGCCGCTTATCTTCGCCGGGTCGAGCGTGGACTTCTGGTCCTTGGCCAGTTTCATGGGGACGGGCTTGAGCGCGTTCAGGAAGGTGCGGCAGCATAGTTCCTTTCCGCACGGGCCGACCTGGCCCATCAGCCGGGCCTCGTCACGCACGCCTATCTGGCGCATCTCGATGCGGGTGCGGTATTCCTTGGCCAGATCCTTGACCAACTGGCGGAAGTCCACGCGACCGTCGGCCAGGAAGTAGAAGATGACCTTGTTACCGCCGAACAGGTGCTCCACGCCCACCAGCTTCATGGGCAGCTTGTGCTTTATGATCAGACGCCGGCAGCACTTCAGTTCTTCCACTTCCCGCCGGTCAGCGATGTCTCTCTGCTTCTCGTAGTTGCCGGGGGTGGCATTGCGGAGGACCTCGCCGTCGAGTTTCCCTTCGTCGGCTTTCTGTTCTCGCACCAGCACGACGTGGCCCCATTCGACGCCTCGCCCGGTGCGGATGATGACGTCCGAGCCGACCTGGATGCCGTCTTCGGCGACCGAGAAGCGTCCTGTCTTATCCATCACGCCGAAGCGAACGACGGCGATAGCGGCCATTCTCGACTCCAGTCTCCCAGAAAGAACTCCGATTCTATTATAGCGCAAGTCCCGGCGTGTGTTGAGTGAAGGCCGAACACCAGACCTCCCCTGGGACAGCTTTGACAGGGCCCCAGGGCGCTTCTATAATCTGTAGGACCTTTGGCCGGCGCGTCCTTTTCCCGTCCAAAATCCCCCGGGGAGGGCTTTTTGACCTGCCGGGCCTTCATCATTGGTCTCCTGGCTGTGGCCGGCCTGGCCCTGCTTGATCCATACACGTCGTTCATCAAGGGCTACGGCTGGTTGACGGCCTCATGCTTCCCGGGCGGTCCCGTCCTGGTCCTGGTGCTGTTGACGGTCGGCGTGAACGTTCTGATCAAGCTAGTGCGCCGCCGCTGGGCGTTCACGCAGGCCGAACTCATGCTCGTCTGGTGCATGCTGATCGTCTCCTGCGCCATCCCCTGCGAGGGCATCGGGCGGTACTGGTACAACCTGCTGGCGGGCGGCCCCTACCTGGCCAGGCGCACCGATCTCTACTGGGAGGACGACGGGTCCCTGACGCGCGCTCCGGAAGGGCTGGTGCTCAGCAAGAACCCGGCTTCATTTGCTGCCAAGCAATACTACGAAGGCTCGGAGGGAGGGCGCGTGCCGTGGCACCTCTGGCTGGGTCCGCTCGCGCAGTGGACGATCTTCCTGACGCTGATGTCCATCGCGGTGATATGCCTGTGCGCCATTCTGAGGCGCCAGTGGGTGGACGCGGAGCGGCTGATGTTTCCGCTGGCGCGCGTTCCCCTCGAATTCACCGAGGGGAGCGCGAAGGGCGGCCTGCTGCCTGCCCTTTTCACCGACCGGGCCTTCCTTGTCGGCCTGCTTGTCAGCGGGGCGTTCCGGTTCGTGCGCGCGTTGCCGTTGCTGTTCGGGAAGGACAGCGGGTGGGTCATCCAGATTCCCATTCGGGACGTGTTGGAGGGCACGCCGTTGGCGCACATGGACTTCTCCAACTTTGACTTGTGGCCGTCGGCATTGGGGTTCGCATTTCTGGTGCCGGCGGACGTGTCCCTGAGCGTCTGGTTCTTCTTCCTGTTCAGCAGGGCGGAGCTTCAGGCGGCCTACTGGCTGGCCGTCCCCCGGGCGTGGGGAACGTGGAGCCCCCTGATGAGATGGCAGCAGGTGGGTGCGTATCTCGCGTTCACGGTCGGCATGCTCGTCGTGGCGCGCCGGCACCTGCTCGGCGTTTTTCGCAAGGCGCTGGGCATGCGCGGCGGCACGGACGACCGGGGAGAACCCATGGCCTACTCCGTTGCATTCTGGGGGTTCGTGCTCTCCATCGCCGGCTGCCTGGCGTGGTACGTGCACTACGGCGTGAGCCTTCCGATGGCGGCGGCGGTGTTGGCACTGCTGTTCTGCTCGTTCCTGGTCTATGCCCGGATCGTGGCGCAGGGCGGGCTGTACGTGAGCCGAAACCTGTGGATCTTGCCCACGGTGCTTCACAGCGCCACCGGCAGACTGGCCGGCGCCGGCGCCGTCATCGCCAGTATGCAATCCTGGCTGCTGCTGACCGGAACGACCGTCATGCTTTCTCCCATGGCGATCCACGCGTTCCGCATCTCAGAGGTCTTCAAGAGAAGGAAGCGGCTGCTCCCGCTGGCCATGATCGCCGCCATCCTCGTGGCCATACCGTGCACCACGTACACCACGCTGACGCAGGCCTACCGTCACGGGGCCCTGAACTTCAATGACACCTGGTCGGTCAGGGACGTGCCGAAGGGAGCCTTCGACACGGCCCATCGCATCATCACGCAGCCCGGGCAGTCGGCCGAGCCCTACTGGGAGGCGCTCGGGTTCGGCGCCATCATCACCGGCTTCGTGATGCTCATGCGCGCCCGGCTCTACTGGTGGCCCATCCATTCGATCGGCCTTCTGGCGTGCAGCAGTTGGCATGCGCACCGGCTTTGGCTGCCGTTCCTGCTGGGATGGCTCACAAAAGTGGGCATCATGAAGCTGTCCGGCGGCCGGCTGCTCAGGGATGCGCGGCTCTTTTTCATCGGCCTGATCGTCGTCGAGTTCTTCGTCAGTGGCGTTTCGGCCATCGTGCGGACGATCACACACGGCGCCTGCCCCGGCTTCTAAGCTCGTTCCCTTCATTGGGCCTTCAGGGGTGGGGGGCTTTGACGGCTGCGGTTCAGGGCGGCATCGGCATGGCGCGGCACCAGCAGCGTGATCGTCGTCGTTCTCGTGCTCGTCCTCGGTCGGTTCTTCGTCCTTGGGCGCGCTTGCCGCAACGGCAAAGCGGCGGCAGGCCGCCGCACTCCAAAGCCGCCGGGCACGCCCTCCCGTGAGCCCCGCAGCCTGGGCGCCGTACGGCGGCGGCCGGCACATCCGTAGCCGAGGGCGCCAGGGCCCGGAAGGCCCCGCTCCCTTCTTTGACGCGGGCGCTGCCGTGTCGTATCCTCTCTGCTCTCCTCGTTCCCATGCACAGGGTTCACCGACACCGAGATGACGTGGCGGGCTTTCATCATCGGTATCCTGTTCGTAGCGGGCATGGCCTGCTTTGAGCCATACGTCAGCCACGGCAAGGGGTGGGGCGGCTTCAGCAGCAGCTCGTTTCCCGGGGGCCCCGTTCTCGTAATCGTCGTGTTGACGGTCGGCCTGAACGTGCTGATCAAGCTGGTCCGGCGCGCCTGGGCGCTGAAGCAGGCCGAGCTGATGCTCGTCTGGTGCATGCTCATCGTGGCGGCGACGTTCCCCGGGGACGGCATTGCCCGCTTCTGGTACCCGCTGCTCGCCTCGGGGCCCTACCTGGCGCGGCGCGCGGACCTGGCGTGGGAAGAGGACGGCGCGCTGACCTACGCGCCCGAGAAGCTCGTGCTGAGCAAGAGCCCCCGATCCGTCGCCGCCAAGCAGTACTACGAGGGCGCCGAGGGCCGGGTGCCCTGGCGGTACTGGGTGACGCCGCTGGCCCACTGGGCCGTGTTCTTCATCCTGCTCTACCTGGTCGTCTTCTTCCTCATGGCCATCCTCAGGAAGCATTGGGTCGAGTCGGAGCGGCTGATGTTTCCGCTGGCACGCGTTCCCCTCGAATTCACCGAGGGGAGCGAAGGCAGCGGCCTGCTGCCCGGCATCTTCCGTGAGAAGGGCTTCTTGATCGGCCTGGCGGTCGCCTTCACCTTCCGGCTCTTCCGCGCCCTGCCGCTGTTCTTCGGCAAGGAGAGCGTCATTCCGCTGGCGCTCCCCTTGAGGGATATATTTGCTGAGACGCCGTTCCAGCCGATGAGCTTCGACAACATCAACCTGTGGCCGTCGGCAATTGGGTTCGCCTACCTGGTGCCGGCCGACGTGTCGCTGAGCGTCTGGTTCTTCTACTGGTTCGCGCGGATGGAACTGATGGCCACCAACTGGGTGGGTCTGCCGCAGTACGGGGGCACGTACGGCCGCCTGATGAGCTGGCAGCAGGCCGGCGCCTACATCGCCTTCACCGTGGGCACGCTGTTCATGGCTCGCCGGCATCTGCTGACGGTGCTGCGGAAGGCGCTCGGCCTGGTCCGCTTCGACGATTCGGAGGAACCCGTCGGCTACAGGCTGGCGTTCTGGGGCCTGGTCCTATCCGTGGCCGGCTGCCTGGGCTGGTACGTCTATCACGGCATGAACTTGGCGGCCGGGGCGGCCGTCTTCGCCCTGATCTTGTGCTGGTACCTGGTCTACGCCAGGATGGTGGCGCAGGGGGGGCTCTACGTTGGCCGTACCATATGGCGGTTGGGAAGCGTGGTGCACGGCGTCAGCGGCGGGCACCTTTTCACGGGCGCGGGGGCCGTCATCTCCAACATTCAGGACACGCTGCTCGTGACCGGCGGGACCACGTTTCTCGCGCCGATGGCCATGAACGCGTTCCGGATCTCGGAGGTCTTTGAGAAGCGTCGGCGTCGGCTGCTGGTCCCCGTTCTGATGATTGCGTTCCTGGTGGCGCTCGTCTTAGGCACTTACTCGGCCCTGACGACCGCGTATAGCCTCGGGGCGGCCAACATGGCGGACCCCTGGTCCCAGGAGCGTGAGCCCAGGTGGCAGTTCGACAAGGCCGACAGGATGATTAAGCAGCCGAGCCAGTCCGCCGAGGCGTACCCGGGGCCGCTCCTTATCGGCGCGGCCGGTATGGGTTTCATGATGCTCATGAGGGCGCGGCTCTACTGGTGGCCCATCCACGCCATCGGGCTCTTGACGTGCAGCAGTTGGCATGCGCACCGGCTCTGGCTGCCGTTCTTCCTCGGGTGGCTGACGAAAGTGTGCATCATGAAGTTCAGCGGGGGACGGCTGCTCAGGCATGGGCGCTACTTCTTCATTGCCCTCATCATCGTGGAGGCATTCGTGGGCGGCGTCTCCACCATCGTGCGCGCGATCACGGCGGGCGCCGTGCCCGGTTTCTGAAGTGCGGCCATTCATACGTCGCCGGTGAGGGGGCTTCGACTGCTGCGGCTCAGGGGGCATCGGCATGCCGCGGCACCGCTGAGTATCGGCCTCACCAGCGCCGGTCCGTATCGTGCGGGACGACGTCGCCCGTCTCCAGCAAGAACGTCAGCAGGCGCTCCTTCAGTTGGGCGAGCACCTCCCCGTATGCCGGGTCGTCGATGACGTTCCTCAGTTCCATCGGGTCCTCGCGCAGGTCGTAGAGCTCGTCGCTCTCGTAGAGACGGCGCACGTACTTGTGGTCGCGGGTGCGGCACATGACGGCCTTCGAGTGCTCGGGTCCCTCCTGCTGCTGCCAGACCAGGCGGGGCCAATAGAGGCCGTCGGGATCCTGCTTGCTCTCCAGTTCCATGCAGTGCGTCTCGCCGTGCAGCCTGCCGCCTTCGCAGAAGACGGCGTCGCGATGCTCGTCCGCCTCTCCGGTCAGCAGGGGCATGAGGGAGCGGCCGAAGTGCGTGTAGTCCGGCTCGATGCCCGCCAGTTCGAACACCGTGGCCGGGAAGTCCACCAGCTCGACCAGCGCATCGCACACCCGCGGCTGCACGTCCGCCCACGCCGGGGGCTTGATGACGAAGGGCACGCGGGACAGCACGTCCTCGAACGTGTTCTGCGTCTTCTCGACCAAGCCGTAATCCCCCGTGAAATCCCCGTGGTCGCTGAAGAAGAACACGGCCGTGTCGTCGTAAATGCCCGCCTCCCTGAGCGCATCCATCACCAGGCCGAACTGGTGATCGGTCCTGGCGCACATGCCGTAGTAGGTGGCGCGCAGTTCGGCCCAGCGCTCTTCGCTCCAGCCTGCAAGGCCCTGCTTCTCATAGATGCCCTTGAGCAGGCTGGGCTTGCCGCGCCAGCCCTCGGGTGTCGGCGCACGCGTTGGCACCTTGCCCCGATCGATCAGGGAGTACCACGGCTCCTCGACCGCGTACGGCGGATGGGGATACGTCAGCGCGAGGAAAAGGCATAGCGGCCTGTCCTTCGGCGCGTTCTTGATGAAGTCCACCGCTCCCTGCACCACGGCCCAGTCGCCGTCGTAGTAGATGTCCTCGTCGCCGGTGTCCAGCTTGCCCACGTAGAAGGAGTAGAAGCCGTCGCCGTCCTTGGGGCCCCGCCATTCGTGGGCGCGGTCCATCTGCCAGGTCGGCCTGGGGCGGCGCTCGGGGCGGAAGCGGACGTCGCAGTAGGGGTCCTGCGCGTTCTGGCCCGGGGTCAGGTCGTTCTTCCCACCCCACCATACCAGGTAGCCGGCGTCCTTGAGGATCTTCAGCAGCACCGGTTCGTCATCCCGCAGCATGTGGAACATGGTGCGGTGCCCGCGCACGTGCGGATACCAGCCCGTCATGAAGGAGCATCGGCTCGGTGTGCAGACGGGGTTCTGGGTGAAGGCCCAGCGGAAGGAGACGCCGTCGCTCTCCGCCACGCGGTCCAGGTTGGGCGTTACAACGCATGGGTTGCCCACGTGGGCGAGCGCCTCGCCCCGCCACTGGTCTGGGTTGAAGATTATGATGTGGGGCCGTCGGGCCATGTTTTGGTTCCTCCATACAATGCTTCGGTGTCTGCCCCGCTGTCAGGCGTTCTCCTCATCGGTCACGTCGCCCTTGAGCTGGACCTTCGGTGCGGGTCGCGGCCGGCTGACGAGGTCACGCGCCATCGGCGTGAGCGTGCGCTCCGGCTCTTCGGCGTCGAAGCCCTCCAGGAACTCGTGCAGCACACGTCCTTCGCTCTGTGCAGGCGGCCCGATGCCGAGCAGGTGTGCCAGCGTCGGCGCAACGTCCACCGTACGCCGAGAGCCCTTCCGAGCCGGTTCCTCGCGAACGCCCGTGCGGACGCCCGGGCCCGCCATCAGCAGCATGGCGTAGACTGAGGACACTTCCGTTTCGTAAGTGGGGATCATGGGGCCGTGGTTGCCGCCGGTGCAGGGGAAGACGACGCGCTGCTCCCCCATCCCCAGGACCTGCGCACCGGACCACCGATAGCCGCCCGCGTAGCAGAAGATGAGGTCGCCCACGTGCTCGCCCGCCAGGCCCACCGTCGGCGCCTCTTCCCTGGTCAGCACGAACGAGAAGACGTGCGCGCCCGTGTCGGGGTCCTTGATGTCGCGCATGGTCTTCTGGACTTCGGCCCGCAGGGCCTCATAGTCGGCGGGCGGGACGACGCCGGTTGACTCGCGGCCCTGCAGGTTGATCCACAGGTGGTTCTGGTCGATGAACAGGGCGCTCTCTTGCCAGTTGACGCCCTTCCCGTCCGGCGTCAGCCTCAGCCATCCCCTGTCCTTGAACGCGTTCACGAGGGCGACGGCCTTCTTGTTGGCCGGCATACCGTGATCCGTCGCGACCGCGATGACGTTCTCGTCCGGGGGGAACCTCTTGTGGAACTCGCCCAGGAAGCGGTCGATCGCGCCGTAGTAGTCGCGGAGCTGGCGCCAGCCCTCTTCCGCCTTCTCGGGCGTGTACTCCGTGCCCTCCGGATCGACCCACGGCACCAGCGTATGCCCGACCAGGTCCGGCAGGTGCCAGTGCAGGTAGAGAAGCTCGGCCTCCGTCCGATCCATGGCGATGCGGGCGGCCTCGGCCCACCAGACGGCTTCGTCCGCGAGCGCTTCGTCCACGGTCTGCCAGTCCAGAAGGCCCCGGGCGACGTGCAGTTGCGCCGTCATCGTGGCATGCACGTACGGGCCGAGCTCCTCGACAAGCTCCGCGCCTACTTCGATGTCGGAACAGAACCTGCCGTCGGTTGGAAACGCCTCGCTCCGGTAGAGTCGGAACCGCTTCGCGTCCGGCGAGCACTCGACCAGCTTGAAGCGCAATGCGCCTTCGACCTGTCCCATCTCACCGGTGCGGAAGTCCGCACGAAGCCATTCGCTCCACTGCCCGAGCGCGAGCCGGGCCAGCGGGTCGGCCCCGTCCTTCGACTGGCACAGAGTCAGCGTGTTGTAGGTTTCGCCCTTCGCGGTGAGCAGGGCGTGGTAGACGGGCCCGCTCCCGGCGGACGCCGGCTCGACGCGGATTTCGGCCTCCAGGGGCGGCAGGCTCGACTCGGGCAGGTTCTCCCATTCTTCCGCTTCTTGCCAGGCGATTGGCTGGCCGGCCTCGGCCTCCAGGTTGTGGTAGACGGTCGGCGGCGCGATGTCGTAGTAGGAGCGCGCCGGCTGGTAGAGCCGGTCTATGTGGAGGGCCCGGTCCGTGGTGGGCGGGTAGCCGGCGTAGTTCATGACCACGCTGCGCTTGCCGCTTCGGGCCGCGGCTTCCCAGATGTACTCGGCCATGCACAGGCCGGAGTTGAACGCTTCGTCCCTGTGGCTCTCGGCGGCCGGGTCGGTCGGCCGGTGCGCGCCCCAGACGGTGATGCTGTGCCGCCCCGGCGTCGCACCGGTCGCTATCGTGTGCCAGTTCGCCGGCGTCTGAGCGGGGATGGCCGAGAGCAGTCGCGTGAAGCACCCCCGCTCGAACAGGCGGTCGAAGTTGGGTAGCAGGCCTTCCTCGCGGAACTTCTCCACCATATTCGGCACGAGGGCGTCGAGCCCCAGCATGAGCACCTTGCCAGCCATGTTGCCTCCTTTGTGCGGCGGAACGGGCGATTCTAGCCTACGCCCGGCAAGCGGGCAAGCTGCGTTCATCTGCCTCATGCGCCAGCCCTTGCGAGAAGGCCCGGCCTGACGTTCTGTGGAGTTCGTGGCGCACGCCCCATATAATGCGGCCCGCCATCGTTGCTTGAGGGAGGTGTTCGTGGATACACAGCACCTGGAAGGCCTGCTGGCCGCGCCGCCCACGCCGATGCGGGCAGACGGCAGAGTCGAATCGGTGAGGGTCGGAGAACTGCTCTGCATGCTGACGGCGAACGGTGTGCGCGGGGCGTTTGTCTGTGGCACGACCGGTGAAAGCATGTCGCTGACCGTTCAGGAGCGACGCCGCGTCGCGGAACGCTGGTGCGCGCTGGCCGAAGGCGAGTTCGTCGTCATCGTCCACGTGGGACGCAACTGCCTGGCAGACAGCAAGGAGCTGGCCGCGCACGCGCAGCAGACGGGCGCATACGGCATCGCCGCCATGGCGCCCAGCTTCTTCAGGCCGGACCGCGTCGAGGAGCTCGTCGCGTTCTGCGCGGAGGTGGCGTCGGCCGCGCCCGAGATACCCTTCTACTACTACCACATGCCGTCGATGACGAACGTCGCCATCCCGGTCACCGACTTCATGCAGGCCGCGACGGACCGCATCCCGACGCTGGCCGGCTGTAAGTTCACCTACGAGGACCTGATGGATTACGGCCGATGCCTGGTCCTCGAGGACGGGCGGCTCGACATGCTGTTCGGGCGGGACGAGATGCTCCTGTCGGCACTGGCCCTTGGCGCGCGGGGGGCCATCGGCACGACCTACAACTTCGCGGCGCCCCTCTACGTGCGCATCATGGAGGCCTACAAGAGGGGCGACATGGCCGCCGCCCAGGAGGACCAGTCGCGGGCCAGGGAGATGGTGGCCGTGCTGGGGAGGCACGGCGGCCTGGCTGCCGTCAAGCCCATCATGCAGATGATCGGCCTGGACTGCGGCCCGCCCCGGCTGCCGCTCCGCCGGCTTGACGAGGCGGAATGCGGGGCGCTCCGTGCCGACCTGGAGGCCGTCGGCTTCTTCGACTACTGCTGCCAAGTCTGATCCCGCTATCGGGGACGTGAACACATGAAGCTTACCGTCCTGGCGCTGGCGTGTTTGGCCGTTGCTGCGAGCGGCGCGCTTGCGGCTTCGGCTTCCGAGGGCGCCGCCTTCTACGTGGCCCCGGACGGGAGCGACTCCGGCGCGGGGACGGAGTCGGCTCCGTTCGCTACGCTCGAACGGGCGCGCGAGGCCGTGCGGGTGCTCAAGGAGGAAGGGCCGCTGCCGGGCGGCGGGCTCACGGTCTGGATCCGGGGCGGCGTCTACTATCGCGACGCCATGTTCGAGCTGACGGAGCAGGAGTCCGGCACAGCGGAGGCGCCCGTCATCTACCGTGCCTGTCCCGGCGAGGAGGTGCGGCTCGTCGGCGGGCGGACCGTGACGGGGTTCCGGCCGGTGACCGACCAGGCGGTTCTGCAACGGCTCATCCCGGCGGCCAGGGACCGCGTGATGCAGGCCGACCTGCGCGCGCAGGGCATCGCGGACTTCGCCGAGCTGAAGCGGCGAGGGTTTGCATGGCCCCGACACGGGGCCGCTCTGGAGCTCTCTTTCAAGGGCCGGCCGATGGCCCTGGCGCGGTGGCCGAACGACGGCTTCCTGCGCATCACGGGTGTGCCCGCCGGCAAGGACGGCGGCCAGTTCGCCTATGAGGCCGACCGTCCGGCCCGCTGGCAGCAGGACGCCGACCTCTGGGTCCACGGCTACTGGTATCACGACTGGGCCGACACCTACGAGCGCGTGGCCTCGATCGATACTCAAGGGGGCATCGTCACCACCGTGCCGCCGCACGGGGCGTACGGCTACCGGGAGGGGCAGCGCTTCTACTTCCTGAACGTTCTGGAGGAGCTGGACGAGCCCGGCGAATGGTACCTGGACCGCACGTCGGGCGTCCTCTACTTCTGGCCGCCTTCCCCCATTGCGGAGGGGGACGCCGTCGTCTCCCTGGTGCCCGGCCTCATCTCTCTGAAGGACGCCTCGCACGTCACGATCCGCGGGTTGACGCTGGAGGCCTGTCGGGACACTGCCGTCCGAGTCGAAGGCGGCTTGAACAACCTGATTGCCGGCTGCACGATCCGCAACACCGGCGCCGGCGGCGTCTCCATTGCGGGCGGGACGTCCCACGGCGTGGTCGGGTGCGACGTCTACGAGACGGGCGAGACCGGCGTGAGCATCAGCGGCGGCGACCGCAAGACGCTCGCTCCGGCGAACCACTATGCCGAGAACTGCCACGTCCACCACTTCGGCCGCACCTGCCGCACCTATCGTCCGGCGTTCCACATCACCGGCGTGGGGAGCCGCATCTCCCACAGCCTCGTCCACCATGGCCCTCATTGCGGCATCCTGCTCGGCGGCAACGACCACGTGATCGAGTTCAACGAGCTCCACAGCGTCTGCTACGAAACGGGGGACGTGGGCGCGTTCTACATGGGACGCGACTGGACGGCGCGCGGCACAGTCATCCGTCACAACTTCTTCCACCACGTGCGCGGCCCGGGCCAGTACAGCGCCAACGGCATCTACCTGGACGACGCGGCCAGCGGCATCACCATCTTCGGCAACGTCTTCTACCAGGTCACCAAGGCGGCCTACATCGGCGGCGGGCGCGACAACACCTACGAGAACAACATCTTCGTGGACTGTGTCCCGGCCCTCCACGTGGACGCCCGCGGCCTGACGTGGATGGGCGGTGACGACCACCGACTCGTCCAACTCCAGGAGCGTCTGCCCGCGATGCCCTACAAGCAGCCGCCGTGGAGCATGCGCTACCCGAGACTGGTCGACATCCTGGAGGACGAACCGAATGCGCCGAAGGGCAACCTGATCGCCCGCAACGTCCGCTGGGGCGGCACGTGGGACGACATCCAGGACAGAGCCCTCCCCTACCTGACGATCGAGGACAACCTGCAGGATGTCGACCCCCTCTTCGTGGACGCCGAGCACATGAACTTCCAGCTCCGGGACGGCTCGCCTGCCTATCGCATCGGCTTCAAGCGGATACCGTTCGAGAAGATCGGCCTTTACCAGGACGAGCTGCGGGCATCGTGGCCGGTGACGTACGAGATCCATCCCTATTCGGGGCAGCCGGAACCGGTTCCCCCTCCCAAGCCGCCGCCTTTCCAGGCGCGCACCGGACCGCCGCCGGTGTTCCAGGTGCCTCGGGCCGAGTCGCCGATCAAAGTGGACGGCGCGCTGGAGCCGGCCGAGTGGGGCGGCATGCAACCGGATGGTGCTATCGTCATCGAAGAGGACGTCCGGCGTCAGAAGGTCGAGCCGAAGAGCCTGGCCCGGCTGCTGTGGGATGATCTCTCGCTCTACGTGGCGTTCGATAACGCCGTGGACGCGGATTCCCCGCTGCGGCGTGGCAACGAGTGGGGCCGGGACGACGCGGTCGAGGTGGCCTTGCGCAACGTGGCCGCCGGGGATGACGCGCCCGTCCTGGTGCTGCGCGGTTATCCGTCCGGCCACTTCGAGAGCAGCGACGAAGCGGGTGCCCCCGCGGACGCGGTGAAGCGGGCCGCCGAGGGCGTTCAGTACGCCGCCCGCGTCGTCAACACGGGCCGCTGGACTGCGGAGTGGCGGATTCCATTCGTGTCCCTCGGCGTCGACCCGCGACGCGACCGCCGGCTGGCCTGCAACCTGACGGTCCGCAAGTCGGCCGGCCCGCTCTGGGTGCTGTGGCAGGGTACGGGCGCCCAGTCCTGGCGCCTCGACCGGGCCGGCATCATCGAACTGGCCGGCGGTTAGGCGTCCAGTTCCATGCCCCGTTGCGTCATAGCTCTGCCGGGTTCGTCACACGTCCCATGAACAGGACGGTGCCGGTCGGGACGTGCTGGATCAAGAACAGGAACGGATGGTCCGCGCGGAAGACTTCCCACTTCTTGTGGCTGCCTGCCCTCGTTACCACATGGGAAACGGCCAGTGCCTCGGTACCTTCCTCAGTCACTCCCACAAACGTCTTCTGGGACGCTGCGGAAAGGTACAACGGCTCTTCCGTGGCGATGCCTGTGAAGTCCGCCACGTATAGCGTGAACGCGTCCCTGATCCCCAACGAACGCAGGATGCCCTCGAACGGGATCTGTCTCGTGATATTGAACCTGGGGATGAAGACCCGCACCTCGCGTTGCTCAAGCGTGCCAAGCCACTCACTAAGTTGCTCTGCGGTGATCGCATCTTCGAGGTTTCTCAGGCCGTCCCTCTGCCGTGGGAGCAAGATTGTCATTGCAAGCTGTCTACTCGTGTAGGGCATCGACAGGATGTGGCAGCTCTCGCATTCACCGCATGGGAAGCTGAACTGCTGTCGCATCATCGCGACCTGCACGCTCGTGTCGGGTCCGACCCAGAAAGGCGCGTCGCTCGTTTGCTGGGGGTGGAAGCTGCTCCTCCAGAGGCCCTTGAAGTAGACGGCGTTCACGAGGATGAGCCGCGTCAATTCGTCCAGCACTTCCGGTCGGGGACTCACGATCTCTTTGATCCGGCCGCGTGTCTGCTCCGCCACCCAGGCGTTAATCCGCTGGCACGCTTCCGAGGGGTCGCTCTTGAAGTCGGCAGGGCGTAGCTCGCCGGCGTAGCACTGGCGAATGAGTTCAACGAATCCCTGCTGGAAGCCGTAATGCTCCTGGAGCCACAGAGCGTTGGCAACGGTGAGAATGCAGCCTTCGGCGTTGCCCGCTGTCTGGATCTGCCGCATTAGGGCGCCGACCCTTGAGTGCCAGTCCGGATCGTCCGATGGCACATGCAATACGTCGGCCATCTGATCTGCTGTGCGACCGCGCGCCCCAGCGTAAGTTATTGCCAGTGCCGTGTAGGCGCCATAGGGCGAGAAGAACAAGTTTCCTTCGCGCGTCTTGAGTTCTGAGTAGACGTCCGCTGCGAACTGATTGGTGGCCTGTGCCACAGCCCGCGGCCCCGTCACGTCCCCTTCCGAGTCGCGCGACGCTCTGACAATCCCGCTCAGGAGGATTCCACACACGACCGCCGCCGTAACGAAGGGCCCCATCGCACAACCCCCTTTCCGTACGCGCCACCTGACCCCCGAATCTGCCCCGTGGCGGTGCAGGGCCGCCCTGGAGCGCTATGGATTATGCACCCTCCGCTTCGTTCAGTCAACCCTGTTTCCACGGAACTGGGCAGGGCCACTCAGCATGGCCTCGACGCCGCTCTGACGGGCGGCCACGCCGCGCCGGTCCCCTCGTGCGTCGCACTGAAGAGGTCTCGCGGTGGCCGTGGACCAAGAACCTCAAGGGGGCATGCCGTATGATAGGCGGGGACCGTCTCCTTTAGCAGGATCCCCGGTGCGATGATCAAGATGGATTTCGCTCCTTCGGTTTACGAGCACGCGGCGCAACTGGTCGGGCGCAGCCCGTGGGACGTGTCGCGCGACGCCGAGCTGATGTTCCGCGGGCACGCCGAGGCCTACCGCCTCTATTGCCATTCCCCCGTCGTGGTGGGCATCGACATCTACAACCTGGAGGCCGAGGCCTACGGGGCGCAGGTCGACCAGCCCAGCGGCAACGGCATCCCGGCCATCAGCCGGCATGTCTGCGAGTCCCTCTCGGAGCTTGCCGGGCTTGAGCCGCTCGATCCCGCACGCGTCGGGCGGATTCCAATGGTGATGGACGTCGGCGAGCGGCTTGCGCGGGAGTTCCCGGACGCCGACGTGCGGATTCCGCTCAGCGGCCCGTTCTCGATAGCCATCAATATGATGGGGGCCGAGGGATTGCTGTCCGCCGTGCCACAGGAGCCGGGCGAGACGGCGGCGGCCCTCATGCACCTGCTGGACGGGCAGGTGCGGTTCTGCGAGGAGGTGCACCGCCGGGGGCTGGACATCGCGTTCTTCGAGTCGGCTGCCGCGCCGCCTTTGCTCTCGCCCCGGCAGTTTCGCAAGGTCGAGCTTCCCGCCCTGAAGGCCATCATGGCCAGGACGGCCGCGGTCGTCGGCCATCCCGTCCCCTGCATCATCGGCGGCGATACGACGCCCATCCTGGACGCCATTCTCGAAACCGGCACCGGATACGTTATCTGCCCGGCCGAGACGGACCAGCGGGCGTTCATGGACGTCATCTGGGATCGGACGGAGGTGAAGGTCCGCGTGAACATGGCGCCGGAGGTGACTGCCGGCGGGACCTGGGAGGAGATCCGCGCCGAGGTGGACAGGATCCTCGACCTGACGGCCGGGCGCGAGAACGTCTGCCTGGGCACCGGGGCCTTGCCTTACGAGACGCCGCCGGATAACGTGTTGCGCATCAAGCAATACGTTGCAGGAGCGTGAAGGGTTAAGCGGCAATGACGCATGGAGAGCTACCGACCCGTGGATGCTTGCTGCGCGACGGCGGCCCGCCGACGCATCGGAGCACTTTGGCGCGATGAAGATACGCTTCATACCGTTCGAGAAGTTGCCCTACGCGGACACCTGCTGGTCCCTGATCGAAGGGCCGGACGAGCGGGCCTACGTCGCCGCCTGCTGCGAGCGGAGTTCGGGCGGCACCGTCTTTGTCCTTCGCTACGATCCGCGGACCGAGCAGGTCGAGTACCTGCTGGATGTCGCCGAGGCCGTGGGTTGCCCGCCGGATGACGGCCGCTCCACGCAGTGCAAGATCCATTACAGCATGATCGTGGACGACGACGGCGTCATGTACGGCGCCACGCATCTGAGCGGACCGGCGGTCGGCGAGGTCAGCTACAATCCCTGGGCCACCTTCGACGACCCGCAGCGCAGCTTCGTCGGCGCGAGGCTGTTTGCCTACGACACGCGGTCGGAGGAGGTCCTCTGGACGGACACGCTGATCCCCTGGGAGGGCTGCCGGTGCATGGCGCTGGACCGCACGCGGCGGCGAATCTACGTGATCGGCTACCCCCGTAACCATTTCTACGTTTACGATCTGCAAACGCGGGAACGCCGCGACCTGGGCCGCATCGGCACGGTCAACCCTCAGGCCATCTGGCTGGACTCCCGGATGCGCGCTTACACCACTGACGACTACGGGCGCGTCATCGTGTATGACCCGGAGTCCGAGGCCCTGATTGACACCGACGTGAAGGCGCCCCATGCGTCCTATCAGGACGGCTGGCACAACATGGTCTACGACGTGGTGCAGGTGCCGGGCACGGACGACGTGGTCGGCGTGAACTGGAACGTCGACCCCTACCTCTGGCGTTTCAACCCCGGCGAGGAGGCTGGCACGGGGACCATGCGCGATCTCGGTCCCGCCACTCCAGGCATCGACGGATTCTCGCCGCGAGGGGTGAACACGAACCATGCGGGCGGGCTCGTCTTCGGGGCCGGCGGGCAGATGTTCTTCTCCGTGTGCGGGGGCGACGATCCGGGCGATATCCTCCCCCACGCGCCGGCCGTGCTGAAGGTGATGGACGTGGAAACGGGCGAGGCCCGGCGCCTGTGCGAGCTGGTGGACGAGAGCGGCATGGTCGTCCCCTACATCAGCCGCGCCATCCGCATCGGCCCCGAGCATCTCGTCCTGGGCATGGTCGGACGGACGAGCGCGGGGTTCGTGCACGTCGTTCTGGACGAGGAGTTCGCCGAAGGGCCCTGGCCGCAGAGCCAGCGCCGCTACTGGGGCTAGCGCGAGGAGAATGCCGTGAGGCCGGACCTGGACGACAAGGAGTGGCCGGTTCCCCTCAACCGCGACCCGCGCTACAGGGACGTGCCGCTGATGCGCAGCCTCTACCAGGCCCGATGGCACGGCCTGGTCAGCGAAGGCTACGCCATGGCCAAGGAGCTCTCGATCCGCGGGAGCAGCCGCCCCATCCCGGCGGGGGAGTGTGCCATCACCTCCCTGGCCGCGGCAGAGGACTGGGTCCTCGGCGCGACGTCGGGCAAGAGGGCGCACGTGTTCGCCTACTGCCCCCATCCGTCGGACGAAGCCGTCCTGCGGATGGCGGCCCTGGACGGACACATGGGCATTCGGCATGCCCTGGTGTGGATGCCTGATCACGGCTTGTTCGCCGGCACCAGCGCACCCGGGCGCGAGGACTACGCCGGCGGAGAGGTCCTGAAGCTCGCGCTGCCCCGCACCGTCGGCAGTGTCATCCAGGAATGGAACCCCGTCCGCCCTGAGGTGGACTCGCTGGGCTGTCCCGTCCCCGGCGAGGGCGTGGCCTGCATGATTGGCGACGCCGCTCGCGGCCGGCTCTATGGCCTGAGCGACGCGACGGGGACGCTGTTCTCCGTGGACGCCGAGTCCGGCGCATTCGCGACGCACGGGGTGATCGACGAGTTGCACCGCTTCAGCCCCGAGCTGATCCTGGGGCCGGACGGTTTCGTCTACGGCTGTGGGACCATCGGACGCATCATCCGGTTCGCCCCCGACTCAGGGGCCATCGAGGACACGGGCATGCAGTTGCCCGGCCTGGCCGGACGCGGGCAGTACAGCAAGGTGGGCGCCTGGACGCTGGATGAGCGGACGGGTTTGATCTACGCGGGCGACGTTGCCGATGGGCTGTTGTCGGTTCTGGACGTGGCTTCGGGGCAGGTGCGGGCGCTCGGGAAGCCGACGGCCCAGCCGCATGTCCGCGCCCTGGCGGCTTCGGCCGACGGCCGGATCTACGGCGTGGCGGGGGAGCGGGGGACCATCTGCCACCTGTTCTGCCATTCGCCGGCCGCGGGCGAGTTGCGTGACCTTGGCGTCATGACCGCGGCAGTTGACCGCCGGTGGTACGGCTACGAATTCGACTGCGCGGTCGCCGCGCCGGACGGGCGAGTCTACTTCGGCGAGAGCGACCGGATCAGCCACCTGTTCGTCTACTTCCCGCCCGTGGTTCCGGCCACTGCGCAGGAGGAACGAGAGGGCGCGGGCTGAGCCCTTCGCGCAGTCGAACGGCGACTCGGGAAGGACGGCGCGCAAGCGCCGGGACGCCTGGCCTTCTCCCGGCGACTGGAGTTGGCGGATGCTACTCCCCTTCCTCACGTTCGGGGAGGCGATGGACGACGATCCGGTTCCGCCCCGCCGCCTTGGCCTCGTACAGCGCCCGGTCCGCTGAGACGATCAGATCCTTTTCCGTCATCTGCTCGTTGTCGAACTCGGCGATGCCAAACGTCGCCGTTATGCAGAGCTCCGTTCCGTCCTTTGCTTTGACGGTTTCGCTTTCCAGGTTCCTTCGGAGGCGTTCCGCGCAACGGACGGCACCCTCCACGGAGGTCTGGGGCAGGACGATGCAGAACTCGTCTCCCCCGTAGCGGCCCGCGATGTCGTGCCCGCGCGTGTCGTTAGTCAGCAGCTTGCCGAACCTGGCCAGCACGAGGTCCCCCACGGCGTGACCATATGAGTCGTTGACCTGCTTGAACCCGTCCACGTCGCACAGGCATAGGCTCAGCGGCCGTTCGTATCGCTTCGCGGCTTGGACGGTGGCCGTCAGTTGAGCCATCAGGTATCGGCGGTTTAGGACCCCGGTCAGGGAATCATGCGTCGCTTCGTAGAGCAACTGCTCTTCGGTGCGTTTGCGCGCGGTGATGTCCGAGCAGATGAGCAGCGTGTCGATGTGGTTGCCCTCGGCGTCCAGTACCGCATTGCTGCGCACGGAGGCCGGGAACTCGCGGCCCGTTCCCGATCTCATCTGGAGTTCGCCCGTCCAGTTGTGACCGGCACTGACGGCGTCGCGGAGCCGCACAGCCTCCGGGATATCCACGCAAAGGCTCTCGAGCCCGGCCTCGTTCAGCGTGTCCAGCGTGTGGCCCGACAGCCGCTGAAACGCCGAGTTCATGTAGACCGCTTTGCCGTTCAGGTCGATTATGAGCACTGCGTCCGATGCGTCGTCCACGGCGGCCCGGATGCGGACGAGTTCCTCCTGTGCCCACCTGTGGGCGGTGATGTCGCGGATCACCTGGCAGATCATCTTGCGGCCGGCCAGAGTGACGGCGGCCGAGCTGATCTGGGCGGGGAAGATCGTGCCGTCCCGTTTCCTGTTGTAACGGCGCAGCCCCTTCTGGGGGCCCTCCCGGAGCGTCTTTTCGAGGTCCTCCGCGATGACGTCCAGCTCCGCGGAGAGGTCCGAGACTTTGAGTGCCAGGAGCCGGTCGCGGGTGTAGCCGTAGAGTTCGACCGCTGCGTCGTTGGCATCGCGTAGTCGGAGCGTCTGGGCGTCGAACGTGATGATGGCGTCGGTCTCCGCGGAAAGGACCTGCTGGTGCACTTCCCGGGTTGCCTCGAGGGCCTCCTGCGCCTCCTGGAGCTTCGCCTCAACTCGCTCGAGCTCTGCGGCGCGATCGACCAGCTCCTCTTCTCTTCTGACCAGGCCGGTGTCGGTGTCCGATACGTTTTTCATGCGAAGGATTTGCCTCAGGTGCTCTTCTGTTGTGTTGTTTCCGTTACGCTCTCGCTCGGCGGAACTGCTCCAGCCGGGGAGTCTGCGGAGATATCCGCGAAACCGTTCCTGGGCCCCAGGAACTTCACGAACCTGCGCAGCATGGCTTCGTCGAACTGGCTCTTCATTTTGTCGACCATCAGCCTGACGGCTTCGAAGGGGTCTCGGGCGGCCGCATAGCATCGCTTCGTAGTGAGCGCGTCGTAGACGTCCACAATCTTGGCGAGCCGGGATATCCTGTCTATGGAGCCCTGCTTAAGCCCGGCCGGATAGCCGCTGCCGTCAGAGCTCTCGTGGTGCCAATGGATTACATTGGCGCCGACGGCGCGCATCCCCCTGTGCCGCTTGGCCATGTCCAGCCCCAGCAGGGGGTGTTCCTTGACCCTATCGAACTCGGCCTCAGTGAGCTTGCCGGGCTTCAAGAGTATCTCTTTGGGCAACTGCGTCTTGCCGATGTCGTGGAGCATCCCGCCCAGGCCGACCTGCTGCAACGTCGCCACGTCCTCGATGCCGAGTAGCTCCCGGCCGCCCGCCACCAGGAACATGCTCACGTTCACGCAGTGCGTGTAGGTGTAGTAGTCGTAGGAAGCGATCGTCGTCATGTGCCACAGGGCGTCGGGGTTCTTGATGATCGACAGCACCATCGCTTCGACCATCGTTTGTGCGCGCTGTAGGTTCCTGCCCGAGCGGGGGTCATCGAAGACATCGTGCATCACCCTGGACGAGCTCTCGTAGACCAGTTCGCTCGCCTTTTCGGGTGGCAGCAGGTCGTCCCGGATGATGGCACCGATGTTCTGCTCGACGTACTCGTGATAGGCCTTTTCGTCTTTTTGGCGCAGGTAGAGCCGGTCCACGCCGTGGTCCAGCAGCCTCTGACGGGTCTCCTCCATGAAGGGCGTGTGGGCGCCCCTGTAGAGGACGAAGGACGTTGCACCCGCGGTAGCCAGGAACAGGTCTACCGGCGCCAGGGTCCCGGGCTGGATGACGGCCAGGTGAATCGGGAAGTAAGTTTCTTCTCTAACGCCAGCTCTGGCTTCCATTGGCCCGTCGACCTGGAAATGGGCCTTGGGCCGCCGTACCGGGTCTGCCCGGCCCGTCCCGAGTGTGGCGGGGCAGGAACGTCGTTGCTCCGGCGTCGGGCGGCGGAAACGGCCCGTAAGCGGTGCACCGTTGACAGGATGCGGGCAGTAGCTCACATTATTCCGAAGCGGCGAAGCGCATTGCAAGCTCTCGCCCTGAGACAGGCTTCCTGCGCTTCTCAGCCGCCCTCGGGGCCACGAGGGAGTGATGCAAACGGGAGGCCGAAAAGCGCGGCGGTCGCTGCCATCTCGCTCTCCTGCCCCTTAGGGACAGGGGTGGGGCCCGTTGGCGTTTCCACCGACCGTTGGGAAAATGAACCGTCCCCCGCGCCGCCGCGCGCCCGGTTCGGCTGTGCCGGCCCCCCAGAGCCGGGCGCGGAGGCGCGAGCGGGGCTCTCCTGTACTCCGCCCAATCATGGGTCAACAGCGGCACGGTGTTTGCGCCCGCTCTCAGGCTGCCTGAGACCAGGCCCGGCCGGCGGAACCGGTTCGCGGAGGGGAAATGCCATGAGCAGCCTGGAGGAGTTACGCACACAGGCCCGTGCGGCCTACGAGCGAGGCGACCTGGAGGGGGCGCTTGGCTTCTACCAGCAACTTGCGGAAGCGCTGCCCGACGATGCCCAGGTCTTGAACGACCTTGGCACGGTCTGCTTCGCGCTGGGCCGCATGGACGAGAGCCGCCTCTACTACGTGAAGGCCCTTTCCGTGGACGAGGGCTGCGAGGAAGCGCGCAGCAACCTGGCAATGCTGTGCCGGGCCCAGGGCCTGTCGCTGGCGGATGTGCTGGCCGGCGTATCCGGCCCTGCCCGCCAGCTGGAAACATCGTGCGCCGAGCAGCCGCAGGTCCTGGCTGAGCAGTCAGCCCTGCAAGAGGGCGACCCCGGCGCTCGGGTTGAGGAGCTCTTCGCCCAGGGCGACCTGAGGGGCGCCTATGAACTGGCCCGGCAGTGGGCGCGCGGCGAGGAGTCCAACGCCCAGGCGTGGAACGACCTGGCCGTCATCGCCGACGCGATGGGCAAGGGGGCGGAGGCCGTCGGTTACATCCAGAGGGCCGCGGAGCTGTCCCCCGAGGACGCGGCCATCGGGGAGAACCTCTCGGTTCTGCTGGGAAGGGCGGCCGCAAGCACGCTCAACGCGACCGTGGACAGGCCGTCTTGGGCCTCCCCTCGGCCACGAGCATCCGCCCCGGACGCCCTGCGCGTGCTCTGCCTCGAGATCAAGGGCCTCGGCCGGTTCCTCGGGGACTTGGTCAGGTCAATGGCCGGGGCGGACGGCCTGGAAATCCGCCACATGGAACTGAAATCGTGGCTGCAGCACATCCCGTTCGAGTGGGCCGACGTCGTCTGGCTGGAGTGGGCCAACGAGTTGGCCGTCCAGATGACGCACAAGATCGATCTCCTCCAGAACACCAGGGTCGTCTGTCGACTTCACCGATACGAGGCCTTCACGGATCTGCCGGCGCAGATCAACTGGGACGTGGTGGACCGGTTGATTCTCGTCTCGGAACACATGAAGGACGTCTTCGGCCGACGGTTCCCCACGGTTCCGACCCCGAGGCAGGTCATTTGCAACGGCATTGACCTGGAGCGCCACCGGGTCGCACCGGGCAAAGAGGCGGCCCGGGACATTGCCTTCGTCGGACACCTGAATTTCCGCAAGAACCTGCCGATGCTCCTCCAGATAGCGCGTGGGCTGAAGGAGATGGGCAGCGATAGGCGCATCTGCGTGGCGGGTGACTGGCAGCAGCCCGACCTCGAGGACTACTTCGGGCATATGTGCGCCGAGATGGATCTGGGCGAGCACCTGGTCTGCGAAGGCTGGGTGTCCGACATGGACGCCTGGCTGGCGGACAAGCGTTACGTTCTGTCCACAAGCGTCAGCGAGTCGTTCGGTTACGCCGTGTTCGAAGCCATGGCGTCCGGACTCAGGCCCGTGGTGCATCACTACCCCGGCGCCAGGGAGTTCCTGCCGGACCAGTTCCTTTTCAACAGCGTGCCTGAAGCGCTGGAGATGCTGCACGAGGACGGCGCGGCCCCCGAGTCCTACAGGCAGTTCGTGAATGAGCGCTACCCCCGCAGCCGCCAGGTGGAGCAGGTCGGGCGCCTGCTGCGGGAGTTGGCGCAGGAGAAAGCCGACGAGCGCAGACGGGCCTGAGCTGTGCGCCGGTGTCAAGGGTGCTTGAGGTGAACTGAGGCGACCATGTTGCGCGCGAGCCAGCAGACATCGACCGTTGAATCAGCCGCCCCCGACGGGGCTGCCGCGCGGCCCGCAAGGGAACACGGGCGCGTTAAGACCGCCGAGGACATCATTAGGACGTGCAACGACGAGCAGTTCAGACACGACCGGTGGCTGTTCCCGGGCAAGTTCAAGGCCTTTGAGGCCGCGCTGCGCATGTTCCCGGACGACGTCGACGAAGTGGTGGAGATCGGGCACGAGGAGCCCTTTCGAAAGATCTACGAGAAGCTGGGGCTCAGGTGCATCGGACTGAACCTGCCCAATGACGCCCACTACTTCAACGTTAGATGCAAGGCAGTGCTGGCCCGGCACGTCCTGGAGCACTCGCCGATACCGCTCCTGATGATCACCAACGTCTTCGAGTCCCTGGAGGACGGAGGGTACTTCGTGGCCGTCGTCCCCGAGGCCACGCGCCACTGGTGTGGGTGGCCGCCGCACTTCTCCGTTCTGCCCCACGGTGGCTGGCTCAAGCTTTTCCGCTTCGCCGGATTCGAGCCGCTGGACTGCCAGATGGGCATGTGGAGGCCCGAGAGGCAGTACTACGAGTACAGGTTCCTGCTGCAGAAGCCGGCACGGCCCGAGGCATGAAACCATGTTGCGCATGAGGAAGAAGAAGCAGGTCGCCTTCGTCAGCAAGCCCTGGAAGGTGGGCAATGCGTTGGCCCTCTACAGCTACGTGGAACGCATCGGCAACGGCTCCGTCGATGCGTTCTGGTACGACAGCCCCGAGCAGCTGGAGGCGGCCTACAATGCGGACGCGCTCGTGTTCACGCACGGCATCCCGTTCGAGAAACGGGACGGCCAGCTTCTGGTCAACCTCTGGCACGGGATGCCTCTGAAGGGCATCGTCTATACGGACACCAACGCCCCGCCCGAGGACATGGCCGGGTTCGGGCAGTTGTGCGACGACATAGACCTGCTGATCTCCACGTCGCCGCTGATGCGGTGCGTGATGGCGGCCTGCTTCAAGATGGACGCCAGGAAGGTCGCGATCACGGGCCAGCCCAGGAACGACTGGCTCTTCGAGCCTGGCGGGCGCGAGCGACTGGCTAACGTGCTGGGCCCGAAGGTTCTCGAGTACGAGAAGATCATCTTCTACATGCCCACGTGGCGCAGCCGCACCAACCTTCACCGGCCCATCGAGGGCCGGGCCCTGACGGATAACATATTCAAGCTAGACTCTTTCGACCTCGCTCGCTTCAGGGCGCTACTGTGCGACCTGAACGCCCTTCTCGTCTGCAAGTTCCACATAAATGACGAGGCCCAGATGATGCACATCCTGCCCGACCAGTGGCGGGACGGCATCGTGGTGCTCAGGGCGGACGCGCTGTCGTGGACGAACACGGATCCCTATCAGATCCTCTCTGCGGCGGACCTGCTCATTACGGACTACTCCAGCGTGTACTTCGACTACTTGTTGCTGGACAGGCCGACGGTGTTCGTCCCGGTGGACGTGGACCAGTACCGCGCAGCCCGCGGCTTCCTGCTGGAGCCATACGAGTTCTGGACGCCCGGGCCGAAGGTGCTCGACCAGGAGGCCCTGGAGGCAGAGATCCGCGCGTCCCTGGACGATCCGACCCATGGGGCGGACCAACGGCACCTCATCAATTCCATCATCAACCAGGTGGCGGACAATAGCTCGTGCGAACGAGTCTGGCAAGAGATTCAGAACATGTTGTGGAACTGACAGCCCGGGAGGGCACACCCATGGCAGTTGACACCGACCGGCTCAAGGTCGTGATTCTGGCTGCGGGAGTGGGATCCAGGCTGGGGTTTGCCGTCCCCAAGCCGCTCATTCCCCTGGCCACCGGCGTCTCCATCATCGAGCAGCAGCTCGGCAACTTATCGCACTACGTCGAGCGCGAAGACGTGATGCTCGTCGTCGGCTACAAAAAAGAGTTCATCATGGAGGCGTTCCCCCGCAACGTCTTCGTCTACAACGAGCGCTACAGCGTCACCAACACCAGCAAGAGCCTGGTGCGGGGCCTGGCCCGCTGCGCCGGTCACGACGTGCTGTGGATGAACGGCGACGTCGTGTTCGACCACGAGATCGTCCGTCAGCTCCTGGCCAGCCCCGACAGCGCGGTCACGGTCTTGCCCGCACAGGTCGGCGAGGAAGAGGTCAAGTACAAGACTACCCGGGACGGCGTTGTCTGTGAGATATCGAAGCACGTGGCCGACGCGGAAGGCGAAGCCGTCGGCATCAACCTGGTGAGAAGCCGTGACCTGGCAATGCTCGTGCAGTGCCTGGAGCTGTGCGACGATCAAGATTACTTCGAGAGGGCCATTGAGCTGGCCATTGCGGAGAAGATGACCGTGAGGGCCGTGGACGTGTCGGCCCACCGCTGCATCGAGGTGGACTTCCCCGAGGATCTCCGCAGGGCGAACGAGCTCTTCGCCGGCGCCCAGGCGATCGCCGACTCCGACCGGGCCGCCGGCCCTGCCCGCCGAGCCTCCGTTGCCTGAACTGACGCGACAGGTCTTGCCGATGCCATCCAGGCCGCGAGTCACGGTTCTGACGCCTACCTACAACCGCCCTGCCTACCTTGCGGAGACGATCCGCAGCGTGCTGGGGCAGCGGTTCGCCGGCTGGGAGATGCTGGTCATCAACGACGGCGGCGTGGACGTCGGTCACATCGTGCGGGAGTTCGCCGACGAACGTCTGCACTACTTTTGCCGCGACCAGAACCGCGGGAAGGCCGCGTGCCTGAACTTCGGGCTCGAGCGCGCCCGCGGCGACTACGTCGCCTACCTGGACGACGATGACGTTTGGTACCCCGATCACCTTCAGGCCCTGGTCGAGGCGCTGGACAAGAACGGGGACGCCGGGGTGGCCTACTCCGACCTCTACCGCGTCATCTTCCTGCGGGACGGGCAGGGCCGGCGATACCCCCTCCAGAAGAACGTGGAGGTCTGCCGGGACTACAACCGGATGTTCATGTTCCACTTCAACCACACCTTGCACGTGAGCCTGATGCACCGCAAAGGGCTCGCACTGAGGGCAGGGGGCTACGACGAGAGCGTGCGGGTGCTCATCGACTGGAACCTGACGCGAAAACTGTCGTTCTACACGGATTTCATCCACGTGCCGGCCGTCACGGGGGAGTACTACGTGCCGCTCACGGGGTCGGACCGCATCTCCGACCTCCAGCGGCGGGATGAGGAGAAGTACAGGCAGAACCTGCGCCGCATCCGGGCGGACCTGCCCCCCGAGCCCTGGCCGATGGTGGAGAAGGTCGCCGTGGTCTTCCCCGTGCAGGAGTGGTCCGAACGCGAGCTGGAAGTGGTGGGGTATCTGACTGAGCGCCTGGACTATCCGTGCCGGATCGTGCTTGTCAATGGGCGCGGGGACTACGGGGAGGGCGACTGCGCCCGCGCGCTCGGGCCGCTCGCCGAGCTGAAGCACCTGCGCGTCGTGCCCGCGCCGCCCGGCGCCGGTGACGGAGCCTGCTACGCGGTCGGCATGGACAGCATCGACGCCGACTACTACTACCTTCCCTCGCCACAGGCGTCTGGCGATGTGGACTGCCGCTTGATCTCGGGGCTCAGCTACCTGGCCGAGACCGGATGCGACGGCGTGCGCTGGCCGGAAGATCCGGCCAAAGACGGCCCGTTCGATCTGATGGTCAGGCGGCAGCACCGGACGTCGCCGTCCGAGCCCGGGCAGGCCGATGTGCGCACCGTGCCTCGGGACTGGTTCCCTGAGGCGTTCAAGATGGATTACCTGCTGCACTTCGCGGAGCGGTGCTGCGAGGAGGGCGCCCATGCGGTCGCCCAGCAGCTTCTTGACGAGGTGCAGGCCATCCCCGCCGGGGCGAGCGGGCAGGCATACCTGGTCCAGCTCTACGCGCGGGTGGCCTTTGGGATGGGCAATTACGAACGGGCCGAGCGCATGTGCAGGGACCTCATCTCCCGGGCGTATGGCTGCGATAACTGGGTGACCCTGGGGCGCATCTTCCAAGAGCGCACGGACTACGCCGCTGCAGCCGAGGCGTATCGGCAGGCCCTTCAAGGGATCGGGCTGGGGGACGAGGACGTGGACGCGGGGCCCTTCCCGATCATGTGCGCCAGCGAGTTCGACGCCTTCAGGGCCATGGTCGGATTGGGGGAGTGCTTGCTGGAGATGGGGCGGGACGCCGAGGCGGCGCCGGCCCTGCACCGGGCCTCGCGGCTGTGTGCGAACAACCACAGGGCCTATCTCGCGTTCGGGCGCATCTTCCTCCGCCAGGGAAGCCTGGACCGGGCCGCGGAGGCGCTGGAGCTTGCCAGGCAGACCGATCCAGAGGAGCGGGTGCCGGCCCTACACGCCGCGTTCGGTCAACTGATGGAGGCCCGGGACCGGATCGGGGAAGCCTACGGGCACTGGCTCAGGGCACAGTCGGCCGCACCTGATCGCGAGGAGTACGCCGTGCGTGCGGCCGGACTGGCCGAGGCACTTGGCAGGCGCGAAGACGCGGAGCAGATCTTCAGGGAACTGCTGAGCCATCGTCCCGGCAACGTACGCGCCCTGTTGGGTCTGGCGAAGCTGTGCCTGGAGGCAGGGAGGGCAGCGGAGGCGGCCGAGTTCGCGCGGAGGGCGACGCTGCTGAGTCCGGACCATGCGGGAGCGCGCTCCCTGCTGGAAGCGGCCCTCGGCGGGCCTGCGGGTCGTGGCGAATCGTCGCCTCCCGCAGTCAGGCTTGGTAGCTGAAGCCCGTCTGGCGGGCGCTGTCGGGCTGGTCCCCGCCGTTCGCGGCGGCCTGCTCCCAGGCCTGGCGCAATTCGGCCAGGACCTTGATGGACTCGTCGATCATCTCCGGACTGCGTTCGATGTTGGCCTGGGTGAGGTGACCGTACAGGAAGTTGTACAGGGCGCGCAGGTCGTTGGCGATCTGGGGGCCTGCCTGGACGTTCAGGCAGTTGTTCAGCTCCGCCACGATGTCCTGGGCTTTGCCGATGTAGACGCCCTTGAGTGCGTAGTCCCCCTCCTGGAGCTTCTGCTTGGCCGTTCTGAGGAACTTGATCGCCCCGTCGTACAGCATCGCGACCAGCTTGGCGCGCTCCTGCGTGGACACGTCATTGTCGACGTACGTCTCTTGCGCCTCCATTCGTGGCACTCCTCCCGCAATCTAGCGCAATGCGCTCCTATTCAGACCCCCCGACCAAACTCGACGCTAGCTGGGAGGTCCAGTCCTGCATACCTTGCAGCTCGGCCATGAGCTGCTCGAGCCTGGCGTACTTGGCTGTCAGCCTTTCTCGCATCCTCTCGAGCCTTGCTTCTTCCCTTTCTATCCGATCTTCGATGTGGCTGATGATGCCCTTGTAGCTCACTTCGATGTTGTGAATCAGCCCGTCAGTGTCGTCCAGGATGTTGTCGAGCACGCCGGCCAGCTTTCCCGCGATCCCTTGCCTGACCCGGACGGTGGCGGTCTGCGTGGTGGAGCTGCCGTCCCAGACGGCCCTCACCCAGAGGGCCTCCTCGGGGTTGCCCGAGGCGCCGACTATGTAGGAGCCGTTCAGGTCCGCACTGCGCCAGGTGGACTCGCCGCTAAGCCTGATGCGGCCGCCGGTCAGGTTGCCGCCGGCGTCGAACGTGGCCTCCACCTCGTAAGCCCCCGGCGTGGTCAGCAGGCTGCTGGCCTGGTAGAAGGTCAGGTAGCCGCTGTCGGAGAAGCCCTCGAAGTCGGACGAGAACAGGGCGATGACGGCGTCGAAATCGTTGGTCAGGGCATCCTCCAACGCGGACTCGTCTACGGTCAGCGTGCCCAACTCGCTGTCTTCCACGTCGCCCGCTGTCTCGATGCCGATCTGGCCGAGCAACGTGTAGGGATCGGCGCCTTGCTCGAAGCCCGGGGGCGAGGTGATGATGACTTCGCGCATCAGGGATTCCACCAGCTCCGCCCCGTAGTTGCCCAGAAGGACGCCGGCCTCTCCCTGCTCCGCGTCGTAGTCCGTCCCCACGTTCAGGAACCTCTTGACCGTGTTGTAGGCTTCGACGAACTGTTGGATGTTGGCCTTGACGCCTTCGTGATCCTCCGTCACGGTGATGCTCACGGCCGATCCGCCCGTGTCGTCCGTCAGGGTCAACGTGAGCCCTTGGATAACGTCGTTGACGGTGTTGGACTGTCGCTCGATCCACCCGCTCGTCGGATAGCCGTCGATCCGCAACTGCGCGTTCTGCGCCGTTTGGGTCTCGGTGAAGTCGGCGGCCTCGAACGTGAACTTTCGGCCCCCTTCCAGTTGGGTGACGTAGCCGTCGGCCGCATAGGAGTTCGACAGGTTGGTCGTGAAGGTTACCGTGTCACTGCCCGTGTCCACGGCGGAGATCTCCAGCTCTTCGTATCCGCTTCCGTCGGCGATCACGACAGTCTCACCCACTCGGAAGTTGGCCGCATCGTCCACGGCTATCTGGGAGGTCCCGGCCGTCGCGCCGGACGCCAGGCCGCTGCCCGTCCCGCGCGGCGTGGCGTATGCGTTCTGGGCGATGGTGAAGTCGTCCCCCAGGGCGCTCTTCAGGTTCAGCGTGTTGGTGCTTATCGAGTCGATGATGTGGTACTCGGCGGAGCTGTCGTCGTCATTGACGATGATGGCCATGTACTGGGCGAAGGCGGACGCGTCGTCCACGGTCACGGAAGAGGAGCCGCTGGAGGCGTCAGCGCTCAGCGTGCCCGAGTCTCCCTCCAGGGTCGTGCCGGAGGAGTCGATGGTGATGGTGTGATCGCTGCCCATGTCGTCGCCGCGCAGGACGAGGTGGTGCGAGGTGGCTCCGCCGCTTCCGTCGTCCAGTATGTAGGCGGTGACGTCCGGATTGTCTGCGTCGCCGTTGATCAGCCCGACCAGTTGCTCGAGCGTAGTGCCGCTTGCCACCTCTACGGTCACGGCCGTGCCGGCGTAGGTGTAGGCGAAGTCGAGAGAGGCCCCGCTGTTGTTGATCACCGTATCCGAGTCGTCCACGCCAGCGTGTATCTCCACTTCCGAGTCGGCCAACTGGTTGACCTGGATGTCGTACGTGCCGGGCGTGGCGGAGCCAGATACCTGGGCGGACACGGAGGACTCGTCGCTGCTAGCGGCCTGGTAGGAGCGCAGCTCGTCTGCGGTGTCCATGGACTGGGCGACGTCCAGCAGGTCGTTCAGGAGGGAGCGGAGTTGCTCGAAGGCGGTCGCCTTGATCTCCCAGGTCGTCTTCCAGTTCTGGATCGGCTCGATGATCCGCTGGCGGCGGATCTCGATCTGCGCCTCGATCAGCTCGTTCCAGTCTATGCCCGTGGCCACGCCCGAGAAGCTTATGGTACTCATCCGGAAAGCCCTTTCCTCGGGAGGAAAACTTTTCCCGTGCGCCCAGGACCCGTCAGAGGCCCTCCTGATGCTTCCTGAAGGTCCGGAGCAAGCTCCACGCGCCCCAAGGGATGTCGATCTTCACCGTAAGGGGCAAACGACATGCCGCGAAAAAAAACGGCCTCCCGCGCCAGACGGGAGGCCGCTATGGAGAGGCTTATCCACCCAGCAGGGCGAGCGCCATCTGAGGCACGACGTTGGCCTGCACGAGCATGGCGACGCCGGCCTGAGCCAGAACCATGTTCCGGGTCAGTTCGGCCATCTCCCAGGCCACGTCCACGTCGGAAATCTGCGACTCGGCGGCCTGGATGTTCTCCCGCTGGATCTCCAGGTTGGAGATGGTGTTCTCCAGGCGGTTGATCATGGCGCCGAAGTGCGCCCGTGAAGTGTCCTTCGTTGCGATGGCGCTGTTGATGCTTTCCAAGGCGCCCTGCGCCGAGGCCTGGGAGGCAATGCTCAGGCTGGCAATCCCCAGGGCGCTGGCGGTCAGGTTCTGCTTGGTGACGTAGTAGTAGTCCTCGGCCGAGCTGTTGCCCGGGCCGAAATGGATCTTGATGGTCCCGCTGGTGTTCAGGCCGTAGACTTCATTGAACGTGGTCGCGTTGGCGATTCGGGTGATCTCCTCCCTCATCGCGCTGAACTCATCGTCCATGATGGCACGCTGCTCGTCGCTGTACGTTCCGGTCGAGGCCTGAACGGCCAGCTCCTTCATACGGATGAGCTTCTCGTCGATGACCTGGGCGGCGCCGTCGTACGTCTGCAGCATCGAGATGGCATCGTTCGCGTTGCGGATGCCCTGTCCCAATGCCGCCACCTCTGCCCTCATCAGTTCGCGCACGGCCAGCCCCGCTGCGTCGTCGTCAGCGCTGTTTATCCGAAGACCGGACGACAGCGCGTTGATCGACTCCGCCAGCGTGGTGTACGTGGCACCGAGGTTCCTCAACGCCGTCTGAGCCATCAGGTTGTGTTTGATGACCAGACCCATGCCCATGGCACACACCTCCTGCACTGAAGAAACTGCTGATTGCACAGCCGTGTGGCCGTGCACGTTTGCTGCTTACGAATCTCGTCCTCTGGCTCGAGCCTCTCCTGCTTACTTATTCGGAAGAATGGCTTTGCACTTTAGGCCCCGAGGCCAGAAAAGGGCCGGGCAATCGGGGTTTGGCTCGGCCGGCGGGCGGATCGGCGCACGGAGAACGCGGGGAGGGAACGAGCTTCCGGGAAGGGCGGGTCTCTCTCAGGCGGGCCGCTTGCGCGGGCTCAGGTTGTAGCGCTTGATCTTCTGCCAGAGCGTGGTCCGGTTGATGCCCAGGACCTCGGCCGTCTTGGCCTTCTGCCAGTCGTTCCTGTCCAGCACGTGCTGAATCAGCCGTTTCTCCATGCTTTCCAGCGACTCGATGCGCGTTTGGAACTCGGCCTGCGGCGCGCCGTCCGGCCGCGTTTCCGGGCTGATAACCAGGTGTTCCAGCTCCACGGTGTCGCCGGGGGCCAGGATGACGGCTCGCTCGATCACGTTGCGCAGCTCGCGCACGTTGCCGGGCCAGTGGTATTCCCTCAGGCGTGCCATGGCGGCCGGGCTGAGGATGCTAACGCGCTTGTTGCAGCTCTTGGCCAGTTGCTTCAGCAAGTACGAGCTGAGCACCGGAATGTCGACCACCCTCTCACGGAGCGGGGGGATCTGGACAGCGAAGACGTCCAGGCGATAGAAGAGGTCGCGCCGGAAGTCGCCCTTCTGGACCATTTCCCAGAGGTTCCGGTTCGTGCTGGCGATGACACGGCAGTCGACGTGGATGTTCTTGGTGCCGCCGACGCGCTTGAAGGACTTTTGCTCCAGCACGCGCAGCAGGTTGGCCTGGAGCTTGAGGGGCATCTCGCCGATCTCATCCAGGAAGATGGCGCCTCGGTCGGCGGCCTCGAACAGGCCCAGGCGCGTCTCGGTTGCGCCCGTGAACGCGCCCTTTTCGTGCCCGAAAAGCTCGGCCTCCAGCAGCGACTCGCTCAGGGCGGCGCAGTTGACGTCGACGAACTGGCCGTCCGGATGGTGGGAGTTCTCGAATATGGCTCGGGCCACCAGCTCCTTGCCCGTGCCGCTTTCGCCCTGGATCAGCACGGTCGACTGGCTGTTGCGGCTCACCATCTGGACCTTGCGGTAGATGTCCTTCATGGCGTCGCTTATGCCGATCAACGTCCACCCGGGGGCCTCCATCCGAACGCCGTCTTTCCTCACCTTCAGCAGGTGGTGATTGCAGTGATGTGCTCCCAGGGCCCTCTCTATCGCGTGCTCGATCTCCCCCAGCGAGAAGGGCTTTTCGATGAAGTAGTGCACGCCCATCTTGGTGGCGCGCACGGCCTTCTCGATGTCGGCATGCCCCGTGATGACGATGATGGCTGCGGCGCTGCCGCGCTGCTGAGCTTCGCGGATCAGGTAGAAGCCGTCCTTGTCCGGCATCTTCAGGTCGGCTATGAGTACGTCGGGCAGGAAGCGCTCCAGCTTCTCCAGGCCCTCGGCCACGGTCGAGGCGGTGTAGACCTGGTAGTCCTTGTCCAGCAGGTAGAGCTCAATGCTGGTCCGGACAGACTCTTCGTCGTCTACCAGGAGCACGCTTGGGCACATGGGGGCCGTTCCTTCCCGGGTTCCGTTGGATTTCCCGTCGGCCAGCAACGCAAGGTTGACTCTTAGCACACGGACGAGGCGGATTTCAACACCTGTGCCTTTATTCGGTCCTGAGCGTTTGCCATCAGGGGGCCGCTGAGCTTTCCCGAGTTCGCGGCGGTTCCTGCCGAGGCCCCGTCGACGCACTCGGCTCGCTGCCGGGCGGGGTGGGTGGCGCGGGAAGCCGCCGGATGCACGTCCATTCGGCAGATGGGCCGCGTCGCAACGTCTCTCCGCCAAACGGCATGCAGTTGCGACAGCTCCCCCGCGGCCCCGGAGGCGGACTGGCGCGGGGACCCCCTGCCACGGGGTGGAACGTGAGGCGGACGCCATCGCCGGGTCCGTTCGTGCTGCGGCCCACCGGTCCTGTCGGCAGCGGGATGTTCTGCCCCTTCCGGTCGGCCGCCGCGATTTTGCCGAGGAAAAAAGTAATGTGATTTCAAGGTTTTCCGATACCATAATGAAGTAGGGAACGATAGGCGGACGAAGGTCTTTGGCACGCTTTTGGCTATTGTCACCTCGTCATGGAGGTGAATCGCAGAATGGTGAACGATATCGACGGCGCCGGCCAGCGCCGGATGGACCGTCTTGCCCGGTCTCGCGACTCCGGTTCACCCGAAGCCGTTAAGAAACGCCAGGGGCCTTCGGACGGCGAGGACTCGGAAGTGGTCGTGTCCAGCGAGCTACGGGAGCTCGTCGAGCGCATCAAGGGGGCCGAGACGTTCCGCAAGGCGCGGGTCCACGACGTGCTCGAGAAGCTCAAGCGGGGCGAGCTGGTCATTTCCGAAACGGTCCGAGAGGCCGCCGAGCGACTGCTTCAAGAGGGGATATGACGGGTCGTAAGAGGCAGTTCCTGGGCATCCTGTTCGAGTGTTGCCACGTCTACGGCCGGGTCTATCAGGCGCCGGGAGGGGGGGCGTACGAAGGCCGGTGCCCGCGTTGCTTGCGCGAGGTCCGCGTGCGGATCGGCCCGAACGGAACGCGTAAGCGCTTCTTCGTGGCCCGCCCGCGCCGCACGCGGCTGTGAAGTCCCGCCCATGTCCCTCCGCCCCTGTTGGGCCCTCGCGATCGGGGCCGCCCGGGCCCGGTTGAGATCGATGCAACTTCCGACAGCCGTTGGATATCGAAACGAGGCGTCTCCCTTATGGACGGATCGGCCGATGCGGTGTTCTTTTTTTCGCGACGTTTTTCTTCGCAACACGGGGCGCTGGCGACCTGCCGGAGGGGGGGTAACCGTTTGCCGGCGATAGCAATGGCAGCCCATTTGCGCGGCATGCAGGGCCGCCTGCGGCCGAGGTGGGCAGACGGTATGCCGTGCTGATCGCCGCTGATGCGGGGAGGACGGGCGTAGCAGGCTTGAAACCCGCTCTCGCAGTCACATATAAGCCCCCAATGCGAATCTGCTGACTCGCGGAACCGTCGGTACATGGGGGGGAGATGCAGGATACGCAACAGCTCGCCCAGCAATTGCTGGGCGAGGTAACCGGAGTTCGCCGCACCTTCGCCGGCCAGATGGCCCGGCTGGATGCGGCCGAAGTGAAACTGCGTGAGCTGGAAGACCAGCTCCGCCATGCCAACCGTTCCGTGCCGTCGGCACGTGAACTCACCGGACAACTGCGCGAGCACCTGAGATGCCTGCGCAGTGAAGGAGTCGAGACGCTGGCAAAGCAATTGGGCAACTGGCAACGCGCACTCCGTTGCCTGAGCGAGGGCCTCGGCCACGTGACGACCCTCGCATCCCTCGGGGAACTGTCCGCCTCGGTCGCTCATGAGATCAGGAATCCCCTGTTCGGTGTGATGCTGTCCGCGGAAGTCCTGCAGACCAAGATGGACCCCGACGATTCCAGGCTCAGGCTGTTGGAGAACTTGCGGCGCGATGCCGAGAGAATGAAGAACGTGGTGGAGAACTTGCTGCAGTTGTCCCGTTCTTACAAGCCACGGCTGGAATCGTGCGACGTGGGGGACCTGGTGCGCAAGAGCGTCGAGTCCGTGCACTCCAGCCTGAAGAAGAACGACATACGCGTGCGCGTTCGGGCGGCGCCGGGATGCCGGGCCAACCTGGGCGCCGACCTGGTCCAGCAAGTCTTCCGCAACATCGTGCTAAATGCGGTTGACGCCAGTCCACCGGGCAGCGCGCTGGAGATCGCCGTTGAGTTGCGCGAGGCGGCCGACTGCGTGTCGGTGACGTTCAAGGATCAGGGCATGGGCATAGCGCCCGAGATGCTGGGGAAGCTTTTCGAGCCTTTCGTCACGTCCAAGCACAACGGCCTGGGCCTTGGCCTGGCCGTGAGCAAGCGGATCATGGACGCCCACGGAGGAACGATCGGAGCCCGAGGCGAACCGGGCCAGGGGGCGACCTTCATCGTGACGTTCCCCCGCATGGCCGCAAGCCCCAAGCAGAGAGCCGCGGCATGAACCGACGGATGCTTATCGTAGAGGACGAGGAGACGATCCGCTGGGCGCTCCAGGAGATCTTCATGCGGGATGGATGGGAAGTGCACGGCGCGGCCGATGCGGACGAAGCCGAACGGTCGCTCCAGGGCTGTGACTACGACTTCGTGATAACCGATCTGAAGATGCCCGGGCAGGGAGGGATCGACGTCATCCGACAGGCCCGGCGGCGCAACCCGCGTGCGGGCGTCGTCGTCTTGACCGGCTATGAGTCGGTCGAGACCGCCGTCGGAGCCCTGCGCCTCGGCGTCTGGGACTACGTAACCAAGCCCTGCGACATGGCTCACCTGCGGCGCAGGATCGAGGAGTTCCTGGAGCAGGCGCCTCCGCCTCCGCCCGCCGAAGGCGCCTCCGAAGCCCTGTCGTCGGAGGACATCGCGGGCTTCCTTAATGGCGCCGGAACTCCCGTCCTGAACGTCTCGCTGCTCGAATCGGGCGAAGGGGTCCGGCTTTTGCTGGAGGGTCTGCGCGGAATCATGGCAGACATAGGCGTGGGCAGCGAACGTGCGGAGCAAATCCTGCAGGTCTGCGTTGACGCCGTGGCAGCGCTTGCCAACGGCGCCGACGCCACGGGCCGTGCCGGCCTCTTGAAGGGCCGTTTGATGGTGGCCCTGAGCTGCGGGGGCGCCCCGCGACTGCGGGCCCGCAAGGCGCTGGAGGAGGCCGCCGGATGCTATGGCGTCGACGTTCAGATCATTGAGTCCGAAGGCGCTTGCAGCGTCGTTCTGAGCGAGGAACTCACGGCATGAGGGCGGAAGACAGCTTCGACGGACGAGTGCTGTTGCTCAAGGTTGCAGAACGAGCGCTGCTGGTGCCGCCCGATTGGGGCAAGATCCCTGGCCTGCGGCGACTGGACATGCCGTGGGTCGCACTGGACCTGTCGCAGGTGGACTTCATCAGCAGCCTGTTCGTGCAGGCATGCGTCGAGCTGGC
>Ga0114922_10000159_pt1 | contig 62065 bp, 59 predicted proteins | sample AartaG_FD_100975 | JGI IMG/M metagenome (GOLD analysis project Ga0114922, IMG submission 100975) | Deep subsurface microbial communities from Aarhus Bay to uncover new lineages of life (NeLLi) - Aarhus_00045 metaG | ecosystem: Environmental > Aquatic > Marine > Oceanic > Sediment | place...
CTTCCATGATGTCTGTTACTTTCCAAGGCATCTTCCCTCTCCTTTTTTTTGAGAGAATTATACCTCAAATCTGTAACCAATGTCATGAAACATGATGTAACGGATCTCATGGAACTATACAATTGGCTATAGCCCGTCAGAGCCTGCCATGCCAAATTGGCATTTGAATTAAAAATGTTGTTTTAACTTGAAAATTCCGAAGTCATCTATCCCTATCACCACCGCCTCGCATATATCACCTACGATTGCTTTCTGGCGTTTAGTTTGATTGCCGGAGTTGAAGACCACGATTCAGATGCATGGCAGTCATAACCATACTCATTGGACGAAAATTCAGTTCTAGTCGCAAGGTGACTTAATCGTCTCTGGCGTAGAATTTCATGAGCATTGATGCGACACCTTGCAACTCAGTTAGTCCCGGAGGTATGTCGAGCATTTTAGTCAGATCAATGGGATCAGCGAGTACCACCGGAGCGGTAAGTGCCCGTTCAGTGCGTTGCTGAATATAGTCGGGCTGCTGTTTCAATTTGCGCAGCTCAGTTTTCTCCATTCCCTCCGAGCCAATGTTTAACCCACCACTTGTGTTCGTTTCTCTTGAAACCGGACACAGCCTTAGAAATGGGTGTCGGTAGCCACTGAGACGAACAGCGGCACGGTTATGTATATGATCCAAGAATAATTCGCGAGTAAGTTCACCAAATCCGAGACGCTTCCACGCTCTCCTGTAACCCGTGTAATCAACATGAACCCATAGCTGCCTTGAAGGATGAAGGCGTCGATAGTATTGATCTGCTTCACATTCATCCCAGAGCGGGAACTGGGGATTTCTATTCGGCTGGTGAGCTACGACCACGACCACGTTCGTCGGCCGCTTACGGCCGGGTATGCTCGTCTGGATAGTGCCGACATAATTTTCAATTACCTTGAGATCCGCGGCCGCGATTGGCACGAATAGGTCTGATGTCAGCCCGTATGTTTGAACGCCAAGTGCCTTCCACTCTTCGTTTGTCATCTCTCAACTACTCCCGATAGATAATCTTGCGTATATCAATTGCTGTTTAAACTTGTTAATCAAAACATGTCTTTTAATTTATAGCTAGGAATATCCCAAATGCCTTGACGACGTATAGTCACCCAAAATATTATTCACTTTCGGAAAATTCATTCGATTTAAATTTCTCAAACCGCTATTCTGTAATCATATAAGTGAGTTTGGAAGCCAATAAAGGTATCTCTTATATAGGCAATATCTCCCAGTTCTCTTTTTGCATCAGTAATTGCTTTGTATTTTAGAGTCAATAATTCAGGGAGTTTTGTATCATCAAGTTCACTTACGCCAGATTCCACATACTGCTTTAAGACAAAATCCAAAAACACTCTTTGTTTGGATTCATAATCCCCAAAATGTGACTTCGCGAATTTTGCTCTTTGGCTTCGTTTCACGGGATTTGTACTAAATGCCACATAAGCTAAGACATCATACAAATCGCTGTCTTCCGCATGAATCATATTTCGCAAATCATCTAACTGGCTATGGGTATATCCCTTTTCGTTTAAATCCTGTAATAGTTTTTTTCGGGTATCAGGTTTGCTCCAGATGGCACGTAGTTTATCTTCATCTTTGAAGAAATCAGGCAACGATCCAAACATTGACTGCAAGAATTCTTCTGCTGAGATAGGCTTCCCATCAGGGCTCCAAAAAGAAGTCTGCACCATAGAATCCAACTCGCGCACCTTGCCATCAGATAATTTCACCTTAATCATTTTACGTGGTGGCGGCTTATCACATACACAGGGTGCTTTTCCGCATATTGTACATCTTTCGGGTGGGGGTTTCACGCATACACATGGAGATTGTTCGCATATTTTGCACACCTTCGGCGTTGGACCTTCGCAGATGCAAACAACCTCACCGCAGATTTCACACGGCAGAGCATCACCATCCCATTCTGGATCAAGAAAATGTTTATGCGCTCTCACAAAATCATATAGGGTGAAATAATCCTTACCATCAAATAAGCGAGTGCCACGCCCAATGATCTGCTTGAACTCGATCATCGTATTTACTTTTCGCATGAGAACAATATTCTTAAGTTCAGGGGCATCTACTCCGGTGCTTAACTTTTTGGAGGTGGTGAGAACGGTGGGAATTGTTTTTTCATTATCCTGAAAATTCCGTAAATGCTGTTCTCCTAAATTTCCCTCATCAGCAGTAACCCTATGACAATAATTTGTATTGGTACTATCGGCAAGCTGGTTGACTAAATTCCGAACGGCAAGGGCGTGAAGTTGCGTGTTACAAAACACAATTGTTTTTTGGGCTTGATCCATCATTTTCAAGAACAATTTAACTCTGTATTCTTCCCGTTCCATTATTTCTATCACACGGTTAATTTCTGTTTCAGTGTAAACCTTACTCTCTTCAATATCTCCCTGGATAACTGTATCATCAGGAGTGTAGATATACTCATCAACTGTAGTACTAATCTGCTTAACTTTGAATGGTGTCAGGAAGCCGTCATTGATACCTTCTTTGAGAGAATAGATGTACACAGGTTCACCGAAATAACGATAAGTATCAATATTCTTATCCCGCTTGGGTGTTGCCGTAAGACCTAACTGCACCGCAGGGCTGAAATATTCCATAATCGCTCGCCAGGTGCTTTCATCATTTGCCCCACCACGATGACACTCATCTATAACGATAAAATCAAAATAATCTTTCGGGTATTCGCCAAAATAAGGTTCGCCATTATCCCCGCTCATAAAGGATTGGAAGATAGTGAAGAAAACAGAGCCGTTGGTTGGTACTTTTTCTTTCTTACGAATGTCTGATGGACGGATACGCACGAGGGCATCTTCTTCAAAGGCAGAGAAAGCATTGAATGCCTGATCTGCTAAGATATTTCTATCGGCTAAAAACAGAATCCGGGGCGTTCTTTGCCCATCTCTTCGCAAATTCCATCTACTATGGAATAATTTCCAGGCAATCTGAAATGCAATGGCTGTTTTGCCGGTACCTGTGGCGAGGGTAATCAGGATGCGGTTTTGACCTTTAGCAATAGACTCCAACACTTTTGTGATTGCATTTTCCTGATAGTAGCGTGGCTGCCATGTTCCGCCACGTTCTTCAAAGGGAATAGAATGCAGTTTATCCCGCCATTGGCCCGCTTCCTGATTTACACTGTCTTCTTCAGCAAAGGTCATCGCCCACAATTCATCGGGGAATGGATATTTTTCTACGTCTCCTTCTTTGCCATTCTGCATATCGATACCATAAATTTGCAGCCCGTTACTGCTATAGGTATAGCGAACCTGTAACCTCTCCGCGTAATCTTTGGCTTGACCCACGCCTTCGGTATAATGTTTTTCATCGGATTTAGCTTCAATAACAGCAAGATTACGATTGCGGTACTGCAATACATAGTCTGCCATGTCAGGTTTACTACGTTGTCCTTTGCCGATCAGGCGGCCTTTAGATATAGGGAACTCCATGCGGATACGACTGCCATCCACCACGCCCCAGCCGGCTTTTTTTAAGACCGGGTCAATATAGGTTGCTCTGGTTTCGGCTTCGTTCATAATTTTGGCCCAATTTGATTAATCAAGGCTTCGAGTAGCTTATCAGACTCATCTTTGGACAGATAAGGGGTTTTGATGGTGCGTGCCCAGAAGAAATCGTGCTTTAAAATATCCTTAATCTTTCCTGGTGACATAGCCTTAGGTTCACCGCCAACTTTTAGCGGCTTGGCAGTCAGCCACTCCAGATCCCGGTAATTTGCATCCTCTCTTGTATCCGCTTTGACTCCGCTGATCACCTTGCCTGCCGCTACAATACCAGCCCATTTGTGATATAGGAAGACAATGTCGTTCTTATTGAGATAATTCACGACGTGGCTCTGATCACCGAAGGCCGCGCCCCGGTTGTTCTGGCACATATACCAAATGGAGTCGGGAATGTGGCTCAGGCAAGTATCGAACAACACGCCCTTTACATGCGCCGGATTAGAATGGCGGTCGAAGGGAATAGAAAAGAACTCAAAATAGTGCTCCTTCGCTTCCCCATTCTTCATCGCGTAAACTCGATACGGGATAAAATCGATCAAGAGCCCCTTCGACTTCCAGTATTCGACGTTGTGAATGAGATCTTCGTTCGCAGCACTGCCTATCACGATCATGCGTTGTTGCCTATTGAAGGCGGATTTCTCCAAGGGATGTTCAAGGTCAAAGTTGATTCGGTGTTCCTCTTGCAGATCGGCTGATTTGCCTTTGGAGTAAGTAATGAGCATCTCTTGCAATCGCTCGTATTTCCAATGAGCTGCCTTTTCGCAGTATCGCAACAATTGATGAACGGCATCAGCTCCAGCGCCACCCCGTTTTAGCTCAAAGAGTATTAGTTCGCCTTTTTCATTCAGGGCATAAATATCGGCTTCTTCCTGCTGCGATCGTTCTTGAAGTATCGGCATCAGCTCATTCCCTTCGAACAGCACGTCCAGCAGGCTATCCGCCAAAAGGTTTTCCAAGTTTTTTTCAAGGGGAACGCTCTGGAAGGGCATGGTTTCCAGCGAATCGAAGACTCCGTTAGTTTGTTTGAGTTTGTAGAGCATAATTTAGAGTTCTCCCGTGAAAACTTGGCGCAGCAGCGGCGTTTTCAACGCCTTCAAAGCGGAATCGATATGTTCAGTTCTGGTTTCCACTTCGTTCATAGCATATTTCGCCTTTCCATTATAGGCTTCAGAACTCTTGTGCGTTTATTATCCCGTTTATTAAACCGATACCGAATCAACGCCTTTGGGTCATTGACTTTATCTAAATATCTCCATTTGATATTATCATAACCATCAGGTTTATTGGGCAAGGCTTCCCCTTCTGGCTTCCATTTGTAAACATGCCAAGCGTGCCAACGAAGAAAATCCGTCAACGGCCCCTTCTTGTCAGTAAGGCTGGCAAAGGGTTCTGATACCATTAAGAGATTAGCAATGTGTGTATAAGCGTTGACATCGTTTGATGTTGGCCACACATGCGCAATGGTCCAGCCCTTGGGACGAGTGCCTTTCAGATCGTGTGCCCAGAAGATCGCCCATTCTGGCGTGACATTGTCGTCATACATCCCGACGGCTTTCCCCTGGTTATTGTTGAACGTTTTATACAGATTACTATTGTCCCGCTTCGTAGGAAATACAGCCCGATTTATTGCCTGCACAACACTCGGATCGGGCAACCAGCTCGTTTTCGCCACGATTTGAGCGAGAGTCATAAAGTATTCGTCCAGACACTCGACATCTGGAACCCTCAGGCTCATGCACGTATCCTTTCAAGAGGATTTTCTGTCAATTCGCCGCTAAATGCTTTTTGCAAGATAGATTTTCTCAGTTCATCTAATGAGTTTAATTCTTGCTTGTAGTGGGCTTCAAGAGCTCGGTTTAGGACACTGATATCATTTATTTGTTTCACACATGCTTTTTGAATATCTAAACTAACTGGAATAGGAATTGATAAATTTACAAGGGTTTTAATTGGCAATTGTGGTTGTGCTGCTCCAGTGGTTTCGGCTTTTATTTGTTCCTTTAAAATTGAAGAACGGCAGACCTGAAAAAGATATTCGGCTAAGATTTCGGTTTTTTTAGATCTTAATATCAACATTCCTGAATTAATTCTAATATGTTTGTATGGAACAGTTGAATTGTATAATCCGAGATTTCCTATTGTGCCCCTTGTTGTCATTACAACATCATTTCGTTTTAATTTCCCTTTTCTTAAAAGGTCATCCCTTTCTTTAGTAATAAAAACTACTACATCAAAATTGAATCCGTTTTGTCTAACATTTCCAGTGTTCAGGAAAACGCAATATTCTTTATTGAAAAAATCCGTTTTTTTTGGATAATTTTTTCCTCTATCTCCATCAATTATCTTCAATAGTTTTTCATCCCCCAACTTCTTCTCCACCCACCCCTCGCCTTTTTGGCTGAAGATTTGGTTCAGTTGGTTTTGGAAAAGCTCTTTGGCGTTTTGCAGGTTGCGTTCTACATTGGCTTTGGCTTGATCGATAGCTTCAAAACATTGGTCTAATATGGCAACAATGCGCTTTTGTTCAGGCAGAGGTGGAAATGGAATAGAGATATTCTCTATCTGTGTTTTGCTTATAGAATTGAATACAGCACCTGCATTACCAACTATCTCGTTTTCATATTTTAGAAGAAAATTGAATAAGAATTCTTTATCGATAGATTTACTCGCTCTAATTGCAGCAAGTCCCCTCCCAATGCAAATGTGTTGTGTTGAAAAGTTTACTGGCCCAACTGGCGCACGGACGGACATTAGAACATCACCTTCAAATGCCTCTTTAGTTGTTTCAGATGACCAAGTTTTGGGCTTACCAATATATTTATCTTTAAACTCTTTCTTACCTTGATAAAAGGGCAATCCAATTCCTTCAGAATTGTAAAATTCGCTTGCTGGTGATTGCCCTGCAATCACCTTGCACACTTCCCCCAACTTCTTTATTTCCCAACCCTGTTTCATAATAACTCTTTAATGCTTCTTAAAATCTCTTTGGTTTCGCTGTCCAGCGTTTCCATTTCAGTCAGTATCTCCTGTGGGCTTCGCAAGGGCGCTTCATCGGGCGTGTTTGGGTTCTTCACGCTTAAATCATAAGTATCAGTGTTTATATCGGCGATCTTAACTGTCCAGCTCTTTTCGCTTTTTGTATTTTTCTTCTGCAGTTTCTTGAACTCCGCCATATCATCATCATTCAGCGGATTGGTCTTGCCCATATTCCGGCCGGGGTCAAGCCGGTAATACCATATTTTTTTTGTCGGCTCGCCTTTGTTAAAGAACAGCACGACCGTCTTTACACCCGCTCCCAAAAACGTTCCGCTGGGCATGTCCAGAATAGTATGCAAAGAGCATGTTTCAAGCAGGTGTTTCCGCAAAGAGATAGACGCGTTATCGGTGTTGCTTAAGAACGTGTTTTTAATAACAATACCGGCACGTCCGCCGGCTTTTAGAATCTTGATAAAATGCTGTAGAAATAGAAAGGCAGTCTCACCCGTTTTAATATCAAAATTTTGTTGAACTTCCTTCCGTTCTTTGCCACCAAAGGGCGGATTGGCCATAATCACATGGTATCGGTCCTTTTCCTGAATATCCCGAATGTTCTCGCTCAGGGTATTAGTATGAATAATGTTAGGAGCTTCGATGCCATGCAGAATCATATTCATTATACCGATAACATACGCCAGGTTTTTCTTTTCCTTGGCGTAGAAAGTATTTTCCTGAAGAGTCTTCAAATCGGAAGTGGTCAGCGAGCTTCTGTCCTTTGTCATATGGTCGTAGGATTCGCATAAAAATCCCGCCGAACCGACTGCGCCGTCATAGACTGTTTCCCCGATTTGCGGATTTACGACATCAATGATAGCGCGAATTAATGGTCTTGGGGTGTAATACTGCCCGCCGTTTCGTCCGGCATTGCCCATATTTCTAATCTTACTCTCATAGAGATGACTTAGCTCATGCTTGTCTTTGGTTGATCGAAACGGCAAACCATCGGCATACTCTATGATCTCACGGAGATTGTATCCGCTTTGGATTTTGTTTTTGAGTTCTGAGAATATCTCACCGATTTTATATTCGATGGTTTTTGCACTGTCGGCCTTTTCTTTGAATTTTGAGAGATAGGGAAAGAGTTCTGTATTCACAAGCTTAACCAGGTCCGGTCCGGTCCGGTCCGGTCATGGCTTTTTGATGATCGAGTTTACCGTCGGCTGTTTTAGGCATGGCCCAGTTCGCCCAGCGGTATTGTTCATCAAGAATGAATGTGTATTTTTTCCCCTTAAGTTCAGCTTCATCTTTCTTGTCTAATTCCAGATCATCCAAATACCGCAGGAATAGAACCCAGGAAGTCTGACCAATATAATCTAACTCACTATCCGCACCAGCATCCTTATAAAGAACATCATCTATATTTTTAAAAATTTGTTCAAACATTCAATCTGACTCCTAACCGCCTATAATGAGTTACAACAAACCCCCTAAACGATTTTACAGTATTATAATAACATATTTCGAAGTGCTTTGGAAAGAGATTTTCCACAAAAGGCTAATATGACTAGTCCCCAAAACCACTTCAAATATATTACCTGCAACTGCTCGTAGCATCGTAATTAACATTTCAGCTTGATTTCTGGAGGTGATCAGGTATATCTATAGCAGTTTTAACTTGAAAATCGAAAATGTATCTCTTAACTTTTTGCTGAAAATGTCCCAAATGCTCTGAAGACGTACACTTTCGCCTATTTAGTATTCTCGTCTGGGAGTAACTCTATGTCCGCATCATCGAGAGGCCCCTCGACAATCTTGCGGAGCGAAAGTCGCCAGAGCCCTGAGCATAGCTCTCGAATTTCGGCGGCATCTATGGTGCCCTGCTTGACAGAATCGTTGGATGCCGCCAAGACGCGAATTAGAATGGCCTCTTCGCCAAGGGGATCTGTCATATCAAGGTAACCCGATTCGGTCAGCTTTTCGATGACTCTCTCCAGAGCATCACTGCGGAACCCTTTAGTTCGTTCGTCCTCTCTTGCATGTAGCACTTGCGTGAGTCTCTTGGCGTCCCAATTCAGGTCACGCGCGAGATCTGCTACACGGTCAATGAAGTTGTCGCTGACCCCCGCGGCGATAAGAACATCCCTTGAGACGGACTTGCCTCGTCCAACTCGCCAAGCTTCTGAAAAAGCGTCGAGCACGCGGGCACGAACCCGCATCCGCGAAAGAGCACTGCTCTCTACATATGCGTCAACTGCACCATAAGACACCAATGATTCCAACTGCCCGTATGTTTCGATTCCCGCGGACAGGAGTTGATAAAGCGGCTTGGCGTCCTCAACAAGATGTGCGACATGAGTGGCGCGAGCCCCAACCGTTGGGTCCAATGCTGGTACACCAAGCGCATTCCCGTATTCTGAAAGAGACATATCGCCCGGCTCAGTTACTTGCTTTACCTCGGCTGCAGACCTCGTCAGTGGCTCCGCCGCGATACGCTCCCCAGAACGCACATCGGTAAGGTCTATCCTGCGGGCGTCTGTGATGCCAATCTCCTCAGCTATTTCTTGCCATGCAAAAGCATCGCTTGGCTGACACGTGAAATACAACACTTGCCGCCCTTTCTCGACCATCGCAAGCACGCACTCGGCAATTGCCCGAAACCTCACAGGATCACTGCTGCTCAAGACCTCGTCGAGGATAAATGGGAGTTGTGTTCCACGTTCCGCTGCTGAGGCAAAGGCAAGCCGTACAGCAAGAAGCAGTTGTATTCGCGTTCCTCGCGATAGTTCGTTGACCGCGAGTCCTCGGCCGGTTATCGTATCAAAGGCACGAAAGGCCGGAGACTCTGATTCCATCGCACCTCCCAGCCGAAGCTCGTAGCGACCCTGGGTAAACATTCCAAGCCATTTCGACGCCAATAAGAACACCGCAGGCCGACTCTCGACTTCGTACTCAGCTTCTACCTGGTCCAGAAGAAAGCTACCTGCTGCCGCAAGCACTGCTTCATTTTGGCGCTCTGCCAACGCATCCCTGTCGCGTTCTATTTCTGCCAATGTATCTTCGAGAAGCGATCCCTTTGCCGTACTGTCAATCCGCGAATGAATATCAAGTACCTTGTCGAAGAGATCATCGCAGCTCTTGGCCATTTTCTGCAACCGGTCTGTCTCAGCATTTACCTGCTCGATGGTAAGGTCCAGCATCTCCGGTATAGGCTCAAGCCTGTTCAACAAGGCTGCTTCTCGAGCTTTTAGGTCTTTGAACTCATCTTTGGCTTTGTTGTAATCTGATAGAAGGGCCAATCGTTCTTGCAGCCCATGCTCGTCATTATCTTCCAGACTGACATCGCCAAAAAGTTGCCCTCTGCGGCGTTCGAGTTCAACCGTTCGTGTTCTTGCTGAGTCAATGTTCTTTTGTGCAGTGGTCAGCTGCGCCTCTGCCTGACGATGTTGCGTAGCGCGCTTTTCAAGATCTTCACTCCGAACACGCGCGATATCGTAGGTGTCACACTGCTCCCCCCCGTACTTGAGCAGGTATGCGTTGATTGGCTGCAACTGTCTATTGTGTTTTTCCTGTAGCTCTGCGACTTCCCTGTGGGCGACATTTTGCGTGGTCCGCGCATTTCGGTATGCCAGCAAGTTAGTAGCGAGTACAGTTAGGGCAAGATGAGACGTGTTGGGAGAAACGCCGAATTTCTCAACCAGTTCATCACGTTGTTGTTCGAGTGTGTGGGCTTCTTTCTTCAACCTTTCAAGCTGCTCTTTGATGTCTTTTCGTTGCAGGTCATTGCGCTCAGAGGTTCGTGCTTCAGCCAGTGCGCGCTCAAGCACGTTCAAGTACTTTCCCACCGCTTCTCGATCCCATGACTCCGGTTTGTCCACCGACAATCTGCTGTATTGCTCTTGCAATGTTTTTCGCATGTCAGTAGACTCAGGCTTTCTCAGGAACCATGCTGCTACGCTGGCCATTCCTGCTGGTAGCAGGAGCAGGGCCCACCATGCGCTCACGGATAGGGCTAAGGCAATCCCTATTGTTGCAGTCAACGCGATTAAGAGCCACGTCAGAATAAGCTGTCCACGAGAGACCCGCGATTCTGTGGGGCCAGCCTCGAACCACTGGCGCAGGATGCTGATCCCGTTGACCAAAGCATCCGTGTTATGCGGCGGCGCTTCGTCTCCCAGTAGCGCCAGCTTTGCCTCCAAAGCTGTTCTACGAGACTCGGTGTCCTCAGCGGCACGGTGAAATGCATCTATGCGATCCAGACCAGCCAGGTCTATTGTGTCCAGCTTTTCCGATTCGGAAGGTTCGCCGAGGGTCAGAAGTGCACTTCTGACCTGTTCATCCGCCTCTCTGGCGCTCCGCTCCGCGTTACCCAGCGCTTCTTCAGTTTTGCGTAGGTCCTCTACGCGGGTTTTCTGCTCTTCAAGAAGACGGTCAGTGATCCCATCCTCCGGAAATCGAGCATCGTCTTTTAGCCGCGTAGCTTCCTCCTCCGCGTCAGAGGCGGTCTGCAGGTCTTGCGCAGCGTTGTCGAGATCGTTCTGTATCTGCTCAAGTCTCTGGGTTTCATCCCCGTGCAAAAGCTCCATCCCTTTCGGGAAACCTCCAAGCATGTGTTCGGCTTCACTTATTTCGGCACGAACATCAATCAGGCCCCGAGCATCTTGAAGCGTAGTGAGTCGCGCCTGGGCGGTACGCGCCTCCTTTTCTTCCTCCTCGAGTTTGGCTAGCTCTTCCTCTTCAGCTCGTAAGGCCTGTTGTTCAGTCGTAATCCGCCCCACCGCTCTCTTTGCGTTTTCAAGCTCCTTGAGTTCTTTCCAGCCATGAGTGCGGGGTAGCTTGAACGCCTCGAGGTTACGCACCGACTTCAGGTCGTAACCGCCTGCCATTTCCCGTGTCACGCGTTCCGCCAAGTCAGCGTCCATCTTGCTGCCAGTGAACAAGTCATCGATTGTTACAGTAAAGCAGCTAGCTACATGAAAGCCGGGAAGAGGAGGCATTTCGCTGGGTACACCATCCCGCTGCCAGCTCGAATTGGGGCCTTCCAGTTCAACCCTTAGCGTTTCGCCATGCCCAGCCCATTCCCCAGCTAAGGATACCGGCGAGACTCCTCTCAGCGTCTCAGGCCAGAGGAGGCCTTGGATAGCCCGGCAGGCGGTCGTCTTGCCGGACGCGTTGGGTCCCGTAATGACGTTGAGTTGGTCGCTCAGACCGGCCAGTTCAAAACCCTTTTCTTCGAAGCCGGGCATTCGCCGAATTGACAACTTCTGGAGTTTCATGTCCCGGTCTCCTTTTGGGTGAGGAGTTCCTCTAGCGCTCGGAGACCTGCTTTCAGTAATAGGCCCCGGACCTGCTCCTCCACCAAAGATTCATCATCACCAAGGAGAGAAGCGAATTGCGGTCTGGATCGCCCTTCTTCAATCGGACGTCTTGCAGCATCTATCAGCTTCTGGTAGGCGTCAGGGGGTTCTCTACTATCAAGAGTTAGTATACGCCGCGCCAGGAGTCCCGCTAGGTCGTTCGAGCGAGCAATGTCTTCCAAGGGAATATCCGGTTGTGACGAGTCTTCGATTTTTTCAACGAAATACTCGACGTCCTCGAACTCTGGCGTCAAGTTGGACTGGATATCCATGATTAGACGCGGCAGGTGGCGGTGCAAGGGAGAACGGCCGACGAGGTACAGACGACAGCTGATCCACCGGGTCTCTCCTAGTCCTCCACGAATTTGCTGGTGTCGCTCACGCAGTGCGTCTATTGCTACCCGTTGGAACGAGTCCTCGTCGCTCACTGAATCAAGAGATACTTCGATTTGTTCCCAGCGTAATCGTGCAAGCGGCAGGAGTTCGGCCGTTGGCGCGTGTTCTGACCCCAACGATATAAGCCATGCCCCGTGCATGCCATGTTCACCTGGATCAAGCCCTTGTAGCGATCCGGGATACAGAACCAAAGGGTAATTTTTCGATAACAGCTCCGGCTTATGGATATGCCCCAACAACCATACTGTCGGGCTTTTTGCTTTGAGCCCCGCAAGAGAAACTGGACCGTAGTTACTTGTGGGTACATCACAATCACAATGAAGTATACCCACTGTCGGCAACTCATCGGATGGTGCCACGTATCCCGTCAATGGATCATGCGACACATGTCGTGTAGGAAAAGACCAGCCCTGAAATCGCACGGCAGGAGCCCCGTCTTTTTCCAAAACAAAGTCCTGCCACTGCCCGCCGCAACCGAGAAGATGGAATTTGGGTATCTGGTCAACAAGGCGGGGCAAGACATCGAAATCGTGGTTACCCGAAACGGCCAGCACAGGAATGCCTGCTTTGGCCAGATGCTCGACTCCAGACTGTAGCGCCGAAAAAGCTTCGAAGAACTTGTTGCTCTCGTCCACAACGTCGCCGGTCAAGACCACTGCATCTACTTTGCGTTCAATTGCCGTGCTTACCAACGAGCGCCACACCACGGTAGGTCTAAGGGCGTGCGAATGGATATTCCCCGGAATCCGAGTAGGGCGACGACCAAGATGCATATCACCTGTGCATAGAATCCGTATAGCCATGTCAATGCCTCTTCACGGTCATTAGCCGGTTACGTTTCTATTCCAATGGGTTTTCTCATTCCTCCTCCGAGAGCAACTCAATATCCACCTCATCAAGCGGTTTCTCAACTGCGTTTCGGAGCCAGGAGGGATCGTAAGTGTAAACAGCGGTTGAAAAGTGTAACAAATAGCGATCGAAAAATGTACTACTCAGTAGTTAAAAATAGCCCGTACAAATAGGGCTGTCAATCCTTTTTCATAATTATTTCTTGTCTTGACTTTTAATATCCTCCTTTTTTAATATTAATAATGCCTTCTTTCTTCCTTGACGTTTGATGCTGTCTTTAAAACGATAACTCTCGCCATTCAACTCCAATATATGTACTCTATGAGTCAGGCGATCCAGTAAGGCACCGGCGCGGTCACTAGAATCGCCAGCGCGAAGCTCCATGGAAGTTTGCTAATCATTGATAGAATAATTGTCTCCCAGAGTACTCGTTAAACATGCATCCGCCTAACGCCCGGCATAAGCTGCGTGGGTGAAGCACGGCGGAACCCACGTCAGCTTGATGCCATTGTTAGATGCTCTCCTAACCCCAATCAAACGGTCCCTTATCGGATCGTTGCCACAAGGTGTCAAAATGACTCAAAATCGACCCGCTGACCCCAGCATCGGTTTCTTTCAATTTGAATAAGATGTTATTCCTACTTTGCTGGTTAGCTGACACGATGTTTATGTACACATGCCTGTCAATCCGAAAAGCAATCTGATTTGGGAACTCGTCGTATACCCCAATTTCGCATTGTTCGGAGTACTTAGACAAGGCTTCCGACACCTTTCTAAAAGATTCCCGAAGTTGTTCACGAAAACTGCGAATCGAAATACCGATTTGTTTCGCCCTAGATGCCGCGAAATCACTTTCGGGGTCAAGCGTTAATATACGCACTTCCAATGATGGGTGCTTCTTTAACCTCTCAATCAAGATTTTCGGATAGTTCGCGGTTACAATCGAATAGAGGTTGGTCGTCAATATATCAACAGAATTCTCAGCTTTCAGCAACCTTTGAGTCAAGTCTGCGACACTTCGATTTGAAAAGGTTTCGACATAGTATCTAGTCTGATGCTGCTGCGCTAAGCATGAATCTACTGCACTTCTGAGAAAGTTCTGAAGCATTTGAGGCAGCAATTCAAAATCATCTTCTGCGTATTGAAAATACAGCCGCCCGCGAAAATCAGCCGGGATGGCAGTGCCTTGCTGAGCCATAATGACAACAGGCTTACGCAATCCTATTGCATAGCCCATTTCGAAAAGAACGTTTGGATTTATCTGGCTAATTTCAGCGATGATGAAGTCGGAGCTAGCGATGAAATCTTTAAGATGCTCCTCAAGACTAGCAACACTTAACGGTGGAGTAAAATCGGCTCGAGTCAGTTCAATGGTGTAGCCTCCAGCCCTGTTGAGCCGATTGACTGCCTCTTCAATCTGCTGGAAAAGACGCTCCTGATGCCTTCCCTTGAATTGCATCATCAAAAAACATCGAAGATTCATTTTGAAACCTCACCTTGCCACTATATAGGCGATTAGCATCTAACATAATATTATACAACACCTTCTCACAATAATTTATAATACCAAAGAGTCAATGTCAATAATAATAAAGTAAAGCCTGCATCATCTATCCCCCCCTCTCACCACCACCCCGCATACATCACCCACGCCTGCTCATAGCTAACATTTCAGCTTGCTTTCTGGAGATGATGGAGTATATTCCTAATTGCTGAAAGACAGGCGATTAAAATGATGCGCTTTGCTGGAATTAAGTATATAATTAGCTATGCTTGAAACTAAAGATTTCATAATGGATTGATCTACATAAAATGTTCGAAACTAATAATCATGAAGAAATAATTCTGAGTGGGGTTTTGGCAGAATTCCGTATTGCTCTCCGAGAAGAAATTGATGAAACACGCCGCAGCGCATCAAGCACGGCCGTACCGTTAGCCAATGGAAGATGTATTGCTAGACTTGGTGGTAGTTATCAGTATATTTTTGATATAGAAAATGTATTAAATCTGCCTGGTGACGCCCCTGGCGATCTTTATGTACCTAACCATCAACCTCTAGAAATTTCTGTCATATCTGTTGATGGAATGACTATTACTTTAAGTGTACCTATTGACCTTGGCAATTTTGTACCTAATGCCCGTTTACAAAGCAACCTTGTTCATCTCATGCGGAAACTTATCGAACGCATTGAAGGAATGGTTGATACTGCCAATCCTTCAGGGGATCGTATATTAAAAGGATTAAGTTCTGGAGAACCAGTTTTAATTAAATTACCGATGTGTAATAGCGATCAGAGAGATGCTATAGCTTCAAGTTTAGGTAGAAATACAACATTTATATGGGGTCCACCTGGTACAGGCAAAACACGTACGATTGGATTTATTGGTGAACAACTATATCGTCAAGGACGGTCTTTATTGCTTGTTTCCCATACAAACATAGCTGTTGATGGAGCGCTATTGCAAATTGCTAATGCTTTGGATAAAACTATACTTAATCAAGGTCATGTAATACGTGTAGGTGTTCCAAAGGACCAGCATTTCCACAATCGGGAAGAACTCCTGCTATCAACTCACGTTGATAAGAGATCTGATGAATTGACCTCACTACTGATTAAATTAAATGATGATCGTTCCAAAACCATCAAGGAGATAGAACATATCTCCCGCATTATAGATATTTGTGAATGGGTTATAGAGGCGAAAAATGATATTAGCTCTATGTCTAAAGATTTGGGAGCACTTCACAAGATGGAAGCTAATTTAAAACAGTCAGAGGAAAATTATGCTAAATTAATAGATGACTCTGAAAAATGGATTACTGCTTCAGCAGAGGCTCAAAAAGCAAAAGCACATATAAAAAAGATCATTTCTTTTGATGAGGATATAGCTAAATTAAAACAAGTATTATTAGATGAACGGAGGGACTTCAATAAAATCACTAGGGAGCTAAAAAAGGCTGCGGCTCTTCTTAAAGAGACTTCATCGGTGGGGTGGTTAATTAGGCGTTGGCGAAGATTACCTTCACCTGAGGAACAGCTAGCCGTTGTGGAGGCTTTTCAAAGTAAAGTATCCATAATTAGTGATGCACTGAATGAAGCAAATCATAAAATGGAAATAATGGTTCGCGAGCGAGCGGAGCTTCAAATTGAAATTGATACTTTCGAGCATAAATACTCATGCAGTCCGGATGATGTATTGATTCAAGCTGAAACTCATGCTCTCGAACAAATACATCTGCAAAACATGATAATTGATTTAAATAAACAGTGTTTCAAAAATCGTGCAGAGTTGGAAAGTTTATTCAGGAGCAGGCTTATTGTGTTAATAGAATGGAACCTAATACAGAAAGCAGAAGACTCTGCAGAAGTAATGTTAGCCGCCATAGAAACTGCTCATAGTGAGGCAGCAGCTGAAACAAATATCCTCGATTTACATGATTTGCGAGCTGAACATGACCAATTAAACACACATATCCGTGCTCTAGATATCGAGATACGGGAAATTGAAAAGACTTTAAAGCATATTGAAGATCTGGTTATAGCTGACGCCAAAGTCGTAGCTACAACTCTGACTCAGGCTTACTTGCGAGACTCTATCCAGTCTCGACGCTTTGATACAGTGATCTTAGATGAGGCATCAATGGCGCCTATCCCAGCTCTGTGGATAGCTGCTGGGCTAGCAGATATAAATGTAGTAGTTGTGGGCGATTTCATGCAATTACCTCCAATTGTTTTATCGAATCACAAATTAGCACTGAATTGGCTGGGGAAAGATATTTTTGATGTGGCTGAACTCTCAAATCTTCACTCCACATCTCCTGTTCTTATCAAATTGACAAGGCAGTACAGAATGCATCCATACATTAGTGCTATCCCAAACAGATTTTTCTACGAAAATCAGCTCATAAATGACGATGAAACATTGAACGATAAAAGCTTGGATGGTTGGTATCAACACAAATGGGGATACGATAACCCAGTTATTTTAATAGATACAGGTTCGGTTGGTGCTTGGGTAACGAGTGTACCTGGCGCAGGCCGATCCAGTAGACTCAATTTCTTGTCTGCTACCATATGTGTAGACCTTGCAGAAAAGCTATTATGCAGCGATCGCCCTGAATTATCAGATACAAACCTCCGTCGCATTCTTATTGTTTGTCCGTATCGTCCCCATGCCCGATTGTTGAGGTTGTTATTGGATGAGCAGAGTTTAACCGGGGATGTATGGGCCGGCACAGCCCATAGCTTTCAAGGTTCGCAGGCAGATGTAGTAATTTTAGATTTAGTTAATGATGAACCTCACTGGAAAGTAGCAATGTTTATGCCCTCTAAAGATGAGAGTACAACCCGACTTCTAAATGTTGCACTTACCAGAGCTAGACGTCGGCTTTTTATAGTCGGCGATTTTAATTATATCATCAAGCAAGCAAAGAAAGCTTTTCTTGGGGCTGAGCTTATCCCATTTCTACAAGAAAACTACCCTTTGGTTGATGCCCGGGATATTGTACTCGCAGGTTTGGCCGCTCGTGCGGCGAAAGCCCAATCAGCAATATTTGGCGGAGAGATTGAACCAGATGCTGCACGTATTGTTTTAACTCAGGAGAAATTTTCCCCAATACTCCGAGCTGATTTTGCTCGAGCCTACACCCGTATTATTATCTATTCTGCGTTTATTACCCAAGATAGACTAAGCTGGTTACAGCCGCCGATTCGTGCTGCCATTGAGCGAGGAGTTCGGGTTTATGTAGTAACAAAAACTCACAGCGAGCGGCGGAAATTTGAACTTTCTCAGTATAGGATGCTTGAACGAGCTCTTACAGAATGGGGTATAGTTGTCATTCATAAGCGTGGCATGCATGAAAAGCTGGTTTTTATCGATGATGATATTTTATGGACAAGTTCCCTTAATCAACTAAGCTTTCGTGATACTCAAGAGATATTGGAGCGTCGTGTTAGTAAAAAGGTTGTTAAGGACTACGAGCGCACTATTCGCCTTAATGAGCTTATAAGTGAATATGATTCTGGACAACCCAGATGCCCCATCTGTGGAAAAGAGGTTGTAGCCAGTGAAGGTAAAGATGACCCTTTTTATTGGCGCTGCGTAGAAGATAACTGTTATTCGCGAAGTTATAATCAGCCGCCCCTGCAAGATGGAATTATTACTTGCGCTAATTGCGGCGGTGACGTGGAGTTCGGAGAATGGGGAAATTCACCTGCATGGCGGTGTCTTAAAAATCGTAGACACCATCAAAGAGTAGCCCGCACACATCTACGTTTGCCGAAAATGAGAGCAATTATATCGAAAAAGAAGTTGGGGGAATTGGATAAGCGTTTTGGTCTTCAAGTAACTTCAAAATCAAATAATGATAATAATAGCCAAAAGGATTTATTTAGTTAGTGTAACCCTCCAACATCATTTCATCATTCATTTTCATCATGTCAAATACCCTTCCCAAAACTCTTTAGTGCAGATCTCGCGAACATTTCCAAAGCGGATATCACTGGGCATGGAACTATAATAATTGCTTCCTTCAACCATTGTCTGCAGCCCATCAAACAGGTCATCATGCTCTGCTTGTGGAAACAATAAAAGCTCATCTATAAATGCCTGCCAGAGCGAATAATCACTGACAAGGTGTTTGGCTGGGAATAGAATCTGCCTATTCTCAAAGTATGCTTGTAGCCAGTAAGCCCGGGCAACTTTATCCTTGGTTCTTTCCACCCGACGAACCGGCATGTACTTCTCGGCATCCTGAGCTAAATATTCCTGCGCAGCTACTGTTTCAATTACAACATTGACTGGCTGGTAATGCTCGTTGAGTTGTCTGAGCTTATTTAGATACTCTTCTTTGGTACATCTGCCCCGCCAGATCTCCTTGAGGTAAATATCTGAACCATATCCTTCCTCGACTCGCTGCCTTGCCCCCACCACTATAGTCCAGTAATCTGTATTGGCTTTATGTGATGATAAGACAGCTTCCCTTTTTGTGGCCGCCGGATCACAGCCGATGAAGAAGTTCATGCTGCCCCAATCAGGCTCCTGTTCATAGAACCTGAACCACTCCTCTTTGAAGATATTACCTTTCATCAGGCTGGTGTCGTTTTGATACTGCGCATTAAAGATTATCGACCCTGACTGCCTTCTGCGTTCTTCAAGCCATTCAATAGAAAACTTCTCCGGCCATGGTGTGGAATCATCGGTTTCGATAGCTCTGATTATCTGATGCTTGTCGGCATATTCATTGCGGATTAGATGGCCATACAAGTCGAGGTAATGATAGCGGGTACCTAAAATATATATTCTCCCTTCCGGCTCGAGACAGGGTAGTAATGTTTTATACCACCAGGTCTTCACCTTATCCCGCTGAACCTCGGTCCGGGAGTTCTCTTCATCCACAATGTCATCAGCGATAATCAGATCATAGTGCCGGGCGATTACCGGACCGCCGACACCCACACAGGTTACAGTGCTTTCTTTGGCCGCCGAGGTCCTTGTGGCTACGACTATCTCCCGGGTGTCCCATTTATCATTGGAGGCAAAACTTCCAAAGCAATCCAGCATCATAGGGCTATGCTCAAGATGGAATTTTATCTCCCGCAAAAACACTTCAGCCTGCAATTGAGTATTCGAGGCTATCAGGATTCTGATATTGGGATTTCTGATTATTTCAATGATGGTTCGGGTTATGGTCAAAATCGTTGACTTACCGTATCCTCGCGGAGCCAGCTGCAAACAGGTATTTTCAGCTTCTGATTGGAAGTCTATCATATCCTGATGAAAAGGCCTGACAATGTAACCGAGAACATGCGAGGCCAGTACTTCCATGCGACCTTGCTTAAGAATATACCGGCGGATTACTTCTTTCCTCAGTGTCTTGAGCTTAATTAAAGTGCTCGTCATCTCAGCTTTATCAGGTATATCAGGCAGCATATGACCATAACTCCTGTTGAAGGCCGACAGCAGGCTTGTATGGCCTTTTATTCGCTATAATATGGCCAGCTCTGCAGTAATAAGAGGTTATATTTATTTTAGTTCGCATAATTAACTTGATAAGTTCAATAACATAGCCGTTCATGTGATAGGTAAAGTCCATTAACTCCGGGAGGTAATTATGATGCTTAAAACTGCCATCAAACGCTTTAATACGCAGCTGATCGCTGATGGCAAGAGCGAACATACGCGGTCTGCTTACATGAGAGATCTCATGTTGTTTCAGCAATGGCTCGGCCACAGTGACATTAGCAAAATCAAGCCGTTGACTATTGCCAGTTTTTTCACTTCGAACCGAGTTAAGCTGACAGCCGACAATAAGCCGAAGGCCATCATCACTATTAACCGAGTCAAAACATCTATCAAGATGTTCTTCAGCTTTATGTGTATGGCGGGCTATCTGAAGAAGAATCCTGCTCGGCTCATCAAAGCTGGCAAGGTAAGCCGGAAACTGCCGGTAACTCTTACCCAATCCGATGCCCAACGCCTTCTGACCACCATAAAGCAATCGAAGCATCATTTGGCTGAGCGGGATCTCGTCATGATTTCTCTTCTGCTTAAAACAGGCATCAGGCTCAGCTCCCTGGTTAATCTCAGTACCGGTGATATAGATTTTAAGCAAAGTGTCATTGCTATAAAAACCAAAGGCAATGGTGAGCAAACAGTATTTATTAATTCTGACCTGAAGAGACTGCTGAGAAGCTTTGTCAAATCCAACAAATTGACAGCCAACTCTCCGCTTTTTCAAACGACCAAAGGCAACAGACTCGGCATCAGACAGGTCCAGCAGAGAGTAACCTACTGGTTGAAAGAAGCAGGAATCACTAATGCCTCCGTTCACACGTTCCGTCACACATTCGCCACTCGGCTCTATGAAAAAACTCGTGACTTGTATCTGGTTCAAAAAGCCCTCGGTCATAAACAAATCACAGCAACGGAGATTTACACAAGGGTCTCCAACAAAAGCCTCAAACAGGCTGTCAATCTGCTTTAAGATTGTATTCAGAATAAGTGTAATTTGGACTACCAAAAGTCTAACGAATCCCCTGCAAAAGTATCGATTTATTAGACCATGGTCTAATCGGCAATTCATCGTTTCACATCTCTTGCATTCATTGGTTTCATAAACACTTACAACAGTTATTAAATAAAATCCTGTTGTATTCAAAGCCTGTTTAACCTGCTGAAAACAGCGTCATATTTCAGGTCTAATTTAGTATAGTTCGCATATTGCTAATTATACGAACGACTTACGGGCTATTCATGGTCACCCTCTGTTAAATATTTCTTACCGTCTTCAGCTTCGATATCGAGCTCCTTCAAAAGTCTAATTTCTTCCTTAATCATAGACTTTAGTTCAACAAAAGGTCTATTTTTTAGACCATCGATTAATATCTCCTGCCTTGAATCAACACCATCAGTTAAAAACGATTCCAACCTGATAAGCCTGTCCAGATCAGCCAAGGTCATCTTGATCTTGTCATCAGCTATGGCTTTAGCCAGCTGTACCAGCGCCATCCGGACTATCTGCAGATTGCGGGTCCGGTTGGATACCTCGCTGGCAATAGCCTTAGAAGCCATGATCCTGACCACTTCGGCATCGCGTTCATTTATCCTCTTCTTCCAGTTGAATGACCGGCCCCAGAGTTTGATGCTCTGCTGGGAGACGCCGAACTTCCTGGCCACCTTTCCATAATTTCTGGTCTCTCCCATGGAGAAGTAATATTCGAAAGCCTTCTTATGATGTTCCTGCTCTTTTAGCATTGCTTTATTCACCCTGTTTTATCCCAGATAAATAGTGCTGACAAATCGCGGTTAATGCCTTCCCTCTGGTGGGCTTATCAAGAGTTCTGGCCATGCTTACCGCGATAGCTTTCTCTACCGATTCCGAGTCATCAACAACAAATGTCAATATATTCGGCCTATCAATTTCCTGTTTAGCGGCTTCCTCATCGAGGTAGGATTCCAGACCATCAGGGATCTTCAACAGCTCCAGTGAATCCTTTAATTCAGTCATTGAGTATGGCAGCTGAGTTTCAAGGTCGTCGAGGGTCACCTCTTTCGACAGGTCATGCACCAAATCTGCCAAGAGATTCGGCAGGCTCTGTCCTTTCATTTCATTGAGATTGATCGATAGTATCCTGGCTCTTCTGTCATCAAGCTCAATTACAACACAGGGCACAGTTTGATAATTCAACTCACCGGCAATACTCCAGCGATGATAACCGCCAAGTATTTCAAAGTATTCATTCTTTGATCTGACAACTATCGGCTCGACGAAGCCTTCTTTTTTTATATACTCTTTCAGCTTATGCCTCATTTCAGCTGACATCCGGTTAGGATTCCAGGGATTGGGCTGGAGTTTACTAACTGGCAGTTCTTGAATATTCAATTTATTTTTCATTTATCACCTCTTGCGTATATCAAGTATTCACGGTTCTGGGCATTATGCTCATCGGTGCTAAGCCCCGTTAAATGCGTATATCTAAACTCCTCGCCAATTACATCTTGTTTGAACTTGCTGACAAGGTTAGTTAAACTAGGCAGGCTTATCTGTGCATTGCCATAGGAAATTACCCATATTGGAAAGCGTTTAGCGGCTATGAACAGTTTTTCCAGATATTCTATTGCATTTATACTACTGAAGACACTTTTATTGGGTTTAAATATTTTACCCAGGAGGATTGAGTCTAATTCTTTCAGGCTACCCTCGTATGTTTTAGTCCCGCCATAAGGCGGGTCTAAATAAATAATATCACCTCGATCAAGTTGTTCAAGAAACGCAAATACATCCTGCTTATAAATCTTGTTTGTATGACCGTTGTCAAAGACACCTCGATTAATCTGTTTTAGGAGTTTGCTTAGAACTGTCCTGGGATGATTGCAGATGTTGTATACCGCCGCGCTTTTAATAAACTTAGGATTAATATCTTCCCACTGCTGTTTGACTATCTGATGAACGATAGCCTTTGCTCCGAAGTTGCCCACCGGTCTGAGTCCAATAATATATTTGATTAATATAAGTAACAGCAGCCAGTGTTTTGTGTCTTTGATCTGGTTAACCACTGACATAGCATTATCTAAAAACTCAGCATTTTTTAAAGGCAGGACATCGGGCGAGAAGTTGCTGCTTATGAAATCCGACCTATCCCCTGCCGGCAAAAAGAGTCGTGTTATATCAAAATCGTCAAGTTTGATATGGCTGTTTTCAATCAGGGCTTTGCCGACGATGTAACTTCTCCAAGCTATGTCGTTACAAATCACCCGGTAGCCCTTCGCCTTGGCCATCAGCGAAACAGAGCCACCGCCCAGGAAGGCATCGACGAATGTTGGCGCTTCAGAGGGCTTCGACAAATACTTGAATATATGCCCCAGTAGCTTTCGCTTGCCGCCGAGGTATGGTGGGAGGGCTTTTAGTGGTGTCCACATGTTAAAACTTCCCAATTTTTCAATTTTGGAACCGGTAGGAACTTGTTTGTACCCAGTTTCCAGTATTTTCTATTGAATTTCTCTCGTATAGTAATAACCTGTAAATACAGTACATACATATTCCAACTGATTCCAATTTATAGTCGACCTATTCATCTTCTCTCATTCCAATTCCATAGTAATATGTTAATCTCCGGCCCTTAGTGTCTTTCTTTTTGGTAAATCCTCGCTCTGTTAAATCCCGGCCAAAGGCTGTACTAGTCATTTTCTTCTCACCATAACCATCACACCAATCACAATAAGCCTTATAAAGCTCTGAGGCTTGGGCTTCAGCATTGGGCAACACCTCACAACAATCATCAATGAATCCTTTGAGGGTGTCCATTTCATTTCGATACTGCGCTGTCGCTTCGCGTACTTCCTCCGGAAGGCCAAGTCCTTTTTCCTGCCATTTGTTACAACCATAAACAGCCCAGGATAAAATTCCTGGCAGTTCTGCTAATAACTTGTTTGGCAAATCTTTATCTTGATCATCATCAAGGATTGTCACATTGAACGGAATTAATCTGATCCTTCGCCATATCGCATGATCGGTTCCCTTGATCATCGGCTTATGGTTTGTTGCAAACCAGATCTTACAGCTCGGGGAAAAATCAAAGAATTCCTGATGTAGGAAGCGAGCCGTAATAATATCACCACCTGTAAGCTGTTTTATTAATGCTTCACCAAATCTGCGACCCAGTTCTGCTTCGCAAGCGGCCACCAGACGTGCACCTTTAAGCCTGGCTATATCATTTGAGATGTTATCACTACGTTTCAGCATCAATGTCTCAGCTGGCGTCTTAACAGCATAATCAGCTAATAAAGCCATCAGGGTTTCGATGAATGTCGTTTTGCCATTAGAGCCATTGCCGTAAAGAACAAAGAGGCATTGTTCAGAAGTATCGCCCGAAAGTGAATAGCCTACAGCCCGCTGTAAAAAATCAACCAGTTCCTCACTACCACCCATAATTTGATAGAGGAATTCTTCCCATTTGTGACATTTGGCGGAAGAATCGTATTTAACCGGTAAAATCCTTGTAATTAAATCCTCTCGCATGTGTTGTTGCAGTTCCCCGGAACCCAAGTCAAGTGTACCGTTATCGCAATTTAGAAGCCAATTATCAGAATCCAACTCATCGATTATTACAGGGATACCCGACTCGGATGTGGCCAACTTAACCATTGCCTTTAATTTATAGTTGGATTCCGAAGACAGGGCATGCCTGCTTAGGCTTTTTCTAATATCAGCATTTTCCTCTCCGGCTGCTTCAACGAAGAGTTGTCTAATAGTATCTTTCGCTCGACGCTCAATCTCTGCGGTTTTATCAATTTGCCAACATTTTCCATCCCATATAAGCCACTTGTTCCAAGGATGAAAGTATCGCAAATCTTTACCATGACGGGCAATAAGCCGTTGAGCGTTGCCGAAGTCTGTCAAATGAATATCATTTATATAATCATTCTCAACCGTTGAGTTTAGTGGAGATGTGATCAAAGGCGCATTATTGTATAGCTCTCGTAATTCATCAATTCCATGCCCATCTGCTAACCAATCAGATACATCTCCCTTGGGCTTTAAGCCAGGCAATTCAATAATTCTAACAGAGTTAGCTATCCCCAGAAGGCTGTTGGCTACTTGCTCGGCATGCTTTTTCCCCGGCTCGTCATTATCCGGGATTATCGCGACATCTCTATCCTTCAAATAATCAGAATACTCAACTCGCCATTTGCCGGCACCACCGGCATTCGTGGTTGCAAACAGACCAAGTTTATAAAGTCTGTTAACATCCTTCTCGCCTTCGACAATGAATACAAGTGACTGACCGTTTCTTAGCAAATCCGGTAAACGATATAATACTCTCCGCGTTCCATTAAGATTCCAAATCCAACCACTGCTACCATCAGGCCTGCGTTGCAGAAACGATTTATCGGGATAGCGTACTACTTGAAAGATAAGCTTACCGTTCTCATCCAGATAATCATAGGTTGCACTCGGGTCTCCCCTACTAACAGAAATACCAAGATGTTTTGCTAGTATTGAAAGGCCTCCCTTCTCACCGCACGCATGACAATAAAAGCCTTTTTCTGAGACAGATAAATTTGGTTGATGAGGCGGCTTACCTTGTCCATCAGGGTGAAACGGACACCAGGCGGTGTAATTGCCTTTGGGATCAGATCCCTTTGCTACTTTAAGCCGTCGTAAGATTTCGCTTAGTAAAATTCTATTATTTAATCCTATTTCGAACAGCTCCTTTTGAGATTTAGATTTCACCTTTGCTCTTCCTTATTATAAAGTTTGCTGAAAAGGTAAAAAAATTTTATCTTGGTAATAATTGCTAATTCATTGAATAATAACGCGGTAAGAATTGGTAATTTATACCGAAGCATTACCGCCACATATTAGAAAAATGCCCAGCTTCAAAATGCATATATAAGCGTCAGAAGAAACAATATTTTTGACTTGAAAGAATAAACTTATTATATAATAAGTATAAAATGATGGTAGCTAACCTCTGACTCCGAGAAAGTTGAATATGGCTTTTAGCTCACAATTTGATTACGAATATATTGAAAATAAATTACAGCAATTTATAGTAGAATATTTAGAAGCATTAAATTTAGATTTAGACAGGGCTAAATATCTAACCAGGCATGAAAGAGATGAGAATCTAAGACTTTCTCAATTTGAAGATGGAGAAAGGATATTTGCGAAATATGATATGGCAAGAATAAAAGAGATGATACTTGATGGACATAAATTTCCCTGTAATTTACTTTTAGATCAATGTTGGAAACTCCGGCCAGATTTATATGAGGAACTACTTGATAACATTATGTTTATCGAAAAAAGATTCATCAAATTTGCTAAAACACATATTCCCAAACTGCCTTCTATTTTCCTTCAAGATTTAGGCAAATATTTACCCTTTCAACAAATTCCCGAGCGAAGTGATAGCAATGATGTAGGAATATGGTTTAGTTTAAAATGCACTAAATTTATCGTTAAAATAACAAAAGCGCGAATTGAAGATATTGAGTCAATAATTGTCTGGCTTAAGAAACAGCAAGACGAAAGCGAATTGGATGAATCCCCCTCAGAAAAGACTAACGAAACCAAACAACCGGATATTGATCGTAAATCTTATCCTCTGCGAGATATTCCAATTGAAAATCTATGGATAGTAATTATTGAAGAAGCTGATGGTAAAAGAAAAATTAATATTTTCGCCGAAGGCAAAGATCCTGAGTTGATAACAATAGCTGAAGCAGGACTCGCCAAAAGATATAAGCCAAACTCATTTACTGGTCCAGGTAATACTTTATTCTATATTGCGTCTAAGAATGGGGGGACTATTAAACTTAATAAAAATAAAGTGTCAAATTTAAATAGAGAACTCAAACGTATTCTTGAAATAAATTATCGTCCAATAATCTGTAAGGAAAAGGATATTTATGAAGTAAAATTTAAATGTCGAATTTCACGTTGACGAATCAATGGTTACAGCAAAGTAAATTTTACCACTTATTACCATAAACTCCCCCAACAAGTTAGAAATTATTACCAATAAATATTTTTGATACCGATAATTTTGATCATTTAATTAATGGCATGACAAGCAAAAGTGATAATATTATATCATACGGAAAGATTAAAGTTCCACCTGCATCTATCCATAGTACATTTTCCCAATCCTTCCTTCCCCAGCAAGACCACCTCGAGAATGCCCTGCGAATCTACGCCGCTTGGCTTGTCCGGGCAACTCGGCTGAAATTGACAAAATCTCCCTCTAATAATGACAGAATTAACTTGACTTCTGAGGCCAATAAGCGCAGTAATTCGTTGAATGATAATAGGATAAGCATGGATGAAGATACTGCAAACTAAGACATCAATCGGCTTCAAACCTGCTGTCGGCTATCTTCGACGATCGACCGACAGGCAAGAACAATCAATCGGCGATCAGAAGAAGGCGATTGAGTTGTATGCGATTACCGCCGGATATGAATTGTTGGATTTCTACATTGATGACGCCATCAGCGGCGCTTCCGCCGAAGGCAGAGCTTCTTTTTTGCGGCTTATCAAAGATGCCAAGAGCAAAGACTGCCCATTTCAATATGTGCTGGTTTATGATGTCAAGCGCTTTGGCAGGGTCGATAACGATGAAGCCGGGTATTACAGATACCAGCTCCGTAAGAATGGAGTTGAAATCATTTATGTCTCTGAGGGTTTCAATGGTGATGACACAGATGATCTGCTGCGACCTGTTAAGCAATGGCAGGCAAGGCAGGAGTTGAAAGACCTATCCAAAGTCACCATCCGGGGATTATTGTCGCGTAGCGAAGGCGGTTGGTGGATGGGCGGTACACCGCCTTATGGTTATGATCTTGCCTATTATAACAGCTCGGGTGATTTCATCTGCGTTGTGAGGTTCATACAAGATGGCACACGGAATGTCTATGATGCTGAAGACAATCTTTCTCGGACAATACCCAAGGGTGACAGTCTGACCTTCACCAAGAAAGACCGCTGTCGGTTAGTACTAAGTTCATCAGATCGGGTTGAAGTTATCAAGAATATATTCAAGTGGTATATTATCGATGGTCTGGGTTACAAGAGTATTGCAGATCGACTCAACAGAAACGGCATACCATCACCTCGCTGTGGTCATAAAGGCAATGGCAGACAAAGCAAATGGGGCAGTACAACTATTATGGCAATGTTGAAGAATCCTGCCTATACCGGAGATATGGTGTGGAATAAACGTAGTAATGCCAAGTTTCACCGGATCTCAGATAAACGAGCCATGGCGATGAAAGCCCTGCCTGGTAATGAAGTTTATCATAACGGCGAAGAAGATTGGATCGTTCACAACGATACTCATCCTGCCATTATTCATAGAAACAGATTTATTCAGGTTCAACAAAGGATCAAATTAATAAAACGATATAATTATGACAATACTCATAGACGTGGCCGAGGTGCCAGATCAGAATATTTACTTACTGGATTATTAAAATGTATGAGTTGCGGCCATAACTGGACAGGGTACAAAACCATAAAGGGAAGAAAACGCTTAGATGGTTCAAACCCAATCAATTATTATTACGCATGTAATGGCTATATAAGCAAAGGTAACTCGGTATGTCATCGCAAAGTTATCCCAAAAGACCAGATCGAAGAATGGGTGATGGAAGTCATCGGCCAGATGTTGAAGGAATATTTTACTTCGGATAATTTGGTGACGCTCCGTAGAATGGTCGAACAGGAGATAAATTTATTGATACCCGATATCGGATCGGAGCTTGATAAAACCGATAATAGGTTGAAAGAAATAATCCAAACTATCACTAACCTGATCGATAATATTACCGACGTCAACCGGGAGTTCGTCGATAAACGGATTATCGAATTGAAACGCGAGATGATTGAGTTGGAGAAGCGTAAACAGGAACTCGAGTCGGCTGGGGATAAGCGATTGGAGACCGAACGAATTATCGAAGAAGCGATGGCAATGGCCGGGGATTTCAAACAGGTATTTGATGAAGGATCGGTTGAGGAGAAACGATTATTTATCCGGGCTTTTTTATCAGGAATTAAATTAGATCCGCGGACTGAGGAGGGTGAAGCGAGGTTTATACTACTTCCTGGATTAGATAAAGTGTGGAGACCCGAAAACCTGCCTGAATTGACCGAAAATCCTGACAATGAGGCACAAAAAAATCCCGAAAATCAGGATATGTCTTCAGTAATATTAGTAGCGGGGGCAGGATTCGAACCTGCGACCTCCGGGTTATGAGCCCGACGAGCTACCAGACTGCTCTACCCCGCGCCATGATTTCAAATATATGTCGCCTAAAATGAAAGTCAAGCGCTATCTGAAATTATATTGGAAAAAGGAAGGGATATGGTATCCACCCAGACGGCCAAACGGCTCGTATGAGGTCGTATGACCTGTTGGTTTATGGGAAGAATAGAATAAAAGAAGTAAGCAAGTTAAATTGGTTCGTTATATATCAGAGCTTATTATATAAAATTATATCAGGCCGACGTCTTGAATGTAGAGGATGCAAAAAGTACTTCAAGGTTGACTTGTTGTACATAATATCACACATTCAAAGTTGAGGCTGTTTGGATTAATCAGTTGATAGGAGTTACGTGGCATCCCGTAAATTAATCGTAATCGGCGGAGGTCCGGCTGGATTGATGGCCGCTGGACAGGCAGCGCTTCAGGGAATAGAGACCCTTATTTTTGAGAAGAAAGATCGTCCCGGATGCAAGCTTTCTATTACCGGAAAAGGGCGCTGCAACCTGACTAATGTGATCGAGTTATCAGAATTTATCGGGCATTTTGGCGCAAATGGACGTTTTCTTCACACAGCATTTTCAAGATTTCTTGCTTCTGAGCTGGTAACTTTTTTTGAACAACTTGGGGTAAAAACAATGACTGAGCGGGGGGGACGGGTATTCCCGGCCAGCGGTCAGGCTAAGGATGTGGTTGACGCCCTGGTGCAGTGGGCTAAAGATTGCGGTGTGGCTGTAAAGGTCAGATTGCCGGTTGAGCGGCTGCTGATTGAAGATGGTCGGGTAGTCGGAGTGCAGGTTTTGGGAAGGGGAAAATCTACGGCTGGAAAAGTTTACCAGGCTGATGCTGTGATAGTGGCCGCAGGTGGAGCGTCATATCCGGATACCGGGTCAACCGGGGATGGCTATCGTTTAGCTGAATCGGCGGGACATTCTATTATACCAATCAGGCCTGCGTTGACTCCGATCGAGACGGCTGGTAATATCGCTTCACAACTGCAGGATTTAAACCTGCGAAACGTATCTGTCAGGGTGCGAATTAATGGCAAGAAACGGGCTGAAGCTTTTGGTGAAATGCTCTTTACTCACTTTGGGCTTTTCGGACCTGTTATCCTGACTTTAAGCGGACAAATAGTGGATGCCCTTCGCCAAAACAAAAAAGTGTTCATCAGCATCGATCTCAAGCCGGCTCTGGATGATGGCAAGCTGGAGGCAAGGCTTATTCGAGACCTGGAAGCGCACGGTAAGAAGAAGTTCGACTCTATCCTGAAAGGACTGCTTCCTCAAAAACTGATCCCGGTTTGCATGGAACAAACAGATATCTCTCCTGATAAACCAGGGCATCAGATCACTGCCTCCGAACGAAAACGTCTTAGATTATGGTTGAAAGATTTTCGCTTCGAAGCAACCGGCTATCGTCCATTCACCGAGGCCATCATCACAGCCGGTGGCGTGAATACTCGTGAGGTAAATCCGCGTTCGATGGAGTCGCTTTTAGTAAAAGGTTTGTATTTCGCCGGCGAGGCGCTCGACATTGACGGCGATACCGGCGGGTTCAATCTGCAGGCGGCGTTCTCTACCGGCTGGCTGGCAGGACAATCGGTTGCGGCGGATGATGTATAGAGGCAATATCCTAATTTTAAACTTGACCTTATAGTGCTGAATTATATATTAAAATCCCGATGCGCCTTTAGCTCAGCTAGGCAGAGCAGCTGACTCTTAATAACCGCTTTAAAGTAAATCAACATTTCTTTAAGTCCCAATCACTTAGACCTGACACCAAGTCTCAAAACCTCCTAAAATCACCATTTCTTAAATATAAGGTCAAGAGTCCATAAGGCCAAGCCATTTTTTACCGATAAAAACGGATTGACCTAAATTCTTATAAAACGTTAAACAATTGTGAGTTATGATTTTTAAGTAAATTGTAATGGTCTTTTTACAAATTTGGCCAAAAATCATCGTTACTTGTTATCCCACAACAACATCTATTTTTTAAAAAAAATAAACTATTATTTATAGTAGAAACACTTCAAAAATAAACCCTAACAATTTTAAAGGAGGTCAAAAATGACAAAACAACTTATTAAAAACCAATCTTTTCGTGTCCCACGTGGTAAATATCAAGCCACCATAAAATCGGTTGAAGAGAAGTACAATAGTACGTATAACAAAAACTACCTTTTGTGGACATTCGAAATTAACCACACAGACCCTCAAATTCATGGATGTACTCTTCCCGGATTCACCGGAATCACAATCTACCAGAATAGTCCATTATCCAAATGGTTAACTGCTTGCCAGGTTGATATGACAAAATCAGATATTGACATAAGTACCGCAATCGGAAAAAGGGTCTTGATACAGGTCGAACAAAATGGCGACCGAGAAAAAGTCATCGACGTCGAATATTTTGAAGCCAAGTCATCAGGAAGGGTACAAGATGGAAAGATAAGTCTATCTAACATAGAGTCTCCAGAACCCGATGAAGAAGACCTGTTAACCTTTTTAAACGAAAACAAAGAATTTTAAAGCAAGGAGTCATAAAAGAGGAAGAGTCTTGTACCGGCTCTTCCTTTTTTTTATGCTCACCGATGACGTTCCCTTTAGCGTTTCCTAAAAAAAATTAAATATAATGATATATTTTACTCTAATTTAACGATTTATTGACGCCCTATTACATATAAAGAGTACATAAATACTCCTAACCACAGGAAAAGAGTGCAGTTATAAGTTTCCATAATAAAGATTCAAATAGCGTAAGTTAAAATACGGTGAAAGACCATATAACTAATGGGGTTAATGGTAAAAAAATTTTATATTGCCGTATGCCTACGTCAATCTCACGTACCCATTTTTTCCGGATACCCTACACTATAGTTGGGCTCGCTGATTTTGAATCAGCAAGTCTGATATTTATATCGCTAACTCGTTGCTATTAATATGCGTTAACGTCTGATAGCAATGTTGCTACGTAGTTGTAGCCTCGCTGATTTGATATTGTTTTTATTAGTATAGTTTTGTATGCAACCTTTTTAGCGACCTTTGATTTTGGTCTGTCAAAAGAGTACATGTTGTAGACATACAACATTTTACATTTATATGGACTCTTTAGACTTACATTTTACATACAACATTTTACATTTATATGGACTCTTTAGACTTACGTTTATATACATTTATGGAAACTCATAATTGTACTCTTTATATTTTGTCAAGAATTATTATATACTTTCAACCTACTCCTTAGTTACTTCCACCGCTTTAAAGAAAGCTTTAATCAAATTAGTTGTGACTTTCATAATATCGATTGTGGTTGTAGGTCTTTGTTCTTCTCGTATCATTAATAAGCTTCTATCTACATCATACATAATTATTATTAATGCATGTTTAACTTCTTCTGACAATGCTTTATATTTGTCGAAGTCAACACCTTGTAGATAACTATAATCTTCTCCAAGATTGAAGTATTCTTCAAGTCCTGACTCTTCTATCCAATCTATTACTGTATGACTTTCACCATGCCCAACGTTACAATAGGTAGATGTTTCTTGTAATATAAAATATGATTTGTCTTCTATTATTATTCTTCCGAGGGGGTAGAGTCTGCAACGGAGAGGTCGGTCAGGATAGACGCTGCAACCGTATGACCTTAAGAATGGACATTTGTTTTTAAATTCATTACCTTCGTATTTGAGTAAAGCTAAAGGTAGATGACTTTGACCGCCTAAAGTAAGGGTAGTATATTTATTTAGGAGTTGAGTCGTCGAAAGATTTCTATTGCGGGATAGTCTGAGGACATCATAGGGGTTCAGTATGATAGGATTGTCTGTTCTGTTTCTACAACATTTATTATCTCTTTTACAGCTGAATTTGAAAGAGTCGTGAGGTCCAAGAATTTTAGTTATATTAATATCGATTAAAATTTTTACACTTTTAATTAGCTCATCAGTGAGTTTGAGGTCTTTTGGGTCACCGAATTTCATTTTGTTTTTCCTTTCTCATATGTCAAATATAATTGACATTTTGAGGAAAAACAAGCAAAAAGTAAGGAATAGTGAACATTTTTATATCTTATTTAGTATGTAGAAGTGAAATAAGTTTATATTATGAGCAATAAAAAAGCCCTCGATTAAGAGGGCTATATGGGGTGTAAGATTAATTTACTTAATAATAGATTTCTATGGTTGTTGTACCACTGTTGCCATCACGGTCGGTCACAGTAATTTCCAATTCTGCTTTATAAGGAGCTTCAACAACGCTAAATTGTTCGATGCAGCGTGAAATGTTTCCTGTACAGTAATAATGATTATTGTTCCCCATGTTTTCCAATCCAAATAACTCAAATAATTCCACACCGAACGATATCCATGCGGCCCCCAATGGTTCAAGATTTATGTCTCGGGGGTCGGAGTCTATAATGTACGTGTCACGACCTGTTGTCGGTAGTGGAGTATTGAAATACAAAGTTGTTCTATGTTTGAGTTGCCCTATAAAGTGTACTACACCATCGTTTATTAAGTGTCCATGTCCCGTGAATACAAACGGTATATTGTGTAGTATAACTGGTGGGCCGCTCTCACCCCAAATATAAAAGTCATCATGGGTGTCACAATCACTCTGAACATCAGACAAAATTAAATCAGGAAACGTTTGTTCTACTGTCACTGGATTCTTACCGCAACCAAGCCCGGCAACTAAAACTACAAGACCGATTACAATTGTTTTGATTAAATTTTTCATTTTTCCTCCTTTTTTAATTGTTCGCCTATGTATTCAGCAAATTCACCATCCTTCATGTAATGAACATCCTTCGGTATTTGAATATTAAAAACATCACATGCTATAGTTCCGATTCTCACTTCTTCTGCACTGATTTGTTTTTTGGTCATTTTCCTTCCCGTTTAAACGTTTGTTAATTGTTCTTTACTATAATTATACTGAATAAAAACAAAAATCTTACAAAATAAATTAAGTATCCTGTACTCTTTCAAAACTTTTTGTAAATAAGGCCTCACCGGAGGTAGGAAGTGAGGCCTTATTCGTTGGGTATACAAGAAACGTGTTGAACGTCTCTTTTTGCGGTTCACTATAATTATAGTTCCTTTTTCTTCAAAGGTGACCGAATTTGTACACCTCGCCGTTTAAGAAGATTCTTGACGTTCATTGCACTACACCCCATCATTTCAGAAATTGTTGATACCCCAATCTTTTCATTGACGTAAAGGTCTCTCATAAATTCAATGTCATCAAGAGTGAAACGACTTTTGCCTTCTAACGCTTCTGACATTTGTTTGAAGAGATTTTTGTTGTTTTGTGTAAACATTTTTACGACTCCTTTTAGTTAAGCGTTTAAACGTTAGAGTTGAATCTTCATCAGTGAGTGCGTACTTCATTCATCCTCCTTTTTATAATGCCTCCCGAGCTTCTTTTTGAAATTCGTTTTTCTCCCCTTCGATTGTACTGACTCTTGCAATGTACCTTAATACTTTTCGTGCTTCGGCTTCACCAAACTTTTCGTCCATTTCTTTTTCATCGCTTACGTCAGCATCAATATTGCAACTATCAAAAATTCGTTCAATCCAGTCACACGACATTTGCTCTAACATCTTTATTGCTAATTCTCTTAACATACTTCCTCCTTTTTATCCTGTTTTATTTTAAAAGACCCTGTTAATTATACTTTACATCTATAATATATATCAAATTTCATATTAAAAAAACAAAAATGTGGCTTCCCTATAAACTTTTATGAAAATTTCCCTACTATAAACGGCGAACCGGATTAGTCGTTAAATTACATAGGGAGAGTCGTGAAAGTTGTTTATAGTAGGGATATGAGGGGTATTTAACGTGATTAGTGATGGGTTATAACAAAATAAAGTATTGTGTAAACTCTATACAAGAAATTTATACAGGAAATGCTTAAATTATGCAAAAAGTCAGGAAAAGTATTGGGATTATCACAAACGTCTGTGATACTACCGATAAGCCAAAAAATAAGAGGCAGTAAGAAGAAAGGAGTGTAAAAAAACTTACTGCCTCTCCGGCCGCGGTCAATGATAACTTTGTTCAGTGCATATAGCTTTTATTGTGACTTTGTTTTTTATATCTGGCGGGGATATTGAAATAACTTCGTAAACTTTATTGTTTTATGTTCATTTTTTTGCCTCTTCCTTGTCTCCTATCTCTGGGAAAGGATTTCTCCATTGCCATCCTGTATTTGCTGTTTTCCTGTAAAGTTCTAACCTTCTTATTGTAATTTCTGCAAAAATTGGGTCGATATCAAATGTAAAAACCTTTCTATTAAGCATCTCTCCTGCAATAAGGGTTGTCCCTGAATGAGCAAAAAAATCTACAATAAGATTTCCTCTCATACTACTAGTTAAAATAATTCTTTCAATTGCCTTCATAGGTTTTTGAGCATAGCATCCAGATACATTTTCCTCTAATCGATAAAATACCTGTTGAATATCTATCCAAACATTCCCTGGTCTTATTGTATTTGACTTACTTCGTTCTAAATTTTCTAGTAATTTCCCATTTACCACCTTATAATATCCTTTTAAAACTTTGGGTATATCAGTATAAACAACTTTAAATTCTGGTTCACCTCTCACATAATGTAAGAGCTCTTGTCTTATCCACATCCAGTTTTTTTGAGTTCCGTATCCTCTTTGATTTCTTAAAGTAATAAAGTTTCTAGGTTTCAATTCTTTGAATTTTCTCATCAAGACCATTATATCTGGAAGAGGTTGAAAATTATCTTTGTAGTCTGCTCCAATCCAGATATACAGATGGGCATTGTTGGCCATTATCTTCATAGCATTGTTTATCCATTTTTCTGAAAAATTCAAATATTCTTTCAAGCTTAGTTTAAATAGGTTTTCCGTGTTTGCATTCCCAACCATAACATTATAAGGTGGATCATTTACTATAAGTTCAGCCTTTCTGTTTCCTAATATTTTCTTAACATCTTCAATTTTAGTTGCATCGAGTACGCCTACTTTATGTCCTTTGATTGGGTCCTCCCATATTTCGCCATATTTTATCCTGCAAAGTGGTAATATTTTCTTTTTTAATATACCATGCAAATCTAGGCGCTTAAGTTTTTCAGTGGTTCTTTCTTTATCTCTATATTTTTCAACCCCATTTAACTCAGGGAATAAACCTAAGTTTTTTGTATCTCTTGTCTTCATAATTCCATCTCCTGACTATATATAAAGCCACCGCATGTCAAACACCTCTGAGTTTAGTCGATAGTATTTATCGCATAGTAGAAAAACCCTAAAGCTTAAAAATTATTCTCCCCGCAAAATAGTAATCATGACCCAATTTTTTAATTTTACCGCGATACTTAGAATAGGTCAATGATAACTTTGTTCAGTGCATATAGCTTTTATTGTGACTTTGTTTTTTATATCTGGCGGGGATATTGAAATAACTTCGTAAACTTTATTGTTGTATCGCTCAGGAATAACATCATAAACATTTATTTTTATTGCGTCTGTTGGTCTTAATTTTAAACCGATAAGATTAGTCTTAAAACTAATTTCAGCCCACGGTTTTGTATATTTTTGCACTTCATAATATAACAAGTTATTGGCAGTTTCAGGGTGTAATATCCAGTTTGCGTTGATAATCTTTTTATTGAATTTGGTATTGTCTGTTTCACCGTTATGAGTACTATGGGCTGTAATACATTTGTTTTTCACCCAATCTACTGTATATCCATTATTAGTAAACCAAGAACTTGGATTCCAATTAGTACCATCTCTGTTTGCATATACCGTTTCCATCTTGTACCCATTTATATCAGCACTGTAACCATAGTTGATTTCAAATGTATCATAAACATTTGTAGCTTTAGGGTTAAAGTCAATTGACCCATCTTCAATATTAGTATGGTCAAAAAGATGACCAACTTCATGCCAAGATGAAAAATCATTATGCCACCAGTCCCAAACATTACAATACCATTTACCATCGAATAAAAATACTCTTGTTCCACATTGAGATGCTATTTGTGAAAATATCTTTGTTATTTCAACCTTTTTGTTTATGTTCCCAGCAAACAACCATTGGTCATAATAAGTCCATGCAGAAGGTTCACTTGGTTTTCTTTGAGCACCGGCTTTATTAAAACTGACTACATCGATTTCATTATCAGTAAGCCCCATTTCTTCACGCAATAAACTTTCTATAATTTGAATAGGATTTTTAATCAGTCCCCCCGAATCAGCATACCCGTATGCAATTCTTCCAGAAGCCCACGTTCCCGCTTTTCTTCCTTTTGGAGTCACATATACATCAGATTGATTTGATTCTGATTGCGAATCTTTATCTGAAACTTCTACGTCCCAACGTTGTGGTATCAATTCAAATTTAGGTCTTATACCCCCAACCCAGTATTCATATCCAACTGGTTCTACCTTTGGTGCAGTATATTCTATTTTTTTAACTTTTCTACCGCCCTTCAAATAAACACCATGAAATTGAATATGGAAGTTTTTTAAACGTATGAGGCCTCCTACAACACGTATTCCAACTTTATACCTTGATAACTTTTCAAAATTTATAAATCTACCTGTTGGATATTCGGGAGCAGTAGAACGCCAGGGGAAACTGAAATTATCTGGATTATTCCGATTATCTTCATTAAACTCTGTTAAATAATCACTAAGGTTGTGCAACGGAAAATATGTGGCATAAAAATCAACAGGTGAGTCGCATTGTAGCGCATTATATGTTTCATCGCCTTTTATTATTTTAATGCCTAAATCCTTAAACATATCAACAGAAACATATTCTCGTGTTGTTGGATTAATGACAGTGAAATCATTAATAGTGTGACATCTTATCCGGTATATTGTGGGTGTGTTTTCGTTCTCTTCTGTTTCATCTACCCATGCACGACCCTCACCGCCTTCAAGAAGGTGAATGCTGTTCCATCTTTGTTGTTCTCCGTCTGTTTTTATAGTGAAGACAAAACTATTTTCACCAGTTACTTTTCTTTGTATATCCGCTACTAATCTTATTTCTGTTACATAATAGTCGGAGTCAAGGCCGAAATTCTCAAATGTAAACCAGTGATACCCCTGTCCTAATTCAGCGTAAGTAGTGTTGAGTTCACCTGCAAGTAACCCATCTGAATCGAGTGCTTTATGAACTTCATCTTTATAGTCACCCTCACCCTCAAATTCGTATTCGTATTCTGATGGGCGTATATAACCTCGCAATTGTGCTTCATCTGAAAGAGTAAACCAACTGGTTTCATCTCCCGAATATCCATAAGAGGGGTCGTATATTTTTATGAGTTGGTCATTTCCGGTTTCCTTTATAATCATAGACGAACCTGTTCCATCAGGTCCTGTCATGGCATTAAAATGGTCAATGGTGTGGCCAGCAAACACATATTTGTAATTTGCTTTATCAACTAAGATAGATGGTATTGTGAGCCTACAGCCTCTTTTTAAATAAAAATCTTGGGATGGGTTACTAACATCGTCTCCAGATGGTGTCATATAATCACCATATACAATTTGTTTTGGTTGCCCGATGAATTTAGTTTCAATGGTTGGATATTCTTCCTTAGTGAAATCACTTGAAGGAATAACTTTATTATATAATTGAGGTGAAAGAACACATTTAAAAACGATTTTGTTGTTGTTATAATTACAGCTTTTAATATGACCATCAAACAATCTTAATCGGTTTGCTTGAACCAAAGCAGTATTATCTAATATGTAATATTGAACCTGTGTGTTAATTAAATCATATTCTAATATCTCTTTTGCTATATTAGACGCATTACTAATTTCAAAGGATAATTGCGGAATCTTGTTTCTTGCTTTATCCCAAACGTCGGCATGATAAGGTGAGGTCAATTTAATTGCCTTTGAAGTTAAAACATCTTTATATGTAGTACTGCCTATGGTTACAGGAATTGTTGAAAGATAGCCGTATTGATTACCCTGATTTATCAGTTCAGTTATTTCAAGTAAATATACAGGTTCAGCATTTTTAAGTTGTATAAATGCTTTCTGAAAATCATTCAGGGTTCTTGGCATCTACAATTCCTCCGTAAATAAGAACCCGTAAGAATATGTACCGTGTGCTGGAGATTTACTCTTAAAAATATTATCTTTATATCTGATTAAACTCCAGTTTTCATTTTCATCTCTTAACCAAAACGGATACTTGCCATATTGAACTTCTTGTGATTCTAAAAAATTAATTAATCTATCATGGTCTGCTTTAAATCCTTCAAAAGATACAACTTTTTGATTTTGAGTATTATAAGGTTCAATTCCTAATAAATTACCACCTGAAGTTTCTGCCTGTTTTCCTATAATATTTGTTTGACTATTAAAAGGGAAAGTGTAACCTTTATCTAACTCAATAAATCTTGCACCCCCAATGGTAAAGTTATCAATACCAAAAATCAATTGTGGCGTATCGTATACCATTAAATTCACCCTAATATACTTTGTATCAACATTAAGTTTGTAATCGGCATCGGACGTTGCATGTCCTATTGTTTTTGTAATCTGTGTCCAATCACAATTAGAGGTCGCAGTTAATGGATAAAATGTATTGAGCTCAGTCATTTCAGAGTCATGTTCTGTAATTCTAACTACCCCATAACCTGAACTGTAACTTTCAACTTTGTACCAGAAACTAAGGTCGTACTGGACGTTGGCTTCATTTACTACTGGCATTACATTACTTTCTAAAACTCCAGTAAAGGGACCGTAGTAAAAAACACAACTATAGTTTCCTGATTGAGCATCATTCCATCTTAATACGTATGATATAGCATTACCATCCCTATTAGCCCAGTTGACAGGCCTTGTAGGAGTTGAAGGTGTCCAACGTTCAAAACCGCAATTAGCAACAAGTTCTTCTTTTAAAGCAATTTTCATTAATAAGTTTCCTGCGCGGCTGTATATTCTTCAAGTTGTTTATGAAAATCTTCAGGATTTGGAGTAATTATATTTATAGTTCCGTTGTTAACAAAACCACCAGTTCTTGGAAGTCTTTTGCGTTTGTTTAAATAATCAACGCCTGGTTTACCACCAATGGCTGCAGTTGCTTCTCTATTTAATACTCCTTCACCTGTTTGTGCTAATATCCACCTCTCATCAGGATTGTATAATCCACTATGAGCTTTTGGAATAAAACCCCCTTGATGCATAACCGTTCCACCTTGATGGAAGAGTCCTCCACTTAATGCTTTCATTGCTATTCGTAACGCCAATTGTGTTTTCAAAGCTGCCACAATTGCAAGTTCTTCTCCAATTTGTATACCTAAACCAGTATTAAGCGCGACCTGTGTAGTGACTTGCCCCTTCTTTATACTCCCAGCAATTTTTTCAATCCCAACATTTATCAACAACCTTGCCCCCATTTTTAGAAAATTTATTCCTACTTCTTTGGCAAAATGTTCGAAATCTTCAAACGCCCTTTGACCATCAATTACACCATCAACCACAGAGGTTATGCCATCTAACAACGGGCCTCCGTAATAATCTACTTGACTGGCGAGTTCGTAAGTTCGTTCTCGCTCCAAATTCAGCCGGTGCTCTTCCAACTCATTTAATAATTGTTGTTCGTCGTACATCGCTGTAGATAAATCAAGTACATCTTGACCCAACGTAGTTTGACTTTCTCTTGCGGCTGCTTGTCTTTCAAGTAAACCGGTTAATTGCTGTTCCGCCCCAACTATTTGAATTTCAAGTTCTAACCATTCTTTTGAACCTTCAGTTACCTCTTCCTGCTTGTCTTTGTACAGCGTTATAGATTGTTCTAAAGCTTTTTGTGGTTCAGTCAAAGACAATAATTTAATTTTTAATTCTGTGAGTGGGGCTGTTAGCCCCTCAGGAGCAGATGGGGGTGCAGGTACTACGAGGCCTTCGGGAGGTCCGTATACCGCAGGATAAAATTTTTGTAGTTGTTTTAAAATTTGTTCATCAGATAGTCCTGCAGCTTCAAGGCTCTCCTTAAATATTTTGGATTGTTCCAATCGTTTTAAACCGGCTTCTTGTTCCGCATTAGTAACATTTGCTTCCGCATTTTTTACCGCTTCTTCTAATTGAATTCCCCCTTCCATAAATCCCTTAATTTTATCCAGCCAATATTTTCTTGCGTGGTCAGTTTCCGCTGCGTAATATCGTTCCCACGAAAAGTCAAGTCGCTCTTGGTTTGCTTCTACGGCTTCTCTTGATTCTCGTAAGGCTTTAATATGTTCGGGCGTAAGTCCTGCAATAGTGTCTATAAATTGATTCAAATTACTTACAACACCTGTGGCGATTTTAACGGTGTCTTTTAAAAATCCTAAAAATGGGTCTCCAACTTTTTCTTCAAAGTCCCCAAACTCGTTTTTGAATTGAGAAACAGCGCCTATTAAAGTATCTGTTTCACCCGCAGCCATACCTCCGAATTTACTCCGTAGTACTTCCATTGCGTAAGCGACTTTTTCAGAATCATCTTTGAAATTCATCTGTTTGAGACTTGCTTCTTTTAAAGCAGGAACATATCTACCAAGAGCGGCTACATCACCTTCCCAAGCTCTTGCTAAAAGTAGTGAGGCTGCGTTAGCGTCCATCATCCCTGAAGCTTGCATATCGAAAGCAAGTTTCGATAGCTCCATACTTGCTTGTAAATCACCTGTCAATTGAGTCAATTTACCCAAAACAGGGGCAACATCAGTATCGCCATAGGTTGTGGTAGCTTGCATTCCAGCAAGGAAATCATCAACCATTGCTTTAGAAGCTCCGGTATAAGATTCTCCAGCAATCTTAAGCTGATTACCTAAACGATTAAATATAACTTCTTGTTCTGCTGCGGCTGATATAACCTTTTTTAAAGCTCCAACAACAGCAAGAACAGCACCTGTAACAGCAGCCCCTTTGATGAGATTACCGTAGTTGAGTAAACTCTTCCCGGACGTATCTGCTGTTGTACCTGTTTTGTCGAGTTCTTTATTGAAGTCTTTTACAGAAGCTTTTCCTGATTTGGTGTCGACATCTACAATTATTTTATTTTTTTCAACCGACATTGTTTTCCATTTCAGTTAAATAGTTTTTATAAATTTTGATTTTCTCCACTAAGGCAGATGCTTTTAGTCTTGATATTTTTAAAAGTTCTCTAAACGGTAATGTTTCTGGATTATGTATGATATCTTGTACCAACAATAAGTCTCTTTTATTTTCAGGGAGAAGTTCAACATGCTCGTAAGGACAATCCCCATTTTCACAAGGCGGTAAAATTTCAATCCCATCTTCTTCCGAAGCTTTCTCGCAATTTGTTCTGCATTGATAACAACTTAAAATAGCACCCCCACCAGACCGTCGATTTTCGAATATTCTTATTCGGAGGTTGGAGAGGTGCTCTCGCAGTTTTTTAATTCTATCTCCACTTCAACATGGGCTGAAAGAAACTTGATTGTTAAATGAGTCGTATATTCAAGAGGTAGGCCGTAGATGTATTTCTTTTCAAATGGGATATCTATAATCTTACCGGTAGCTATGTCTCTACCCCTGTAGTTTTCCCAACCAAGTAAACAATAATCTAACACAGCACGGTCTACTTTTGATTGTTTAACTCTACCCCGTTCGATGTATTGTTCTTGAATCTCAACCATTTTTAAATGGGGTATTCTACGGTATTTGAATGTAGCTCCGTTGAATTCAGTAGTATATTCCTCATCTTCTTCAATAGCTAAAGGAAGAAGCATTAACTTTTTGACAGCATCGTCCATTTTATTTCTCCTTTTTTAAATGGGTCAACTTCTCATAGGAACTACGTCTTCGTTGTTTCTCCAAACAAAAACAAGTTCGTTTTTATTGTCACCCTGTTCCATAAGAGTAATGTTAGTATTTGTTCTTTCTAACAAACATTCATACGTGATAGAGACCAAATCTTTACCTGCGATGTTCTTGTCACCTTTAGTCAAATAAACAGAAGACATATAACAATCTAAAGCGTAGTTATAATTTGCATTTTCTTCAGTAACTCCACCAGTAAACGCAAGTTTAATCATTTTTCGAGTATCGTTTTTGACATCATCAGTGAAGTCTCGCTTATCAGTACTTCTGTTAGCCCCAACTGTTGGCACTGTGAAAGTGTAACCGACTTCTCTTGCGCCTTCAACTCCCTCTTCAAATTTAGTTCCGGTCACGTTAGTTTGAATATCAGCCCCAACAACCCTATCAACTGATAAATTAAAGTCACTGATTCTAACTGCGTCATCAGTGTCCCAACTTGCCTTACTTGAACCCCAATCAGACATATACATAGTCAAGTTTTTAAACCTGAAAGATTTGGTTGTTTTTTCAGACCAAGAACTAAAGTTAGCAGCCCCAGGAGATGTTTTAGTTTTGTTGTAAGCTACTCCATCAAATGTGGCTACAATATCATTTGCTGGGTTTCCTGTAATCGTCATTTTAGTAGGTTTGAATGAATCATATACATCGACAAATTCGCCTTTTCCGATACCTAATGTCCCTTGATGATGATAAAAATTAGAGCCGGTACAAGCATGAATGGGAGCTAATTCGATAGTATGGTCGTATACACCGCTGGCGACGTTTGATTTAGAACCTGAACCCATTACCATATAAACTAATGGTAAAATAGACCCGTCACAGCGCATTTGACAAGGAAGTGACCCAGCGTATTTTTCACTAATTACGTCATGGTTAAACTTACCGCCCTCACCTTGTAAGGTCTCATCGTTCAGTGTCCCTTTTTCAAAGGCAATACTCTCATTCAGTAAAGGTAGTTGACTATTAGCTCCAAGTGAGACAGTGCCACTACCCCAGCCTAAACTACCGCTGAATGCTGCTTTACAGTCTGACCCCCTAATATAAACTTCTGACATTTTAAATCTCCTTATGTGTTAAAATTATTTTTATTCTCTATGTGAAGTATAAGCTATTTGTATGGTCATTTTAAAAGTAGCCTTATCTTTTGAGACGCCAAATTGAGGTTCGTCCAAATACGTTTCCCCAATTCCGTCTAAAATTTCTGTTATCATAAGTGCTACTAATCCATTTCCACCATCTATATATTGTGTATACTCACTATCATTTTCCAAATACTGGTCAGTAGTAAGTAATTTACTTCTAACGTTATCTATAAGGTCGTTAAGTTGTGTTTGAGGTGTTGAGCTTGCAATATCAACTCCAAAAATTGTCAATTCCCATGTTGATAAATCTTCCTTGTTAGTTTGAGGTTCAATATTTTCAGGTCCAGAAACTACAAAGAGACATGGCAGTTTTTCATGGTCGACATCAGCCCAAGTTTCACGTTCAATATAAACAGCTTTAACATCTGATATTGCTATTAGTTTATTCTTCAAGCAATTCATTATCGCACTTCTATCATTCATTTGACCAACTTCCTCATCCAAGGTTTTATAAGTTTCTCATTTATCTTATGGAGTTCATTTTTTGATATACCAAAAAAGTTTCTTTCTTTAGAAAGGTACAATGCCTTACGGCCTTCTTCTCCTCTTGAAAAATGTAACATTACTTGTGTTTTACTAATAAGCTTATGTTTGATTGCGGCTAACATACGTCCAGTAAAAGATAAATTGACTGTTGTACTTCTTCCTTTTTTAGCCCTTGTCTGTTTATATAGAGGTGAGTAAGCTTTAAATGCTTTACCATCAACATCAGTACCAGCAAGAGTCCTTTGAGTTATCATAGCGGTAGCTGTTGAACCTATTTCGTTAAGAAGTTTTTTAGTATCCCCAAGTTTCTTTTCCATGTTTTTGTATTTCTTGGTAGTCTTGTCCAACCCGATTGTTCTAATAGGTTTCATTATCTATCACTCGGAATAAATGTTGAACCGCCAAATCTTTCGTCAGCATCAATAGACCCTGACCTATTAATGTCAAAGTTTATAAGAGAAAGCGCTCCGTTAAGAGCTTCTCTGAAAGCAACAGCGTATTCTTGCATCTTTAATTTGGAAGTTTCATCTTCGGCATCAAGTCTACCTTTAAAAAACTTATAAAGAATCCCATAAGTATTTGCGTTTTTAAAGATTTCTTGATTGCTTACTTCATCGCAAAGGTCATCTTCATAGTCAGATAGGGCGTAGTTTTCGCCGTATTTACGTTGAATAGTAAGATGTATTGTTACCCTTATTTTACGGGCAATGTCTTCTTTGACTACATCTCTTAAGGCATTAGCTTCAGGTTCAGTGAGACCTTTTTTGTCGAGATTTTTTTCTTCAAGAACAAGGTCGTTATAATTACAAAGTTCAATTGTTGACCAACTCATCTATTCTTTTTCCTTATCTTCGTCCTCTTTGGGTTCAATAATTAAAGTATATAAAGTAATAGGCAAAGGTTGTTTTAACAAACCCACTATGTGTTGAGGTGTCTCTGTTTCTCTGACGTCATCTCTTTTAATGTTTTGAATGTCGAGTAAGGTGACGTCACCTTTTGGGTAAACAGCTACCATAGCAAAACTTTCCTCAAATTCTTTAATGTCATTCATCAAACTATAATAAGTAGCGTTCAGTTTAAGAATTTTTTCCCTTACTTCTTTAATGGTCGTATTCTTCGCCATTATTTCAAGGTCGATTGTATTCATTTAAAATGTCTCCTTTAATTTAATAGAAGAGGGGTAGAGTTGAACTACCCCATCTCCTGTGTTAGTGTCTAATATCCTGCTACAACAATGCCTCTGCCTCGTGCGATAGCTTTAGTATTTTTCAATACTGTACCGACGTTCAGTAAACACTTTTTAATCCAAGAGTAATTAGTTGGATGTTCTTTAAACTCTCCAAAAGTAATCCAAGGTTGCTGTGAGGTCGTAATAAAGTGGTAGCCTAAAAGCCCTAAAGCGAGACAGTAGACGTTAGTGTAATCCCCAACAGGATTAACTGTAGTATTTGGAGAGGTAAAGTTCTCAAGAGTCTCAAGAATCAAACAAGGAGCACCAAAGAAAATCAATGCGGGTACTGAACCCTGCGCTATAATAGGTGACCATTCTGAAGGCTGGTTTTTACCGTCCAGTAAGCCAACAAGTTGTGCCTCAACTCTTTGATTCATTACGAAAACCTTTGAGCCGAGTTCTTGAGGAACCTTTTGATAGACTTGGAAAAGTCTACTGACAGTCAAAGATGCACCGTCCAAGTTGATATCTTGAGCAGAACCGGAAATAACCATATTTTGAATACCGGTGATTTGGTCTGTAGTACCTGCACCCCAAGCCATTTCCTTAGTAAATGAATTGATTACACCAAACAAACCATCTTCGGTACATCTCTCTTCTGCGAGAGCTGTTGTTGCGTATTTGTTTTTGTCTTTGTTTAGTATTGTACCAGTAAAAGCAAATTCCCGAACATAAGCATCCTCTTGAGTAACTACTGGCATAGTAGAGGATAAAGAACCATCAGTAAGAGAGGGGTGAGCTCCAGATGGTTCAGTTGAAGCTCTAGCATAGTTGTAAGACTTACCCGCAATCTCTTCGATTGGGGTAACTACAGATAATGCATTTTTCTGAAGCACCAAGTCGTGAAGACCTGGAGCCAGATGATAAAGGGTCATATTGTCAATAGATGACCCGACATAAGCGCTCATTTAAATTCTCCTATTGTTCAACCCTTCCCGTTGGACGTTCCGCATAAGGTGTTTCATAATACGCTTTTTTTGCTTCCTTTAGATTAACAGGAGTTTTAGAAGTATTGCTTGACGGTTGGAAGCTGTCCGGTGCGAAAGGTTGTTCTTGTTTATTATCAGTTACTTTGAAGAGATAGGGTTTCTCTTTTTTGAGACCCTTGACGAGTTCTTCAGCGTTCTCTGGGTTACCCTCATTATCAAATTTAACAGAGTCGGGTTTAACAAAATTGATACCATCTATATCAATGATACCTTGTTTCATCGCCTCGACCTTTAGACTGTTAGTAATTTTGAAGCTTTTGAAGGCCGTTTCCAAATTAGTTGATTTTTCCTTTTCCTTCTCGTAGAGTTCTTTGAATTCGTTTTGCTCCTTAAGTTTGCTTTCCTCTGCCTCGTTGTCAGCTTTTTCTTTAGCTTCAAGTCTTTCTTGCAGTTTGTTCTTTTGAGCAATCACTTCAGAAAACCTTGAGTAAGGAATCGTCTCCGGTGTTTTACTCTCTTCAGGTTTAGTTATAGGGTCACCTTTTTCGCCTGGTGTTGACGGTGTTTCTTTGTTTTGGTCTTTTACGTCCTCTTTAGACATTTTGTTCCTCTTTTACGTTTTGAGTTACGATTAATGTTAAGTATGATTTACATACATAGTTAAAAAAATTTTATCCTCTTGAAAATTCATCTAACATTGTTTTAGATACGGGTAGCCAAGTGTGTCGGCAATTATAACCACCACAATGAGTCCAAACATCAGTTCCAACACCGTTAGACATATTATTAATTGCATCTTTTGTATAAACTTTTCCAGCGTGTTCGGCACAGAAGTCTCTTGTTACTTGGTCTACAGGCCCGGAGTAAAGAAAATATTCAGCATCAAAATTATTAGCAGCCATAAGATTTATACCCCTGTCCATTTCAATCATTGCGTCATGAGCATAAACATTAGCATACCTTTTTAATAAGCCACCTTTTTTGTCAGTCCCTATTATCGTGTCGGTAAGATTTTTAGCTAAATCTTTGTAGGTTGTATTTCCCATTACTGCTTGTTGCAAATTATCAACTACAGTTCTAACAGCATTTTGACCGATAACATTAAATTTATTTGATATGTTGGATTGTATCATATGTAATGTTTTTACATCCTTTTCAGTAAAGGCTGTATCAATACCTGTAATTGCAAATGTATTTCGAGTATATTTAATAAGGTCATTGCTTACCGTAATATATTCGTCAATTAAGCCCCCATAACCCGCCTCTATAAGGCTTCTATTTAAACTTTCCATACTATTTATAACTATATTTAAGTTTTCTGGAGTCATTGCTATTACACCAGCTTCTTTAGGAAGTACGTCAAGGAACGAAAAAACTTCTGATAGGAAAGCGTTTTGTACTTTGATAATATTGTGGTCAAATAGGTCAAAGTTGTTATCAATAGTTTTATTTTTCAACGCATTAATCCGTTGTATTTTATTTTCTAACGCACTCACTCCTTATTCTCCAAAGGCGTTTCACTTTCAGTTTCTGGTACACTTAAGACACTTCTTATTGCGTCTTCTTGTTGTTTGCCGTTTCCAAAGACCTCTTCAGTTTTATCTTGGTGTGTTTTGATTTTTTGTAAATATTTAATCGCTTTTTCGTCTGTATCCAAATCCCGATTATTCTTTTTAACAGCCATGACCAAGCTTATTAAATTCATGTTTATTTTTTGTTGCTGAACTGCTAACCTCATTTGTTCGGTTTGAATTTCAGGTATTTCAGCAAAATCAACACTCCATTCAGCTTTTTCAGATATTTTTTTTAATTTTTTAGAATTTGCCACATGAACGTTATTGACTATACGCATCTTTTCAAAAAGCTCCCTTAAGGAAACGTGATATAGTATTTTTCGTTCGTTAATCCATTTCACGAGTTCTTCAGAAGTCCATTTAAGTCCGGCGTAACTTGAAGGTGTCTTTTGAAATTCCTGTTGTCCTTGAGGAATAAGCCAACTGCGCATAAAGTCTTTTTGTTTATATTCGATTGCTTTAGTAATTTCCTCAATGTGTTGTGCTGGTTGTAATATTTTTCCATCGGGTTTAATTGGTGCTTGTCCTGGCATAAATGAACCATAAGGCCCTGTAGTGTTTGTTTTAGTCTTTGCAAATATTTGCCTTGCCCTTGCTAATTTTTTAGCTTGTTCATTATCTTTTGAATTATTCGGGTCAATAATGTCTGTCCATAAGTAAGTGACTAATGTTTCTTGAAGAATAGCGTAAGAAAGGTCAGCATCTAATACCAACATTGAGTCGGCATAAGCTAATAAATCACTCGGAAACTCTCCATAGAGGCTCATACTGTTGTCTTTTTTAAACAGTACGAAAGGAATGACGCCGTAAGGATTATTTTCGTCTTTACCCTCACGGGTATACTTATCTTTTGTCCACTTAAAAATCTTTTTCTTTGTTATGCCCTTTTCTAAATAATCCATACTATATCGAAACTCAACCATCTTCGTAGGGTCAGTTGAAGAGGCTTTAACACAATACTGATGAGGTAAAAACATTCGGTATCTTACAATCCCATCTTCTGTGTCGAAATACGGCCCGTATGCAACTGTACCGAGTAGGTTTATCATCTCTTCTACTTCAATGGTTTTAGCATCAAAACCAGAGGTTGTTAAGTGTTGTTGGTAAATCTTGTTTGCTTTCTCGTCGTCAAGATATTGTTTTGCGGGATTTGAAAACACACGGCTTTGCATTAACACAGGTTTCTTAACTCTATTAATGGGGGTGACAAGTCTGCGTAGTGTTTTCTGTTCTTCTGGAGTAATAATCATACTGTTGATTACGCCCGTCAAATACGGTTTGATATTGTTTTTAAAATAATTATAAAGTTTTTTGTACTCGGAGTTTCTTTGTCCAAGCGCTACATCATAATATTCTAAGGTCTGCATGGTTTATATATTCCTTTGTTAGAAGCAAATAAAAGAATCTTCTTCTTCGGCTTTTCCGTTTAATTTTTCCTCATGAGAAGCCATCATTTTTTCAAAACCGGCTTTATTACGTTCAAGTTGACCGAGTATAGCAAGAGCCTCAAATTGACCGTAAGGTCGATTCATAAAAAAGTAGCGCAGTGCGTCACAACCGTGTTCATGAAGATTATCAGCAAGAGGTGTTGCTCCACTAATTGCCCTTCCTGCACCATCAGTTGGAAATCTTAAACCTTGTATATTCTCAATTAAAGTTCGACAATTCGTGCGGTCAAAAAATAAATATGGATTATCATAAGCGTTTCTGATGAACGACTGAACTACTTTAATTCCAAGATTGATTTTTGTGAACGCATTGTAATACTGATATAAGATTTGTAAGCCTACCATCTGTTCGAGGTACTGAATGTCATGTAAGGGAGAAGTAATGGACGTGTGGCTATTATATCCTGCGGGGTCACCATAAATTGCTTTAGGTAAGAATTGCGGGTCAATTTTTCTGTATTTGTCAATCAAAGCAAGTATTGCTTCACTGAATGCTTCGATAGTAAATTTACCTTTAGATAGACTTGGATTAAATTCGTCGATTGCATAAATCGCCGGCTTTATTTTACTATAGTCCATGCGCCTTCCTTGAAGCCACATTTTGTTGTCTTTAAAATACTTGCCCGTGTAACTATTATCTTCCTGTAGCACAAGGCATATCGGCGTCTTGCCAAAGTCTAAAGCAAAATAAGTAGGCAGAGCCGGGTCATAAGGATAATCACCTGTATTTGATTTTAAGTTGTGCGGGTCGTGAATCGGCTTTGAAGGGTCTGCTTCCCTAAAACTATCATAAACTTGACCTTCCATAGCAACGAATTGTGCCCCAAACTCTCTTTTGTATTCAACTTCTGACATAAGTAACTTTAGTAACTCCAAGGATTCTTCATCCTTGTACTTATTTTCCTTTTCCGAAATAACCCAAACTCTTATCTTATCGGATGTAATGTTCTGTGCTTGTTGATATAAACGTTGGTAGAAATCGGATGGAGTACCAACAGCAAAAAGATGATTGAGCCTTTGTAGACGGCCTAATGACCCTAACATCTTCATATATGACTGCCTATTAAACTCACCTGTTTCGTCAGTTATAATTAAATCCCATTCTTGACCAACTAACGTGAGGTAGTTTTTACCTGTAGCCGTTCGAATATATGTACCATTTTCCATAGTGAGTTGGCTGTCTCTATTTTTTGGCTCTTCAATCTTTGTTACTTTAAGTCCTGGTAGTATTCCATTTGAGTTGTAAGTTCCTGCTATTTTATCGCCGCATAAATCTTTTTTGACCCGACTCCAAACTATGTTAGTCAATCCCCTTTCTGGGGCAACAATAAGAATCCGATAAGGCCTATTGTGGCGATGTGAATTTACTACGTAACCACCGACACATGCCTTTGCGGTTTCACTTTTCCCGTTACCTCTACCCATAATACCAAATTTAATCCTTGCTGGGTCAAGTATCATTTCCTTTTGGTAACGTTGAGGTATCCAATGTGTCATTTTCCAGTAATCGCGCTGACTTTGTGAGAGTGTTTTTAACTCTTTTTTGCGATTAAAATTCATCATACTCGGGGCTGTTTGCTGTATGTACATAGATTTATATTTGGCGGTGTAATAGTAAACAGTCGTGATGTCACAATTAAACTTTTCTGCAACCTGCCTTCGAGGTACTCTTTCTTCGTAAATCAATCGGCACATCTCTTTACCATCGAGGTCTGTAAATTTCCAAGTTTTGTTGTTCATTATATTACTTCTCGTAATAAAATTTTGACGTTATGGATTACATCACCGTTTGTATTCACGCCTATAACATCGTGCCTTAAACTATCTGAAACGTATTTGACTTCTGAAGTTATAAAGTCGCCATCTTGGTAAAATGATAGATTAAACGAATTCTTATGCCATCTGATACTGTATTGACCTAAAAACTGCCTTAAATCATTGAGTTTCGTATCGGTCATGTTATAGTTGAAGTCATATTCATTAATATCAGCACGCATTTTGTACGATGATATTCCACCATCGATAAACCTAATTGAGTTGACTTTACTTTTAGTAATCTTCTTAACGAATGGAAACTTTGGAGCATTGTTAGATACCCAAAATGGGTATTGTCCTGAAGTCGTAAACAAAGGATTTATGACACTTTTCTTCGATAAACTAAATACATCAGAAGTGACCCACTGTCCGTATTCACCTGACCAAGTACCGGTCAATCTTTTATTGCGAATTCTAATTTGTATTTCATCAGTTGGGAGCTCACCTGTTAAATCACAAAAAATGGTTGCGTAATTATTATCATGTTGGTCTGGGACGTAATCTAAAATCGGGTCACCATAGGAATTATAAGCTTGATGCCAACTATCTTCAGCGTAAAGCCTATACTCAATTGTATATCCATAATTTGTTATTGAATCTCCCCATAACCATTTGGTTGATTCATCACCCCATAAGACAGTTGTACGCCATCCTGAACCATCAATAGAATATGTTGGTAAAGGTAATTCGAATATTATCCCTATAATAAAACCAACTTGGCTATTTGTTTCTGGAAAGTGAATATTACAGTAATGATAATCAAGTGCCATTATTTACTCCGAATGTGCATAATCATTACAAGGCTCCTACATAAACTTGAACCTCTGTTAAACTTGTTTGCTTATCAATACCCCCCGATTCATACACCCTCAACGTAATATTCCATTCATAAGCAGTATCATCCGACAACCCCGAAACATCAAGCTCCTTGATATAAGAAACAACCCCAGAAGTGGTAACTTGAGTATCTGATACTGCACCAACTATACACTTTACGTGACAATTACCATCGGCATTATCTGTAGCTTTATAGGCAAATGTAACAATTGTATCTTCCGTTCGTTTCCAATAGATACCTCTTAATACAATTGCGTCATCTTGAACTCCATCTTTGGTTTTAACACTTAAAGTCTCAAGATTAGGAGCATCTTCGTCAGCTGCAGCTTGTTTGTGATTTTCACTATACAAAACTCGTATAGTATTGACCCCGGTTATGTTACCTGTAACTTCTAAATCACCGTCAACATATAACTTGGCACTAAATTCAAATCTTTCATCTGTTTTATCCCAGATTAAAGTCTCATCACCTGAAGTTGGTTTTCGAAAAACAATATATGCGTCTTGGTCATCATAGTACTGGTTAATGAACACTCCGGCTTGCGACATCAAATTAAGTCCAGTGATGGTCCCTCCACTGTCAATGTCACCACCCGCTAGTATTTTCGATGCTACGTGTAAACCGTAGTCATTGCCTGTACAATAAACATTTGGTACATTCAATCCGTGACTTAAAACAAATTCTCCTGGGTCATCATCCCATTTTAAGGAAGCTCCTGCATAACCTCCATTCTCATAGAAGTATAAGAAACTGTCTCCTTCAGCTCCTGGGAAGTTAATATAAATATTTCCATCTGAACGAAAATCAGAAGCTTCTGCAACACCACTAACATCAATGCCTGTACAATAAACATTTGGTACATTCAGTTTGTGACTTAAATAAAAACCCGCATAACTATTTTGCCACCTTAAATGAGCTCCAGTTGGTGAATCACCCTCGTAAAAGTATAAGTAACTGTTTCCATCAGGGCCAATGACATTTGTGTAAATATTACCATCAGCAAGTACATCTCCACCAACTTGTAAATTATTATCGATGGTTAAAGTATTAAATTGACTACCAGAAGTGTAAACTGCAATTGTACCGTTTACAATTAAATCATCAGCTACTTGTAAATCATCTTCAATAAATAAAGAATTAAATTGACTACCAGAAACAGAAGCGTTAAAATAAGAACCGCTAATATGACCGACAGTAATGTCATTATCTGTAATAGCACCGGCGTCGGTCACATCATCTAAATCATAAACAGGAATACCATCCCCGTCTCCTGTTGACCCACTCATTACCCACGAACCAGAAGGTTCTGGTAGATGCGACCCATTTCTTACCATTACAAGGCCTGAATTTTCATCAGCCCATATCTTTGCGGGGTGCGTAAAATTGTTGTCGAAAGTAATTATAACATCTTCATCTACCCCATCCCCTATAGATACTTCATTACCTCCAACTGTCACATCACCCGTAGTAACAAGAGAACCATCAACATAAAGGTTGTTACTAAATTCAAACCTATCCTCCCCGTAATCCCACTTTAAAGAGTAATTTGAGGCGTTGAAATTAATGGTACAATTTTCATCACCGGTAATATAATCTACATTAAGACCCAAATGATTGGATGCAGAACGTATACTGCCTGCTACATCGAGAGCTTGATTTAATATGAACTTATTATCTGTGTTGTTCCACATTAAACTTGCGTCTGTACCGTGAAAATACACCGCACAAGCAGACGCGTTTGAGTCGTAATCAGCAAATAAAGATGCTCCAGATTTGACGTCACTAGTTGCAGTTACGCTAGCGAGAACGTATAAATGATTACTAAACCTAAAATCAGAATGAGTTTGTGACCAATGTAAAGTTTCCTCACTTGAACCTGAAGGTTGAAACGCAACAGTTAAATCACCCGTTCCTGTTCCCGGGTCAAGTTTTATGTAACTGTCGTCAACTGCCCCTCTAGCCCAATACTTACCAGTGTAAGCTTCATACGCATACGCTTTATTACCAGCCGCAAGTGTCTCAGGATAAGTCCCCTCCCAATCCACAGGTATAGTCATTATGTTCCACGAATTCCCACTATCAAAGGTATATTCAATTTTCTTTGGGGTACCGTAATTGGCTCGGATACCGATACCTTGGTCGACAATCGAACTACCAAACCATATATAATCGTCATTTATATCACCACTACCTATATAAAGAGATGTGCCGTCTACTTTAAGGTTTTCACTAAATTCAAATCTGTCTTCATTATCATCCCATTTCAAATGTTGTTCTTGAGCATTAAACCAAATAGTGGGGCTTGCAAATCCACCAGTATAATCAAAATTAACCCACATATCGCTTTTAGACATCAACACGTTACCGAGAACATAGCCGCTACCGGCATTAATGTAACTGTTTACGGTTAGGCTACCGTTGCTTATAGAAAGGTCGCCAGCGGTGTAAGCACCGGATATGGGATTATAGACGCTCGCATTAGTTATTTGTGCTTGAAGGTCAGTAAAGTTTGAAGCAATAGGGGTAACATTCGGTGATAACCCATTTTGAATTAGTGAATTGTCAATCATAAATTTATATTCCTAAAATTCGGTGGTTAAAATTTCGATAAAATAGCTTTGTCCGTATATACTATCTGGGCGTATAAGGGTGTGACTGCCGCTATTGAATTCCATATAAAAACCGTAAAATTCTACAGGAAGAGTTTTAGGAATAGTAATTGAAACAGCAGCACTACCAGAAATATCAATCGACCCTGAAACAGCACTGCCAAAATTAGGTATTAAGTGATAAGTACCACTCCAATCAGTAAGGTCATAATTTGATTTATCAACAGAATTGTAATCTACAATGTTGATTGTTACCGGTGGGTAATTACTGCCTTCGTAAAATTTGTAAATCATACTAAAATACCTTCAAAAAGAATGTGACTACTTGGGCGACGTACTCTGGACGATTGAAAAGTACTGCTACAATAATACTTCCGGCCAATATGACTACGTATTTTTTAATTTTCTTCTCCAGTTGGTCGTGAATACTTAAGTGGTTAGCAAACTGCTTGAGTACATCCATCTTGAGTTCATTAAGTTTTAGATGCTGATTGTTAACCTTCTGGTCTATAATAGCAACGTCAGCCTTTATAGAGTCCAATGACACCAGTATTTGTAAATTTTGTTTAGTGGTCATTTATTTCTCCTGCAGTAGTTGAAGTAATTTAGGGTTACTTTTAAAAACGCACAATAGACCCTCACCGAGTCGCATCACAGTGGCTTCATCAAAGTCAAGGGACATACTATAAGATAATGCGTGTATCATTTCATGGAGTACAACTTCTTGGTGCATTTGAGTATTAAGGTCATCAGCTATGTACATACGTGTTGACGGTAGATGACATTTGCCCCCACAATTACCACAGTCTAAAAGGTCATGTTGAGGATGTAGATATGTTACCGTAAAAATCTTACCAAGAATCTTGATACTTTTAATTCTCATACCTATTTCCTTCACCAGAGTCATTGTTCCAGTAGTTTCGTGTTCGAGATTTTTGACGTTTTTTTGCTAACCGCATAAACATCTTTAGCCGATGTTCAGTCCAACAGGCGTCAAGTGGGAGGTTGTTCTCCATAGCTATTTTCATTAATGCCCTACGTTTACACTCTTTTTTTGCGAATTCAACACAACGCTTTTCATAAACCAACAGGGCTTTACATGTACCGAATTGGAAGCAACTCAAAGCTCCTCTACCATCTTTACGATAACCGTTTAAGTTCATAGGCCAAAATAAATCGATAGGAATTCCCTTAAGAACACAAATAAGCTCTATTTTCATGGGAGTAGAGCTTAAGTAAGCCTGCATATATTGTAATTTGTCAAAGGATTTTTCGAACAACTAAATTTCCTTTTAAAAAGATAAAACGTGAAAACGAAACTATTGACTCGTTCAAGTCTTGCGGGTTCATCACCCTATAAAAATTATAGTGCTGGGTTAGGGTTGAATTTACTTTTACTTATTTATGCTCTCTGCAAGTTGATAACGCATTTTGTTTCAACAACAACAAAACTTGCTTTTGGGAAATTTTGAAAAATTTTTGCAGTTTGACCTGCGAATATTTTTCTTCAACTCTTAATCGCACAAATTCTTTAATGTCATTTAAAGTAAGATACCGCTGGAAGCCTTTGTTGCCTCGGGTAGGAACATCAGCTAAACGTAATATAAGATTAATTATATGGGGGCCGCATTTAAAATGTCTGGCAATGGAAGCAGCTGTCTGATATGATTCGTACATCTTTATAACTTCGAGTGCGGGAATTAATTCGCTAAATTTATTATGATAATCTCTAATCACGGGTTTTAAAATATCATCTTTTAAAAATTTGAGGTCATTGAAGTTATCTGAGTCAAGAGGAATTTCATATCGTTTTTGTTCTTGAAGTTTAAAAGTCCATGCCTTAACTACACCCCGCACGTAATTGTACAAAGTAGCAGCATAATTTTTGTGCTTGAAGGGTTTTGCAAGTCTTGTTAATAAGGCGAGAGCTATTTCTTGGGCCAGTTCTTCTCTGTCAATTTCGGAAAGGGGACGGAAAAAAGTTACGTTTTTCTCTCTATAATGTTTCCAAATTTGTAGAAAGATTTTATCGCGAGCTTTTATATCACCGATTTTTTGGTAGCGAAGAAATTGTTCTATGGGTAGATTTAAGTCGTGTTGAGACATTCTTCATATTTCCAATCTTTTGGTTTTTCTTCTACCCATTTCTTACCATCAAACCACTCTTCATACCCACCAGTATATTTACGATGTATCATATTCCCTTTTTCATTATACCAAACTTCATCTCCATCAGACCATTTACGATGTATCATATTACCTTTTTCATTAAAATCATACCAAATTTCAAATCCAACTTCATACCCATCAGGATATTCATAATATCCTACTCTTTTACATACTTCACAAATTAATATATCCCTATTTTCTTTCCAAGGAATAGTATATTTATGGTACCCAAAAAGACATTTTATTTCGTTAGACATTTTTTTTTTGTATGTTATAAGTTCCCATTTACACATTTAAGTCTTTTTTCATATGTTCAAGCACTAAAGTTAATGCCGCATAAACTTCTAAAATTACACAGTCTTTCAACTCGAGACCAAACTGCCCCTTTTCGCTAATATGAATAATTGCGCCCCTGAAGGTCTGTTGAGGTTTTGCGTTTCCTGCTTGTGGTTTTTTAACAAGTTTGTCTTTTAAATTTACATTTTCTTTTTTTAATTTGTCTGATTGACACATTTTAATTTTTCTCCTTTTTTGTTTTATTTGCTTCTGGTGTTGCATCTACAACGTGTATGTACACAGCGTCTTGAATCATTTCGTACATTTGTCCAAGCCACTGGTCAGACCATCTCACAAGGCCCTTGTAAACATTCACATTTTCACAAGTCCATTTTTCCACGAACTGTTCTTTGGTCATTCTTAATTGTTCTCCTTTTTGTTTTAAACGTACCTATACAGCAATGTTAAAATTGTATAGGCACTTTTAAAGTTTGTTAGTTGTTACACACCAGATTTTTTAATTAACTCATCAATTTCGTTGATTGTAAAAATCTTAAGGCCGATGCTTTTTGCGAATTTTTTTACTTCCGCTTCTGTAAAATACCAAACCCTTGATTCTGTTAGATGGGCGATTAAAGTGGTGAGTTCGTTTTCTGGCCAGTCATAGTCACCACCCGCTTCCTCCAACCTTTCGATAACATCTATCAAGGACACAGTCCTTCCATCCAACTTCTTTAGAAATTGTCCGTTGACCTCAGTCATCGTAAAAGTTTCACGTCTTAATTCTGTTAAGAGTTTATCAACTGCATCGATAGTAACCTCATCGATATTGACACTTCTTAAACGGTCAAGAACCTCTTCCTTGGTAACGGACTTAATACCGTCGGCTTTCACTTTCTCAATAAATGCTGTTTCTTCTTCTACTTGTCGTTCTTGTTCCTTCTGCTCCTTTGCTTCTTTTTTTACACTCTGAACTTTTTTGTCTTTCTTTTCAAGAAAAGCTCCCCACATAGTACTACTATACAAATGTCCGGGTTTAACATCACTACCTTTAGTAATATAACAATCTTTTGAAAACAGCCAGTCTATGTACTCCTTAAAGACCGATAGGGTAATGTCGCCTTTACTTCTTGTGATAATCTCTTCAATTGAAGGCCAGTATTGATTTTCACTATCGGTTGAGTCATATTTCCAACGTCTGGGAAGCTTTAATACAAAATATTTCCAAACTTGTTCTACGATTGATTCACCCTGTTGCACTTTATTTCTCACTTCCTCGGGAGCTAATCTCCCAGTTTTCTTATAACGACGGATTTGTTGATATTGTCTATTATAGTGTTTCTTACACAGCCCTTTCCAAAGATGTACATCTGCACAAATACCATTCTTCAAACACTCTGAACATTGACCAGTGATTGATTTCCTTCCTTGTCCTCTACCTGCACCACCCCTATTTGACTTTTGTTTCATTATGTACCTTTTAAAATTAAATACACTTGTTTTTAAACCTTCGTTCAAGTTTTGAAAAACTCTGCGCTCAAGTATGAATGATAATATGTTAATGATAATATACCCATATTATCTCTTTAATATTATCTCTTTAATATTATCTCTTTAATACTATCTATCTATCTATCTATCTATGGAGCAAGGTTTTTCAAAGATTCCTTATAAGTCGTTGCTATTAACATGCGTTATCAGTATCAAAGTTTACTCAAAGTTTAATCAAAGTTTACTCGAACTCTATACTCTTCTTATCGACACAATATTCATGACTTAAATTTCTTTTTTTTTTTCCAAAAAGTGAAATTAATAACTTACCCTCTGGAGATTCTCTAAATTGTTTTCTCTCTATTGGACTCATTTCTTTAAGTCCCAATTTTTTAAGTTCTTCGTTCATAACATTAAATACACAAATGACTCTTTTTTTACTTTCAAATAAATAATAGTTCATTTTTTATTTTAAGAACCGAAAAAGTGAAACTTTTTTCAATACTTTAAAAATCATACCGATATAAAAAAATAAATATATATTAATTTATTAATATATATTTAAAAGGAGATGTTAAATGGTTAAATCTAAATTTAGTACGAGTCAGATTAAAGAAATGATACGACTTTATGCCTGTGAGAGAAAAAGTATAGAAAAAATTGCTGAAATATTTACTGGGATGAGTTGTACTCCAATGGGTGTGAAGAATATTCTAAAGCGAAATGGAGTTCATATAAGAGAAAGGGGTCGTAAAACTCCCCCTATCCGATAGGGTGATGATTGGCAGACTCTTTACCCCTAACTGACTCTTACCCTTTTCATACTCCTTTTCGCTTTATCCACTATTGAATTATTCTTGTAGTAGTCTGCCAGTTCTTTACCATCTACCAGAGTCAAATACCTACGCGTCATTTCAAATGAAGTATGCCCCAAAGAATGTTGTAATAAAGGTCCAGGCATTCCATTGATTGCATTAATTGATGCCCAACTATGCCTTAACAGATGTGAATACACTTTCTTCTTCAAAACTATCCAACCAACATCCCGAAACATTGCTGTCACAGAACTCGGTAGAAGTCTCACTCCTTCTTTAGTTGATGGGAACAAATACTCACTCCCTTTAAACAGTCGATTTCGTTTCCTCAGCCATTGAATCAACTCTTTTCTCGTAACGTTACCGAAATACACTACCCTCCATTTCTTACCCTTACCCAAAACCTTGACACTATTGTTATTTGTATCCAAATCATCCAATGTAATGCCTAAAATTTCAGAAATACGTAAGCCACTGTCGTATAAAAGCCTCATTATCATGCCATTCCTTTGGTATTTAGCGTCTTTACGTTGTTTCATGTATAAAATCATTAATTCTACTTCTGCTGGCTGTAAAACATCTTTAATTTGGGTTTCTGCTTTTTTGTACCCCACCCCTGCTGCTGGATTCTTTTCTACGTATTCCTCCTTCACTAAAAAGTTGAAGTAAGCTTTCAGATGTCTCAATCTTCCATTCTTAGTAGTAGTTGAACTCGTCTGTTCTGTCAGATATTCCTTTACTGTACCCTTATCGACATCTTGAAAGAGTATGTTCTTCTTCCTCAGCCATTTATAAAAATGACCTATGAACGAAGTATAGTCAATTAGCGTAGCTTCTGTACGCTCTCTAAATTTCAACTCCCTCAAAAAACTTTCAAGACACTGTGATGCAAAAACATCATCTTCCATTTTAATTTCTCCTTTTTCAAAAATAAGCGCTTTAAATTTAATCTTCATTTTCACTATATAGATACATTATGTTCTTGACCTCCTTTCACTTAAAATAAGCGGTTCTAAACTCACATTCTTTGTAATAATTATAGTTCATTTTGAAAAATTTTTACTTGAAAGTGTTACTATTAGTGGGTATATATTAAAATCCCGATGCGCCTTTAGCTCAGCTAGGCAGAGCAGCTGACTCTTAATCAGCGGGTCGCAGGTTCGATTCCTGCAAGGCGCATTTTGTTGTTCCTTAGAGAGATGTATAATTATCGCCGCCGGGTTCAGCCTGCCCTCAATCAAGAAGAGATATTTCCTGTGACGTCAGGTCTCTCTACGTGCCGTATGGCCGAACCTGACGTCTGAAACGGTCAAGTACGGAGACTTGACCGCACAAAAAAATACAAAATATTTTTGCAAAAAACTTCCTTCCCTTTGGCAGGTTTTGTCAGTAGACTTCTGTGTGTTTATATCAACAATGTAGATTTTTGACTTGCTTATTGGTGAGCATAAGTTATTTTATAATGGATTACTTTAAATATTAAGGATATGCAAATTAATGGCAATGAAAGCGACTAAAACTGGCAAGGCGTTGCATAAAAGACAAGAAATACTCTTATCTGATCCATTCAATACAATTTTACATATAGGTGATGAGCAATTTTATTTTGAGAAAAAGGAAATAGACATTCTTAGAAGGTTAAACATAAATACTATTGAGCAATTTATGCTATTAGATCTTTATCATATTGATAATGCTCATGGAATTAATTCTACAACACTTAAATTATTATATAGAAGCCAGGGGATTTTAAACAGATTAATCGGCAATATTGTAATTGATAATGATGTAAAAATAAAAAAGATCAAGAAATATTCAAAAACTGGCAAGGCGTTGCATAAAAGACAAGAAATACTTTTATCTAATCCATCCAATACAATTAGAGATCATGTCAATAGTTGTGTAAATTTATTTTTCAAGCAGCGACCTTTCTGCGTTTTTTGTTTTTATTTTTGACCTCCTTACCGTTTTCAAATTTAACACCCCCAATGACTTTTTCTAACA